>Ga0310345_10000287_pt1 | contig 88160 bp, 80 predicted proteins | sample HC15DNA20500_MG_FD_204667 | JGI IMG/M metagenome (GOLD analysis project Ga0310345, IMG submission 204667) | Marine microbial communities from station ALOHA, North Pacific Subtropical Gyre - HC15-DNA-20-500_MG | ecosystem: Environmental > Aquatic > Marine > Oceanic | place: Pacific Ocean: North... | reverse complement strand
GGGTAATCCTCCCAAGAATTAACGTGGGTCAAAAGCGGAATTTTCTCGTACCCTGAACCGAGGAGGTTCCCGTGAAGACATCCCGTTACAGCGACAGCCAGATCCTGGCGATCTTGAAGCAGGCCGAAGCCGGTGCGCCGGTGCCGCAGCTCTGCCGCGAGCATGGCATGAGCTCGGCCACGTTCTATAAGTGGCGCAGCAAGTACGGCGGCATGGACGCCTCGCTGATGGCGCGCATGAAAGAACTCGAGGACGAGAACCGACGGCTCAAGAAGATGTACGCCGAAGAGCGAATCAAGGCCGAGATCGTGCAGGAAGCCCTGGCAAAAAAATGGTGAGGCCATCTCGCCGCCGCGAGATGGCCCGACGCAGCGTGAGCCAGCGCGGCATCAGTATCCGCCTGGCCTGTATGGCCTTTTCGATCAGCCGCACCTGCTATGGTTATCAGCCGAAGTTATCCGATGAGAACGCCGAGATCGCTGACTGGCTGATCCGCCTGACCGACAACCAGCGCAGCTGGGGCTTCGGGCTGTGCTTTTTGTACCTGCGTAACGTCAAAGGCTTCGGCTGGAACCACAAGCGCGTGTACCGGATCTATCGCGAGCTGGAGCTCAACCTGCGGATCAGGCCGCGCAAGCGCTTGCAGCGTGACGTACCGGAACGCCTGAGTGTGCCGGCGGGGCCCAACCAGGTGTGGTCGATGGACTTCATGCATGATCAGCTCATCGATGGCCGCAGTTTCCGGCTGCTCAACGTCATTGACGACTACAACCGCGAAGGCCTGGGCATCGAGGTCGATCTGTCGCTGCCCTCAGCACGCGTGATCCGCAACCTGGAACAGATCATCGAATGGCGTGGCAAACCCGCCACTATTCGCTGTGATAATGGCCCGGAGTACGTCAGCGGCGCGCTGATCAACTGGGCGAAAAGCCAAGGCATCCGGCTGGACTACATCCAGCCCGGCAAGCCGCAGCAGAATGCCTACGTCGAGCGCTACAACCGCACGGTTCGCACCGACTGGCTCAACCAGTATTTATTCGAATCCATAGCCGAAGCACAGGACGCCGCAACGCGATGGCTCTGGTCCTATAATCACGAGCGCCCGAACATGGCGCTCGGCGGCATCACACCCATGCAAAAACTCAGCATGGCAGCTTAGCTCCGCTTCTGGCTTGCGTTAAAAAAGGGGGGATTACCCTGGGAGGCCAACAAGTGCGTTTACGGGGCGCGCAAGGTCTGGCGCCAGCTACAGCGAGACCAATGGCAGGTCGCCCGCTGCACGGTCGAGCGTCTGATGCAGGATATGGGCCTACAGGGCGTCACCCGCGGGTGTGCGCCTCGCACGACGCGCGCTGACCCGCGCCAGGCCGTCCCCGAGGATCACGTCCGTCGGGACTTCACGGCGGATGCGCCCAACCAGCTCTGGGTGGCGGATTTCACGTACGTTGCGACGTGGCGCGGCTTTGTCTACGTCGCCTTTGTCATCGACGCGTACGCCCGACGCATCGTCGGCTGGCGTGCATCGAGCGCGCCCAACACGAGTCTCGTACTCGATGCGCTCGAGCAAGCCATCCATGATCGGCAACCCGCCAAGGGCCTGATTCAACATACCGACCGCGGTGTCCAATATCTGTCGATTCGCTACAGCGAGCGGCTGACTGAGGTCGGCATCAAGCCCTCGGTCGGGCGCGTTGGTAGCTCGTATGACAACGCCCTGGCCGAGACCGTAATCGGGCTGTTCAAGACGGAAGTCATCCGCCGGATGGGCCCGTGGCGTCATCTCGAAGCGGTCGAGTTCGCAACACTGGACTGGATCGACTGGTTCAATCAGCAGCGCCTGTTCGGGCCGATCGGCGATATCCCGCCGGCCGAGGCTGAAGAAGACTTCTATGCCACACTTTCCGAGTCCGCCAAAGTGGCGTGACTCAAACCCACGAGCCTCCGGTAATCCCGGGGTGATTCACCAGTTTTCGCACGCTTGCACCCACGATCGCTTTCGGTGCCAACCCGCGTTTTTCTAAGCGCTTCGCCATCGCGAGGATCACCGGGTTTTGGGTGATTGGACTCCAGATCGACGTGCTACTCAATAGCGGGGGATGGTCGGGCTCGCGAGATCGTCGTTCGCCCGTTGATCAAAGTCCCAGATCGCTTCTGCTTTGGCGTGACGCTGACGAGCAGGTTCCTGACGACCCAGCAGAACGCCGCCACGGCGAGCAGCCAGCGCATGGGGATGCCTTCGAGCATGAACATGCCGTAGGTGCCGACGAGCCCGGCCGCCAGTGCCCAGACATCGCGCGGCGCAGTCCAGGTGAATATGGCAGCAACGGCAGTCGCCGCCATCACGCCTAGCATGATCGCGACGTTGCCTTTGTAGCGGCGAACGAGATGAATCCGCAGCACGATCAGCGCGGCGATGGCGGCTGCGACCCAACTGCGAAACATCACGAACTGAAGAGCGAACGCCACGTTCGCGAACAGCAGCAGAAAGAAAAGCCGGTCATCGCGCTTGTTGGCAAACCCCGCCACACACAAGGCGAGGGCGATCAGCCCGAATGCCTGACCGGCCAGCCAGCGAATCGAAAGGTCGTCGAACACGTCGCGCGTTCCAGGGAAGGCGAGGCCGCTACGCTGCGGGAAGGCCCTAGTGCGATCAAGTGTTTCACTTCGCCCGGCCGGCAACTCGCTTAAGACAAGTGGTGGGGCAACGTCTAATCGACAGCGCGCCCGCATTATGCCCCGTAGGTAAGGACTAAGTCAGATAACGCGGTCGTATTTCTGAACTCGGATAGGGCATGTCTCGACCGGTGGCGTTTCCAGCAGCCATAGGTCGCCGGTTACAAGAACGGCGGCTGGTTCCGCTTTGGATAAGGCAAGGCTGGAACCGTAAAGCGCCCCAAATCGTTTAACATCCGGACCTCACGAAAAAGCCGCCCTTGGCGGGTAGCCCGTCCAATCGAAAAGGAATGTGTTGTATGACCGCTACGATTCACAGCGTTGCCGTCGAGAAAACCAGCGGCGATCTGGCCCGCGACGAGCAGTTGGCATGGAAGCTGGCCGAGCTGGCGACCCGCGCGAAGGACGCGCCGCAGGACGACGAAGCGGTGGCAATGGCCAAGAACCGGATCATCGACAACGCAGCCATTGCGCTGGGTGCGGCGAACGAAACGGCGGTGAAAGTGGCGCGCGCTGATGCGTTGGGCTCCAAGGGCACGGGTAAGGCAACTGTCTGGGGGCTCGAGGACAAGTTCGCGCCGGTGCCGGCCGCGTTCGCCAACGCGGTGGGCGTGCGTTTTCTGGATAACGACGACTGCTATCTGGCGGCGGAATATTCGCATCCGGACGACAACATCTCGCCGATTATTGCCGTCGGCCAGCATCTGGGCGTGTCCGGCGCGGATATCCTGCGCGGCATCGTGGTGGCTTATGAGGTTCACGTGGCGCTCGTGGGCACGGGCGACGGCACCGGCATCTGCCTGCACAAGCACAAGGTCGACCACATGACCCATATCGCCGCGGGCACGGCGGCGGGCATTTCGTCCATGCTCGGGTTGACCACCGAGCAGACCTACCACGCGATCAACTTCGCCGTGCACAACGCCATTTCCTCGCGCCAGTCCCGCAAGGGCGATATCGGCGCGCAGAAGGAATTCGTGCCCGGCTTTTCGGCGGAAATCTCCATCAAGGCCGTGCATCACGCGATGCACGGTCTCAAGGGGCCGAACCCGGTCTATGAAGGCGTGGACTCCATCATTCGCCGCTTCCTGAACGGCCGCGACGACGAAAACGCGGTCTACAAGGTGGCGCTCGCCGAGCCGGGTGTCGACGCGCTGCGCAACATCATGAAGACCTATCCCAAGCAGCACGCTTTCGAGTATCAGGGCCAGGCGATCATCGATCTGGCGCTGCAGCTGCGCGAACAGCTGCCGAAAAAGGGCGAGAGCGTGGATCTCGATCAGATCGAGAAGATCGTGCTGGAAACCAGCCATCACACCCACCACGTGATCGGCACCGATGCGCAGGACCCGCAGAAGATCGACCCGGATTCGCCGCGCGGCACGCTGGATCACAGCATCATGTTCGCCATCGCGCGCTGTATCCAGACCGGCGAGTTCCACAAGGACCGCGCCTACCAGATGACCCAGCCCGAGAAGGACGAACTGCGCGCGCTCATGGCCCGCATCGAGACCCAGTTCGACCAGCGCTGGGAAGACCTCTACCACGACCAGGACCCGAACGTGCAGGCCTATGGCGGGCGCATGATCGTGACCCTGGCCGACGGCAGTGAAGTGGCCGACGAAAAGACCCGCGCCAACGCCCACCCCGGCGGCGACACGCCCTGGCAGCGTCCGGACTATGAAGCCAAGCTGGCCGACTACACCAAGGATCTGGTGTCGGACGGCGAGCGTGCGCGCTTCATCAAGGCCGTGGACGGCATGGATTCGCTTTCCGGCGACGAGCTGGCCAAGATCAATCTGATCGTGGATGCCGGCACGCTGGAAGCGCCCGAGACGCAGGGCATCTACTAAAGACCTGTCTGCGCCGCGATCTCGTCGCGACGTGCTGCGGCCCCGGCGTGTGTCAACGCCGGGGCCGCTTTGGTTTTGCGGGCGCGATGGGCTGAGTTACGGCTGCGTATCGCGTTGAGGCAACGCACGCCGTCCACGCGGGCGTACGGCCACGGCATGACAGCGCCGAGGTAAACGCTCGCTCGTGGTTGTTGCGGCGGTCGCGGCAATCGGTTTGCCCCGGGCGGCCGATCGCGTCCGCGCTTTCGGCGAGATTGGAGCGGACCGTCGCGTCACTGATATCGCCAGCACGGGTTTCAAGCGGTTGGCATCGGTAGCGCAGAGCCGGATTGCGACGTGCGGCCCGTCGGGCCAGGCAAGCCGAAACGCAGTTTCGCTATGGCAAGCTGGTGTTTACCCGGCCCAGCAACGCAAGGCAATCGATGCCCGACGAACCCGTGTCTCATATTCTCTACGGTGCGCCGCATTCGCTCTACACCGGCAAGGCGCGGTGCTATCTGCGCAATCAGCGGATTCGCTACGTGGAGCGGCCGACCTGGCACCCGGACTTCGGTGCCCGTATCGCGCCGCAGATCGGCCGCGCGATCATCCCGGTGCTCGAGACGCCGGACGGCCAGATCATCCAGGACACGATCGACATCATCGATCACTTCGAGCGCCAGGGCGTGGATTATCCCGTCTATCCGCCCACGCCGCTCCAGCGCGTGCTTGCCATCGTGATCGAGTATTTCGGTTGCCAGGCGATGCGCAAACACGCCATGCACTATCGCTGGTCGGTGCTGGATAAGCAGCAGCATTTCATGTGGCACGCCTTCTCCAGCGGTTCGGGGCCGGCGATCGCGGAAAAGGTGATGGGGCGTATGCATTCGTACCTGCCGATGCTGGGCGTGACCGAAAACACCGCGCCGCTCATCGAGCACTCGTTCGAGACGCTGCTCGACACCCTGGACGCGCATTTCGCGGTGCTGCCCTACATCCTCGGCGGTCGGCCGTCGATCGCCGATTACGGACTGATCGCGCCGCTGTTCGCCCATCTCGGGCGCGACCCGGTGCCGGCCGAAATCATGAAAAAGCGCGCGCCTCGGGTCTACCGCTGGGTGGAGCGCATGAATGCGCCGGGGCTCGACGTGGTGGAGTATCCGGATACGGCCGCCGAGTTCGTCGCGGACGACGCGATTCCGCAATCGCTCGAGCCGTTTCTGGTCTATATGGCCGAAGACATGTGCCCCGAGTTGCCCGACAAGCTGGCCTTTTTCGACGACTGGATCGCCACCCAGCGGCCCGCCGACGGCGCGCCGGTTGCCGACAAGCCGCATCAGCGCCAGCTCGGCAGTGTGGCGACGCACTATCGTGGCGAGCCGATCGAGGTCGGCGCCGAGCCGTATCTGCTGTATGTCTTGCAGCGCGCCGTGGATACGCTCGATGGGCTGGATGATGCCGCGGCAAGACGTGTGATGGAGACACTCGCGCGTTTCGGCCTCGAGCGCGCGCTGCCGCTGGGGCGGGACTACCGGGTCGCGCGCGAAAACAATATCGAGGTCTGGCGTTTCGGCTAGGCGCGGCCCACCGCGCGGTTATTGCTTGCGCTTGAAGTCCATCTTCTGCCCGACCAGCTTGTCGCGGTCGCCGGTCCAGGCGTAGGCGAGCAGGACCGGCTCGAAATCGCCGGTGGTGATGCGGTGCATGTGGTTGGGCGGGTTGTAAAGCAGCGAGCCCGGCGCATACACGCCGACGTCGTTTTCCGACAGCGTGCCGCTCAGACACAGATAGGATTCGGTAATGCCGTCGTGGGCGTGGGACGGATAGGTGCAGGTCGGCGCGAGCAGCACCAGCCCGAGAATCAGCCGTTCGCTGACCACGGGCCCGCTCGGGCCCATGATTTCAGCGAAGGCGTACTTGTTGCGCAGCCCGCGGGGAACCTTGTCGTAACCGTAGCGCCACGACAGCGCGGGGGCGATACGGGCCACGCTGCGTATCAGCGAAGCGGTGGGCGCCTGCGTTCCCTGATCCAGCGCGCGGCCCAGCCAATCGGTGACGGGCAGCCGTTGGGGCTCGAGTTCGAGCACGTTCGGATGCGCGAGCATCTCGGCGTTCAGCCGGTTGCGCACGTCCTTGAGATGCGCACGAATCGGCTTGCTGCCGCCGGCCGAGCCGAACCGGTAGGCCTGCCAGAGTTCGCGCAGCAGATAGTGCCAGTCGATATGTTCGGCGAGCGTGCTCATGTGATGCGCCGTGGGTTTGGCCTGTCTATTCTGCCCGGCCGGTGCCCGTGTCGCGACCGGCGCCTTGGTGGGCTGCGCGGCGTCGGGATTCAGCTAAAGGCGCCGGCCAGGTCGAGATACGCGCCGCTGTGTTCGCGAATGGTGCGGCCCTGTGCGTCGATCTCCTGCGAGACATCCCGAAAATGCCGGCGGTTTGCCATCGCCTCGAGCCAGCGCGCGAGCTGCGGGAAGCCGTCGAAGCGATAACCCACGGCCGCAATCTGATAGAGCTCGCAGGCGATGACCAGGTCGGCCAGCGTGGGCTGTTCGCCGCCGCGCAGCGTGGGTGCGGCGCCGGACGACGGGTTTTCCTCGTGCCCGAGATGATGCTCCAGCGTGGCGAGCCCGGCGCGCAGGCCATCCTGCAGCGGCTTGAGCGCGGTGGACTGCAGCTCGTATTTGAGCATCGGCAGCGTGAAGTGCAGGTTCATGATGTCGTGAAACATGTCGTAGGCGCGCACGTGGTTGTGGTGCCAGGCCATCCACAGATCCACCGGCGCGCAGCGCTCGGCGTCGTCACTCGGATACCACTGCGCTGCCAGATCCCGATTGCGCGCGGTGCGGCACAGATAGCGCAGGATCGCGTGACTCTCTCCGAGCGCGAATGGCGCCGCGTTTGCCGTGGTGTCGCGGACCACCAGCGCGGGAATGGTCTGCAGCGGATTGATCTGTGCGGCGAATGTGTCGGTGCGGGTCTCGCCGTTGGCAAAGTCGACCGTGTGCCAGACGTAGGGCATGTCGAGTTCGCGCAGCAGGACTTCCACGGCGCGGCTCGGCTGCGACAGGCGGTGGGCATAAAGATGAACCGTCATGGTGAATCCGGGCGTCGGTACGAGTGTCCAAGCGCATGGTACGAGCACAGGCACGGGGATTCTGTGCGCATTTATCCCGAGACATGACGCTGCCGACAGCCGCATCGTTCGCGAACGCCGCGGCGGGATGGCATATTGAGCGCAAGCGCGAACCGGCGTAGGCTATCCGCGAAAGGCCAAGGCAGAACGTCATGCACACCATGCAATTCACAACAGGGCAGATGACTGCTGCGACGCGCAGCGTGGATGCGCGCGCGATGGCGATTTATTTCTACGGGTATTGGTTTAGCCGCTCAGGCGTCTGATCCGACCCGGACAGGCGCCCCGCGAAAGGGACGCCTACCGACGAGTTGAAACCCCCGGTTGGCGTGCCAACCGGGGGTTTTTTTGTTTCCAGGCCCGAACATTGCGGCCGTCATGCAAAAGGAGAGCACTCATGTATCGCAACAACCGCTACGAGTTCGCCGGCTGGCGATTTATTGCCGGCTACACCGCCACCGACAACTCCACCCCATCGATGTCCCTGCGTGCCGTCGGCACGCCCGAAAGTACAAGGAACGGCAATGAACACGTCTGTCGCCACAGCGGTTAACGATTTCGACACCCCGCTTGTCGCCCCCGCGCGCCGCGCCTTTGCGCTGAACACGCCCGCCGCGCTGCGCGAGGCGTTGCCCGTATCGATCGATACCGCGGCCCGTATCCAGAACCAGCGCGCCGCGATCCGGGCGGTGCTCTCGGGCGAGGACGATCGCCTGCTGGTGATCGCCGGGCCCTGCTCGCTGCACGACCGGGAATCCGCGCTCGACTACGGCCGTCGCCTGGCCCGCGTGGCCGACGAACTGAGTGATCGCCTGCTCGTCGTCATGCGGGCCTATGTCGAAAAGCCGCGTACGACGGTTGGCTGGAAAGGGCTGTTGCACGATCCCCGTCTCGATGGCGGCAACGACCTCGCTACCGGTCTGCGCACCGCGCGCGGCTTGATGATCGAGCTGGCCGAACTCGGCCTGCCGCTGGCCACCGAACTGCTCAGCCCCATGGCCGCGCCGTATCTGGAAGACACGCTCGCCTGGGCTGCCATCGGTGCGCGCACGACCGAGTCGCAGACCCATCGCGAACTGGTCAGCGGTCTGGATATGCCGGTCGGTTTCAAGAACGGGACCGACGGCGAACTGGCGACCGCGCGCGACGCGATGCAGGCGGCCGCGCACCCGCACACCCAGTTCGGCACCGATGACGACGGCCGTGCCGCGCTCGTCGCCACGGCCGGCAATCCGGATACGCATCTCATCCTGCGCGGCGGGCGTGCCGGTCCGAACTGCGATGCGCACAGCGTGCACGGTGCATCGCGGATGCTCGCCGATGCGGGCCTGAACCCGCGCCTGCTCGTCGACTGCAGCCATGCCAACAGCGGCAAGGATCCGCTGCGCCAGCCGCAAGTGGCCGCTGAACTGCTCGCCCAACGCCGCGCCGGCGAGCGTGCGGTTGCCGGCCTCATGCTCGAAAGCCACCTCGAGACGGGCAAACAGGCCATCGGCGCGGATATGCGCTATGGCGTCTCGGTGACCGATGCCTGCCTCGGCTGGACCGAGACGCGCGCACTGCTCGAAACCCTGGCGGCCGGCTGACCGGCACGCGCTCGCCGGGTGGGCCCACCCGGCGAGCCGCGGCGGCCGGTAGATATTTACCTGTCCCGTGGCCGCTGAAGATCGCCTTAGCGGTGCTAGGCTCGTTTTATTCGAGCGTCGTGTCAGGCGCCACGTGCATGACGGGGGAGGCTGCCGTATGAAGATGCTGGTCCACGGGCTGTTCTGGTCGCTGGCTGCGGGGCTGTTGCTCACGGCCTGCAACAGCGACGACGCCGACATCGCGCTCGCCAACGGCGAAACGGTGGCATCCGAGGAGAGCGACAGCATCGCCGACCCGCCAACGGACGACGCGCCGGGCGAAGACGACAACGCGCTGCGCAGCGTGATGTTCGTGGGCAATAACTGGGACGGTACCGCCACCATCGTGGATGCGAACACGTTCGAGGTGCTGCGTACCGGCATCAACCTCATTCCCGACGAGGATCAGGAGTTCGCCGATATCGCGGCCAACCCCGTGGATCTGGCCTTTTACCAGCTCATCAAGTTCGGCCCGGGCGAGGGCAACGAGCAGTACGTCGACGACATGTTCACGACCACGGACGGCCGCTACCTGGCCGTTTCGCGGCCGAGTTTCGCCGACGTGATCTGGGTCGATATCGAAAAGATCACCAACGGCGGCGGCGTCGACGCCATCGTGCGCGAACAGGACATGGACGGGCAGCGCACCGATCACATGGCGCTGTCGCCGGACGGCCGGCGTTTGCTGGTGTCCGATTCCACCTCGCGCCAGGTCATCGAATATTCGATGGTCGACGAGACCCGGGACGACGGTAGCGAGGTGAAAATCGGCGACCGCCTGCGCACTTTCGAATCCGGCGAAACGCCGCATGAAAGCAATTACAACGAGGCCGGCGACACCATCTATCACGCGTCGATCGGCCGCGTGTACACCCCGGGCGACAACCCCGAGCTGTTGCCCGAACTGCTCGGCCCGGCCCGCGATGCGCTCAAGGGCGATCGCTGGTACCAGATCGTGAACAACGACGATTTCGGGATTCGCGCCCGCTGGGACATGCGCGCCGAACTCGCGGAGGCGGGCTATCCGAACATGAGCCCGGCCGTTCGGCCCATGGCGGTGTCGAAGGACGAACGCTTCATCTATTTCCAGGTGTCCTATTTCCACGGTCTGGTCGAATTCGACACCGAGGCCGCGGACGTAAACGCGAACGCCGACTACACGCTCGGCGGCGTGCCCGAGCCGGCGTTCGGTGCCGTGCGACGCGTCGTGTCGCTGCCCAACTTCGTGCCCGAAGTGCCGCGCGAGACGTACGTTAACGACTCAGCCCACCACGGTCTTTCGCTCAACGACGCGGGCGATACGCTCTGCGTGGCCGGCACGGTGGACGACTACGCCGCACTCGTCGATCGCCAGACCATGGCATACAGCCTGTTCAACGCGACCACCACCGACCATACCTATCTCAAGCCGTACTGGACGACCGAGGGGCCGAACGACACCTGCTGGGTTTCGCTGAGCGGCTCGGACGCGGTGGCCGTGCTCGATACCCGGATGCACGAAGAACTGGCCTATCTGGACGTCGGCAATCACCCGCAGCGCATACGGCTGGGGTCGGTGCCCGAGCGTGTCGTGGCCGGTTGGGCGCAGACGCCGGCGCCGTAGCGGCCGATCTGCTTTCAGACGTGCGGCGTCGGCGTTGCCGTGTCGGGCCGCCGCGGCTAGGCTGGCGCGCTTCGCGTTTTTGCGCCCGATGTGTGACGCCCCATGCCGCTACCCGAATCTCAACGCCTGGCCTTTCGTGAGCTGGCCGGCGATACCGATGGCATCGATCGCGATGTCTATGCCCGCTTCGACCGGGATCCACGGGAGCCCATCATCGGCCTGGGCCGCGCGAATGCGCGTGTCGGCTTTTTCGGGCGTGATCCGGGGCGCGAGGAAGTCCGGTACGGCGAGCCGTTCATCGGCGCCGGCGGGCAACTCGTGCGTCGGACCGTGTATCGCCATCTCCACGGCGAGGCGATGCCGGATTTCGAAGCCTCGCGGCGGCTGGGCGAATCCTTCTTCTGGATTAACACGGTCCCGTACAAGCCGGTGGGCAACAAGGCCTGGTCGATGAAGGTGAAGCGGCGCTTTCACCCGTTGATGAACGCGCTTCTGGTGGAACAGTGGCAGGGGCGGTCACTGATCACGCTCGGACGCGAAGCGTTTCTGTGGTTCGGTATCGGCCAGTCCAGGGACGAGCGGGCGCGCATCGAGGCGTTCTGGAAACGCGACGACCGCTTCGAGCGTGCGATCGACGTGTCGCTGACCGCGCCCGATGGCACGACACGGGTGTTCGATATCCATCCGCTGCCGCATCCCTCGCCCTTGAACGCCACCTGGTACAAACGGTTCCCGGCGCTGTTGCAGCAGCGGCTCACGCAGTTGGATGTGCGCGCCGACAATCTGATGACGTGATGCCGGCGGGCGAGCCGGGGCGGGCTCGCGCCGTCGTGCCTGTATTGCGCAGCTAAGCCGGGGCCACGACAATAGCGGGCCGTTTTCTCCCGGCGGCCGCGTTGCCGCCGATCGGATCGCCCGCATGTCCCGTACTCGTCCCGCTCGTCATGTCGTTCTCATGCTGCTGGGGCTGATTCTCGTCGGGCTGAACCTGCGCCCGGCGCTGACCAGCGTCTCGCCGGTGTTGGTCGAGATCGGGCGTGGCCTCGGGCTGGGGTCGATGGGCCAGGGCGTTCTCACCACGCTGCCGGTCCTGTGTCTCGGCCTGGCGGCGCCGCTGGCACCCCGCGCGGCGCGGCGCATCGGCGACGAAACCACCATTCTTCTTACGCTGGGCGTGCTGGCGTTGGCGCTGCTCGTGCGTCCGTGGTCGGGTGTGGTCGGGCTGTTTGCCGGCACCGCGTTGGCGGGCGGCTGCATCGGCGTGATGGGCGTGTTGCTGCCGGGCCTGGTCAAACGGGATTTTCCCGATCAGGTCGGCGTGATGACCGGCTTGTACACGATGGCGCTGTGTACCGGCGCCTCCGTCGCCGCCGGTGCGACCGAGCCGCTGCGGCTGTTGTTCGCTGGCGAATGGCGCTGGGCGCTGACGTTCTGGCTCACGCCGGCGATTGTTGCAGGCCTTGTATGGCTGCCGCAGCTGGCACGCGGGCACCAACCCGCGCCGCGCAGGACGGGCGAGGCCACGCGCCTGCGTACCAGCCGCTTGGCATGGCAGGTCACCCTGTTCATGGGCCTGCAATCGTCGTTGGCCTATTCGGTGTTCGGTTGGCTGCCGACGATCCTGCACGATCGCGGCCTGAGCGAAGTCGACGCGGGGCTGATGCTGTCGCTGTCGATCATCGTGCAGCTGATTTCGGCGATCGCGGCGCCGTGGATCGGCGGGCGCTGTCGAGATCAGCGCGGGGTGGTTGTCGCGGTCATGCTGCTCACGCTGGCGGGTCTGCTGGGCTGTCTTTATGCGCCGATCGAAAGCGTTGCGCTATGGGCTGTGGTGCTGGGTCTGGGTCAGGGCGGCACGTTCAGCATGGGGCTGACACTGATCGCGCTGCGCGCCGCGGACAGCCGTATCGCGGCCGAGCTGTCGGGCATGGCGCAGGGTATCGGCTATGTGCTGGCTGCCCTCGGCCCGCTGCTGGTCGGCGTTCTGCATGACCTCACCGGCGGCTGGCAGAGCACCGGCGTGCTGTTCGGCGTCATCGTGGGCGTGGGGTTGATCGCCGGCCTCGGCGCCGGGCGGGATCTACAGGTGGGCGCCGTGCCCGAGCCCGGCGCATGACGCATGCGTCGTGTCGGTTGCTAGCGTTTTGGCGGCGGGTTGCGTCCGAGGGCATGGCGCCAGGTCTCGCTGGCCACGCCGCGGCCGACCACGCGCGCAAAAGCCACGCAAAAACCGCTCACGGCGGCCCAAGCCAGTATATGGGGCCAACTCACGTCGGCGTCCTCGACGTTTACGGGCGGCTCTTCGTCGAGCGTGCGTCGCCAGGCAGCCGAGGCGCCGCGTCGTGCGAGCATGCCGGCGCCGATCGCGGCGCCCGCGCCCAGGGCGAGCCAGAGGGTGCGTTCTCGATCCATGACGTGCCGCGACCGTATGGCCGCGTGTTGCGTAAGCGTATGGTCTGCATCGTACCGCAGATCGTTGTCGTATCCATGCGTACGACGCCGGATGCCGGTAGCGGCCGGCGCCGTGGCGTGAACGGGTGGTAGCGTCCGGTACGCTGGCCCGTTCGGATACCGCATGATCGCAGTCGTATGAATCTCGGTCGCTATCATTTTTCGCCGCCCTGGTGGGGCGTGTTGCTGTTCTGTGTCGGGGCTGCGATCTTCTGTGCGCTTGGCGTGTGGCAGGTCGAGCGGGCGCACTACAAGGAAGGACTGGTGGCCGCCCGTCAGGCCGCACGGCAGGCCGGGCGCGCGCCGATGCAGCCGCAAGGCGCGCCGGCAGAAGGCAACGAGCGCGTCGCCGATCTCGTCCACGGTCGCGAGTATGTCGCGACCGGCCGGTACGAACCCGGTCGCCAGATTCTGCTCGCCGATCAGCTACGTGGTGCGCGCACCGGCTACCGCGTATGGACGCCGCTGCGCCTCGACAACGGCATCCGCGTGATGGTCGATCGCGGCTGGGTCGAGAAACCGGCAGCCGGTGAGCCGCTACCCGACCCGCCCGCGCCGACAACGCCGGTGCAAGTGACGGGATTCTGGCGCAGCTTCGTGCAGCCGGCCCTGCAATGGGGCGGCACGGTGGACTGCACGGACCGGGACTGGCCACGGGTGCTGAGCTATCCCGACGCCGCGGCCGTGCGTTGCCAGTACGGGGCGCCCGTGGTCGACGGGCTGCTGTTGCTCGACCCGCAGGCGCCCGATGGTTTCGTACGCGAATGGGAAGACGACCGGGATACGGTCGGCCTGCGGCCCTTCGGGCACTACGCTTATGCGTCGCAGTGGTTCTTGATGGCGGTCGTCGCCGGCATCATTCTCGTGGTGGTCAACCTCAGGCGCCGCTGACGCGCGGCTGGCGGTCTCGCCCGAGACTGCTTATAGTTCATCGGGCAACGGTATGCGTCGCGGTCCGGCTTGGCTGAGCCCAGCCGGGGGCAACGTGCACGAAGCGTTCGGGTTGCGGTGTGCTCCGGGGGGAGGCGCGGACTCGAGGTGGTCGCGTAAAACGCCTGTCCGGTCTGTTGTTCGACGTCGATGGCCGCGGTATCCCGCATGGCCCGGCCGACCCATCCGACCAGCAGGCATGCCGGGGGACCCATGTCGCTTGAAACAACACCGCGTCGAACGACGGCGCATTCAGCGTTCTGGATGATGGTGCGACGCGTGACGGTGCTGGCCAGTTGCGTGGATGTTGGCTTCTTCTTTTTCTTTCTGGCTGCCGGCTCGCCGATTCTGGCCTGGATCAATGTCCTGAGCGTGGCGATGTATATCGTCGCCTATCGATTGCTCGGACAGCGACGAAACCGACCGGCGCTGATGCTGATATGGGCCGAAGTGCTCGGCCATGCCTTCATCGGCACGCTGCTGACCGGGTGGGATGCCGGTTTCAACTACTACCTGCTCATGTTCATTCCCGCGATCATGGTCAGCGGCGACTGGCGTAGCGCGCGGCTGCCGTTGCTGGTGCTGTTCAGCGCCTATCTCGCCCTCCACGAAGTATCGCGATTCACCGGGCCGCTCGAGCCGCTCGCGCCCGCGGCGCTTACCGCACTGTATATCTTCAATGTGTCGGTGTTTTTCGCCATGGCCAGCTCTACGGCCAGTTTCTATTACCGCATGGTGCGCAAGACCGAAGGCAAGCTGCGTGATCTGGCCACCCGCGACACGCTGACCGGTTTGTTCAACCGTCGCCACCTCATGGAGACGGCACAGCAGGAGCGTACGCGCTCGAGCCGCAGCGGCGCGCCGTTGTCGCTGGTGATCGCCGATATCGACGACTTCAAGCAGATCAACGACCGGTTGGGTCACGATGCGGGCGATCTCGTGTTGCGCCGGGTCAGCGCCGTATTGCGTGAACGCTGTCGCAGCCACGATACGGTCGCTCGCTGGGGCGGCGAGGAGTTTCTCTTTCTACTGCCGCAGACGGGCGGCCGGGCCGCGGCCGATTTCGCCGAGCGGGTACGGGCCGACGTTGGCGTACTGGAAATCGCGGCGGGCGTCGAGCCGATCCGCTGTACGGTGTCGCTCGGCGTGGCGGTCGTGGCCGTCGGTGAGTCGCTGGAGGATGCGATCGGGCGTGCCGATCATGCTCTCTATCGCAGTAAGGCCGAGGGCCGGAATCGGGTTACGACGGCAGCGAGCGCGCCCGCTGTTGCCGACGCACACGACAGTGCGCAGGTGCTCGATCTGCATCCCGCGGCGAGTGCGCCGGACGACGGGCCCGACGATTCGCCCGGCCCCGGCGGTATGCGCGCCGCCAGTTAGAAGAACGCCGCCCGAAGGCGGCGTTCATGCACTCGCGGGGTAACAGCCGATCAACGGAAGCTGCCATAGCGCCCGTAGCCGCGGTGGCGTTCGCTGCGATAGCGACGGTTGTCGTAGTCGCGGTCGTAGTAGCGATCGTCGTTGCGCTCGTTGATCAGCCACGAGCCGCCGGCTGCGCCCGCGGCGGCACCGATCAGCGCGCCTTTCTGGCCGCCGATCTCGTTGCCGACAGCCGCGCCCAGCGCGCCGCCGATACCGCCGCCGAGCGCCTGGGACATCGTGTTGTTATCGAGTGCCAGTGCCGGTGTGCTGGCGAAGGCCGTCAGCAGGGTGGCGGCCGCGATGCGATTGCGAAGGGTGGTATTCATGATATGTCTCCTGTTCTGAGTTATGGTTCGTCTCGTTCGTTCAGTATTAATTTAACGATAGGGCGCATGAATCGTTCATGAACCGGCTGCATGCGATCGCATGGGCGCTGGGTCATCCTATGGCGCCGGCCCGCTGTTGCGGTCCGCGCCCGGGTTGGGCCGCGTCGGGGCGTGCGCTGCGCGGGCGCTACTCGCAACCGAACCGCCGGCCGGCGCGGCGATTGTGCCGGGCCCGCCGCCGGGCGTCGCTGTGCCGTAACCGACGCGGTAGGGTGGAGGCGCCACCGCCACCGCTTCGGAGTCGAACATGGACTATGCCGCGTATTGCGATCGCCTGATCGAGCGCCTCGACGGGCCCGATCTCGCCTTCGATGTCGGCGAATACGAGGCGCGCCTGGCAGCGTTGCGCTCTGCAATGGCGCGCGACGGTTTCGATCTGCTGATGCTCAGCGATCCGTCCGATCTGTGTTATCTCACCGGTTACACGACTTTCGAGGTATCCGTTCAGTGCCTGCTGCTGGTTTCCGCGAGCGCGACGGTGCTGTTCGTGCCGGCCATCGAGATCGGCCCCGCGGTCTATCTGAGCCGGGTGGACGCGGTGGTCGGCTATGCCTGGGAATCACCGATGTCCGTGGCGCGACAAGTCGACGAACAGGCGCGCGCGCTCGCACCGGGGCCGGCGCAGCGTATCGGCGTGAGCCTGTGGAGCGGTTCGCTGCGGCCCGGGTTGCTCTCGGCCTTGCAGCGTGCGATGCCCGGCGCGCAGTTCGAGGACATGGGCCTGCTGCTCGACCGGATCCGACTGGTGAAATCAGCGGCCGAACTGGATTATCTCGCCGAAAGCGCCGCGCTTACCGGCCGTGGTCTGGATGCCGCCGCGGATGTCATTCGCGATGGTGTGGTCGACCATGAAATAGCCCGCGCGGGCGCCAACGCCATGCTCGGGGGCGGCAGCGAATTCATGAGCATGCAGCCGATCGTGACCACCGGTTTTCGTAGCGGGATCATCCACACCAACCACGCCGGGCACCGCGTGGACCGCGGCGATGTGGTGTTCATGGAGTTCGGTGCGGTGCGGCGTCGCTATACCGCGCCCATGATGCGCACGGCGACCGTCGGCCCGCCCAAGGACGCGGTGCGGCGTTTCCACGCGGTCGCCCGAGCGGTGCTCGAGGCGGTGATGGAAAACGCGCGTACCGGCGCGACCTTCGACGAGGCCGCGCGTGCCGGGGCCGCGGCACTGGCGCCGATCGTGGATCAGGCCTTCTTTTCGGGCGTGTACGGGTATCCGGTGGGTATCCAGTTTCCGCCGTCGTGGGTGGCGGGTTCGATGTTCATCGCCCGCGGCAACGAGGCGTTGTTCGAAACGAACATGGTGTTTCATCTGCCGATCTGTCTGCGCAAGCCGGGCGAATTTGGCGTTGGCTTCAGCGAGACCGTGCGCGTGACGCCGCGCGGCGCCGTGCGTATCACCACGAACGATCTGGATCTGCACAGCGTCGACTGAGCGCAACACCGGGGCACGCCACCGTTTCACACGCGGCGAGCGGCGCGATGACGTGCGCCGCGAAATCGCGCCGCGCATACGGCTAGAATGCGTTAAAGCCCGCTTTCGCGATGCCATGCCTGCCGTCTCCCGGATTGACGACCCCACTCATGCGTTCGCCCATCGTCGCGCGGTCCTGCAGGTGCTGCTGTGGTTCACCGGGATTTTCGGGGTGCTGTTCGCGATCCTGAATTTTCGCAACGCCAGCTACGGCCTCATGACGCTGGAACTGCTCATGGCCGGTTTCGCGTTCACGCTCTTGCCGGTGATCGCCCGCACAGCGTATCTGCAGCGCTGGATCGTGGTCTATCTGGTGCCGTTCTTTTCCGTGATGATGTACTCGCTGACCACGGCCGTCGCGGCGCCGACCGTGTTTGCGTGGGTCCTGCTCATTCCCATTCTCTGCCACCTGCTGCTCGGACGCTGGATCGGCGGCGGCGTGGCGGCGTTCTACATGGCGATCGCCGGTGCGATCTTCTTCTGGAAGTTCGGTGTCGACCCCGGTTATGGCAATACGCGGTCGGTGGCCAACGTCGCGCTCGCCTCGGTCTGCATCTTCGGCTTTTCCCATGTCTACGAAATCAGCCGCGAACGCGCCGAGAATCGATTGCGCGAGATCGCGATGACCGATCCGCTGACCGGGCTGGCGAACCGCGCTCGCCTGGGCGACGTGTTCGCGGCCGAGCGCGCGCGCCACGCCCGGCACGGCGCGCGCCTGTGCCTGCTGATGATCGACCTCGATCATTTCAAGCAGGTCAACGACCGCTATGGCCATGATGCCGGCGACAGGGTGCTGCGCCATGTTGCCGACCGTATCCGCGAGCGTCTGCGGCCAAGCGATGTGGCCTGCCGGCTCGGCGGCGAAGAATTCTGCATCTTTCTCGCCGATACCGGCGCCGAGCAGGGGCGACACGTGGCCGACGATCTGCGGCATACGATCGAGACGAGCCCGTTCTGCCATGCGGGTCAGGACATTGCGCTGACCACCAGCATCGGCATCGCGGAACTCGGGTGCGATGGCGATACACTGGAAGCGTTGTTTGGCGCGGCGGATCGGCGCCTCTACGACGCCAAGCAGGCCGGGCGCAATCGGGTGGTCAGCTGACCGGTCGGCCGGGTTTGCTCAGCAGTTGCTGTCGGCGAGTTTCACGCAGTTGCGGCCCGCGGCCTTGGCCGCATAGAGCGCCTTGTCGGCGCGACGCAGGATCGCGTTCGTCTCGTGCGCGGCATCCGCGGCACTGGTGGCCACTCCGATGGAAACCGTTACCTCGAAGGGGTCGCCCTCGTCGTCGATGAACTTCAGCGCCGCGATGCGTTTGCGAAGCCGGTTGGCCGCGATCGAGGCCGCGTCCGCGTTGGTCATCGGCATGATGAGCAAAAATTCCTCGCCGCCGAAACGGCCGAACGTATCCACGTTACGGATCAGCCCCTCGATGGCCGCGGCGCAGTCGCTGAGCACCCGGTCGCCGATTGGATGGCCGCGCTTGTCGTTGATTTGCTTGAAGTAGTCGAGGTCGAACAGGCAGATGCTGAACTGCGCATCGCCGCGCGCGGCGCGGGCGACCTCGCCCTGGAGTACCTCGATGAGACGGCGACGGTTATAGATGCCGGTGAGCTCGTCGCGCACGGCCATGTTGGAGATCCGCTCCATCGCCTGGTTCAACTGCAGGTTCTTGCGGCGTAGCGTGCCGCGCAGGCTGCTGATGAAACCGCCGATCATCCCGATCTGCACAAGCAGCACGCCGAGCGTGATCAGCACGATCCACTCGTTCGGATTGTCGTAGTAGGTGGAATCGCGCCCGCCGGCGAGCAGGAACACCCCGAAATAGCCGGCGAAATAGGCCATCGCGGCGGCAAAAAAACGCGGTATGGACAGATCGAGAATGCCGTAGAGCAGCGGCACCATGACGGTCAGCAGAATGCCCGCCCGTACCGGCAGCGACTCGATCTGGTAGAGCAGATAGACCGCCGGCAGCAGCGGGCTGACCACCTGTATGAACGTCAGGTTGGGTTCGGCGGAGCGCAGGTTCAGATCGCTGAGAAAGATGACGAAAAAGAATGCCACCACCGCGGCCAGACCGAGCGCGTAGATCAGCACGGCCGACCAGGCGACGCCGCCCAATGCCGCGGCAGCCGCGACCACGAGCGCTTGTAGCACGTACGACGCGCCGGCCATAGCCACGCGTCGCAGGCGAATCTTTTGATGTTCGCGTACCCGTGAACGTTGTTCCTGGCGCACCACGCTCAGGTCCGCTGTGCGTTCGGGCGGCGTGGTGGCCGAGCACCGAGGCGCGGTTTCTTGTGTACTGTCATAGTGTTGTTATCGGCCGAGTCACGGCCAGTGTTATTCGACGACAGGTCAGGAATCGTGCGTGATGTTCGCGCGGGCGTGCAATTGTCACCCGCGCGCCGGCGCCGCGGACCTTGATAGGCAATGGCTCGCGCCGCGAGGTCAATCCGCTCGCGCGTCATCCTCATCGCGGTTGCGCGCATCCGACAGCAGGCCGCGCGCTTCGTCGTAGGACAGCCCGCTGATACCCGATTGGGTCATCGACCGCGTCAGCGAGTGCGCGACCGCGAACGCCGAGGCGCGGCGGTAGAAGTCGAACCCGCGCTGGTAGACCGGCAGGACGTCGTCGACGGTTTCGGCGCGCTCCAGTCTTTCCTCGAAGGCAGCGCGCTTTTGTTCGAGATAGGCCATGAAATCGCGATCGGCGGCGACCGCGTCGTCCAGCTCGAGCGTCCACGTCATGTCGTTCTGCAGCACGCACGTTCCGATGAAGCGTCCGGCCACGGCCTCGCTCATCATGCGTGGCGGTGTCAGCGCCAGCCAGAAATGCGCGGGTTTGCGATACAGGAAATAGCGCTTGCCGGGCACCGGCTTGAACTTGAATTCGCTTTCGAGCACGAACAGCGACGTGAACAGCTCGGTGCTCACCTGGTCGATCTGCTTGGGCGGCACGGTCATGCCGCCCGCGCGCTGTTCGTTCAGCGTGGCGAGCACCAGTGACCCGCCCTTGCCCTGCGGATTGGGATTCTTGCTCATGGCCTGAAGTCGTTGTCGGATTCGCGAGAGTTGCGCTCAGCGTAGGTGATGCGCGCGACGGTTTCAGTGCGCACACAGCGTGGGTCGATGCTCAATCGTCCAGTGGCGCGAGGCGTCCGAGAACCTCGATATCGCCGTCGCGCGGCGCGACGACGACGATCTCGCCCGGCCGGGTGGTCAAACCCGTGAGCGCGCTGATGTTGACCTGGTGCGTGACCCATATCCGCGCCCCCGAAACCGCGGCGTCGTCCAGCAGGGCGCGGGCGGCGCGCGTCTGCGCGTCGGCGCGGTCGCGTTGTTCGAAGAAGGAGTTGAGCGCGGGCGTCGGCATGACAGGGCCGAAGCCCATCAGCCGGGCCGTATCCAGACAGCGGCACCATTGGCTGGATCGCACGGCGGCATTGTCGATGCCGTGCGCGCGTATCGATGCGCCGATCGTGCGGGCCTCGGCGCGCCCGGCCTCGGACAGATTCCGCTGCGTGCTGCAATCGTCGACAGCGAAATCGGGCGGATCGCTGAAGCCGGGTGCGCTCGCGTGGCGCATCAACGCGACCGCCTCGCCTTGCGCGAGACGTTGCCATAACGCGCCCGCCTCGCCCCGCTCGGCAGCCGTGGCCGTACCGGCCAGGCACCCGACGGCGAGAACGAGGCAGAATACGCGTGCCACCAACCCCGGGTGGGCGCGGCGCGTCTGCGGCAGCTGTGGGTCGCTCATGCGTACAGCTTACGCACGGCGGGTTTTTATCGATGCCGCGCCGGCGCGTTACTGTCAGCCTCTATTCATTGAACGCGCGTAGGCTGACGGCGTTTCAACCGACGTCCGAGTTACCCATCATGAGTTCACAGCACGCGGATCAGGCAGACGACATTCAGGCCGGAACCTTGGCAGAACATCTGCTCTCGGCCCGGCAATTCGACCCCTTCGTCGACGATTGCACGACGCTGGTGGCCGCACAAGTCAAGCGTCGCGGCATATCGATGCGCACCGCCCTCAGCGTCGTGCAGAAGGTCAAGCCCAACATTCTGGAGCGCACGGTGCGCGAACAGATGCCGGATTTCATTCGTGAGCTCGAGCCGTTTTATGCGGCGTACGGGCAGGCGGACCCGGCCGGTTTTGCCGCCTATCTGGGCGAGCGCGACGCCCAGGTGGCCGATGCCGTACTCCATGTCGCCGATCGTCGCGCCGAGCGTATCCACAGCCGTACCATTCGTTCTGCCTATCAGCGCGTACGCGGGCGCGCGCAACGCGAGGTGGTGTCGGTCGTTCCCGAACTGGCGGCGATCATTCAGCGCCACCTGCGCCTGTCACAGACGGCGGAGCAGGGCGCGACGAGCGCCTGATCTTCCCGGTGCCGGCCCTGCGGCCGCGAACATGAAAAACGCCGCGCCGGTTTCACCGACGCGGCGCTGACTCGGTTTTCATGATGCGCGGTGTGCGCCGAGCTTACTGCGCGTAATCCCCACCGTTCTGCGTGCCGGCCCGGGCTGCTGCTTGCTGCGCATTCGAATGCGTGGCGCTGCTGTCCGGGGCGGTGCCCGAGCGTGCCGTGCGATCCGTATCGTCAGCGTGATAGGTGCCGCGCGGGGCCGGCTGATCCAGGGTTGGAACGGCGCCGTGCCGGTCGGCGGCCGCCTGATCGGCGCCGGCCTGTGCGATACCTGCGGTCGCGAACAGTAGCGTGACAGCAGTGGCGCCGGCGGCGAGTGCGCGCTTCAGTGCGTCGTGCTGGAAAAACATGGGGTCTCCTTGATTGGCCGGGCCGTCATATGTAGGTGAAGATGACCGGCCCATAAATTGCGTGTTACATGCACGTATATGGGTCGACGCCATCGCCGTTCAAGCCCGACCGAGCAGCGGGTGGCACGCGATCATCGTCGCGTTATGCCGGCCGGCCGTGGTGAATACGACGACACCGTTCCTCGGCGGCGAAAACGGACGCGACGCTGCCCGGGAAATTTTGCCAAAGCTATTGATTCCTCGTGGCTTTGGCCGATAACGGATCAAATAGCGCGTTCGGGCGATGGGAGCACTATGACGTTAGGTGTGGGATCGGTTCTGGGGGTTTCGATTTTCGGACTGTTATTGCTGGCCGTGTCCTACGGCTTCGGACGGGGGCAGACACAGCGTTATCGACGCGTGGATCGACATGCGGATGGCGCGAACAAGCGTCCGATGGTGGAGCCGGCGGTCGATCGGCAAGAGCGCGAACCCGACCAGGACTGACGACGCCCGGGGCACGCCAGCCTCGCCCGCGATTGCGGTCAGACCAGGCCGCGTCCGGCGGCTAGCGTGAAACGCCGCGGGCCTGGGCCCATGCGAGCAGGGCGTCCGGCGCGAGTGGCTTGCTGAACAGATACCCCTGCGCCTGCTCGCAGTCCCATGCGAGCAGACGGTCGATGGTGCTTTCGTTTTCCACGCCCTCGACGACGACCTGGTATTCCATGTCCTGGGCCAGCCGCACGATCGCGCGGGTCAGGGTCTGGCCGCGCTCGCTCTGTTCGAGCGCCTGAACGAAACGGCGATCGATCTTGATCTTGCTGACGTTGAGTTTCTGCAGATAAGACAGGTTGCAGTAGCCGGTGCCGAAGTCGTCGATCGCGGTCGACACGCCGAAGGCGTGCAGCTGCTCCAGCTTGGGCATCACCGCATCCAGGTCGCGAATCAACGTGCTCTCGGTGAATTCGAGTTCCAGGCTTTCGCCGGGCAGGCCATGTTTTTCCAGTCGCTGGCAGACGCGGTTCACCATCTCGTCGTCGGCGAGGTCGTAGGCAGACAGGTTCATCGCGATCTGCAGGGTCAGGCCCTGTTCCTGCCATGCCACGTGCTGGGCCAGCGCGGCGTCGATGACCCAGTTGGTGAGCGGGCGCATGAGCGCGGTCTTCTCGGCCGCCTCGATGAGTTCGATCGGCGAGATTGCGCCGAGCGTCGGGTGGGCCCAGCGCAACAATGCTTCCACGCCGACGCAGGCGCCGGTGCGCAGATCCACCTTGGGTTGATAGACGAGATGCAGCTGATCGCTGGCGGTGAGCGCGTCGGGCAGATCGGTCAGCAGCCGCAGCTTGCGTTGACGCAGGATGTCGCTTTCCGTCTTGTAGAACGCCCAGCCGCGTGTGCTTTGCCAGGCGTCGTCCGCGGCCACGGAGGCCTGGCGCAGAATCTCTTCGGCGTGTTCGTTGGAGCGCGCCGTGATCGTGGTCACACCGAGCGTTGCGTTCGGCGCGAGCAACAGGCCGACACCGGAATCGAAAGGCTCATGTAGCTTCTTGATCAGCGCATTGAGCTTGCGCTGGATACCGGCGCCGATCGAGCCGCTCAGAAAGAAGCCGAACCGGTAGAGGCCGATGCGATACAGATCCCGCTCCGCGCCGATCGCGCTCGACAGGCGGTTGATGCATTCGATGATGAACTCTTCGGTCTGGGCATGGCCCATCACCTGGGTCAGGTCGTGCATCTGCTTGGGCAGCGCGACATCCGCAATGCCGACGACGCGCACGGCCGCTGCGGGCTGGTGATCGGCGTGCTGCAGTTCATGGCTGATCTGCTCGATCATGCGCTGGCGGGTATAGACACCGGTGGTGGCGTCCAGATGCCCCGCCGATTCGCGCATCTTGATCCACGCGGTAACGATGTCGGCGAGTTCGCACAGGGTCTTGAGTTCGGCGGCCTGGAAATCGTGACGCGTGCGCGTATCCAGAACGCAGAGCGTGCCCAGGCTGTAGCGGTCGACGGTACGCAGCGGCACGCCGGCATAAAAGCGGATATGCGTGTCGCCGACCACGAAAGGATTGGCCGCGAAACGCGCGTCGAGCGTGGTGTCGTGCACGACGATCACGTTGTCGTCGTTGATCGTGTGCGTGCAGAACGACGCATCGCGCGGCACCTGGTCTATATCCACGCCCACGGCGGCCTTGAACCACTGGCGTGTTTCATCGACCAGGGTGATCGAAGCGATGGGCATGTCCAGCAGGCGCGAGGCCAACTGCGAGATACGGTCGAAGATGGCGTCCCGCGGCATGTTCAGCAGGTTCGTACGGCGCAGGGCTTCCAGCCGTTCGTTTTCGTTTGCCGGGGTACGAAGGGTTTTCATCATTCGGCCGCGATGCGTGAGTTGCAGTGCGCGGATCGACTCCGCGACAGACTTGTGATGCTCGGACCGGCGACATCGCCATGCCGGCAGATCAGCACCCAACCCCTATTAACATCGGCGACACACGCCAAAACTGAACGGTTGTCCAAAAACCGGGCCGCAAAGCGAACGTCTGTACGCGCGCGTGAGGCGATACGCACGCCACAAGAAAGAAAGCCCGGCGTGCCTGTCGAACACGCCGGGCTGCAAACGTCGGTGGTCGCCGACGGTATGCGAAGGGCTATGGATTCATGACGTCCAGTTCGACGCGCCGGTTCTGGGCGCGGCCGGCCGCCGTGTCGTTGCTGGCGACCGGGCGACTTTCGCCGTAGCCCATGGTGGTCAGGCGTGTGCTTTCGATGCCCTGATCCACGAGGTAGCGCTTGACCGAATCCGCACGATCCTGGGAGAGCTGTTTGTTGTAGCTGTCCGAACCGATGCTGTCGGTGTGTCCGGATACGCGTACCGACATCGACGCCGACGACTGTAGCGCCTCGGCCACGTTGTCGAGCCGGCCTTCGGCCTGCGAGGTCAGCCGCGCGGAATCGAACTCGAAGGTCACGCCCTTGAGCACGATGGGCGCCTGTTTCTCGATCGGACAGCCGCGCGCGTCGACTTCGGTGCCCATGGGCGTGCCCGGGCAGCGGTCGCGGCTGTTGGGCACGCCGTCGCCGTCATCGTCGCCATCGGTCTGGGCGACCTGATCGCCGCATTCCGCGCGCATTTCGTTCTTCTCGACGTTTGGGTCGTGCCAGCAGTTGCCGGCCGCATCCTTGTAGACCTCGCCATCGGGGTTGGTCACGTAGTAGCCACCGTCGGCCTTGTCCGTATCGGGGCTGGTCGCGCACCCGAACAGTCCGAGCACGGCCACGCCAACGAGCACCCTGCGGTACCCGGATTGAAGCGTATTCATCGCAATTTCTCCTACTCTATTCTTGTTTATTCTGCGGTGGCGACGAGCCTGTGCCCGACCACCGGAACGCGATTATGCTCCCCCCTCGACCCGCTTCATTCTTGAAATCGTGGCCGACAGCGCGGTCTCGTTCGCACGAGCCCGCTGTTGTTGGAATATCACGATTTCCACCGGCGCGGCAATGTCGATGTCCGCGCTCGTGCGCCGGCGCGTTTCGCTTGCATGCTGCGCTTGGCAACGCTGCGTTGCGGCGCGCATGGCGTATCGACGGCCGGCGCGGTCGTTTAATAGGGATCGGGCGGCGAGAACAGCACCACCGCCACGGTGAGCAGTTCGAACACGAGCAGCGCCCATGCCCCTTCGGAGGCCGTGCGTATCAACAGGTAGAACAGGGCAGCGATCGGCGAGACGAGCAGCAGCGCAATCAGCCCCATCGCCACGCGATCCAGTCCCAGCAGCATGCGTTCCGACGTGGTCCGGCGATGCGGTAGCGGCCGGAACGTGGTGAAGGCGAGCCGCTCGCCCAGTGGCGCGCCGTAACAGGCGCGTAGATGCTGCAGCGAAGAGCGCCCGAGCCAGAGCGTGAGCCGCGTCAGCTGGGCGAACGGCGTGCGCCCGTATGTCGCCAGCGCGTCCTGCAGGCGCGTCAGCCACGCGCCGGCCGATCGTTGCGGGCGCCGAAAGGTGACCGGATCGCGTACCTGCAGTGGCGGTGGCGTGGCGGCATTCGGTTCGAGCTGGGCTACCGCCTGCGCGTGACCGACATGCCGAAAGCCGAGCCATACGGGCGGCACGGTCGGAACCGGGTCGTCGCCGTTGACCAGGCGAAGCGTGCGATCGCCGAGCGTCGCGTCCGACGCGGCAAAACCCGCCGGCGTGGCGTTGTAGGCGCTCGCGAAACGCGCCGATCCGACTCGCGGCGCGCCGAGCGTGATCACCGCTTCCACGGGCAGGGTGTCGGTATCGCGCACGGCGCGGGCGGCGAGCGTGGCGATGGCGCCGCCGAGCGAGTGGCCGACGATCACGCAGCGCGACGCGTCGCCGCGCACCTGCTGCGCCCATTGCGATACGGGCTCGCGCAGCAGCTGCCAGGCGATGCGAAACCCGGGGTGATAGAACGGCAGTACGGCGAAGTTGAGCAGCCAGTCGAGGCTCTGATCGGAGCCGCGAAACATGATCCAGGCGCGGCCGTCGAGCGTGAACATCAGCGCCTGCTGACAGCCGCGCGATACGAATCGGACATGGGCACAGCCGACATCGAGCAGCGCGAACTGATCGCCCCAGTCGAGGTCGTGGTAGGCGGCGATAGCCGCACCCACGGCGAACGGCAGCAGGTCGTCGAGCGGCGTGGGTTCGGGCGCCGGCAACGGTGCCTTGACGCCGCCCAGGGCGAATACGGGGCACGCCGGCGCCGTTGTCGTAGTCGGCGACGGCACATCGACGGCCGCATCGCCGGGTACCGCGGCACGTGCTTCGGTAGCCGGTGCCGAAGCACGTGCCGGCGGTCTGCGGGTCGGTTCGATCTTCATGGCGCGGCGCTCGCGTGCAGCGGGGTCGCATGCGCTGCGACACGCGGCGTCGCCGCAAGCGGCGGTTCTTGACGTGTCACTGCGCGCCGGTCCGTCGTCGGGGCGTCGCACTGAATGGCCGACCAGAGCAGCGCGCCGATTTCGGGCGTCAGGACATCGTTGTGGTCGTGGACATAGTCGCTGGCGTCGACGACGATGACCTGGTCGCGCGCCGCGCAGGCCGCAGCGTCGAGACGGGGCGACCGCGTTGTGGGGATATGGAAGATGTCGGCGTGCGCCGGGTCGCGCGCGACATCCAGCCCGCGCTTGCCGCCGATATGCACCGCGCGCGACAGGTAGTAGGCCAGCGGGTTGGCCTTGTCGTTGTCGGAGGTGGCCATGAGCACCCGCCCCGTCATGCTGGGCAGCCCGGCATACGGATAGCCTTCGTTGCCCGCCCCGGGAATGAAGCGGTTGGCGCTGAACGCGCCCTGCAGCCCGGCCAGCAGATCGACGCTTTGGTTTGGATGCGGATCGTTTTCGAGCAGCGCGCGGCTGAACACCGCCCGCGACATGATGCGGGCACCGAAACTGTGGCCGACGGCCACGACCCGCAGGCGTGGCTGCGTATCGGCGAACGCCGCGCGCAGCTGCAGGCCGAGCCGGTTCACGAGCCAGTTGGCATAGGTGTAGCCGATCTCGTCGGCGTCGTCCGACTTGTTGGCGTAGCCGAACAGCTTGTAGGCGAGCTGGCGGAGATTGAACCAGCTCTGCCAGCCCCAGACCGAGGGCCAGGTAATGCCGACGACCAGCGGATTGAACGGCGCGACCGCGTCGGTATCGCGGCGCGCCTGCTCGATCAGCTGGCCGATGATGGCGTTGTAGCGCCGTACCGACTCGGGCTGATCGTTGTCCCAGCCCATCGCGGAAAACACGAGGTGGGTGTAGGGACGGCCGGCGTCGCGTGCGCTCGTCAACTTGTATTCGAGATCGCGGGCGAGCGAGCTTTCCAGCGCCTGCCAGCCGCTTTCGTGGAAGTCTTCGCGCGCGACGACGATGGGCACGTCCGCGCTGGCGCCATAAGTGCGGGCGCCGCGGTCGGCGTAGATGTTGTAGAGAAACCGTGTGCGCATGCGCGGCTGATCGGCATGCGCACGGGCGCCGGCCCTGCGGCCCTGTGCCCGGTCGGGCTCATAGGCCACGATATGCGATACGAACAGCGCCTTGGCGTTGGCATTGATGGTCGTGTCGAGATGGGCCGCGCGCCGGGGGTTGGTCGGGTCGGCCGGCAGAAAGCGAAAACGCCGCACATAGCTTTCGCGTTCGACATAGCCCACGCGTGCCCGCGGCGATTTCTCCAGCGCCACGATATAGCCTTCGTGGGCAAGGCCTTCCGCAAAGGGCACGTCGGCCAGGTAGTGGTAGCGGCGGGTCTTCTTGCTGTCGATATCAAGCCGGGCGGCGACATCGTTGACCCGTTGCGGCCCCGAGCAGGCCACAAGCATCAGCGCCGTGGCTGACAACATGGTGATAACCGTCTTGCCCATGCGCCGCTCCCCAGCCGCATGACAGTCGCTGTCGACGGCAACGCGTGGGCCGTGTCCGTCGCGTTTGCCCTGATAAATAAAGAGCACGAAACCGCGAGGGTGTCCATACCTGCGCAGGTAAAATCCGGTCGCGGCCGGCTCGACCCGCGCCGGTGGGCGGCAAACGCGGACCTTCCTGCGGCCCCGATATGGCGTGCTGCGCTGCGCCAAACATTCACCAAGTGAATGTCGACTATCACGGATATTGACTGTTCGTATCCGCAATCGATGCCTAGAATGCGCGGCAACCGGCTGTCATGGCCGGCCCGGCGTCAGCACGCCGCGCCGGCATGCAAACCGGTCACCACATTCATAGCGAGAGGATCGACCATGTCCCAGTATTCCAATGACGTTGATGCCATCGCGTCGCTGCGCGAAGCACAGGGCAGCGCCTGGGCTGCCATCAACCCGGAACACGCCGCGCGCATGCGCGCCCAGAACCGTTTTCACACCGGTCTGGATATCGCCAAGCACACCGCCAAGGTGATGCGCGAAGACATGGCGGCCTACGACAAGGATTCGTCGAAGTACACGCAGTCGCTGGGTTGCTGGCACGGCTTCATCGGCCAGCAGAAGGCGATCTCGATCAAGAAGCACTTCGGCACCCTCAAGCGCAACTATCTGTACCTGTCCGGGTGGATGGTTGCGGCCCTGCGCAGCGAGTTCGGTCCGCTGCCGGATCAGTCCATGCACGAGAAGACGACCGTGCCGATGCTGATCGAGGAGCTCTATACGTTCCTCAAGCAGGCCGATGCGTGGGAGCTCAACCACTATTTCCGTGATCTGGAAGCGGCCAAGGAAGCCGGCGACGACGTCGCGGCCAAGAAGGCACAGGAGAAGATCGACAACTTCGAAACCCACGTCATTCCGATCATCGCGGACATCGACGCCGGCTTCGGCAACGAAGAGGCCACCTATCTGCTGGCCAAGAAGATGATCGAGGCGGGCGCCTGCGCGATTCAGATCGAGAACCAGGTCTCGGACGTGAAGCAGTGCGGCCATCAGGACGGCAAGGTCACCGTGCCGCACGCCCAGTTCCTGGCCAAGATCAACGCGGTGCGTTACGCCTTCCTCGAGCTGGGTGTGGACGACGGCATCATCGTCGCCCGTACCGACAGCCTGGGCGCGGGCCTGACCCAGCAGATCGCCGTCTCCAACGAGCCGGGTGACTTGGGTGACCAGTACAACAGCTTCATCGCGGGCGAAGAGATCAAGGACGCTTCGGAAATCAACCCGAACGACGTCGTGATCAAGCAGAGCGGCAAGCTCGTGCGCCTGCAGCGTCTGGCCTCGGGCCTGTTCGAGTTCCGCAAGGGCACCGGCGAAGACCGCGTGGTCATGGACTGCATCGCCAGCCTGAAGAACGGCGCCGACCTGCTGTGGATCGAGACCGAGAAGCCGCACGTCAAGCAGATTGGCGGCATGGTCGATCGCATCCGCAAGGAAGTGCCGGACGCCAAGCTGGTCTACAACAACAGCCCGTCGTTCAACTGGACGCTCAACTTCCGTCAGCAGGTGTACGACGCCTGGGCCGAGGAAGGCAAGGATCTTTCGGCCTACGATCGCGACAACCTGATGGACATCAAGTACGACGACACCGAGCTGGGCAAGGTCGCCGACGAGTGGACCCGCGACTTCCAGAAGGAAGGCTCGGCCAAGGCCGGCATCTTCCATCACCTGATCACGCTGCCGACCTACCACACGGCGGCCCTGTCGACCGATCAGCTGGCCAAGGGCTACTTCGGCGATCTGGGCATGCTGGCCTATGTGGAAGGCGTGCAGCGCAAGGAGATCCGCGAAGGCATCGCCACCGTGAAGCACCAGGACATGGCCGGTTCCAACATCGGCGATGACCACAAGGAGTTCTTCTCGCGCGAGAGCGCGCTGAAGGCCGGTGGCAAGGACAACACGATGAACCAGTTCGGCTAGTCGCCGTACGGGGCATCACTGTCCGAGTCGCGACGCCAGTCGCGACGAAAAAAAGGCGGGGCCACGTGGCCCCGCCTTTTTTATTGGGTTTTATTGCGCTCGTCTGGCAGGCGGTGCGAATCACACCGCGCCGCTCAGCTCGAGGACTGCTGACGCAGCGACGCGCCGCTGCTCTGGCGGCGCCGCTCGATCGAACGAAAGAAGATCGCGCCGAGCACGATGCCGAGCACGCCACCGATCGCATGCGCGGCGGTCAGCGCAATGAGCGAGACGAGCACGACGAACCCCGAGAGCACCAGAATCAGGCCGCGCGCGTGGGTGGTCTTCGGGCGCGCGTAGAAGGCACGAAAGAGGGCGCCGCTCACCCCGGCCAGAAAGGCGAGCCCGAACACGCCCGGCCCGCCCAGCGGCGCCTCGCTGGACCAGCGCAGCATCACCAGCGCCGCGAAGGCGACCAGGCCGTAGCCGAGGCAGATCACGAAGAAGTCCAGTTCCTGGCGGAAATGGCTGACCTGCATCACCCCACCATGGCGCTCGCGTTGCGATTGCGCCAGCGCCTTGTCGAGCAGACCCTGTTGCTCCGGCGAGAACTGTGCCTTGTCGCCGAGTCCGCTCAGGCGGTCGATCTTGTCGCTTAGCGCTTGAAGGTCCGGGTCGAGGCTCATGGCGTACTCCTGATGTCAATGAATCGTGCGTTGGCCCCTACTTTCGCATGCCTGCCACCGGAACGGCAGGCGACGAATGTCGAGCAATCGGGGCGATGTGCCGCAAAAGCGGCAGCGCGTCACCGGTGGCGATTGGCGTGACACCGCAGCCAGTGGTCGATCACGTCGACGATATAGCGCTGTTGTGTATCGTCGAGCGCGCGGCCCTTGGCCAGACCGTGCCAGCGCTCGAGACAGCTGCGACAGCAGGTGCCGGTCGCGTGCTGGGCGATGAACACCGGGTGGTTGCGCCACGGCGTCTGCCGGCCGTCGTTTCGCGGGTGCGCCGGTGCCAGGCGTTCGGCGACGAACTTTTCGGCATGTTCGCGAACCGTATCCAGCCCGCGCTGTTCCAGATACCCGGCTTCGCGCGGGCCGAGGGCAAAACGGCTGCGAAATCGTGACCGCGCCAGGGCGGTGAACAGATCGGTCATGTCGCGCATGCCGCAAGGGTAGATCAGGTGCGCGGCCGCACGCACGACGCGGGCACGCGCGTCTGGCGCCATGGCGGGCAATGGCCCGCATTCCGGGATGCTTGTATGGTGAATGTCCAGGATCACGTGCGCCGAGCCGAACGGGGAGCGCGTATCGGCAAGGCGCTGTCTATGGCCCCAGGATCAGGCGAATTCGCCATGAACGATGTCACATTGCGTGAACAGCAGCTGGTCGCTCTGCTCGATACCCGTGACTGGCTGACCAATGCGGCCCAGACCTGTGCTTTCATCGCGCAGCAGTTCGACGCGCTCAACTGGGTCGGATTCTATCGGCAAAGGCCCGCGAACATGCTGGTGCTCGGGCCTTTTCAGGGGCTGCCGGCCTGCAACCCCATTCCATTCGAACAGGGTGTCTGCGGCAAGGCAGCCCGTACGCGCCAGACCCAGCGCGTGGACGACGTGCATGCGGTGCCCGATCACATCGTCTGCGATGCGGCGTCACGCTCGGAGCTCGTGGTCCCGGTGATCGTGGATGACGCGCTCTGGGGCGTGCTCGATATCGACAGCCCGAGTCCGGCCCGCTTTTCGGCGGACGATCAACACGCGATCGAACGGCTGTGCCGCGTGTTCGTCGAGGCCAGCGATTTCGAGGCGGTGGCGGCGTGATACGCCATGCGATGCTGGGGCTCGACGCCCGCAACGAGGCGCAGTGCGGTGCGTGACGCAGACCGCGCGCCGGGCGATCTGGCCGGCGGTATCACGCGCGAGGTGCTCGAGCGCGACGGCATTCGCACGGCGTTCGGGGTCCGCCACCCCGATGTGGCGCTCGCCAGCGATGCAGCGCTTCGTGACTCCATTCGCCATACGCTCGCGCGGCGGCCGGATGGCGCGCAGGCGACGGCGGGGGTCTGGCTGTTCGGCTATGGTTCGCTGCTCTGGAACCCCTGTGTCGCCGTCGCCGAGTCGCGCATGGCGCGGCTCTACGGTTTTCATCGTGATTTTCGTCTGAAGCTCGCCTACGGCCGCGGCTCCCCCGAGGCACCCGGGTTGATGCTCGGCCTCGTACCGGGCGGGTCCTGCAACGGCATGACGCTGCGCGTGAGCGCGTCGGATCTCGAACACGAGCTGCTCATGGTCTGGCGCCGGGAGATGCTGACCGGCGTTTACACGCCGCGCTGGCTGACCGTGCGCACGTCCGCGGGGCCCGTGGCCGCGATTGCATTCGTGGTCAATGCCGCGCATCCCTGTCATTGCCGGCTCGACGACACGCAGGTCGTGCACTTGCTGGCGACCGGCCACGGCATGATCGGCAGCAGCGCCGACTATCTCGCCAATACCGTCGCGCATCTCGAAGCCGAAGGGATACACGACGGGCGCCTGCAGACGCTGCACGAGCGGGTCCAGCGCTCAAGGTTGTCCGCGTGACCGCCGATACTCTTTTGAAGACAAGTCATCTGCGTGCGCGGCGCGCGCCAGGCCCATGATCATCGCGCCTGCATGCATGAGAAGGGGCATGCGATGCCCACAGCCATGAACCCCGATATGCCGGATATCAGCAGCCTGGTGGCGCTGGTCTCGGATTTCTACTGGGAGCAGGATGCGGCCGGCCGGTTCGTGCAGGTCAGCGGCAGCGCGGTGGATGCGGGCACCATCGCGGCCGATTCGTGGCTCGGGTCCACGGCGATCGAACTCGGGCTGGGTGCGATCGACGAGCGCGGGTGGCCCAGGCCCGACGACGCCAGCCTTGCGCCCATACGCGAGCGCGTCGTGTCCTGGTTGCGGCGCGACGGCAACGTGCGTCATCTGCGAATCAGCGCACAACCGATGTTCGACGACCACGGTCACGCCGCCGGCTGGCGCGGACTGGCCCGCGACGTCACGGCCGAACGATCGCGCTTCAGCGAACTGCGGCAGTTGCGCGCCGCGATCGATGCGTCGCACATCATGATATTCGTCATCGACCGCCAGACGATGCATTTCGTGTTCGTGAACCAGCGTGCCTGCGAACTGGTCGGCTGCGATCGCGATACGCTGCTGGCCACGCCGCCGCATACCCTGCTGATGCTCGATCGCGACCTGCTCGAGCGCGAATACGACCAGGTGATCGCGCAGGGCGGGCAGACCAAGGAAAACCGCAGCCGGCGCAGCGATGGGCGTCTGTCGGTGGTCGAGGAGCATCGGCGCGCGCTGTTCGTGGACGGCCGCTGGCTGATCGTGAGCGCGGTGAACGACATCAGTCAGCGCAAGCAGGCGGAACTGGCCCGCGATCGCATGAGCCGCATGTATGCCTCGCTGAGCGCGACCAACGAGGCGATTCTGCGGGCGAGCACGCCCCAGGATCTCTATCAGCAGGTCTGTGATGCGGCGGTGACCGGCGTCGACATCGTGATCGTGTCGGTCCTGCTCGCGTCGGCGGATGGGGAGGCGCTCGACGTGACCGCCAGCGCCGGCGCGACCGCCGACCAGATACGCGGGGCCCAGATATCACTCGCGGCCGGCGCGCAGCCGCGCGGTCTCGCGGATCGCTGTTTTCATGCCGTGATGCCACAGGTCAGCGATGATTATTTCGAGGACCGGCGCACCCAAGCGTGGCGTGAAATCGCGGCCGATGCCGGTATCCGTTCGGCCGCCGCGGTACCGATTCTGCGTGGGAACAAGCCGATCGGCGTGATCTTTCTGGCGTCGCGCCTGCGGCGTGCCTTCGACGCCGACGGCGTGCGCCTGCTGGAACGTATGGCGCAAAATCTCGTGTTCGCGCTCGAGAACTTCGAGCACGAGGCCCAGCGCGAGGCCGGCGAAAAGCATATCGAGTTTCTGGCCACCCACGATGCGCTGACAAGCCTGCCCAATCGCACGCTTTTCAATCAGTCGCTGGCGATGGCGATCGAGTCCGCACGCCGGCACCGGCGCGCCTTCGCACTTCTGTTCATCGATCTCGACCGCTTCAAGACGATCAACGACTCGCTCGGCCACGAGGCCGGCGATCAGCTGTTGATCACCATCGGCGAGCGGCTGTCGCTATCGGTGCGCGCCAGTGACGTGGTCGCCCGTATCGGCGGCGACGAATTCCTGATCCTGGTCAACGATGTAAAGCACGGCGAAGATGCCGCCAAACTCGCCCGGACAATCCTCGCCAAGATTCTGGAACCGGTAGAACTGCAGGGCCAGGAATACCGGGTGACCACCAGCATCGGGATCGCGCTCTACCCCAACGACGCGCTCGATGCCTCGAGCCTGATGAAACATGCCGACATGGCCATGTACCGGGCCAAGGAAGAGGGCAAGAACACCTACGAGTTCTATTCGTCGCAGCTCAAGCGCCGTTCGCTCAAGCGCATCAAGCTCGAGAATCATCTGCGTCAGGCGCTGGAGCGCGGCGAGTTCGAGCTGGCCTATCAGGCCAAGATCAGCCTGGCGGACGAGCGCATCATCGGCGTCGAAGCGTTGCTGCGATGGCACAACGACGAGCTGGGCGAAGTCACGCCCACCCAGTTTCTGCCGCTCGCAGAAGAGGTCGGCCTGATCATTCCGATCGGGCGCTGGGTGCTGGAAACGGCCTGCGAACAGAATATGGCGTGGCAACGTCAGGGCATGCCGGCGCTGCGCATGGCGGTGAATCTGTCGCCTGCGCAATTTTCCGATCACCAGCTGGTCGATCATCTGCAAGCCGTGCTCGAGCGCACCGGCATGCCGGCGAATCTGCTCGAACTCGAGATCACGGAAACAGCGGTGATGCACGATATTCGCCGCGCGCTGGCGTTGCTCGCGCAGATCAAGCGGCTGGGCGTGTTCATCTCCATCGACGATTTCGGCACCGGCTATTCCTCACTCACCCAGTTGCGCCAGCTGCCCGTCGACAGCCTGAAGATTGATCGCTCCTTCATCCGCGAGCTGTCGTCGAATACCACGGACCAGTCCATCGCGCGCGCGATCATCACGATGGGCAAGAACCTCAGCCTCAACGTCATCGCCGAAGGCGTGGAAACCGCCGAGCAGCAGGATTTTCTGCGGGCCCAGGATTGCGACGATATGCAGGGCTACTACTTCAGCCGGCCCGGCGATTCGTCGGCGTTCGCCAATCTCGTGCGCAGCCACGACGTGCGCAAGGCGCTTTAGCGACGCGCAAAGCCCCGGCCACCGTAGTGGTCGCGGCGCTGGCTCGACGCGGTGTTGCGTTTGCTGAGGGGCCATCGCCATTGAAAGTACGTTCAGGGCCTCTATATCCCGGTGCACAGACAAAGCGCATGCCCGATGCGGCAGACCGCGAAAGCGTCTTGCCGTCGACGCGCTGCGTGATCTTTTTTAAGTACGTATACGGGAGCCTCGACATGGCCCAGACCCAACAGACGATCAATCCCGCCAACGGCGAAGTCATCGCGACCTACGAACTGGCCAGCGACGAACAGGCGCTGCAGACGCTGCGCGATTCGCACGAGGCGTTTCTGAAGTGGCGCACCACCACACTGGAAGAGCGCGGCGGCATTCTGCGCGAAATCGCCAAGCGGCTGCGTGCCGGCAAGGACGACTATGCCGCGCTCATGACCCGCGAGATGGGCAAGCCGATCTCGCAGGGCGGCGATGAAATCGAGCTTTGTGCCGCGATCTGTGAATACACCGCGGATACCGCGGCCGACGAGCTCGGCGACGAGGAGCGCGCGCTCGACGGTGGCCGTGCGCTGATCAGCTATCAGCCGCAGGGCGTGATTCTCGGCATTCAGCCCTGGAACTTCCCGTTCTATCAGGTCATTCGCTACAGCATCGCCAATATCATGGCGGGCAACACGGTCTTGCTGAAGCATGCGCCGAACGTCTGGGGCGCCGCGCTCGAGATCGAGAAGGTGTTCCGCGAAGCCGGCCTGCCGGAGAACGTCTTTCGCACCCTGCTCATCGATGCCGAACAGACCGGCCAGCTCATCGCGCATGAATACGTGCGCGGCGTGACGTTGACCGGCAGCCCGAAGGCGGGCGCAGCCGTGGCCGCTAAGGCCGGCCAGCACCTGAAGAAATCGGTGCTGGAGCTGGGCAGCAACGACGCCTATCTGGTGCTGGACGACGCGGATATCGACCGTGCGGTCGAAACCTGTGCCCAGGGCCGGATCTACAACAACGGCGAGACCTGCGTGGCCGCCAAGCGCTTTATCGTGGTCGATTCGGTGTACGAGTCGTTCCGCGACAAATTCGTCGAACGCATGCGCCAGGTCGAGTACGGCGATCCGACCGACCCGAACACGGTGCTCGGTCCGATCGCCCGCGAAGATCTGCGCGATACCCTGCACGATCTGGTTACGCGTTCGATCGACGCCGGCGCGACCTGCGTGTTCGGTGGCGAGCTGCCGGAGGGGCCGGGCTATTTCTACCCGGCGACGGTGCTGGAAGATCTCGCACCGGGCATGCCCGCCTACGACGAGGAGCTGTTCGGCCCGGTCGCATCGTTGATCCGTGTCGCCGACGAGGACGAAGCCATTCGCGTGGCCAACGACTCCCGCTACGGTCTGGGTGGCGGCATCTTTTCGAAGGACGAAAAGCGTGCCATCGATATCGCGCGCAATCTGTTCGACACCGGCATGGTCAATATCAACGGCTATCGCCTGGCGCAGCCGCATCTGCCGTTCGGCGGCGTCAAGGACAGCGGCTATGGCCGTGAACACGGCGGCTTCGGCATGAAGGAATTCGTGAACGCGAAGGCCGTGATGATCGTGGACTAGCGCCGCGTCGCGTGACCCGCTGCGTAGTCGACGCCCGTATCTCGATCGAGATACGGGCGTTTTTATTGGGCGGCGGTGCGCGCGTCAGGCGTGCGGCTTGAGCACGAGCGAGCGGCTGTCGGCAAGCAGCGGCGGGAACACGCGGTTGCGCCCGTTGCGCTTGGCGATATAAAGCGCCGCGTCCGCGCCGTCGACCAGCTCGGAGATCCGGTAGCGGGCCAGATGACCGGCCATGGCGCCCACGCTCACTGTCACGTCGTCGTGATCCGAGGCACGCACGTGAGGAATACGAAAGCCTTCGATCGCGCGGCGCAGGCGCTCGGCAATGCGCACGGCATCGGCCAGGTCGGCGTCGTAGAGCAGGATGAGAAACTCTTCGCCGCCGTACCGGATCGCCAGATCGTTCTCGTTGCGCAGCTGCGCGGCGATGGCGCCGGCAATGCGCTTGAGGCAGGTGTCGCCGGCCGGGTGGCCGTAGTGGTCGTTGAACGCCTTGAAGTGGTCGACGTCGACCATGAGGGCACCGACGCTGAGTTCATGCACGTTCTCGACGCCCGCGCCGTAGAGTTCGTCGATACGCTTTTCGAGCTGATAGCGGTTGGACAGGCCGGTGAGCGCATCGCGGTTCGCGGCGAGTTCCGCGTCCTCGCGCTGTAGGCGATCACGCAGATGGCGCAGAAAACCGTAGCGCGCGTCCCGCTCCATCCAGAAGTTCGCGCTCAGGGTCAGATAGCCGATGCTCACGATCGCCGTCATTCCGGCGAGCTTGCTCGCGAACGGTTCGGCGGACGGCAGCACCACCCAGAGATATCCGGCGACGAGCATCGTCGTCGCCGCGAGTGCGAAACGAAAATCCAGACGTTGGGACACATTGGCGTAGATCACCGTCAGCAGCACGAGATATTGATAGTGCTGCGCGGCGGGATGGTTGATGTTGATCGAATAGATGAAAAGAATCTGGGCCGCCATGGCCAGCGGTACGGACATTGCCAGCGTCTCGCGCAGCCACAGCCGGGGCTCGCCACGAATCGTGAAGCCCACGAACAGCAACAGCGGCGTCACCAGGGCCAGATGGCAGAAGGCCGCGAGTAGAAACGTCTGCGGCAAAAGCAGAAAGTCGGCGACGAGCAGCAGGTTATAGAGCAACAGCGACGGCAGTATGGTGCTCGCGATCAGACGCGCCCGATAACGTCGCGAATACCCCTCGTAGGCCTGTTCAACCGGGGCCGGAAAACGCACCCGGCGATGACCCCGTTCGGCGATGCAGCGCTCCACAAGGAGTCGCTCGACTGTCTGTGTGGACATCGCGGTCTTGGCAACCGTCTTGTTCGAACCCGGCAACGACTATTAGCACGCGCTTACCCGCACCGGGCCGGTGGGCTGGCGTGCCGGCAGCCCGGGCGTGCGGGATCCGCCCGTGGCCGGTCGGCAAGTATCGGTTTTAAGCGGGAAAACTCGAGTCTTCCGGTTTCGGTTCCGGAAAACTGAAAATTGGCCGTTCTCGTTCGTCGGCGCGATCCGTGGTGGGCATGCTGTAAATTCGCGCGACAGCCGCCGGGCGCGGTGACCGGCGGCTTTGTCGTCGCGTACCACGGTGCGGCTAGCGCGCGGGCACGAGCCCCTGGCTGCGTGCCATGGCATAGGCTGCCTTCGGCCCGGTCCAGAGCGATAGCAGCAGTACCAGCGACACCGGGATCGCGGTGATCACGATCAACTGCTGCAGGGCGCTGATCTGGCCCTGGCCCATGGTGAGCAGAATCGCGGCCATGATGGCCATGGTGATCCCCCAGAACGCGCGCATCGCGGGCGCTGGCTCGTCGTGTCCGGCGTTGACCACGGCGATCGCATAGCTCATGGAATCGCCCGTGGTGGCAACGAATATCGAGGTGAGCACCATGATCGCCAGCGCCATGACGGCGCCGCCCGGCAAAGCCTGGGCGATGGTCAGCGTGGCCACGTCGAACTTGAAATCGGCCAGCGCCTCGCTGAGATCGAACACGCCGGTCATCTGATAGTGGATGCCCGAGCCGCCGAGCAACGTAAACCAGAGGGTAGTGGCGATCGGCGCGAGAATGGCCACCGATACGATCATCTGGCGAATGGTGCGTCCGCGCGAGATCCGCGCGACGAAAATCGCCATCAGCGGGCCATAGCCGAGAAACCAGGCAAAGAAAAACACGGTCCACCACTTCATCCACCAGGCCGGCGCGGTCTGCGATGTCATCGTCGCCATGGTGAAGAACGAGCCGAGATAGTCGCCGAACGCCTGGGCATAGGCGTTGACCAGGAACAGCGTGGGGCCGAACACGAAGATCACCGCCGCGATCGCCAGCGCCAGGAACACGTTGAACCGGCTCAGGGTCTGAATGCCGCGATCGATGCCCGTGACCGCCGACGTGACGTAGACCGCGCCCAGTACGGCGAGGATCGACAGCTGGGTCGGCAGACCCTCGGCGAGGCCGAAGATCTCGTGTAGCCCGTAGCTGACCTGCGTTGCGAGAAAGCCGATCGGCCCCACGGTGCCGGCCACCACGGCGATGATGCAGACCGCATCGACCACGCTGCCGACAGGGCTGTGTACCACGCGCTTGCCGAGCACTGGCAGCAGCAGACTACGCGGACGCAGCGGCTCGCCCTGATCGTAATGCACATGCGCCAGTACCACGGCGGTCAGAGAACCGAGAATAGCCCAGGCGAGAAAGCCCCAGTGCATGAACGACTGCGCGAGCGCGCCGGAAATGGCGGCCGCGGTCCCGGCCTGCGTATCGAACGCGGGCGGCGTGGTGAGGAAATGATAGACCGGCTCGCCGGCGGCGAAGAACACTCCGCCGCCGGCGAGCAGCGTACACATGATGATCGACAGCCACTTGAAGGTGCTCAGCTCGGGCGTGTCGACCCCGCCGATACGGGCGTTCGCCGCCGGCGTGCAGGCTACGCCAAGGCCGATGAAGAAGGTCGCCAGCAGTAGCAGTTCGAAATAGGTTCCGAGCGTTGCGGCGGTCCAGGCGAAACCGGTCGAGATGGCGCCGGCGACGCCTTCGAGGTCATAGAGCGAAAGGCCGACGAACACGAGCACGAAACCGATGCTGAGTGCCAGCGTGATCGGGTCGCCCCAGCGGGAGGCCGTGGTGCGGTCGAGGGCAGGCGCGGCTGCTTGATTCATGAGGTCTGTTTCCGGGCGAAACGGAGCGAACGTCACATCGGCATCCGGCGCGAAAGCCGGTGCCGAAATTCAGCCATAGCCTTATGGCGACCGGCGCGGCGCATCGGTCGACGGTGAGAAGTTCGCGTGACGCCACTCATCGCGACGCCGGTCCCCGTGGCAGCGGTCATGCTGCACTGCAAAATTAATGATCACATCATACAGCAGGGCGCAAGCGACGCCGTGCCGCGGTCAGCCGGCGCCTGGCACGGGTTGCCTCGGCGGCATGGCGTCAGTCGTCGCGCGAAGGGCGGCCACGCAACGCCTTGGTTCGGCCGCGCTTGGTCTTTTGATCCATGCGCTTGCGCTTCGCCCGCCGCGACGGCCGGGTGGGCTTGCGCCGGCGTGCGACGGCGGTAGCGCTGCGTATGATCGCCTGAAGACGGGCGAGCGCGTCTTCGCGATTCTTGTCCTGACTCCGAAACTGCTGCGCCTTGATCACGACGACGCCGTCGCGGGTGATCCGCCGGTCGCGTCGCGCCAGCAGCCGCTCCTTGTACACATCCGGCAGCGAGGACGCGCGGATATCGAACCGCAGATGCACCGCGGTTGCGACCTTGTTGACGTTCTGGCCGCCGGCGCCCGATGCGCGTACGGCGCGCCACTCGATCTCGCCGTCGTCGAGGCTGACCTGATTGGATATCGATAGCGCCATGCCGTCAGCCTAGTCGATTTCCGGTCGAATCTGCCCGGTGGCCCGCTGCGACAACCGAACCGTGTTGTCGAGTGCCTTGCCGACCCGCGGGCCGCGCACACGACCAGCCCGCGTTCGGGCTGCGCGTTCGGCAGCATCCCGCCCATCGGGGCGCCGACGAAGCCCCGGGCATCCCGTACATCCGGGTTTGAAGGCGCCTTTCCCGGCAGATCGGCGTCGCACATCACACCCGGTTGCCCAGGGCACACGGGCCGCCATGCAGGCATCGCCGGTTGTTTTGGCCGCCTGCCACCCCAAGGTCGAAAACAGGTTTCGAAATCAATCGGGTTACACCCATGGCATTTCTGGAAGTCGATCGCGAGAACAACGCGCCCGTCGAGCTCTACTATGAGGACTACGGCAGCGGCAAGCCGGTGGTGCTCATCCACGGCTGGCCGCTGAGCGGGCGTTCCTGGGAGAAGCAGGTCCCGGCACTGGTCGAGGCCGGGCATCGCGTGATCACCTACGATCGCCGGGGTTTTGGTAAATCCTCGCAGCCCTGGACGGGTTATGACTACGACACCTTCGCCAAGGATCTGAACACGCTGCTCGAGCATCTCGACCTCAACGACGCCACCCTGGTGGGCTTTTCCATGGGCGGCGGCGAAGTGGCACGCTATATCGGCACCTATGGCAGCGCGCGCGTGGCCAGGGCCGTGCTCGCGGCGGCGGTACCGCCCTATCTGTACAAGGCGGACGACAACCCCGACGGCGGTCTCGACGACGCCACCATCGAGCAGTTCGAGAACGGCGTGAAAAGCGACCGGCTCGCGTTCTTCGAGGACTTCGCCACCAATTTCTTCTCGACCGAGGAGGGCGGCCTGCTCGTGAGCGAAGCCAGCCGCCAGTACCATCGCGATATCGCGTGGTTCGCCTCGCCGAAGGGCACCCTCGACTGCATCGGCGCATTCGGTCGGACGGACTTTCGCGGCGACCTCGCCAAGTTCGACGTGCCCACGCTCGTCATCCACGGCGATTCCGACGGCATCGTGCCGTTCGAGGTCAGCGGCAAGCGTTCTGTCGACGCTATCGCCGACAGCTCGCTGACACTGATCGAAGGCGGGCCGCACGGCATCAATGCCACGCACCCGGAGGCGTTCAACAAGGCGCTGCTGGATTTCATCGGCTAGCGCGACCGAGCACAGTCGATTGCGACAAGGGCGGCCCACGGGCCGCCCTTTTTCGTGCCGCAGGCCTACTAGCCGGGATCGTCGCCGTCGGATGCCGCGGTCGGCGTGGTGCCGGTCAGCGGCAGGGGTTGCGCGAAGGTCAGCGTGCGATAGGGGAACGGGATCTCGATGCCCGCGGCGTCGAGCGCTGCCTTCACGGCCACCACGATCTCGCTGCGCGAGCGGCGCACCCCAAGCGGCGTGGCGTCGCACCACCAGGTCACCTCGATATCCATGCTGCTGTCGCCGAAGCCGTGGGCGAAGATCTGTACCGGCTGGCCGGCGATGACCGTGTCGCAGCCGGTCACCGCCGTCTCGATGACCGTCAGTGCCGCGGCAAGATCTTCGCCATAGGCCACGCCTGTCATCACCGTGATACGACGCATAGGGCGGTCGGTCAGCACTTCGGTCGGGTTCTGGAACAGCTTTGAGTTGGGCACGAGCAGCAGTTCGCCGCTTACCTTGCGCAGCAGCGTCATGCGGATATTGATCTGTTCGACCCGCCCGAAGATATCGCCCGACCGGATGAAGTCGCCGCTTTCGAACGGATACTTCCAGAGCATGAGCATGCCGGCGAAAAAATTCTCGAAGGTGTCGCGGCACGCGAACCCGACCGCAACCGACAGCAGCCCGAGCCCGCCGAGCGCCTTGGTCGGTGAAAGGCCGGGAAAGACGACGATAGCGGCCAGCAACAGGCCCAGCCCCAGATGCCCAGCGCCAGCAGGCGCTCGATCAGACGGCGCAACGAGGCCCGTGCGCGGCGGCCCACGATCAGCGCGGCCGCCCGCTGACCGAGCCAGGCCGCACCCCAGGTCAGTAGAAGTATGAGCAGCCCGAGGCCCAGAAAGGGCAGGTGATCGACGAAATCGCCCCAGGCGACGAGAACGGTATCGCGGACCGAGCCGACGACTTCGTCCAGGGAATCGGGCGCGGCCTGTGCTTGCTCAGTCGACGCCATGGGATCCCCCGATGCCTGGCTAATCGGCCATGGCTGCATTGTTATCGGCGCCGGGCGTGCTGGCAAGCATCGGTATGGTGCCGCGAAGCGCCAGCGGCTTCGCCAATCGATTAAAAGCGTGAACGGGTGAATCCAAACGCCTCATTGCTGTATATCATTACAGCTATGGAAATCCTGCGAAAACTCGAGATTCTGGCGGACGCCGCCAAGTACGACGCTTCCTGCTCCTCCAGCGGCACGCGGTCGCGCCATTCACTCGGTGGCAAGGGCGTGGGTTCGAGCGAGGGTTCGGGTATCTGTCACGCGTATGCGCCGGACGGGCGCTGTATTTCGCTGCTCAAGATTCTGCTCACGAATTTCTGTATCTACGAATGCAGCTACTGCATCAACCGGAACTCGTCCGGCGTGCAACGTGCGCGCTTCACGGTCGACGAGGTGGTGCGCCTGACGCTGGATTTCTACAAGCGCAACTATATCGAGGGGCTGTTTCTGAGCTCGGGCGTGATTCAGAGCCCCGACTACACGATGGCGCAGCTGGTCGAGGTGGCGCGCCGGCTGCGCCGGGATCACGACTTTCGCGGTTATATCCATCTCAAAACGATTCCCGATGCCGACGGCGAGCTGCTGGCCGAGGCCGGGCGCTTTGCCGATCGGTTATCGATCAATGTCGAACTGCCCACACAGATCGCGCTCGACGACCTGGCGCCGGAGAAGGATCACCGCACGATCAAGCTGTCGATGGCGCGTATCCGCGCGCGCCAGGACGAGGACGCCGAACAGCGCCGTGCCGCCCGGCGCATAACGAGCCTGACACCCAAACCCAGGACCCTGCCGCGATTCGCCCCGGCGGGTCAGTCCACGCAGATGATCGTCGGCGCCGAACCGTCAACGGACGCCCAGATACTGTCGACGACCGCGCAGCTGTATTCGTCCTACAAGCTCAAGCGTGTCTATTTTTCGGCCTTCTCGCCAATCGCCGATGCCTCGTCGAAACTGCCCGCGCGGCGCACGCCGCTGATGCGCGAGCACCGGCTGTATCAGTCCGACTGGCTGATCCGCTTTTACGGCTACGGCCACGAGGAAATCACCGCGGGTTCGGACGATACCGCGGCCGCGGGGATGCTTGATCTCGATGTGGATCCGAAGCTGGGTTGGGCACTGCGCAATCGCGGCTTCTTTCCCGTGGATATCAACCGGGCATCGCGCGAGCGGCTACTGCGCGTGCCCGGCCTCGGGGTCAAATCGGTCAACAAGCTGCTCAAGATCCGCCGCTGGCAGAAGATTCGGCTCGAGGATCTCGTCGCCCTCAAGGCCGGGGTCAAAAAAGCCATGCCTTTCATCGTGTGTGCCAATCATCATCCCGGCCTTCAGGAGACGCCGAGCGCGCTCTTGCGCGCCCGTTTCGCGCCACCTACGGTCGCGCAACAGGCGTTCGATTTCTAGGGTGGCGAGCATGGACAGGCAACCGTCACTGTTCGGCGAAGCCGAGACCGCCAGCACACAGGTCGTGGCCCGGTTTGCGCCGCACTTCGACGCATGGAAAGTGCAGGCGCGCCGGCTGCTATCGGACGAAACGTCGCCTGAGCACGTCTGGTGGGAAGCCGACGGTGAACGGGCGGCCGTGTCGCCACCGGCCGAGCCCGCGTCGACGCCACGTGTTCCCAAGGCTTTCGTTAACATGGCACGGGCGGCCAGCTGTCATCGCAGCGCGGATCGCTGGGCGCTCCTGTATACGATGCTCTGGCGGATCACCCACGGCGAGCGTCACCTGATGCAGCTCGGCGGCGATCCGGACGTGGCACGGCTCACGCGCTACGCCAAGGCGGTGCGCCGGGACGTACACAAGATGAAGGCTTTCGTGCGTTTTCGCGCGGTGCCCGAGCCCGACAGCGAGGACGGCGAGCCGCGGTACGTGGCCTGGTTCGAGCCGGAGCACGGCATCGTCGAGTACGCCAGCGGCTTCTTCAAACGCCGCTTTGCCAATATGCGCTGGTCCATTCTCACGCCGGTGGGCTGTGCCCACTGGGAGGGTGCCGGCGAAGTCTGGTTTTCGGCTGCGGTCGATAAAGGCGCAGCACCCCGGGGCGATGCCCTCGAAGACGCCTGGCGGATCTACTACCGCAGCATATTCAATCCCGCGCGCGTCAAGATTCGGGCGATGCAGTCGGAAATGCCGCAGAAATACTGGAAGAACATGCCCGAGGCGCACTTGATCCCGGCCCTGATCCGGGATGCCGACCGGCGCGTGGCCGACATGGAGCGCCAGACCCGCGAGCAGGACGCGCTGCGTTGCGGGCCGCGCCCTGCAAGCCCGGATATCGAGAACGCCGCTGCGATCGCGCGTGCGACGCCCGCCTCGATCGAGCGTCTGGCGCTCCAGGCAAAGACCTGCCGCAACTGTGCGCTTTGGCAGCCGGCCACGCAGACCGTATTCGGGGAAGGGCCCAGCGATGCGCGCATCATGCTCGTCGGCGAGCAGCCGGGCGATCACGAGGACCTCTCGGGCCGGCCGTTCGTCGGGCCGGCCGGGCAGTTGCTCGATCGTGCCCTCGCGGATGCGGGACTCGAGCGCGAGCGCCTCTACCTCACCAACACCGTGAAGCACTTCAAGTTCGACAGTCGCGGCAAGACGCGCCTGCATTCCACGCCGGACGATACCGAGGTGCGCGCCTGCAAGCCTTGGCTGGATAGCGAAATAGGGCTCGTCGATCCGGAGCTGGTCATCTGCCTTGGTGCCACGGCGGCGCGGGCGCTGCTGGGCCGCGCCGCACGTGTCACGCGCGATCGTGGGCGCCCTATCGCATGGCAGGACCGCCGCTACCTGCTTACCGTGCATCCCTCGTATCTGTTGCGTCGCGGCCATGCGGCAGCCAATGCGCCCGACTACCGGCGTTTCGTGAGTGATCTGTCTCAGGCGTTGCGGTGGTCGGCCTGACCGGGCCCGATGCGCCGAATCCGGTTGGCGTAGTTTGGCTGGACGCGTTTCGACGTCGGTGCCGCTTATCGCGGCGCGCAGGGCTCGCGTGCCGCTGAAGGCGCAGGCCCGGGCATAAAAAAACCGCCCTCATTGAGGGCGGTAACTCTGCACACGGGTTCTTCTTGCGTTCGTGGGGTCGCGTTCAGATCGCGAGCGTGGTGTCGTCGGAGCGGCGCGAGCGACGAGCCGCCACACCGACGCCGATCAGGCCGAGGCCGAAGAGCGCGAGCGCCAGTTCCGAGGGTTCCGGCACGTTGACGGAGTAGATCGACTCGGCGATGAACACGAAGTCCTGGAAGTCCTGGTCGGAGCCCGGCAGGAAGGTGTCTTCCCAGCCGAAGATGTACTCATTGGAGCCCCACACGCCGGCCGCGCTGTTACCGACCTGAATGACTTCGTCATCGTTACCCTGGTAGGCCACCATGTACTGGTTGCCATCGTCGTTCAGGCCCGGGCTCGAGTAGAAGATACCGTTCGGGGTGTCGAGGTAGAACCCGAACAGCGAGTCCGAGAAGAACGTGCCGGTCGCGTTGCCCAGGCCGAGAATGACCTGGTTCGAGGTGTCGAAGCCGATCACCTGCTGGGAGCCGGTCGAGGCAGAGCCGTTGTAGAGCTCGACCCGGTTGGTCTTGTCGGCCGCGTCGAAAATGCCCAGCGCGTTGGATCCCGAGTTTGCCGTGATCTCGATGATGATCTGGCTGAAGCTGCCGCCCGAGCCCTGGACTTTCCAGAAGCTGCTCGGTGTGTACTGGTCGGCGTTCACATCGATGAAGTTGTCGCCGTCGACCGCGATGTCGTCGAGGATCTGCTGGAGCGATGTTTCGCTGCCTGTCTGTACGGTAACCGCAAACGCCTGGCCGGCAAGAAGCAGCGAGCCCGCGGTTACGGTGAGTAGATGTCTGAAAATTTTCATGGTGCTTTCCCTGCTTGCCCGTGGGTTGCGAATCCACTTGGTTGCGTGCGGCGAAGTGCCGGCAGGGCAGGTAAAGCAAGCGGTGTGCCAGTGTTCAAGTTATTGAAAAATGGTAATAAAGTTGAACGCCTAATGTTCGCAGGGCCGCGTGTGTAAGACGCGTCGACGCTTTTACTGGCGAGCGCCGCGCGGATCTCGGTGGACGACAAGGCGCGGTCGGCATGCCGCGCTCGATGGCGCGGTCCGATACAAGCGCAAGTCCATGAAAAATTGTGTTTTCTGTTGCACGACGAGAGCGCGCCCCGGCGTCTCGCCGCCAGCCGCGAATGCGTGCCGCCGACCTGTGTCGTCGCGTAAGCTTTGGCGACATGTGATCGATTGCCGTGTGATCGGTGGCGACGAAAAGCGACGCCGAAATGGGTGTTCGTCGCCATACATGACAACGCCATATCCCGGTAGCCTGCGATAACGACATAAAACGAAAGGAAAAAACATGCCCGGTTGGGACATTGCGGACATCCCCCATCTCACAGGCCGGACTGCGGTCGTAACGGGCGCGAACAGCGGCCTGGGGCTGGAAACGGCGCGTGCGCTCGCTGGCGCCGGTGCGCAGGTGGTGTTGGCCTGTCGCAACATCGGCAAGGGCGAGCATGCGGCCGAACAGATTCGCCGCGACCACCCGGCGGCGCGCCTGCAAGTCATGCCGCTGGATCTTGCCGACTTGTCGAGCGTCGAATCGTTTGTCGCGGATCTATGCGCGAGTCACGAACGGCTGGATATTCTGGTCAACAATGCGGGTGTCATGGCGTTGCCCCTGCGCCGCACGGCCGATGGGTTCGAGATGCAGATCGGCACCAACCACCTCGGCCACTTCGCACTGACGGGCCGTTTGCTGGACCGGCTCCGGGCCACACCCGGCGCGCGCGTGGTCACCGTGTCGAGTCTGGCCCATACGTTCGGGCGTATCGATACCGACGACCTTAACTGGAATACGCGCGGCTACAAGCGCTGGCTGGCCTATGGCCAGGCCAAGCTCGCCAACCTGATGTTCGCGCTGGAGTTCGACCGGCGTCTGCGTGCTGCCGGCGTGGACGTGATCAGTGCGGCGGCCCATCCGGGCTATGCCGCGACCCATCTGCAGCTCGCCGGGCCCGAAATGAGCGGCTCGCGGCTCGCGGCGACGGGTATGCGGCTGGCCAACCGCGTGTTCGCGCAGTCACAGCGCCGGGGTGCCTTGCCGAGTCTCTATGCGGCGACCGCGAACGACGTACGAGGTGGCGACTATTTCGGCCCCGACGGGCTGCGCGAGTTCTGGGGCAAGCCTATGCGGGTGAAACCCGCGGGGCGCGCGTTGAAGCAGGACACCGCCGCGCGGCTCTGGGCCGTATCCGAGCAGCTCACCGGCGTGACCTACGGCATCTGAGGTTTCAACGCCACGCGAAACGGGTCGGGCCTCGTCATGGGGGCCATGCATGGGCATGATCGTTAACGCCCGGTCAACGCCCGGTACGCGCACGACACCGCGCAAACACAGGAGCATGCATGGCACGCAAACGCGAGGGTGAGCGCAGCAGTTTGCTCGGACAGGTCACCAGCCTGACCAGCAGCCTGTCCAAGAGCGCGTTGAGTGCGCTTGCCAGCCGTGTGGGCGGCCTCACGCTCGACATCGGCCGTACGATCATCCTGGATCGCGCCCAGCGCCGGCTGCTGTCGGAAGAGCAGCGGGCGTGGATGGTACGCGCCGGCGAGGCGATTCAGGACGCGCGCCAGACGGCCGGACTGTCGCGCGACGATCTGGCGCGTGCGCTGGATCTGGAGGACAAGACCGTTCTGCAGGCCATGGAGCAGGGCTCGGCCACGGTGTCCTTCGACATGATCCTGCGCCTGACGTCGCTGCTCGCGCGCAACGACCCCATCCCGTTCCTGATTCAGCTGGTGCGCGGCTTCAATCCGCGTTTGTGGGCGCTGGCCGAGGACTGGGGCGTGGGCCGGTTGCCGACCATGGTCGAGCGCGATCGCAAGTGGATCAACATATATCGCGGCAACGAGGCGGCGCGCCAGCTGCCGGAGGCCGATTTCGACGAGGTGATCGCCTTCTGTGAAAGCGCGCTAACCATGGCCGTACAGTTCAAACAGACCGGTCGAGCGCCCAGCGTCGCGCCGCGGCCGGGCACCGACGACACGGACGAACCCGGCTGCTGAGGCCGCTCATATTCCGTCGAAGCGCCCGCCACGGCCGGCGCCGTGCGCGAAGCGATCGGCGCCGTCTGCCGCCTGATCGATGGATTGCAGCCCGTGGCGGAATTCGTTGGCGAGTGCGGCGTCGTGATCGAGCGACCACTGCTCGATCGCCGAGGCGCGATCGTGGCGCATACAGTCCTGCGGAAAACCCGCGATCTGCTGGGCGAGTTCGAGCGCTGAATCGAGTGCGCTGCCGTCGTCGACCACACGATTGGCCAGTCCCCAGGCCAGCGCCTCCTCGGCACCGACCGCGCGGCCGGTCAGGATCATGTCCATCGCGCGCGATGCACCGATGAGCCGCGGCAGGCGCACGGTGCCGCCGTCTATCAGCGGCACGCCCCAACGCCGACAGAACACGCCGAATACCGCCGAGCGTTCCATCACCCGCAGGTCGCACCAGCAGGCCAGTTCCAACCCGCCGGCGACCGCCGCACCGGCCACTGCGGCGATCACCGGCTTGGAAAGGCGCATGCGGCTCGGGCCCATCGGCGCATCGCCGTCCGGATCGACGCGGTTGCGCCGCTCGCCCGAAGCCACGGCCTTGAGATCGGCGCCGGCGCAGAAATGGCCGCCCGTGCCGGTCAGGATGGCGACGCGCGATGCGTCGTCCGCTTCGAATTCGCGGAATGCGGCGGCGAGCGCTTCGGCGGTGGGGCGATCCACCGCATTGCGTGCCTCGGGCCGATCGATTCTCACGATGAAGATCGCGTCGCGATGTTCGGTGGTTACGGTCATGGGTGGTGTCCGCTCGAAGGGGTCGCCGTAGTCAGACGGCTTCGCCCCAGTAGTTGTAGGTAAGCACGCGCGGGCCCGGGATATAGCCCTGTTGCAGGTCGTCGACCTTGAAACCGGCCGCGTCGAGCAGCGCCGGCACGTCACGATCCATATGGCAATCGCCGGCGATACGTCGCCAGGCGGGCGTCAGGCGGCGCTGCCAGCGCGCGATCGACGGTTCCGGCGCCAGGCCGTGTTCGCAGAACAGCAGCCGACCGCCGGGCCGCAGCGTGCGCTTCATCTCGCGCAGGGCGGCAACCGGGTCGGGGATGCTGCACAGAGTGTAGGTGAGCACCACGGTATCGAAGCGATCGTTTTCGACCGGTATCTGTTCGGCAGACAGGGCCAGCAGTTCGAGATCCAGCCCGGTGCCGCAAAGGCGTTTGCGGGTGGTTCGGTTCATCTGGGTGGCCGGGTCGAGCCCCCAGATGCGCTTGATCTGTTCGGCGCGATAATGCGGCAGATTCAGCCCGGTGCCGATACCCACCTCCAGCACTTCGCCGCGCGCCAGCGGCACGACCTTGTCGCGCTGGCGGCGGACTGGGCGCACGCCGCAGGCCAAATCCAGCAGGCGCGGCAGACAATAGCGTTCGTAGAAAGTCATGGTCGGCCAATGAAAATACAGATTCTACGTTTAGCATGCGCGGCACCGGCGTCGCCGGCCGGGGTTGAATCGCTCCAATTCAAGGGCACGTTCAAGATCAGTCCAAGCGAGGTGCGGCCATGCAAACAATCAAGATCGATCTGGTATCCGATGTCGTCTGCCCCTGGTGCGCCATCGGCGATGCGCGTTTACAGCAGGCGATGGATCGCCTCGCTAACGATTATGCCTTCGAAGTGGAATGGCATCCGTTTCTGCTCAACCCGGACGTGCCGCCCGAAGGGCGTGACATCCTGGAACACCTGAGCGTGAAGTACGGCCGCAGCGAAGAGGAAATGAAAGCCGCGCAGCACGACATCATCAATGCCGCGCGCGAGCTGGGGCTGAACTTCGAGCAAGCGCTGGAACGCCGTTCCTGGCGCACTTTCGATACCCATCGCGTGCTGGCCTATGCCAAGGAACAGGGGCAGGACGCCGCCTTCAACCGCGCCCTGTTCGAAGCCTACTTCGGCCGCGCCGAAAGCCCGACCGATCCCGAGGTGCTGGTGCCGATCGCCGAATCCTTGGGGCTGGACGGCGCCCGCGTGCGCGACATATTGGCCTCGGACGAGTACGCCGAACAGGTCGAGCGCGAGATCGCGCACTGGCAGTCGCTGGGCGTGTCGTCGGTGCCGTCGTTCATCGTCGACAACAAGTACCTGCTCGCCGGTGCCCAGCCGCCCGATGCGCTGGCCGATGCCCTGCGTCAGATCGCCGGCGAGCGCACGGCAGGCGCCTGAGCGTTAGATGGCCACTATTCAGTCGTGTTGGCCGGCGGGCGCGTGGGTTCGGGCACGTCGGCGTCGCTGACCCGCGCACGCACGTTGGGCAGATAGGCTGGATATTCGCGCTGGATAAAGTCCAGCAGTGCTTCGCGGATACGACAGCGCAGATGCCAGAGTTCGATCGAATCGTTCGCGCTCATGAGAAAACGGATCTGCATCGCATGCTCGCCGGATTCGACGACCTGTGTCGTGGCGATGAGTTCGTCCCAGGCGCCGTCGGCCTTTAGCAGACGTTCGAACTCCGCGCGCAGCGGCGGCACCGGCATACGATAGTCCAGCCACATGAAGACGGGGCCCATGAGGCTGGTCGGGCGTCGTGTCCAGTTCTCGAACGGGTTCTCGATGAACCACTGCAGCGGCACGATCAAGCGGCGCAGATCCCAGGTACGCAGCACCACATAGGTGGTGGTGACTTCCTCGACCCAGCACCACTCGTCCTTGAACTTGAGTACGTCCTCGATGCGAAACGGCTGCGACAGCGCGATCTGCAGCCCGGCCAGCAGGTTGGACAGCACCGGCCGCGCCGCAAAACCGATGATCAGACCGCCGATGCCGGCCGAGGCGAGCAGACTGGTACCCAGCTGGCGGATCGAGGGAAACGTCATCAGCGCGGCCGAGATGCCGATGATGGCCACCAGCACGGTCAGCCCGCGGGTGAGAAAACGCGCCTGCGTCTCGACCCGGCGCGCGACGTGATGGCGGCCCTCGACCGCCGGATTAAGGCGAACGATCACGTCGCCGATGGCCGTGATCGCCTTCAGGGCTGCCCAGGTCAGCGCCAGGATCAGGCACAGGCTATTGATATGCCTTAGCGCGGCCATCCACGGCACGCCGTCGTCGCTGGCATGCCAGACCGCCTGCAACGCCAGCAGAAAGGCGACCACGCCACCGGCGCGATCGCACTGCTGGAGAAATTCGCGCGCAATGGCGCGGCGCTGGATCAGCCGATAACCCAGGCGAACGAGCAGTGCGTAGATCGCCGTTGCGGCGACTGCGGTCCCGAAACCGGCGAACAGGGTGACGGCCCAGGCGCTCACGCTGGGATCTATGGCATCAAGCATTACGCGCTCCGTGGCCGGACGTTTCTCCGGCGCGCAGGACATGACGAGGTGCCATGCAGTTTCCCTGCCATCGGCCGGCGCTGGCAATCGCCGCCGTGCGGCGTCGCGCCGTGGCCTGTGGTCTAGGTGAGCATGGCGCCGAGCGAATACAGCCCGAAGCAGGCGCCCACCAGCAGGGCCGAGGCGAGCGTGACCAGTGTGCCGTTCACGCAGTACTTGATGGTGGTGTAACGCCCCGGGTTGGTCTGCTTGAGTTCGCGCGTATTCGACAGCACCGGCGCCAGCTTGGCGAACACGGTGTTTGCCAGTCCCCGTTCGTCCTCGGACGTGTTGGGAACCACCGTGGCGCGCATCAAACCCTTGTAGAAGACGTTGACCAGCGGGCCGACGATACGGGTGGGCCGTTCCACGTCGCACATGAGGATCACGCGATCCTCCTGGGCGTCGTTGTGCGCGTAGTGCAGATAGGTCTCGTCGAACAGCAGGGCCTTGCCGTCGCGCCAGGAGTAGTCCTCGCCGTCGATATTGATATAGCAGGGATCGGCGTTCGGCGTGGCCAGGCCGAGGTGGTAGCGCAGCGAGCAGGCCGCGGGATCGGCATGGCGGGTGAGTTTCGAGCCCACCGGCAGCACCGAAAACATGGCGCCGTTCACACAGGACACGCCCTCGAGCAGGCGCGTCGTCTCCGGGCACAGGCGTTTGGCCGAATTGTGCGTGGTGCCGTACCAGCGCAGATAGAACTTGCGCCAGCCGTACTTGTGAAAGGTGCGAAAGCCGATGTCGTACTGACCGCCGGCCGCGTCCTGGGTGGTCTGTTCGAACACTGCGTTGTGGTGCATTGCCAGCGCTTCTTCACGGATCACGCGCCAGTTGCGCTGAATGACGTCCAACTCCGGAAAGCGATCGAGATCCATGATCGGCTGCCGGGCGCGGCGCTGGGTGAACAGATAAAGCAGGCAGTTGAGTGGGCTGAAGATGGGCCAGCCCTTGCGCAAATACTGCTTGAAACTGTCGTAGCGGACGGCGCCGCGAAAGCGGTAGACATAAACAATCGAGCCGGCCACGAAGGTGAACAGGCACGCGAAGGTCAGCAATAACGGCACGTCGACTCCCTGGGCATGGCGTAGGCGCCCCTCGACGGCGGCGCATGACGACATGCAGATCGAAAGCGAACCCGCACCGTGCATATCGCCGTATTAGTACGGCATCAAGCATGTACAACGCAGCTATCGATCGGTGCGCGAGCGCGCCGCCTGGCGTTGCCTGTGGGATCGGGTATGTTGTGGGCAATGCGTTCAGCGTCGCGCCAGCCAGGCTGCGCCACGCTGTCGCCTCGCCGCGGGCGATGGGGCGCCCGTGGGTTCGCCGCAATGTTTGGTTCGTGCGTGGTTCGTCGAGGTCGGACCCGAAGCACGGTATTGATGAAGGGAGAGGTTTCTTGAACAAAGAGTGCGCGTCATCCGGACGCCGTATGGCGGCCTGTGTCGGTCTGCTGCTGTTGCCGCTCGTGCTGGGTGGCTGTGTGTGGCAGGCGGCCCAGTTCTGGGTTGCCGGCGAGCAGGTCGAACTGCGCGAGACCAATGCCGACGAGCGCCCCGCGCCCAACGACAAGCCGAAACTGCTGATTCTCGCGATCGACGGTATCGACCGGCATCTGCTCTACCGGATGCTCGAGGAAGGCCGGCTGCCCGAGCTTGCGAAGCTTCTCGGCGGCACGGGCGACGAATTTCCGAACGCCTATTTCGAGCGCTCGATGGTGAGCGTGCTGCCGTCCTCGACGGCCGTGTCCTGGGCGACCACCGTCACCGGCAAGACGCCCGCCGAGCATGGTGTGGCCGGCAACGAGTACTTCGTGCGCGAAACCGGCGTGTACGCAGCGCCGGTGCCGGTCACGATCTCGAACGCGGTTCAGGTGCTCAAGATCTATACCGAAGGCTATGCCAACGACCTGCTCGAGGTGCCCACCGTTTATGAACGCATGCGCGAGGACGACCCGGGCGTGCGCGTCTGGGTGGGCATGCATCAGTTCTACAGCGGTGCGGATCGGCTGATTCTCACCGATCGCACCGCCATGCTCGAGGCGTTCGAGTCGTATTTTCAGGAGCATGTGCTGTCGCGCCTGACCGGCGTCGAAACGCTGTCGCTGTTTCGCGAACTCGACGAGGAAGTCGTCGAGAACATGGACGACCTGATGGAAAGCGAGCCGGCCGCGGACGTGATCACCATCTACATGCCGGGGCTGGATCATTACGCCCATGTCGCCGATCGCGACCCGGACGAATCCCGGGCCGAATATCTCGAAAAGGCGATCGAGCCGATGATGAAATCGCTGCGCGAAACGCTGGAGGAGACCGGCGCGCTCGATGATCGCTACGTGTTGCTGACCTCCGACCACGGCCATACGCGGGTGACCCACGACGACCGGCATTCGCTGGGTATCGATGGCGATGGCGAACCGGCACAGGTGCTCGAACAGGCCGGTTTCACCCTGCGGCCGTTCGAGCTCGAAGTGGATGACGACGTCTTTTTCGATAGCGTGCTCGCCTACCAGGGCGCACTCGCCTACGTCTACGTGGCCGATCGCAGTACCTGCGCGAGCGGCGAACCCCCCTGCGACTGGTCCGAACCGGCGCGCAAGCAAGACATCGAAGCCGTGGCCAACGCGTTCTGGGACAACAACGAGACGGGCGATCTGGTGCCCGAGATGCGCGACACCCTGGACATGGTGTTGGTTCGTACCCGAGCCTCGGCGGCCGGCGAGGGCGACGTGTTCGAGGTCTATCTGGGCGACGGCCGGACGCAGCGCCTCGCCGACTATCTCGCGGAACACCCGCATCCGAACTATGTGCAGATGCCCGAGCGCATGCAGGCACTGGCCAGCGGTAAGCACGGCGACCGCGCAGGCGACGTGATTCTCGTTGCCCACAACGGCAACCGCGATCGCGCCGACGAGCGCTTCTATTTCGCCTCGCCGTACCAGTCCTGGCACGGCAGCCCGTCGCATCGGGATTCCGACATCCCGCTCATCGTTGCCCATCGCGACCACAGCACGGACGAGATCCGGCAGCGCGTCGACGCCGTTCTGAAAGGCGAGGCCAGTCAGCGGCTGATCGGCGAGCTGATCCTGCGTCTGCGCGCGGGCGAGGCCACGCCAGCCGACGGCCGCTAGCCGGCGTGGCGACTGATAGTCTCGTGTCACCACGCTGAAACGGCTGCGCCATCATGACTGCCACTCGTACCGATTCCGCCCCGTCGCCGCGTATCGCCATTATCGGCACCGGCTTCGGTGGGCTGTGCATGGCGATGCAGCTCGTGCGCGCGGGTATCCGCTCGTTCACGCTGTTCGAGAAGGCAGCGACGCTGGGCGGTACGTGGCGCGACAACACCTACCCGGGCGCGGCCTGCGACGTGCAGTCGCATCTGTATTCCTATTCCTTTGAGCCGAAGAGCGACTGGTCTCGCAAGTTCGGTACCCAGGCCGAGATTCGCCAGTACCTCGAAGACTGCGCCCGCAAGTACGATCTCCACGGCCATATCCGGTTTGAATCCGAGGTCAGCGGTGCGGTGTTCGACGACGCGCTGCAGAACTGGCGTCTGGATCTGGCCACCGGCGTCAGCGATGTCTTCGATGTCGTGATCACCGCCTGCGGCCAGCTCAACCGGCCCGCGTGGCCGAACATTCCCGGGCGTGACGCGTTCGCGGGGCCGAGCTTCCACTCGGCGCGCTGGGATCACACGGTCGATCTGCGCGGCCGGCACGTCGCCGTGATCGGCACCGGCGCCAGCGCGATACAGTTCGTGCCCCGAATCGTCGACCGCGTCGGACGGCTCAAGTTGTTCCAGCGCTCGGGAGCCTGGGTCGTGTCCAAACCCGATCGCCCGTTCAAACGGTTCGAACAGCGGCTGTTCGCGCGCTTTCCGCTGCTCGACCGCGTGTACCGCACGCTCATCTACTGGAAGAACGAAAGCCGGGCGCTTGCCTTCACCCGTTTCGGCTTCCTGCTCGAGACATTCGCCTGGAAAGCGCGGTTCGAGGCCTGGCGCCAGATGCGCGATGCCGACAAGCGGCGGCGGCTCATTCCCGATTACAAGATCGGCTGCAAGCGCATTCTGCTCGCCAGCGACTGGTATCCGGCGATCGATCGCGACAATCTCGACCTGATCACCGACGATATCGACCATATCGAGGGCGATGCCGTGGTCACGAAGGATGGCACCCGGCATGCCGCCGACGTGCTGATCTACGGCACCGGATTTCAGGCCACCGATTTCCTCGCGCCGATGGCGATCACGGGCCGCAATGGCGCCAGTCTGAACGCCGCCTGGCGCGACGGCGCGGAGGCTTACAAGGGCATCAGCGTGTCCGGTTTTCCGAACCTGTTCATTCTCTACGGCCCGAACACCAATCTGGCTCATAGCTCGATTGTGTTCATGCTCGAGTCGCAGGTGCGCTACGTCATGCAGTGCATCGAGACGCTGCGCGAGCCGGCGGTCGCGACCATGGACGTGCGCGCGGAGCGCCAGCAGGCCTACAACCGGGACATTCAGGAACGTCTCGACGGCACGGTGTGGACCGCCGGTTGCGACTCCTGGTACACGACGGCGTCGGGCAAGCAGACCAACAACTGGCCCGATTTCACCTTTGCCTTTCGCCGCATGACCGCACGGCTGGCGCGCGAGGACTATGCACTCGAAGCGCCACGCCGTCCGGCGCATGGCCAGCCCGTGCCCCGGGCCGACAGCGGATGAGCACGGCGTTCGATACCCACAGTGCCCACGCGCGCGAGAGGATCGCGGCAACGATCGATCGCCTTCTCGCCCGGCGCGGGCCCGGCAAGACCATCTGCCCCTCCGAAGTGGCACGCCAGCTGGCCGCGGACGAGGGCGTTGCCGAACCCGAGCAGTGGCGGGCGCTGATGCCGGCGGTCCGGCGTGTGGCCGGCGAGCGGGCCGCCGCCGGCGATCTCGTCATCACCCAGCGCGGTGAACCGGTCGATAGCGCCACCGCGCGTGGACCGGTGCGGATCGCACGCGCGAAAAGGCCCTAGTCGCCCGCGCGTTCGGCCGGACTGTCGGTGGAGCGCCGCGCATCGTCGTGTTGCGGCGGCACGCTGCGGTGCCAGACGTCGAGTTGCGGGAAGGCGATCGTCACGCCGTTTTCGCGGAAAGCCTCGTCGATGGCGAAGTTGAGATCCGAGATCACGAAGAAGCGGCGCGTCACGTCGCGAATGAAACAGCGCAGCTCGAAATCCAGCGTGGAAGCGCCGAATCCGCGAAACAACGCGACCAGTTTGGGGATGCCCGCCTGGCCCTCGCTGAGCACGTCCTTGTGTCGGTTGGCCACGTCGATCAGCAGCCGTTCCACCAGGCGCGCATCGCTGCCATAGGCCACGCCGACCGGGCAGCTGATCCGCCCATAGCGGTCGCGCAGGTTCCAGTTCTTCACCTACAGGGTGAGCACTCGGAATTCGGCACTACTACGTTGGTGCGTTGCAGGGTCTGGATTCCTGGTCTCGATTCCAGTCGCGCGAAGCGGACGCGACGTACAAACCTTTCGGTTTCGCCGAACATCATATAGTTGCCGCGGCGTATCGGTGCGGATGGCGTTCTGGGCAGCCAGCAATACGCTGCGCCGGAATACTTCACCGGCGGACAGGGCACGGTGCGTTCGGATATCTACGCGCTCGGGGTGATCACCTACCAGATGCTTACTGGGCGATTGCCTTGCGGGCCGGGCGCCGCGCGTGCGCGCAGTCGTCGTGATATCAACCGGCTGACCTATCCGAGCGCGATCGCCTTCAACGAGGACGTACCGCTTTGGGTGGACGCAGCGCTACGCAAGGCGCTGCATCCGAACCCGAGCCAGCGTTACGCGGAAGTCGCCGAGTTCGTCTATGACCTGCGCCACCCGCGCGGCAATCTGGTCGCCGATCACGAGCTGCCGCTGATGGAACGTGACCCGAACCGATTCTGGAAAGGCTTGTGGTCTTGCTCGGCATGGTGGTGGTCGGGCTGCTCGTGTATATCGGCCGCGTCTTATAGACCCACGGCTCTCGACGGTCGTCACCCGATCCAAAGCGATTCGATACCATCGAGGCCGCGGCCGATGCGCGGATTTGTCGTCGACCGTGCTGCCCGGACAGGCGATCAACCTAGCGCCGGCCGGTGAATCGCCGGCACGCGATCACCGAACAGGGCCTGTAGCTGATCGATCTGTGCCTGCCGGCCGGCGCGCTCGGCGCGCTTGCGCCCGCCGGGCAAGAACCGGGCGCCGGCGTGATAGGCCAGGGTGGCCGGCGCCCGCATTGCCGGATACCAAGGCAGCACCCAGTCGGGCAGGCCGAGATCGCGCATGCCCTGGCGGTCGACGAACAGCCGGGTGATGCTCACATGGCGGGCGCGTATGTACTGGCCGCGAAGCCAGGCGAAGTCGGGGTAGGGGCGATCGAGGGGTTCGTTCATGAGCGCTTTGCCGAGCTGAGCACTCGATGTATCGGGCGGCGCCTGGCTCAGCAGCACATGGTAGAGCAGACGCCGGCCGTCCTGTTCGTCTTGGGGCAGCCAGCATTCCGCGACGCCCATCAGCCAGCCGATATAGCGCCACAGGTGCATTACCGCCTGGCCATCCGCCTTCGACAGGGGGACACCGAGCACGCGTGTGCCGAGTAGAAAGATCACGCTGAAGCCGAGCTGCGTGGCGAGCATGTCGGCCTGGTTGACCGGAATGCCCCAGATGTCGGTACGCCAGTCCGGCTTGTTTTGCACGTTCCGGCGGATGAGGGCGTGGATCAAGCGCACCTGGAGGGTGTTCTTGAAGCCGGCGCCAGAGCGGGCCATGCCGCCGGCGCTTGTGCAGTCGATCCACCACGCCGTGGTCTCGGCCAGGCGGCGCTGTGCCCCGCGTTCGAGGCTGCCCGTGGCGATCAGTGTCTGATTGATGCCGGCAGCCTGATAGCCCAGCATCAAGGCCACGTCGCGCAGCACGTGCAGCCCGGGTTGGCCGGTGCGATGACACACGCGCGCACCGTGTTCCAGCAAGTCGTCGTCGACCCAGGCCGGTCGTTCTCGAACGTGGTCGCACAACGCCTGTAGCGCTGGCGGCGCACCGGGCACGGTGTCCATGCCGCGCGCGATGGCAGTTTGCAGCAGAGCCCGCTTTTCCCGGCGTGCGCTCGGGGTGGTGTCGTCGTGGAGCCAGGCCACGACATCATCCATCAGCGGGTCGCCATGCATGAGCGCTTGCCCGAGCGCCCGCCAGCGTTCTGGCGTGGGTTCCGGGTCGCCGCGAACCGTGCGCCGAACCGATCGCGCGATCCGGCGGCTGCGCGCCATATCGCTGCCATGACGGCTGGGGATGTCGACGGTGTCTGCATTGCGTTTCTGCATGGTTGGCCCGTTCTCGCGTTGGCAACATGAGTTTTCGACGTTAATGTGAGTAATTACTCACATTCAACTCATCTTTTCATGCGCAAGATGCCCCGCCAGGCGCGGGCCCGACGCCGTGTCGAAACGCTTGTCGATGCGACCGCGATCGAGATCGCCCGGCGCGGTCTGGTCGAAACGACGACCAACCACGTGGCCGCCCGGGCCGGCGTGAGTATCGGTTCGCTTTACCAGTACTTCGAGGACAAGGACGACCTCGTGATCGCGGTCATCGAAAGCCTCAGCGCGGAAATCATCGATGCTGTCGAGACCGCGTTCGCGGATGTCATGGCGGCGGATACCCGGGCGGCCGTCGAGAAACTGCTGCGGGCGACGCTGTCGATGGTCGATCGTCGACCCGAGCTATATCTCGAGCTGATGCGTCACTGGCAGGCCGCGGGCGTGATGACCGTCATCGAGGCCCTCGAAGTGCACGCCGCAGAAGTCTGTCGCCGCTATATATTGCGCCACCACGACCGGTTGCAGATCGAGGATCTGAGGCCGGTGCTATTCGTCGTGGTCAATGGCACGCTTTTTCCGGTCATGCGCTATCTGGGTACGGCCGACCCGGGCTTCGATCGCGAGGCACTGATCGCGTCGCTCAGCGATATGGTGGCCGGCTACGTCGAAACCGCGCTGGCGCGACCCGTGGGGCGCTGAGCCCGCGACCGGACCGTGGCGAAACTCGGCGAGGCGCCCGGGTGTTGTCTTCTGCGAGGTCCTGTAGCGAGCTTCGAGCGGTGTGTTATCGCGTAATGCCGCACGGTTACCGTGACGACGCGCGATGCCATCGCGCGCGGCGCGGCGTTAATCCCCCGCGCCGATAGGATGGCCGAAGCCAACACGGCCCAGGCCGGGCCATTTGATCGACAGGGCCTTCGGATCGAGACCCCAGACCAGGCCGAGCAGATTGATTTCGACGCCTTCGTCCTGCGCGGCAAGCCCCCCGAGCGCACCGAATAACGACAGCTGATAGCCGGTTCCGCTTGGCGCGCGGGCCAGGACCCCGCCGTCGAGATAATCCTTGCCGATCGCCGTGGCCGGCAGCGCGACGTGGAGTTCGGGCACGCGCCGCACCAGCCATGCGGTGAAGGTATTGCTGTTCGGCCCGGGCCAGATGCGGTAGTCGGCGTAGGGATACTGCGGCAGCAGTCTATTGATGCGGCGGATTGCGTTCGCTGCGACCTCGCCGCGCAGATCAAGGAGCAGATCCGGCGTCGCGCCCACCCATCGGCGGTCCGGCAGACCGGTTCGAGAGGTCAGTGCCGGCCGGTTCCAGCCGGTGACCTGGTGGACAGTGTAATGCGGCGCGCCGGCGGCTTTGGTCCCGACCCAGGTATGCACCGCGAACAGCCCGCGCCAGCTGAACGCCCGCGCCGCATAGATCTGGACCACGGCTTCCGGCGTTTCGGCGGCCGCGGGTGCCAAACCCGTCGCCGAACGGTCTGCGGCATGCCAGGGCGTGCCGAGCCGCACCTCGTTGCTGGCGAGCATGAACAATGGGCCCGAAACCAGCATGCCGGCAACGAGCAGCAGGCTGATCAAGCAGGTTTTGGCGGCGTGCATGCCGGCGCGATCCGCTGTGAGGCGCGTGGTTCAGGTCTGTGTCGTGACGTACTTGAGTACCTCGACAACCTGATCCGGCGTCTGCGCCCAGGCCATGGCCGAGGCGTCCACTTCCTTGAGCGGGTGGACGATGTCTTCGCCGTGCAGGGTGATGTAGGGGCGACCGAGGGCAGCGCAGTAGCCGGCATCGAAGGCCGCGTTCCACTGCTTGTACTGGTCGCCAAAACGAATCACGGCGATATCGCAGTTCTCGATCAGCGTCTTGGTGCGCATGCCGTTGACCTTGGAGGACTGGTGATCGCGCCAGAAGTTGTTCTCCGGCTTGCCCAGCACGTCGCCGGCAGCGTCGCTGGCGGGATGATCGGTAACCGGCGCAACGAAGGTCAGCGGCAGGCCGTTGTCCTGCGCGCCCTGACGAATCTGGTCGCGCCAGTCGGTATGGATTTCGCCGGAGAGATAGATCGTCCAGTCCATGGCGGTGGCGTGGTGGCTCATGCGTGGTCCTTGTCGAAAAAAACGTGCCGGTCCCGCGGCTCGGTGCCGACGGTCGCGCCGCGCAAGCGTACTGCATGGTGCTCCCGGCGGCCATGGCACCGGGATGACAGGCCGGCGGATGAGCCTTGCCCCGCTCGTGTCGGCGCATCGCGTCCTGCCTTGCGGCGCGCATCCAGATCGCGAACACTCGGGTAACCCAACTGCAACCCCAGTGATGGCGCCGCCATGAAGCGATTTCTCCCTGTTCTGATGACCGCCGTGTTCGCGGCCATGAGCCTGTCCAGCGTCCCGACCGCGGCAGCGCAAGCCGAGCCGATCCGGATCTATGTCGATGAATATGCCGAAGGCCAGGTCATGAGCCATGTCGCCAAGCAGGTCATCGAAACCACCTACGATGTCCCGGTCGAGCTGAAGATGGTCGCGGTCGGGCCGGCGTTTCTCGGCGTGGCCAACGATGATCGCTCGCTGTTTCTCGTGGCGTGGCTGCCGCGAACCCACGGCGCCTATATGGATCGCGTGGGTGACGACGTCGAGAACCTCGGCGAGCTGTTCGACGGCGCACGCCTGGGCTGGGCAGTGCCGGCCTATGTGCCGGAGGATCAGCTGGCGTCGATCGCGGACATGAAAAAGCCCGACGTGCAGGACAAGCTCGGCGGCAAGATCCAGGGTATTTCGGCCGGCGCCGGGCTGATGCAGGTATCCAAGGAAACGATCGACGGCTACGGACTGGATGACGACTACCGCCTGATCACCGCCAGCAGCGCGGCGATGACGGCTGCCCTCAAGCGCGCCATCGACAACAAGGAATGGATCGCGGTAACCGCCTGGAGCCCGCACTGGATGTGGGAACGCTTCGACCTGCGCTATCTGGACGACCCAAAAGGCGTGCTCGGCGGGCGCGAGCATGTGGACGCGATCGCCAGCAAGGGCCTCGCCAAGAGCGAACCCGAAGTGCACGCCATGCTCAAGCGCATGCACTACACGCTGGACCAGATCAACACGGCGCTGGTGCACGCGGAAGAGACATCCTATGCCGAAGCTGCGCAGACGTTCATCGACGAACATCCGGACGTCATTGCCGAATGGACGGGCCGCGACGCGCAGAACCAGAGCGGGGCGAACTGATTGTGACGCGGGGCCGATGACGCAGGCCGGCGGCCTCGTTCGGAGCCGTCGTCGCCCGGCTAACCGATATTGACCGCGTCGATTCGTTCGCCTTCGCGCCAGGGCAGGGTCGAGAGCGCGATTCGCCAGCCGTCATCACGGCGCTTGGCGAAGCTGATCTCGACGGCCGCGCGCTGGGCGAGCTCAGCGTCCGCGAGCGTAGCGGGGTCGGCGAGCAGATCGTGGCTTGCGATAACTGCTCGGCGCGGGGTAATCGCCATCGCGTAATTGCCGGTTTGCAGCCAGACAGGCAGGCCATCGTTGTCGAAGCGCGCGATCGGCTCGGACGGCGCGGCGCGCGTCACACCGGCCCACACCTCGCGGTAGCGGCCGTCGGGGTGACGTTCTTCGAGCGTGTCGTCGTCGAGAAAACGCATCACGCCGACGTCCTTCTCCAGGCCCGGCGAGAGATCGATCAACCGGTGCCAGGTGCAGAAGCGGCCCTCTACACGGGTGATGCCGGCGAATGCCGTCTGGCGTGCGAGCCAGAGCAGTTGTTCGCGACTGCAATCATCGATCGTACTAACGCCGATGAAACTCGGCCGGTCGGCGGGCACGCGTAGGTCCGCATGCCAGTCGCCGGCCTGTAGCCAGTAGACCTGCGTGTCGCGATCCACGAACGCCGGCTCGCCCTCGGCGGGTTCGGCGTAGAGCGTGCGCTGCCAGAGGCCGTGATAGATCGTCGGCACGTGGCCCACGCTCAGGCCTCGTCCTTGTGGCGGGCGTGCTGGCCGAGCGTGCCGGCGCCCCGCGCGCCTTTCGGCAGTTCGATTTCACCGTTTGCCAGGCGCTTTTTCAGGTAGTTGAAGGTCTGGATCGTCTGCGCCCAGAGATGATCGCCGGCCGACAGCGGTTCGTAGTGCGGCGTCTCGCCGTCACCCAGCAGTGCAGGCAGCGGAGCCACTTCGGCGTGATAGTCGGCCGCGAAGAACAGCGGAAAACTGTAGCGCTCTTCCTTGACCTTGCGTACGCGATGGGAGGTGGCCACGAACGCGCCGTTGGTCCATATCTCGAGCATGTCGCCGATGTTCACCACCAGCGCATCCTCGCGATAGGGCACGTCGATCCATTCGCCGGCGCCGTTCATCACTTCCAGGCCGGGCGCGGTCGGGCGCAGCAGGGTGAAGCACTCGTAGTCGGTATGCGCGCCGATGCCCTGGGCGTCAGTGGCGTCCGGGTCGAACGGGTAATGGATCAGGCGCAGCTGGCTGGGCGGTTCGTTGACCATGCCGAGGAGGGCGTCGGTTTGCAGGCCCAGGGCCTGTTCGAAGCCGCGCATCAGGGCACGGCCGACGTCGAACACGTCCCGGTAATAGGCATAGACATCGTCCGCGAAACCTTCGAGATCGGGCCAGACGTTGGCGCCCATCATCGGCGTGCCGGCTTTCACTTCGGGATGGTCGTCGGCCAGTTCGAACGACAGATCGAAGGCTTCCTTGGCGTCGGCCTTGCTCGGGTCCGGGGCTTCTTCGCCGGCGGGCACATAGCCGCGGTGATTGTTCGACTTGCCGATGTAGTAGTCCATCTTGCGTTCAAGCGGCAGATCGAAGAAGCGTTTGGTCTGATCGAACAGCGCCTGCTGGGTGGCTTCGGCAATGCCGTGGTTCACGACATAGAAGAAGCCCACGTCGCGGGCGGCGCGGCCCAGTTCTTCGGCTGAGGCCTTTTGTGCCGTGGTGTCGGTGCCGTACAGCGGGGCGATGTCGATGGCGGGGATGGATTCGAAGGCGGTGGGCTGGCGGGTGGTCATTTCAAACCTCTTAGTTCGTGCTTTGAGCGTCGGTTGTTAGGTGGGCGTATTTGCGGAGTAACCGGTTAGCCACGGTTGGTGGCCGGCTCGCTTTGGCTTTAGGCGTGCGTTTCGTCTGGTGCGTGTGTTTAGTGAAGTTTCAGTCTGAAAACGGGAGTGTTTGGATCAACGGTAAGGGTTTGATCGACTTGGGGTTTCGCACTGTTGTGCGACTCACTTTCTTTTGCTTGTCCAAAAGAAAGTAAGCAAAGGAAAAGGACACCCTGTCTCGCGCCGATGCTGCGCATCGGTTCCCTCCCATCGCGTTCCGCAAGCGGGACGGCCGGAAACTCGCTGCGCTCAAACATCCGGCCGTCTTGATCCGCTTGCGGCCCGCGCTGCTCGGCGCTACGCCCAAGGGAACCCAATACAAACGAAGACCGGCTCGCTGACGCTTCGCCAACATCGCGAAGCGATCTTCGTCGGACGAGGCCGCAGGCGAGTTCGACCGGAACGCAGCCGCGGGATCCCATTTCTGGCAGGTAGCCGTTCCAACGATCGGCGCCGCGCCTGTATTCGGGCCCCGTGTGAAGCGACGAGAAGCACAGGGCCGGAGGGTGTCCGGCGCACGCGCCGGTGCGGCCAGCTGTTTGAGCGTCGCCAAAGCGACGCGAGTTCTGGCCGCATCCCTTCGGACCGAGCATCGCAGTGCACCGGCGCGCTTCGCGCCGGCGCGTAACCCGGGTGTCTTTTCTCTTGGTCACTTCTCTTTGGACAAGCAAAGAAAAGTGACTCGCACAGCAGTGCGAAACCAAAGGAACGACGAACTCGCGAGTACCGAAAGGCGCAGGGCCTAAAACAGTGGCCTTTGCACTCTGCCCAACGTCAAACATCACCAGTATCAAGAATTACCACCGGCTGCCCCGCGGCCACAGCGCCACCCTCAGCAATCGGCAGGCGGGCAACGCGACCGGCCTGGCGTGCCACGATCTCGACCTCCATCTTCATGGACTCTACGAGCGCGACCACCTGGCCGTCCTCGACGTCTTCACCCTCAGCAACCTGAAGCTTCCAGAGGCTGCCGGAAACCGGGCTGTCCACGCCGGTCTCGTTCGCGGAAAGTTCGGCGGTTTCGCTGACTTCGGGCGTGTTGTCCTCGAAAGTGAACTGGCCGTTCGCCCGCCAGCGGGCCATTTCTTCCTGGAAGGCCTGTTCGCGCTGTTCGCGAAACGCGGCGATCTCGTCGCGTACCGGTTCCAGCGCGGCTTCGTGTTCGGCCAGCGAGAACTTGACCGTTTCGGTCTTCAGGTCGAAACGGCCGTGGATGAACTCGCGGCGGATCTCGCCGAGTTCCTCGTGGCTGACTTCGTAGAAACGCAGCTGGTCGAAGAACCGCAGCAGCCAGGGATTCTCAAAGTGGCGCGTCTCGCGATAGCGGTTCCACATCTGCAGCGTGCGGCCCACGAACTGGTAGCCGCCGGGGCCTTCCATGCCGTAGACGCACAGATAGGCGCCGCCGATGCCGACCGAGTTTTCCGCGGTCCAGGTGCGGGCCGGGTTGTACTTGGTGGTAACCAGGCGCTGGCGCGGATCGAGCGGGGTGGCGACCGGAGCGCCGAGATAGACATCGCCCAGGCCCATGACCAGATAGCGGGCGTTGAACACGGTATCGCGGATATCGTCCTGGCCATCCAGGCCGTTGATGCGCTTGATGAAATCCAGGTTGCTCGGGCACCAGGGCGCGTCCGGGCGCACGCTGCGCTGGTACTTGTCGATCGCTTCCTGGCAGGCCGGGTCGTCCCAGGACAGCGGCAGATGCACCACGCGCGATTCGACGGTGAGATTTTCCACGTCGCGCAGCTTGCGCTCGGCGGTTTCAAGATGCGCGAGCAGGGTGTCGAGCGCGAGCACGTTCGGATCGTAATGGATCTGCAGCGAGCGGATGCCCGGCGTGAGTTCGGCCATGCCGTCGAGCGGGTTCTTCTGCAGCCAGAGCATCCAGGCATGGGCACGAAAACGCAGGGCGATATCGAGCTGCATCTCGCCGAATTCGATGAGCAGGAATTCGTCGCCCGCGCGGCGATAGACCAGCCGCTCGCCGGCCGTATTGGCGTCCAGTTCGCGCAGGATCGGGCTGTCCCGGTCCTCGGCGAAGGCGGGCTTCGGCGTTTCGGCGAGCGTTTCCAGCAGCGTTTGCTGGCGTTCGTCGATGGCGCGCGCGGTCGCCAGCGATACCGGCACGAAGCGCACGGTATCGCCCGCCGTGAGCTGGCCCAGCTTCCAGCGCTCGGCGCGTACCGTGGTCGCCGGGCAGACGAAGCCGCCCAGCGACGGGCCGTCCGGACCAAGAATCACGGGCATATCGCCGGTGAAATCGATAGTGCCAAAAGCGTAGGCGTTGTCGTGAATATTCGACGGGTGCAGACCCGCCTCGCCGCCGTCCTCGCGGGCCCATTCCGGGCGGGGGCCGATCAGGCGTACGCCGGTGCGGTTGGAATTGAAGTGCACTTCCCAGTCGGTCGCGAAGATCGTGTCGATATCGTCTTCGGTGAAGAAATCGGGCGCGCCGTGGGGGCCATAGAGCACGGCGATCTGCCAGTGCCGGCCGGCCGTTTCGTTCGGGCTGCCGTATTCGGGCTGCAGATCGGCGGCCAGTTCGGCCGGTTCGACTGCATCGAGCGCGGCCAGTGGCAGCACATCGCCGCTGCGCAGCGCGCGCCCGGCATGACCACCGAACTGGCCGAGGGTGAAGGTCGAGCGCGAGCCGAGATAGGCGGGGCAGTCGATACCGCCGCGAATCAAAAGATAGCAGCGCGCGCCGCCGTCGATCTTGCCGAGTTTGAGTTCGGCGCCGGCAGCGACGTCGAGCACCTGCCAGGTCTCGACCGTTTCGCCGTCGAGCGCGGCAGCGATCGGCGGGCCGGCGAGTACGATCTGGGTCGCGCGGTTGAAGTGCAGCATCGGCCCGGTGAGGGTGATTTCCAGCCCCGCGGCGTCCGGGGCGTTGTCCAGCAGCCGGTTACCCAGACGAAACGACCAGTCGTCGAACGGGCCGGACGGGGGCACGCCCACGTCCCAGTGGCCGGTACGGCCGGGTACGTCCTGGATAGTGGTCATCGTCCCGGCATCGAGCACTTCGATGGTCGGCGGCGCCCAAGCCAGATCGGCCAGCCAGCGGGTGTGGATATCGGACTCGGCAAAGCGCGTATCGCGCAGCACATGGGCCAGCCAGGTTCGGTTGGTTTCGATGCCGTAGACGGCGCTTTGTTCGAGGGTTTCGGCCAGGCGCGCGCGTGCGGTGTCGCGATCCGGTGCATGCACGATCACCTTGGCGAGCATCGGGTCGAACAGCGGCGAGATTTCCAGCCCGGCCTCGATGGAATGATCGATACGCAGATCGTCGCCGGCCGGGAATTCGACCCGAGTGAGCAAGCCGGCGCTGGGGCGAAAATCCTGATGCGGATCCTCGGCGTAAAGGCGTGCCTGAATGGCGTGGCCGCGCGGGGCGAGATTGGCCGTGAGCGTGTCGAGATCGCCCAGTTCGCCGGCGCCGAGACGCACCATCCAGTCGACGATATCCACGCCGTAGACTTGCTCGGTCACGCCGTGCTCGACCTGCAGGCGCGTGTTCATCTCCAGAAAGAAGAAATCCTCGCGCGCGGCGTCGTAGATGAATTCCACCGTGCCCGCACTGCGATAGTTCACCGCCTCGCCTAGGCGTACGGCCGTATCCAGCAGCGACGTACGCACGGCGTCGGGCAGGGCAGGCGCGGGGCATTCCTCCAGCACTTTCTGGTTACGGCGCTGGGTCGAGCAGTCGCGCTCGCCGATGGCGGCGACGCGGCCCTCGCCGTCGCCGAAGATCTGGACTTCCAGATGCCGGGCCTTGGCGATATAGGCTTCGACGAATACGCCGGCATCGCCGAAGTTACGCTGGCCGAGGCCACGTACGGAATCGAAGGCGCGGGCCAGTTCAGCCTCCGTTTCGCAGACCTGCATGCCGATACCGCCGCCACCGGCGGTGGACTTGAGCATCACCGGATAGCCGATACGCTCGGCCTCGGCCTTGGCTTGTTCGACGTCGTCGAGCAGGCCCGAGCCCGGCACGAGCGGCACGTTGGCGTTTTCGGCGATCTTGCGTGCTTCGTGTTTGAGCCCGAACGCATGGACCTGTTGGGCGGTGGGGCCTAGAAAGCTGAGCCCCGCGGCTTCGCAGGCGGCGATGAAATCCTCGTTTTCGGATAGAAAGCCGTAACCCGGATGAACGGCTTCGACGCCGGCCTCAGCGGCAATCTCGAGCAGCCGGTCGCGGTTCAGGTAGGTATGGCTCGCGCCGCCGCTGCCCAGCGAATAGGCCTCGTCGGCTTCCTGGACGAACAGCGCGTCGCGGTCGGCTTCGGCATAGACCGCCACCGATGCCACGCCGAGTGCCTTCAGACTGCGCTGGATACGACGGGCGATAGCACCGCGATTGGCGATCAGGACTTTGGAAAACATAGGGCAATGCCTTCAACGGCGGGTTGTCCCGCGGTTTGTCGTCGGCGGCGCGGGTCGTCCCGGCGCCGGTCGCGATCGGCAAAGCCGATCAGTCCCAGATCAGCACTTCCAGCGGCGTCGGGTTGAACCCGCTGCAGGGGTTGTTGAGCTGCGGGCAGTTGGAGATGAGCACGACAACGTCCATCTCGGCGATCATTTCCACGTACTTGCCGGGCCCGGAAATGCCGTCGTCGAAATACAACTCGCCGTTGGCGGTCACCGGCACGTTCATGAAGAAATTGATGTTGTGGGCGATATCGCGCTTGGTGATGCCGTACTCGGGATGATTGGCGATCGCCAGCATCCAGTTGTCGCGGCAGGAGTGCATATGCCGCTTTTCCAGGTCGTAGCGCACCGTGTTGGATTCGCTGGCGCAGGCGCCGCCGAGGGTGTCGTGGCGCCCGCAGGTATCGGCGCTGATGGTCAGCATCACGTTGTTGAGATTCGAACGCAGCTCGGTGCCGGTGGTGAGATAGACCTTGCCCTGTTCACGCACGGTATCGACCGCGCTGTAACGCTCGGACGGATCGTTCGCGTTGAAGAACAGGGTGTCGGCGGCCTCGTTGCCTTCGACATCGACGATGCGGATCGTCTGGCCGGCCTTCACCGTGCCGATGTAGTGGTCGCCGGCATCGATGAACTGGCGAAAGACCGCGTTCTCCTCGCGCTGTGGGCTTGCGATGGTCATGGCGTGCTCCTTGTCGATGGTTTCAGGCGGCGCCCAGGTGGTAGAGACGGTTGTTGGCAAAGCCGCGGGCGTTTTCCTCGCAGTGTTGCCAGCAGACGTCGTTCTCGTCCGGCGTCGGCGCGGTGCCGAGGGCGATATCCACGCCGCGCTTGGGGTATTCGCGGGCCGGGTCGAGCGGGTGCGGGCAGGTGTGCAGGGCCACGAGCGTGTCCATCTCGAAGCGCAGGGTGACCGAATCGCCGGTCTTGCAGTGGCCGGGCACGAACGACAGATTGCCCTCGTCGTCGGCCGCGATCTTCGAAAACAGATTCAGGTTGGCGGCGAGGTCACGCTTGCCGAGCCCGTACTTGGCCAGCTCGATCAAAAAGCTGTCGTGGCCGGTCTGGGTGCGGTCGTTGAGCGCGGCCTGAAAGCTGACCGGCTGCCAGCCCTTGTCGATCATGTGGCGCGCGTGGAGATTGCCGCCCACCGCGTCGTGCCAGCCCAGGCCGTCCTCGATGATCGAGGCGAAGATACGGCCCATGTCGGAATACAGGCAGTTGCCGCGGGTGAGCTTGAAGGTGTGCTGGCACTTGAGCGTGTCCGGCAGGTTGAGCCGTTCCAGCAGGTTCTCGGGGTTGTACATGAGCATGCCGACGTTGGTGTCCGGCGCGCTCGCGGTCAGCGTCATCGTGCTGCCGCGACGCAGGCGCAGCGACCAGTGCTGGCCGCCGGGCAGGTGTGTCTGATAAGCGGGTTCGCTCACGATGTGATGTCCTCCTGGATTTGCTTGGCCTGGGAAGCGCTGGCCTCGCGGTTGCGTTCCACGTCCAGGTCGTAGGTGATGGTGGCGCCATAGGCCTGCGGCGCCTGCGGGTCGTCACGCCACTTGTCGAAGACCCAGACGCGCGTGCCCAGCGCGAAGGCTTCCTCGATGTCGTGGGTGATCATGAACACCGTGAGTTTCTGTTCGCGCCAAAGCTTGCCCACGAGTTCGTGCATGTCCTGTCGAATGCCGGGGTCCAGCGCGCCGAAGGGTTCGTCCAGCAGCAGGATGCGCGGCTTCATCATCAACGCCTGGGCGATCGCCAGGCGCTGCTGCATGCCGCCGGACAGTTCGTGCGGATATTTGTCGAGCGCGTGCTGAAGGCCCACCTGGGTCAGGCGTTCCAGGGCGGCTTCGCGCGCCTTGCGGCGGCCGGGGCCGAACAGCTTGCCGAACAGGCGCGAGCGCGACAGTTCCTCGGCGATGATTGTATTGCCGAGCACGGTGAGATGCGGGAACACCGAATATTTCTGGAACACCACGCCACGGTCCGGACCGGGCTCGCCCGGGATCGGCTTGTCGTCGACGCGCAGCTGGCCCTTGGTGATCGACTCCGTGCCGAGCATCATCTTCAGGAACGTCGTCTTGCCACAGCCCGAGGCACCGACAATCGTCACGAACTCGCCCGGCTCGACGGTGAAATTGAGCCGTTCCAGCACCACGTCGTCGCCGTAGTGTTTTTCGAGGCCCTTGGCTTCTACGAGGCTCATGAGGCGGCCTTTTCGTCGACGTGATACCAGGGAAACGACCAGCGCGAGATCCATAGCAGGGCCTGGTCGATGATGAAGGCGAGCAGGGTGATCCAGGCCACATAGGGCAGGATCACGTCCATGGCCAGATAACGACGCACCAGGAAGATGCGATAGCCCAGGCCTTCTTGGGCCGCGATCGCTTCGGCGGCGATCAGGAACAGCCAGGCGCTACCGAGCGCCAGCCGGGTGGCCGCGATCAGGCGTGGCGTGAGCTGGGGCAGGAGCACGCGAATCATCACCTGCCAGGAATTCGCGCCCAGCGTCTGTGCCTTGATGCGCTGCTCGTCCGGCAGGCGCAGGGCCTCGCCGGTGAGGTCGCGGATCAGAAACGGGGTGATGCCGATGACGATCAGCACGATCTTCGCCATCTCGCCGGTACCGAAGGCGATGAACAGGATTGGCAGGATCGCCAGCGGCGGAATCAGCGACACCACCGTGATCAGCGGCGAGAACGGCGCTCGGAACAGTGGCAGGCCGCCGCTGAACAGGCCGAAGAACAGCGCCGCGAGCGCGCTGATCGTCACACCGATGCCAAGCCGCTCGAGGCTGGCGAAGGTATCCGCCCACAGCGGAATATTGCCGGTGCGCACGTTCGCCTCGGTGGCGAGGCCGTAGAAGGTCTCGCCCATGGCGGCCGGCGATGGCAGCAGCCGGTCGTTCGGGTTCTCCGCCAGTCGCGCGCTGGACGCGCTCAGGTAGACGAAGGCGATCAGCATGAACGGCAGCAGTGCCAGCGCGACGCGTGCCGGGCGCTTAGGCTTGAGATTGATCAGGCGCTTCATGGAATGGTCCTTGGGAGATCGGGCCGGCGACCGGCCGTGCACGAATGCCGCGGCCGGTCTCATGCCGGACTACTGCGCCTGGTCGTAGCCTTCGGTGTAGCTCGGGTCGAAACGCAGCTGCACGTTCGACGGCATGCCGTAGACGCCGGCCGGGTTCTCGATGCCCACGAAATCCGGCCCGGGCGCGCCGGCGCCCAGCAGGCCGTGCTTGTAGCTGAACTCGGCCACCCGCTGCATGGTGTCGAGCAGCTCCTGGCTGTTCATGAGCTTCGCGGCTTCGGCCGGGTCGGTGTAGAGATGCGTGGCCTCGAGCTGCTTCTTGTAGCCGGCCAGATCGGTGCCGGCGGCCTCGGCCATGGCCGACAGCGCGGCCTCGTCACCGGCGGCGATCTTGTCCATCACCTCGTACCACGCGCCCACCAGCGCCTTGCCGAAATCCGGATTGGCGGCGAGCGTTTCGGTGTTGACCACCATCATGTCCAGAATCTCGCGCGGGATTTCGTGCGAGGTGAATACGACATGCGCGTCCGGCATGTCGGCGATGCTCATCAGCTGCGGGTTCCACGCGGCCACCGCATTGACATCGTCGTTGGCGAACACGCCGACGATGTCGGCATCGGAGGTGTTCACGGTCTCGACGTCACGTTCGGACAGGCCCACGCTCTCCAGCGCTCGCGCCAGGAAATAGTGCGAGACGCTGAACTGCACGAGATTGACCTTGCGCCCCGCAATGTCGGCCAGGTCGTCGCTGCCCTTGAGCACGATGCCGTCGTTGCCGTCGGAATAGTCGTTGATGATCAGCGCAGTGGAGTCCACGCCGCTGGCCGCAGGGAGCGTCAACGCGTCCATGTTGGTCATCGCGCAGCCGTCGACGTTGCCCGAGGTGTACTGGTTGATCGACTCGACATAGTCGTTGACCTGCACCAGGTCGATGCTGATGTCGTACTTGTCGGCCCACTTGTCGAGGATGCCGCTGGAATCGGCATAGCTCCACGGCATCCAGCCGGCATAGATCGACCAGCACACGCTGAAGCTGTCGCGCGGGCCGCTGGCCGCGCTGGCTTGGCTCAGTGGGGACAGCGCGAGCGCGCCAATGAGCACGAGACGTGCGAGTGGGGCGATACGGGAACGGGCGGGCATGAGGCCTCCGGTTTCGGCTGAAAAGACGCGGGGGTACCGACAAGCAGCGCGCTGCTCGGTGACCTCCCGGGCTTTTATCCCGCCGTGTAACCTGCGCCGGCGTGCCGGTCGGCAGGTCGAGTGCTCTCGGTCCAGGCGTTGCGTTCTTGAGCAACCGGAACCCTAGCGCTCCATTGGAAACCTGATTGTTCGCGACAGCGCGAGCTGCCGGTACCCGTTGTACTTCGTTCACCCTGGTGGGTGCAGGATCCCTGCCAAATGATGTTCCAGGCGCGCAATCAGCGGGTTACGACGGGCACGCCGTGGCCGTCCACGCGTTGCTCTCTAGCCTGCGGGTGCGATCGCACCAACGCGGCGCACCGAAACCGTGCAGGTCGCTAGGGCCGGGAGCGCTCCACACGAATATGCTGGGCGCGCATATGACGAGCGAGGTCGACCAGTTCGCCAATGCTGTCAACCACGGCGTCGGGCCGGTGCGGGTGGCGCACGGTGCCGGGAAAGATCTTGTCGATCCAGTCCTGATCCCAGCCGGCGCCGTTGTAGAACACCGCCGCCACGCCGGCGCGCTTGGCGGCGACCACGTCGGTGGTGGAATCGCCCACATACCAGGTGTGCTCATCGGCTGCGCGCCCGATCTGTTCCAGCGCCTTGAGGAGCAGGTCGGGGTGCGGTTTGCGGTGTTTCACGTCGCTGCCGCAGGTCATGGTGTCGAACAGGTCCTGCCAGCCGGTGCCGTCGACGATTGCCAGCTCGTGGTTCATGAACTCGCGGTTGCGGTTGGAGATCAGCCCGAGCGTGATGTCGAGGTCGCGCAGATGCTGCAGGTTCTCGCGAATGTCGGGTTCCAGCGGCGTGACTTCGCCGACGTATTTGCGATACGACTCGTCGAAAGCGCCATGCGCGCGGCGTTTGGCGTCGGGGTTGTCGCCGAACAACACTTCGAAGATGTCGGTGCGCGAGATCTTGCGTTCGGCCACGATGCGCGGATGCAGGGCGCGGTTGTCGCGCACGTACTTGACCAGCTTCGCGTCCTCGACCGTCTTGGATTCGTCCGGGGCGAGCAGTTCGTCGAGCAGGCCGAGACTCTCGAGACGCGGCAGCACGTCGTCCACGGCGTGATACATGGCGTCGTGGGTGTCGACCAGCGTGGCGTGCCAGTCGATGAGGATGGTCGTCGGTTCGGCGTGGGGCAGCTGCAGAATGCTCATGCGCGGCGTGTCAGCGTCGATGAATCAAGCCGCGATTGTGCCTCATGCCGGAACCCGGCGGTGTGGGCCGGCGCCCCGCGAAACACCGGGGCGCCGCCGGCCGTCGGTCAGCTCGGCAGAGCCCCGGACTGCTTGGCCTTGTGGGTGGAAATGGCGTCCATCAGGCCCGGTGCGAGCACGTCGTGCGGGGGCAGGCCGAGCTCGCGCAGCCGGTCGCGTATCGCGCTCATGTTGTCCGGGTTCTCGCCGGTCTCGATGATCGACGACACGAAGGCCGCGAACTGCGGCTCCGACCAGCCGGCCTCGTCCGAGAGTTCGGTATGTACGAAGTCCAGTCCGTGGAACGGATGATTCTGGTCTTCGATACGCCCGAACATGTGCACGCCACAGGCCTTGCAGGCGTGACGCTGGATCGCCGCCGATGTGTCGACGATCTCGAGCTTGTCCTCGCCGGCTTCGACGCTCACCGCGTCACGCGAGACCACGGCGATGACCGCAAAACGTGCGCCTTGGGGTTTCCAGCACTTGCTGCAGCCGCAGGCGTGGTTGTGTGCGGTCTGGGCCGCCACTTTCACCTTCACCGGGTTGCTGCTGCAATGACAGGTCAACGTGCCGCCGCCGAAGTCGTCCTTGCTCGGCTTGAAGCCTTCGTCGACCGAAGGGTGTATGGCTGGCTTGCCGCTCGCGGTCAGGCCCGGGCTCCTGGGGGTCGACGGCGAACCGCCGGGGGGCGTGTCGTTCGTGTTCTTGCCGGTGAGCGCGTCGATGATCTTCTTGAACATGTCCCTCTCCTGCCGATGCTCGCATGGTTTTGTTCTATTCACGCGCGCCGAATGCGTACACACGGCGGCGGCGCCCGCTGTATCGCGGGCTTCGACCACTATCGACCTGAATATGGACCCTGTCCAATAGGGATTGATGGCGCCACGCATAACGGCTGGTTATGCGTGGCGCGCTTTGAGACCGGCCGTGAAATGCCGGCGGGTCGGCCAGGCACGCGCACAGCGGCAGCGTGCCGATCGGCGTCCTAGGCGGCGTCGGCCTGCTTGTCGCGGATGAACGCTTCGACCAGATCGAGCAGTACGCGAGCGCTTTCGGTCTGGTAGGCGTCGATCTCGTCGGGGTCGGCGCCGGGGTGGGCCCCGAGCTCTTCTTCCTGCGGGCTGTCGCCTTCCTCGCTCTTTTCGAACGCCGCATAGTCCTCGAACGGGGTCTTGCCGGTCGCCTCGCGGTGCTTGTTGGCAAGTTCCAGGCTTTGCTGCTTGAGCGCTTCCTGCTCGGCCCGGCGCTCCTCGAGATTCAGCGAAACCCGTGTCTTCTCGGTCTGCTGCCGCGCGAGATGGATACGGTTGACCCGGTACTGGTAGTCGGGATCGTCCTCGACACGCATGCGATGGCCGCGCTCGAGCGTATCCATGAGCTGGGCGATCTCGTCGGAGTAGGGGAAGGTCGTGGGCTTGATGCGATCCCACGGCAGCGCGTTGGGCAGCGCGCTCTCGCCGATCTTGGTCGGGTCGACCGCCGCGGGGAAGGTAATGTCCGGCGTCACGCCGCGGTCCTGGGTGGACTCGCCGGTTACGCGATAGAACTTCGCCTGGGTGAGCTTGATCTGGCCTTCCGACAGCGGCATGAGCGTCTGGACGGTGCCCTTGCCGAAGGTCTGGCCACCGAGCACGATCGCGCGGCCGTAGTCCTGCAGCGCGCCGGCCACGATTTCCGAAGCCGAGGCCGACAGGCGGTTGACCATGACTGCCAGCGGCCCGTCGTAGACCGGCCCGTCGTTGCGATCGCCCAGCACCTGCACGTTGCCGTCGGCATCTCGAATCTGGACTGCCGGCACGGAGTTCATGAACAGACCGGTCAGCTTCATGGCTTCGCCGAGGGCGCCGCCACCGTTGTTGCGCAGGTCAAGCACGATGCCCGCGAGTTCGTCGTTCTTCTTGAGCTCCTCAATGAGCTTCTTCACGTCCTTGGCCGTGCCGTTGTAGAACGAGGGCAGGGTGATGAGCCCGACCTCGACCTGCTGACCATCGCGCTCGAGCTCGATGATCTGCTTGCGCGCGGCCTGATCCTTGAGCTCGATCTTGTCGCGCACGAGGGTGACGGTTCGCGTCTGGCTGTTGTCGGCGGGCGAGATCTGCAGGCGAACGGTCGAACCCTTCTCGCCGCGGATCAGCTGCACCGTCTCGTCCAGGCGCATGCCGACCACGTCGGTGAATTCGCCTTCCTTGCCCTGGCCGACCGCGATGATGCGATCGGTGGGCTTGAGCTTGCCGGACTTCGCCGCCGGGCCGCCGGGAATCAGGCGTACCAGCTCGGCGTAGCCGTTCTTGCTGCGCAGCTCGGCACCGATGCCCTGCAGCTGCAGGTTCATGTCGATGTTGAAATCCTCGGAGCGCCGCGGCGAAAAGTAGTCCGTATGCGGATCGTAGCTGTGCGTGTACGCGTCCATGTATGCCGAGAAGGCATCCATGGGCTCGGTCTGGCGCAGCTGCTTGAGCTCGTTGGAATAGCGCTGGGTCAGGCGCTTCTCGATCTCGGCGGTGTCGAGTTCGTTGAGCTTGAGATTGATGACCTGGTTTTCCAGCTGCTGTGTCCACAGCGCTTCGCGTTCGGCGGCCGTGGCCGGCCAGGGCGCGTTTTCGCGGTCGACGTCGAAGCTCTCGTCGTCGTCGAGGTTGAGGCTTTCGATGCCCTGATCGATGCGGGCCAGCGCCCATTGATCGATCTGGATGCGGCGCTTCTGATAGGTGTTGTAGATATCGAAGGCCGCGCGCGTCTGGCCTTCCTTGAGTTCGTCGTCGAGGGCGTGGGCGTACTTGTCGCGCAGGCGTTCGATGTCTTCCTGCAGGAAAACGCCGCGCGTGCCGTCGAGTTCCTCGAGATAGGCGTTGAAGAATTTCTCCGAGAACGCGTCGTCGAGTTTCACCTTGTTGTAGTGATTTTCCTGCAGTTGCTTGACGATCTCGCGGTCAATCTCGTCCTGGTTGGATTCGGGCACCAGCGGGGTGTAGCCCTCCGCCGTGCCGCCGCCCGCGTCGGGTACCGGCTCGGGGTCGGCGGGGGAATCCGCCGCGCAGCCGGATTGCGCGAAGACGAACAGGGCGATCAGAAGAAACAGTGCAAGCTTGCGCATGAAGGAACTCATTGATTGGCTGAATCGGCAGCCCGTTGCGTACCCATCCGCAGGCCGCGCCCGGACGATTGCGCGAATTTCCAGGGCGCTGCCGCAGATTTATCGTGTACCGGCATTATCGCGCGCCGGTTTCACGATACACGAATTTTTCCCCTGTACCGGAGCGGAAGAATACGGATCTTTTGTCTGAATGCATCGCTTATTTACCGGACAACGGTCAAGCCGCGCCGTTCACGACCCGATCCCGGCAGCCTCGGCCGGGCCGCCGCCCGGCAGCCTGAAAAACGTCAATTCGTGCTTGTTGTGCGCCAGATGCAAAAGCCGCGCGCCGTCAATGGCATAGAATCGTGCCAGGGTCTCGAATGCGACGTTGCCCTGACATTTGACGGTCAGGATCACGCCGGCGCGCGGGCAGGCGCTGCACCAGTAGTCTGCCAGTTCCAGCAGCCGTTCGGGGTAGGCGATAAGGTCGGAGCAGATCCAGTCCGGCGTGCCGACGTCGGCCACGCGCAACCCGAACGCGTCGCCGCGGCGATGGCTGATGCGTGGATGGGCGGCTATTTCCGGGGCCAGCGGCGCACGGTCGATGGAGATCACGTCAGCGCCGAGCGATGCCATAACCCAGCTCCAGCCGCCCGGCGCCGCGCCGAGATCCAGACAGCGTTCGCCCGCCTGCGGCCAACGCCGTGCCAGCGTCAGCGCTTCCCAGGCCTTGAGATAGGCGCGGTTGGGCGGATTGTCACGGTCTTCCACGAACGCCGGCTCGCCGTCGGCGAAGGCGCTGGTGGTGGTGGGCGCGGCAATCAGCCGGTTGCGATCGATCAGCGTCCACGCGCCCAGCGGGGCATCGGGCGGCGCGCTGGGGAATTCCAGCGGCCGAAAGCGGATCGCCGGCAGCTTGTCGGCGATCAGGCGGGCACGCCGGTGGTGGCCTGTCGAATGCAGGGCCCAGTTGCGTTGCAGCGACTTGAGCGCGCGCACGCCATCGCCGATGGATTCGATCGCGATCTCGCGCGGATCCAGCCAGCTCGTCTGTGCCCATGCCGCGGGTGCGCGATGGCCGCGACTGAACACCAGCCGCTGGCGCACGCCGCTGATCTCGGCGCCGCGATGGACAAGTTCGTCACAGAGCGCGTCCACGCGGCCGACGGCGGCCAGATGCACGGCGTCGTAGTCGGCGGCGGCGGGCGTGTCGGTCGGGTGCATGCGCGCGTGCGATATCCGGACGGTGTCAGCCGATCACCAGGCGCAGCGCGGGCAGAAGCAGGATGAGCGCCAGCGCGCGGGCGAAAGTCTTCTGGTTCACCTTGTAGTGCAGTCGATGGCCGACAAGAATGCCGGCCACGATGCCCGGCACCGTAAGTAGGGCCATGAGCGCTAGCTCCGCGTTGAGCAGACCGAGCTGGAAATAGACGATGTTCTGCATGAGCGTGCCGAACAGAAACGCCATCGTCAGCACCGCCCGTGCGATTTTCTTCGGGTAGCGCAGGCTCACGTAGATCAACAGCGGTATGGGCGACACGCCCACGGCGCCGACGATGATGCCGGCAACCAGCCCGCAACCGGCCAGGCCCGCGTCGTCGCGCCGCGACAGCGCGGGCGCCTCTTCCGGCGTGGGTGTGCGCCAGAGCATCAGCGCGACATAGACCAGAATCACCGTGCCGAGCCCGCGCCGCAGCAGCTCCGGCGGCAGCACGGCCAGCAGCTGGGCGCCGATGGCGATGCCCAGCGACAGGCCGACGGCTGCGATCGGTCCGCGGCGCCAGTCCATCTCGTGGCGGGTGAGCCAGGCCAGCATGAGGTTGGGCACCAGCACGACCATGGCCACCACCGGAATCACCTCGCGGAACGGAAACAGCATCACCAGCAGCGTGGCGGTGAGCGTGCCCGAGCCGAAGCCGGTCAGACCCTGTGCGCAGGCGCCGGCCAGCGCAGCCAGATTGAAGAGCAGAATCTGCAAAGCCGTGTCTCGTCGATGGATGGTCGCGCCGCGCAGAGCGCGCAAGGGTAACCGTTCGTGCCGACGGCATATAGCGTATCGCCATCGAACACGGCCGGCGTGCCGGGTGGGCACTGCCGCGCGGCGGGTGTCGGCGGCGCGCATCGGTAAGATGGGTGTTCTGGTTCGTGGAAAAGGTCGCCGTGGTCGGCGGCGGCTCGCTGCGCATGTATCGCCTGCAAAACCTCGCCGCTCTCGAACGCCTGGCCGACAGCCTGCGCGTGCTGGTCGCCCTCACGGGGGTGATCTTCTATACCGGCCTGCGCGACAACCCGCACGAACTCATCCCGCTGGTGCTCGGCGTGATCGCCAGCGCAATCGCGGAGACCGACGACAGCTGGCGCAAACGAACCACCGCGCTGATGGTCACGCTGGCCTGTTTCAGCCTGGCGGCGCTTACCGTCGAAGGGCTGTTCGAAATGCCCTGGCTGTTCGGGCTCGCGCTGTTCGCGGGCTGTTTCGTGCTGGTGATGATGGGGGCGGTGAGCGGGCGCTATGCGACCATCGCCAACGCCACGCTGCTGCTGGCGGTCTACACCATGATCGGCGTCGATCAGCACGCCATGCCCGATGCCCCGTTCTGGCGCGAGCCGATGCTGCTGGTCGCCGGTGCCGCCTGGTACGGGCTGCTCGCGCTGCTGTGGAACGCGATCTTCGTGCACCGGCCGGTGCGCCATGCGCTGGCGCGGCTCTACGATGCGCTGGGGGCGTACCTCGACGGCAAGGCACGGCTTTTTGAGCCGGTGCGCGAGCCCGATATCGCCGGTAAACGCATGGCGCTGGCGCAGATCAATGCGCGGGTGGTCGCCGCGCTCAACGACACCCGGCTGGCGCTGATCGACCGCCTCGAAGGCCGGCGCTCGCGTTCCGCGATGGACGAAAACCTGCGCCTGTATCTGGCTGCCCAGGATATTCACGAGCGTGCGAGTTCATCGCATTACCCGTACCAGGCGCTGACCCGCGCCTTCTTTCACAGCGATCTGATGTTTCGCTGCGAACGCCTGCTGCGCCGTATGGGCGATGCCTGCCGGCGCCGTGGCGGGGCGCTGCGCGTTGGCGATACCTTTACTGATGCCGGCCCGGTCGAGGAAGCGCTCGAGGATTTGGAAGCGGCCGTCGCGCACCAGCAACGCGTGCCCTCGACGTCGGTGGCCGACCTCGGCTATGCCGTCACCGAACTGCGCGACAATCTGAACGGCCTGGCCGCCCAGGTCACCGCGGCGCAGGCATCCGCCGACGCCTGGCCGGATCGCGTACTGCAGAATCCTGGCCCGGCCTCGCTGGCCGAAAGCGGGCGGCGGATCGCGGTACAGCTCACCCCGGCCTCGGCGCGCTTTCGGCACGGACTGCGGCTGGGGCTGGCCATGCTCGCCGGCTATGTCGTGCTCAAGCTGGTGCATCCCGAGCAGGGCTACTGGATCCTGCTCACCACCATGCTGGTCTGTCAGCCGAACTACGGCGCGACGCGGCTGCGGTTTGCCCAGCGCGTTGGCGGCACGGCGATCGGTCTCGTGATCGGCTGGGCGCTGCTGCGTCTGTTTCCCGCGCCGGAAATCCAGCTGTTGCTGACCGTGGCGGCCGGTGTGCTGTTCTTCGCGACCCGGTTTCGACGCTACCTGGTCGCGGCGGCGGCTATCAGCGTGCTCGTGCTGCTGGCGTTCAACCAGGTCGGCAACGGCTTCGATCTGATCGTGCCGCGGCTGGTGGATACCGTGATCGGCGGCGCCATCGCCGCGGCCGCCATGCTGCTCGTGCTGCCCGACTGGCGCGAACGCGAACTCCATCAGCTGCTGGCCGATACGCTGTCGGCGCACAGCCGCTACCTGCGCGCGATATTCGCCCAGTACCGCAGCGGCAAGCGCGACGATCTCGACTATCGTATCGCCCGCCGCGACGCCCACAACGCGGATGCGGCCGTGAGTACGCATGTGGCCATAGCCCTGCGCGACCCGCGCGGGGCGCGTTCGGACAGCCGCGAGGCGCTGGCGGTGCTGACCTGCGCGCAGACGCTCATCGGCCATCTGTCGACGCTCGGCGCCCACCGCGCGGTGCTGGCCGAACATGCGGGCAACACGCTGCTGGCCCAGGCCGTCGACTATGTGGCGGACAGTCTGGAAGAAGCCGGCTATGCGCTGATCCGCAGCGAGCCGATGCCGGTGGACAGCGACCGCGAGGCCGATCTGCGCCGCGCGCTCAACGTCTGGCCCGCCGACGACGAGCCGACGCGACGGCTGATTGCCACTCAGCTCAAGCTGCTCATCGACACGCTACCCGAGCTGCGCCGTATCGGTCAGATGCTGACCGCCTGAGCCGGCGCGCCCGAGCGACGCCGATACGCATCGATCTCGCGGATCGCTCTTTTCAGGCGTCGTTCGAGTAGCGCGGCTCGTCGTCGCCCGGCAGCGGCAGATTGGCGAGGTGATATTCACGGATCAGCTTGATGGTCGGGCGCAGCATGAAATTCACCGAGCCGATCGTGAAGCACCAGACGGCCGGGTACTCGAGGCTTTTGTAGAAGAACATGATCGAACCGACCAGAAACAGCAGCGCCGCGCAGAAGTCGTTGAGCGTATACAGCTTTTCGTACCGCCCGTAGACCTGTTCGTGCTGACGAGTCGGATGGGCGCCGGGTTGATTCTCGAAAGGCCGGGTCATGACATGAGTCCCTCGTGTTTTTCGTTCGACGAACGGGGCACGGCGCCGCGCGGGGCGCCCTGCGCGATCACGCGGCCGGCACGCCGCCCATGCAGTAGTACTTGGTTTCCAGAAATTCGTGCATGCCGACCTGGCCGCCTTCGCGGCCGAGGCCCGATTGCTTGACGCCCCCGAACGGCACGTGCGGGCCGGTGATATCCATGGTGTTGACGCCGACCATGCCGTAGTCGAGGCCGCGCATGAACTTGCGGATACGCGCATCGGCATGGGTGAAGACATAGGCGGCCAGGCCGTATTCGGTGTCGTTGGCCGCGTCGATCACGGCCTCGTCGTCATCGAAGACACAGACGGCGGCGAGCGGTGCGAACGCTTCCTCGGAGAAGATCCGCATGTCCGTGGTCACGTCGGCCAGCAGGGTCGGCATGAAAAAGCGCGGCCCCGGCGCATCCGATTGCGGGCGGCCCATCACCCGGGCGCCATGCTCGCGGGCGTCGTCGGTCAGCGCCCGCGCCTTTTCCAAGGCGCGCTCGTGGATCAGCGGGCCGATATCGGTGTCCTCGTCGAAGCCGTTGCCGACCTCGAGTTCGCCCATGCGCCGCGCAAAGCGCTCGATGAATGCGTCGTAGATCTCGCGATGGACGAAAATGCGGTTGGCGGCCAGACAATCCTGTCCGCTGGTCTGGAACTTGGCCGCCAGCGCGCCTTCGACAGCGGCATCGATATCGACGTCTTCGCAGGCGATGAACGGCGCATTGCCGCCCAGCTCCATCGACGTGCGCTTGACCGTATCCGCGCCATGGCGCAACAGCGTGCGGCCGACCGGGGTAGAGCCCGTGAACGACAGCGCACGCACGCGCGTGTCGTCGCAGAGCGCTTGCGACACACGTTGGCCGCTGCCGGTGATCACGTTGAACTCGCCGCCGTCCAGTCCCGCCTGTTCGGCCAGCGCGGCCAGCGCGAGCGCGCAGAACGGTGTCTCGTTGGCCGGGCGTACCAGCACGCTGCAACCGGCAGCCAGGGCGGCGGCCGCCTTGCGCGTGATCATGGCCAGCGGGAAGTTCCACGGCGTGATGATGCCGGCCACGCCGACGGGCTCCTGAACCGTGCCCAGCGCGACGTCGGAATGCTCGGCGGGGATGTTGGCGCCGGTCGTGCGGCGGCCTTCCTCGGCGAACCAGCGGATGAAGCTTGCCGCATAGTCGACCTCGCCGCGCGCATCGGCCAGCGGCTTGCCCTGTTCGCGGGTCATCATCTGCGCCAGCGTTTCGCGGTTGTCGCACATGCCCCGGTACCAGGCGAGCAGCCGATCCGCCCGGGTGGTCACCGAGGTCTCGCGCCAGCGTTCGAAGGCCGCCTGGGCGGCGTCGATGGCGCCGATGAGTCGCGGCGCGTCGAGGTCGGGGACGGTGCCGATGGTCTCGCCGGTGGCCGGGTCGTCGACTGCGCGGGTGGCGTTCTCGTCCGCATCGATCCAGCGCCCGCCCACATAAGACTGTTGGCGCCAGAGTGACAAATTCTGCCGTGTCATATCGCGATTCGTCAGCGAAGCCAATAGCCCCAATGCTTGGGGCGATCGTGTGCATTATCAAAGGATTTGATGGCCCCTAACGGCACTGTATGGGTGGCCGTTCGCGTGCTATAAAGACGCCGCTCAGTGATTTTACGGAGGCGTTCGGCGCATATCGCGACCGGAGGCGGGGAAAGACGAAAACCGTGACGAACGCAAACCGCATTGCGGATTCGATCCAGGCGCTGTCGTTGCCGCAGGCATCGCTGCAGACCGTTCTGTCGCACGTTTTTGCCGATATCGATGAAGCCGTCGTCGTGTCGGACGAGCACCGCCGCGTGATTCTGGTCAACCGCGGCGCGCTCGAACTGTTCGGCTTCGACGAGGCCGAACTGATCGGCCGAAGCGCGGGCGACATCTATGCCGACCCCGCGGTGTTCGCCGAGGAGGAGCGCACCGGGTTTCATATCGACGCCAGCCGACAGCACACCAGCTATCTCTGTCAGTACCGGCGTCGCGACGGCAGCGTGTTCGACGCCGAGACCATTGCCGGCCCCATGCGCGACCCGGCCAGCGGGCGCGTCATGCATCTCAACATCATTCGCGACGTCACCGCGCGGCTTTCGGCCGAGAAAGCGCTGCATTCGCTGCATACCATCGCTTCCGATCAGACGCTGGATTTCGCGCAGCGCCGCCGCGCGATTCTCGAACTCGGCTGTGCCCATTTCGGCCTGCCGACCGGCGTGATCGGCCGGATCGAGGACAACGCCTACGAAGTCGTGGACGTGATCGACACGCAGGCGAACATACAGGTGGGCGACGTCTTCCCGGTGGCGGATACGTTCTGCTGGCATGTACTCGCCAAGGGCCGGCCGTTCGGCGTGGATGGCACCAACCGCGAGCGAATGCGCGCCCAGCTGTCCGACCGGCGGTTCGGCACGCGAACCTATGTGGGCAGCCCGATTCTCGTGGCCGGCGAACTCTACGGCACGCTCAATTTTTCCGGGCCCGAGGACGCCGGGCTGTTCAGCCAGGCCGATATGGACCTCGTCGGCATGTTCGCGCAGTGGGTGGGCCAGGAGATTCGCATGGAGCGCAGCATGACGGCGCTCACCGAGGCCCACGAACAACTCAGCCGTGTCGCGACCATCGACGAACTCACCGGTCTGGGAAACCGGCGTCTGCTGGTAACCCAGCTCGACCACGAGATCGAGCGCGGGCGCCGCTACGATGCCCCCCTGAGCGTGGCGCTGCTGGATCTCGATCACTTCAAGCAGCTCAACGACATGCACGGCCATGCCGTGGGCGACGCGGCGTTGCGGCATTTCGCTCAACTGGCCGAGGATAGTCTGCGCGGCAGCGACCTCATCGGCCGTTGGGGCGGCGAGGAATTCCTGCTGCTGCTGCCCGATACATGCGCGGCGGATGCCGTAACCACGCTCAATCGGCTACTGACGAAAATCCGTGACACGCCGGTGCCGCACGAGGACGAGGCAATTCGCTTGTCGGCCAGTGCGGGCGTGGCCGAGTCCGACTGTCAGGAAAGCGCGGAAGCCATCATTCACCGGGCCGACAGCGCGCTCTATCGCGCCAAGGCGGCTGGGCGGGATCGCGTCGAGCAGAGCTGAATCGGCCGGTTGCGCACCGAGCCGGCAACGCAGAAGCCCTTCAGGGAAGCGGACTGGCCAGCCGCCCACGCTGTCCCGCGAAGATGAAAACAAGGGGTAATCGGCTGGAGCCATCGTCGAAGAAGGACGGATGGCGCTCCCTACGAGACTCGAACTCGTGTTTTCGCCGTGAGAGGGCGACGTCCTAGACCGCTAGACGAAGGGAGCAGCGACCGAAGGCCGCACAGTATAGCGACCTTGTGCCATGTCTCAAGTGCTTTCTGGCGATCGGCCTAGCCGAAGGCGGCGAACCCGTCGGTGTAAAGCCGCCAGAGGATGAGCACCGCGTAGATGGCGATGAGCGCCACGCAGACGAGGGTGACCGTACGCGGCCCCTTCTGCTCGGGGATGGGTTCACCGCGCATGCGCCGCAGTTTCACGATAAGCAGCCGTACGGCAATCCAGCCGAGAAACGAGAACAGCAGCAGCGCGAAAAGAAACTTCATGGCTGTCGTCGCCTAGCCGCCGAACGGCTGCATCACGCGCTCGAGAAAGACAGGTCCCAGCCGCGGTTCCATGCACAGCGCGAAGGTCAGGCCGTAGGCGGCGCCCCACAAATGCGCGCTGTGATTGATGTGGTCGTGGCCCAGGCGCCCTGCGTACAGACCGTAGGCGGTGAACAGCAGCGCGTAGATGATCGCCGGGATCGGGAAGAAGAACACATAGATCGTCGACCACGGCGCGAGCAGGATATAGGCGAACAGCACGGCCGAAACGGCACCGGACGCGCCGAGGCTGCGATAGCGGCTGTCGCTGCGATGCTGCAGATAACTCGGCAGAATCGCGACCACCACGGCCGAGAGATAGAACAGCGCGAAGCCAGGCATGCCGATATAGCGCGAGAAAAAGCCCTCGATCGCGCGGCCGAAGAAGAACAGCGTCACCATGTTGAACAGCAGGTGCTGACCGTCGGCATGCAGGAAGCCGTGGGTGAGCAGGCGGTGGTACTCGCCGCGATTGACCGCCGGCGGCCAGAAGATCAGCCGTTCGAGCATGTCCCGGTTCTGGAAACCGGTAAAGGAGATCGCGCAGGTCAGCGCGATCAGAGCGATGGTGATCACCATTCAAAGCGTCCCGATGAACCAGTCCGGCGCGTGGCGCCGACGAAAACCGCACTCATGGTACGCAGGTTGCCCGTCGCTGTGATGACGCCGGCATGAAATGCCGCCGGCCCATGCGCCAGGCCGGAACGGCTAGTAGGGCGTCACGCCGAAGCGTTGTGGCAGGCCCGGACGCTCGATGGTGCCGACCTGGCCGAAATCGGCGCGGTCGAGAATCTGGTTCAGGCGCCGCTGACCGCCCACGTCGCGTACCACGCGAATTCGCGAGGGCTGGCCGTCGTCGCCCAGGCGCAGCACCCAGGCCAGAAAGCCGCTGGAGAAATGCACAAGGCTGCCAATCGGGTACAGCCCGTGGCGTTTCATGTAGCGCTCCACCCAGCGGCGATCGTCCTCGCCGCTGGCGTGATAGAGCTCGCGGAATATCTGCAGCGGTGCCTTGGGTTCCCGGTCCCCCACACCGCGGCTCATCACATCGATCATGTCGACGACATAGGCCGCACGGGTAAGCAGGTCTACCGCGACGCTGGCCGGCGCCTCGGGCAACGCGTCGGCCGGCGTATTGAGCCGCTCGATGACCGCTCGGCGCGCACCCCCCGCGGCCCAGGACGCTGCCGGGCCGAGCGCGGCGAGCAGACCGGTATGACTGTTGGTCGGGTGTGCGGGGTCGGTGATCAGGGGATCGGTCGAGGCGGTATGCGGGCCGGCCTCGAGGACGTTGCCCAGGTCATGGACCAGGGCGGCCACGGTGATGTCGCGCCGGTTGCTGGCGAGGATGTCTTCGGACTGCACCAGATCGGCGAGCCGGCCGGCGACCGCAATGCAATGCTGGATCACCGGCGGTTGTTCCGGCAGGCAGCACAGCGCATACAGAAACTCCGCGCGGTTCTCGTCGAGTAGCCGGCCGAGCGTGTCGGCGCTTTCATAAAGGCGCTCGATCGGCA
>Ga0310345_10000286_pt1 | contig 88459 bp, 85 predicted proteins | sample HC15DNA20500_MG_FD_204667 | JGI IMG/M metagenome (GOLD analysis project Ga0310345, IMG submission 204667) | Marine microbial communities from station ALOHA, North Pacific Subtropical Gyre - HC15-DNA-20-500_MG | ecosystem: Environmental > Aquatic > Marine > Oceanic | place: Pacific Ocean: North... | reverse complement strand
TGACGTGACACTCGAGGATGGCTCGACGGGGCGGGCCGCTGTTCCTTCCGGTGCCTCGACCGGTGCCTATGAAGCGCATGAGGTTCGCGACGGCGAAGACGCTTATGGCGGCAAGGGCGTTCACAAGGCGGTCGATGCGGTGAATGGCGAGATCAATGACGAACTAGTCGGCATCGATGCCACCGAACAGCGCCTGATTGACGGTCTCATGATTGAACTCGACGGCACAGACAACAAGAAGCGTCTGGGAGCGAATGCGATTCTCGGTGTTTCGATGGCGGTTGCCAAGGCGGCAGCTGAGAGCTGCGGCATGCCGCTCTACCGCTATGTCGGTGGTACAAATGCCCGTATCCTGCCGACGCCAATGATGAACATCATCAATGGCGGCGCGCACGCAGACAATCCGATCGACATTCAGGAATTCATGATCATGCCGGTGGCAGCCGAGAGCTGCGCCGACAGTGTCCGGATTGGCGCAGAAGTGTTTCATTCTCTGAAAAAGCTCCTGCACGATGCCAACCACAACACAGCCGTTGGTGATGAGGGTGGTTTTGCGCCCAACCTCGCATCGACTGACGAGGCGGTCGGCTTCATCATGAAAGCAATCGAAAAGGCTGGGTATGCTCCGGGGGACGAAGTTGCGCTGGCGCTCGATGCCGCTTCGACGGAATTCTACAAGGATGGCAAATACGTCCTTGCGGGCGAGAACAAGACGCTCGACGCCGAAGGCATGGCAAAGTACCTTGAAGACTTGGTCAGCCGCTATCCGATCATCTCTATCGAAGATGGCATGGCGGAAGATGACTGGGATGGGTGGAATGTGCTCACCGAACTCGTTGGCGACCGCTGCCAGCTTGTTGGCGATGACCTGTTCGTGACCAATCCCGAGCGCCTTGCCATGGGTCTTGAGCGCGGGGCAGCGAATTCCATCCTGATCAAGGTCAACCAGATCGGCACGCTGTCGGAAACGCTTGATGCTGTCGAACTGGCTCACCGTCATGCCTACACCTCTGTCATGTCTCACCGTTCGGGCGAAACCGAAGACGCAACGATTGCCGACCTGGCTGTCGCTGTGAATTGCGGGCAAATCAAAACTGGGTCGCTGTCGCGCTCTGACCGTCTGGCCAAGTACAACCAGCTGATTCGTATTGAAGAAGAGCTTGGCGCTGCAGCACTCTATGCTGGCCGCGCCCTGATCAATGCCTAGCGTAAGGTTTTATTAACCCCGATCGATTCCACTGCCGATTCGTTTTCGGCATGGGGTAGATCATGGCGCCTAAATACGTTGCCGCTTCGCTAAGCGCACTGGCGGCTTACTTTGCCTATCACGCCTTTGCGGGAGAGCAGGGGCTTGGTCACTGGAGCGACATGCAGGCCAGCCTGGAAGAAAAGCAGGCTGAGCTTGGTGCAATTCAAAAGGCCAACGACGCGCTGCGCGCGGACATTGCGCGCCTGACACCCGGGACGGTGGATGCCGATCTTGTGGAACTTCTGGCGCGCGAGGACCTTGGGTTTGTATATCCAGATGAATTCGTCCTCATGACTGATACGAAGTCACCTGCATTTTGACATAGGTGCTAAAACTGGACGAACCCCACCTTCTGGATACATAAGCGAAGTATCAAATCAGGAGGTCACATGGCGAAGGCGCCTAGCAAGAGCAAGAGCTCGACCAGGAAGAACAAGCTGAACCGGGAAGAAGCGCTAAAATTCTATCGTGACATGTTGCTGATCAGGCGTTTTGAGGAGCGCGCTGGGCAGCTTTATGGAATGGGGAAGATCGCAGGCTTCTGTCACCTTTATATCGGTCAGGAAGCCGTCGTGACAGGCATGCAGGCCTGCCTCAAGGAAGGCGATCAGGTCATTACCGGATATCGCGATCATGGACACATGCTTGCATGCGACATGGACCCCAAGGGTGTCATGGCGGAACTGACCGGGCGGGCCGATGGTTATTCCAAAGGCAAGGGCGGATCGATGCACATGTTCTCGAAAGAGAAGAACTTCTATGGCGGTCATGGCATTGTCGGTGCGCAGGTGCCAATCGGCACCGGGCTCGCGTTTTCGAATAAGTATCGCGGCACGGACAATGTTTGTCTCGCTTACTTTGGTGATGGCGCAGCGAACCAGGGTCAGGTGTACGAATCCTTCAACATGGCGTCTCTCTGGGATCTCCCCGTCGTGTACGTCATTGAAAATAATCAGTATGCGATGGGCACAAGCGTGGCTCGTGCATCCGCAGAAATCGAACTTTTCAAGCGTGGCATCTCTTTTGAGATCGAAGGAGAAGAAGTGGACGGCATGGATGTCTACGCGGTGAAAGAGGCCGGTGAGAAGGCCGTAAAATATGCGCGGTCAGGCAAGGGCCCATACATCCTGGAAATGAAGACATATCGCTATCGCGGACACTCCATGTCCGACCCGGCGAAGTATCGCAAGCGTGAAGAGGTCGACGATATCCGCACCCACCATGATCCGATTGATGGCCTGAAGGCGCGGCTGCTCAAGGAAGAGCTGGCAACTGAAGACGATCTCAAGGCGCTCGACAAGGAGATCAAGGATATCGTGAAGGCGGCGGCCGACTTTTCTCTCGACAGCCCGGAACCCGACCCGAGCGAGCTCTGGACAGATGTATTGCGTGAGGTGGAGTCGGTATAATGCCCATTGATATTCTCATGCCCGCTCTTTCTCCGACCATGGAAGAAGGTACGCTTTCCAAATGGCTCAAGAAAGAAGGCGACACGATATCCTCAGGCGATGTCATTGCCGAGATTGAGACAGACAAGGCGACCATGGAGGTCGAGGCTGTCGACGAAGGCGTCCTCGCCAAGATCCTCGTGGATGAAGGCACTGAAGGCGTAAAGGTCAATTCAGTCATCGCGCGTCTCGCCGAGGACGGCGAGTCGGCCTCAGATGTCGAAGCAGCAGCGCCCGGTGCAGCAGAGGAAAAGGCTGATGCTGTGCCAGCGGAGCAGAGCAGCGACCAGTCCGACAAGGACGCGCAGGTCTCAGACAAAGCCGGTCCGCCGACCCCTGCTGTTTCCACGCTCAAGGACCCTACCGTTCCGGAAGGGACGAGCTTTGTGGACACGACTGTTCGCGACGCGCTTCGAGACGCCATGGCAGAAGAGATGCGCCGGGACGACGCCGTGTTTGTCATGGGTGAAGAGGTCGCGGAATATCAGGGTGCGTATAAAGTAACCCGAGAGTTGCTTCAGGAATTTGGAGCAAAGCGCGTCGTAGATACTCCGATCACGGAGCATGGCTTTGCTGGTCTTGGTGTGGGTGCGGCCTTCGGTGGGCTGAAGCCGATCGTAGAGTTCATGACGTTCAATTTCGCCATGCAGGCGATTGACCAGATTATCAATTCAGCTGCCAAAACGCTCTACATGTCAGGCGGCCAGATGGGGTGCCCGATCGTGTTCCGCGGTCCAAATGGAGCAGCATCCCGCGTTGGCGCTCAGCACAGCCATGACTATAGCGCCTGGTACTCAAATGTGCCTGGTCTGAAAGTCGTTGCGCCTTATGACGCAGCCGACGCCAAGGGCTTGCTAAAGGCGGCAATCCGTGACCCGAACCCGGTAGTCTTTCTTGAGCACGAACTCCTGTATGGTGAGAGCTTTCCAGTTCCTGAGGTCGAAGATTACGTTCTACCGATTGGCAAGGCGCGGGTACGCCGGTCAGGCACCGATGTGACGCTAGTTGCCCATTCTCGCATGGTTGGCTTTGCGCTTCAGGCTGCCGAGAAGCTTGCCGAAGATGGTATAGACGCTGAAGTGATCGACCTGAGAACGCTTCGCCCCCTCGACACCGACACCGTTATCGAGAGCGTCAAGAAGACGAACCGGATCGTGACCTGCGAAGAAGGTTGGCGATATATGGGGGTTGGCGCTGAGATCTGCGCGACTGTGGTGAATGAAGCCTTCGACTATCTCGATGCGCCACCGACGCGGGTCCACCAGAAGGACGTGCCGTTGCCATATGCGGCAAACCTGGAGGCGATGAGCCTGCCAGGGACCGCGGATATCATCGAAGCGGCAAAGAAGGTGTGCCATGTCTGATAAACACAAGGCGCTCTCAAAACCTGATTCCATTCGCGATGAAGCAGACGCGCAGGAATTTGTTCGCTTCTGGATATCAGAGAACAATGATCATGTGAGCCTGCTTGTCGGTCAGGCTGGCGATCCGAAAGCTGAGCCTGCCATGTGGGGCTTTATCCTCGCGGATATCGCCAAGCATGTGATAAAAATCATGCGCGAGGCGAACCCGGACGGTCCGTCACCGAACGAAATCATGCAACAGATCCTCGGTGGCATTTCCGAGCGGTTGCGTCATGCGCCCATTCTTTCTGGAACGACAACGAAGGTCGAGACCTGATGGCCATCAATATTACAATGCCGGCACTGAGCCCGACCATGGAAGAGGGCACACTTGCCAAGTGGCTGGTGAAGCCGGGCGACACTGTGTCTTCAGGTGATGTCATTGCCGAGATCGAAACCGACAAGGCGACGATGGAAGTCGAAGCCGTTGACGAAGGCACAGTTGCGAAAATCCTCGTCGAGGCAGGCACTGAAGGCGTAAAAGTAAACTCCGTCATCGCGCTGCTCGCTGAAGAGGGTGAGGACGCCGATAGTCTGGAGGCGCCAGCGTCTGCACCTCCCGCTGAAAGCAAGTCCGCCGAGCCTGAGGCCAAAGAGGCCGAGGCTGCTCTCGAAAAGTCCGCGGAAGTTACAGAAACAAAGGCGTCTTCTCCCCCAGAACCTGAGGCGAAGAACGGCACCGGAGGCAGCTTTGGCGGAAGTCGCGTAGCGGCCGAACTCGCGTCAGCGCCGATGAAACTGGCACCTGTCGGTTCCGGTAGTGATCGGATCAAGGCGAGTCCGCTGGCACGCCGGATTGCTGCGATACGTGGAATTGAACTCTCGACGATCAAAGGCTCGGGGCCGCACGGACGGATCGTCAGGAAGGACGTCGAGGGTGCAAAGCCCGGCCAGGCGAAAGCGGCCACAGGCGCGCCAGTGGCGCCAGACGGCCTCATCCTGCCGCAGGTGTTGGACGACCGAGTTTACGCCCCGGACAGCTATGAGCTGAAGCCCCTGGACGGCATGCGCAAGACGGTCGCCAAGCGCCTCACGACGAGCTTCATGCAGGTGCCGCACTTCCCGCTGAACGTGGATATCAAGCTGGACAAGCTACTCGCCGCACGTTCCGGGATAAATGAGGCGGCGCCGGAAGGTGTGAAGATTTCCGTCAATGATATGCTCATCAAGGCGTCAGCCATGGCGTTGATGGCGGAACCGGACTGCAATGCGAGCTACACCGACAATGGTATTGCCTATCACAAGTCGGCGCATGTCTCGGTGGCGGTCGCCATCGAAGGTGGGCTGATCACGCCCGTCATCTTTGACGCCCAGTCAAAGGGTCTCGCCACAATCTCCGAGGAAATGAAGGATCTTGCGACCCGCGCCCGGGACCGCAAACTCAAGCCGCAGGAATACACTGGCGGTACCTTCTCGATCTCAAACCTCGGCATGTTTGGCATCAAGTCCTTTGCGTCGATCATCAACCAGCCAGAGGGCATGATCTTGTCCGTCGGCGCAGGCGAGAAGAGGGCGGTCGTGAACGCAAAGGGCGACATCGTTGCGGCCACGGTCATGACTGTAACATTGACTTGCGATCACCGGGTGATTGGCGGAGCCGAAGGTGCGCGCTGGCTGCAGGCCTTCAAACGGTACGTCGAAAGTCCTGAGAGCATGCTGCTTTAGAATTGGAGGCCAAGATGGCTGACTATGACCTGATCGTTATTGGCTCAGGCCCCGGCGGATACGTCGCAGCAATTCGTGCGGCGCAACTGGGCATGAAGACCGCGATTGTCGAACGCGAAAGCCTTGGTGGCATATGCCTGAATTGGGGGTGTATCCCGACAAAGGCGCTTCTGCGGTCTGCGGAGGTGCTTCACCTTGCGAAGAATGCCAGGGATTTCGGTCTGAAGATCGACAAGGTCGACTTCGACCTGGACGCGGTGGTGAAGCGGTCGCGCAATGTCGCCAAACAACTTTCCACGGGCGTGACCCATCTGATGAAGAAGAACAAGATCGACGTCATTATGGGCGAAGCGAGCCTGAAGAAGGGTAAGCCAGCGCCGACTGTCGTCGTGAAAGACAAGGATGGCAAGTCGAAGACCTATCAGGCGAAACACGTCATGCTGGCCACCGGCGCTCGTGCGCGCTCGATCCCGCAGGCGGGTCTCGAGCCGGACGGCAAGCTGATCTGGACTTATCGGGAGGCGATGGTGCCAGACGTGACGCCCAAGAAGCTGCTCGTCATCGGTTCCGGCGCGATCGGGATCGAGTTTGCCAGTTTCTATAATGAGCTTGGAAGCGATGTGACGGTCGTTGAGGCGCTCGACCGCATCCTGCCTGTGGAAGACGAAGAAATCTCCACGATGGCTCGCAAGCAATTCGAGAAGCAGGGCCTGAAATTCCATACGGGAGCGCAAGTCAAATCTCTCAAGAAGGCCAAGGATAGCGTCACGGCCGAAGTGTCTGTCGGCGGCAAGACGGAATCGATCGAAGCTGATCGCGTAATCCTTGCGATTGGCATTGTTGGCAATGTGGAGAACCTCGGCCTGGAAGAGCTCGGTGTGAAAATTGAGAAGACCCATGTCGTCGTCGACGGATTTGGCCGCACGGGTGTCCCGGGCCTCTATGCCATCGGTGACCTGACTGGTCCGCCCTGGCTGGCGCACAAGGCAAGTCATGAGGGCGTGATCTGCGTTGAGGGCATCGCAGGGGCTAATACGGCTCATCCATTCGATGCGTCTAACGTGCCCGGCTGCACCTACTCTCATCCGCAGGTGGCGAGTGTCGGATTGACCGAGGCTAAGGCCAAGCAAGCCGGACATAAGGTCAAGGTCGGCAAGTTTCCGTTCATCGGCAATGGCAAAGCCATCGCGCTCGGTGCTGGAGATGGGATGATCAAGACCATTTTCGACGAGAAAACCGGTGAGCTTCTGGGGGCGCACATGATCGGCGCTGAAGTGACCGAGCTCATCCAGGGGTACGTCATCGCCCGCGAGGGCGAACTGACGGAAGCTGAACTTATGCACACCATATTCCCGCATCCAACCCTGTCGGAGATGATGCATGAGTCGGTCCTGGCGGCGTATGGCAAGGTTCTGCACATGTAGCGTTTGCGCGGCTTGACCGGATGGGCGATGGCATTCACCTTCCGGCCATGTCGCAAGCTGCCTCTCGACTGCAGGAAGAAACGTTCATCTGGATTGCAGGTGAAATGTTTGTCCCGACTTGCGAGGGCGCGCTGTGGTGGCCTGCGCAGAAGACGCTGATCGTGTCTGATCTGCATTTGGAAAAGGGGTCTAGCTACGCGCAGAGGGGGCAGCTTCTGCCGCCTTACGATACAGCCTCGACCCTGCAGATGGTCGAGGCACTTGCGGCGAGATTCGTCCCCGTCCGGATCATTTCGCTGGGTGACAGCTTCCACGACCGTGCTTCTGAAGAGCGTTTGTCCAATAAGGATTGTGTGCGCATTCGTGCGCTGACGGCCAAGTATGACTGGCATTGGGTGGAGGGCAATCATGACCCGGATCCCCCGGCACATCTAGGCGGCAGGGGCACGCATGCCCTGAGTATCGGATCGTGTGTCTTCAGACACGAACCGACGGGCGCTGTCGGAGAAATAGCGGGTCACCTGCACCCTGTTGTGAAAATAGGTGGAAGAGGGCGGTCGGTCCGTCGCAAATGCTTTGTCACGGACGGTGATAGCCTGGTTATGCCGTCTCTGGGAACACTGACGGGTGGGCTTAATGCCCTTGATCCTGTCGTCGCCGCTTGCTTTTCCAGTCGCCCGATGCATTTCGCTTCGAGTGGCCCGGGAGTCCGGTTTGTCGATCGCGCGACCTTGCTTCCGGACAGGCGCGGGTATGCCGGCGGATCAGGCTGGCGCTTGTAGCGCCGAGAGACCAAACACGAACACGTAGTAGGACTTCACTTTATGGAACAGCTTGAAAACATAGATTACGCCGCCCTCTGGGCAGAATACTGGCCGGTCGTCATGTCCGGCGCCCTCAAGGTTTTCGGCGCGCTCTTTGTTCTGATCGTTGGGCTTCGCATCGCCGGCTGGCTCGCCAATTCGGTGCGCAAGCACACAACCAGGCGGCCAGGTGTGGATGCTACGCTCGGCAACTTCTTCGGTTCTGTGGTCCGCTGGTTCGCGACAGCTGCCGTCTTCATCGCATCGCTGCAGGTCTTTGGCGTCCAGGCCACGAGTTTTGTGGCCATTCTGGGTGCGCTAACACTGGCCATCGGTCTTTCGCTCCAGGGCGCGCTCGGCAACATTGCTTCGGGCGTGATGATCATGCTGTTCCGGCCCTACAAGATGGGGGACTTCGTCGAAATCTCCGGTCAGTCAGGCACGGTGAAGGATATCAATCTCTTCCAGACCATCCTGTCGACGGTTGACAATGTGAAGATTATCATTCCGAACACGGAAGCCATTGACGGCATCATCAAGAATTATTCCGGCTTTGATACCCGTCGTTGCGACATCACGTTCGGCATCGATTATGATGACGATATGGACAAGGCGATCGGCATTATTCGCTCACTGGCTGAGGCGGACGAACGTGTATTGAGGGATCCGGAGCCGTTCGTCAAAGTGGTCAATCTGGGCGACAGTTCTGTGGATATCCAGGCACGCCTATGGTGCAAGGCCACCGATCTGTGGGACCTTAAATTTGCAATGACGAAGGATGTTAAAGCAGAATTCGATCGTCAGGGCATTTCTATCCCGTTCCCACATCGTACAATTGTCCAGAAGCAGGTTAGCTAAGGACCAAACGACCGTCGAAGGAGCATCAGGGTGAACCGATCAACCGCAGAAGACCCGGTTGTGACGCCCGTCGATGCGCCTTCGGCACAGTCTGCAAAGCCTGCGCGACCGAAAAAGCGACCGGTGCTGCTGCGCTTGTTCGGCATTTCGGTCTGGGGAGGCACCAAGCTCGCCGTGGTTTGCATCTTGGTTGGTTTCTTTCTGCTCGCCCTGGATTTTGATCCGGCAGCCAAGGATGTAAACGTCCTCGGAGCGCTTACCGATCTTGTAAAGAACCTCGCAGGTGCGGCTGTCTGGGCTATCAAGAACTTCTGGAAGCCGCTGCTTGCCGGCGCCAGCATCGTGTTGCCACTATGGGTCTTGTGGCGTCTGGCAAGTCTTCCCTTTCGAAAATAGGGGCACACGCGTACGGTGGCCCAAAAGGGAGGCAACATTGGATACTTCAAAACTCATGTTCAAACCCGGTTTGCTGGATGGAGAGCGCATTCTAGTGACAGGCGGGGGTACAGGCCTCGGGAAGGAAATGGCCGAGGGTTTTCTGAAGCTTGGCGCCGAGGTTCATATTTGCGGACGTCGAGGCAAGGTCGGTGAGGACACTGCAAGCGAACTGATGGAGCGGCACGGCGGGACAGTTGTCCCGCATACATGCGATATCCGTGCGGCCGAAGCGATCACCGACATGAATGACACGATCTGGTCTGCCCATGGCCCCCTGACGGGTCTGATCAACAACGCCGCCGGCAATTTCATATCAAGGACCGAAGACCTCTCCATTCGCGGTTTTGATGCGATCTCCAACATTGTGTTTCGTGGCAGCTTTTATATGACCCACGACATCGGAAAGCGCTGGATTGCGGAGAAGCGCAAAGGCAGCGTGACCTCCATCCTTACAACGTGGGTGTGGAATGGCGGGCCTTTCGTGGTGCCGTCAGCCATGTCGAAGGCGGCGGTGAATACGATGACGCAAAGTCTCGCCGTGGAGTGGGGCCGTTACGGCTTGCGGTTCAATGCGATTGCACCCGGTCCGTTCCCGACTGAAGGCATGTCAAAGCGGCTGGCGCCGGATGCAGAAGGTGCGAAGCGTATGGATTCAGGGGCATCGAATCCTATGGGGCGCGTCGGCGAAATGCACGAGCTGGTCAATCTGGCCGTGTTCCTGATGGGACCAGGTGCTGAATATGTGAATGGTCAGACCATCGCGATCGATGGCGCTGCTTACAATGCGACCGGAGGCAATTTCGCCGCTCTTACAGCATGGGGAGACGCTGAATGGAAAGCGGCGCGCGACGCTATCGAGGCGACGAATGCCAAGGATAAGGCGCAGCGCACAGTCTAAACTTCGTCGCCCGGTGCTATAAAGCGGTCCAGCGGCTCGCCGCGCCAGTTCGCCTTGCAGATTTCTATGCGTTCATGCACGTCTTCCGGAACAGAAGGCAGCTTGTGTACGGGCATCAGAAGGGGACGTAGGCCGCGCAGGTTCGCCGTCTGGATCGCAATGCCTGGCCGCGCATTGAGCTCGAGCAGCGTCGGGCCCTTGTGTTCGCATATGACGATGTCCACGCCCACATATCCAAGACCAATATGGTGGCCGAGGCGGGACGCCAGTTCCAAGATTTCGGGCCAGGCAGGAACCTGGAAATCACGTACGGGCGTTTCGAAATCTGGATGCAGATCGACCGAATCATTGTGCTGGACGCCGCGCGTCGTGATTCCGGTGACCAGATCAATGCCAGCGCCCACGCCCCCCTGGTGCAGGTTCGCCTTGCCATCGGACTCAGCCGTTGGCAGGCGCAGCATTGCCATGACGGGGATGCCTCGGAAAACGATCACGCGTACATCCGGAACGCCGCCAAACGCGAGCTTTGAGAAAGCAGAATGAGGCACGAGCCTCTCTTCGATCAGAACTGAGTCCGAGCCATCTCCCATCGAAAACATGCCCGATAGCATGTTGCTTATATGGTATTTGACGTCGGCCCAGGGTGTGATCTGGCCGTTCATGCGTCGAAGGCCGGTTTTCGCAAGACCATTAAACACCATGATGCCGCCGCCGCCGGAGCCGCGAGATGGCTTCACGACGAAGCTGGCGCGTTTCTTGGCAATCCGCTCGATGATGTTGATCTCGCCGCCATACCGGATCACGCCAAATTGCTCGGGCACTGTCACGCCGGCCTCTATGGCCAGCTTCTTTGTGATGATCTTGTCGTCGACGAGCGGGTAATAACGCCGTGGATTGTAAGCCGCTATGAAATCGAGATTGCGGCTGTTCATGCCCAGGACACCGGCTTTTGCGAGACGCGTAAACGGCTTCATCACCGATCTCCGACTTTTTCGGCCTCGTTGGCCAATACCTTGAAGCGGAAGAATTCCGTGACCTTGTAGCCGGTGTAGCGACCGAGCATCAGCACGATTGCGAGAACGATGAGCAGCAGTTCCGGGAATACGATCGCGACGTGCTCAATGTACTCATTGGTCAGGACGTAATAGCCCGCCACGGCACCAGCGAGTGATCCTGCAGCCTTCTTCAGAGCGTCCTTCGCGCCGTCTTCTTCCCAGGTCAACGACATCCGTTCGATGGTCATTGTGATGATCACGAGCGGGAAGAGTGAGATGGAGAGGCCGGTCTGAATGCCGGTGGCCTCACCAATTAGAGCAATCGTCATCATCAGGAATGTCACGATGATCAGGACAGCAGCAAGGCGCGGCACGAGCAGGAGTTGCAGCTGGTTGAAATAAGCGCGCAATAACAAGCCAATAGCGACAATTCCAACAAACAGGATCATGCCTGTCAGAAGAGACGTTTCCCGGAAGGCAAGCGCAATCAGGATGGGCATGAAGGTGCCGAATGCTGGCATGCCGATGATCTGTTTTAACAGCACAATGATGAGCGCGCCCAGCGGGATCAGAAGCAGTACGCGAAAGACGAGCTGCAGGTCGATCGGGAGGGTGAGGAGGGACGTCGCATTGACCCACGGGGCATACTCTTCGCCGCGTTCCATGGCGCGAACGAGCTGGCTTTCGAAGTTCCGGGCAACCGACCAGGATACGCCGAGGCGGCGGAATCCATCGCCGTCAACGATGGGTGCTCGGTCGTAGACGATCGGAAGGGCGCGAGTGTGGTCGAGCGGCTCAGCTGTGCGGCCACTGGCGCTGACCCATTGCTCATTGAGCCAGTACTCTACCCAACTTTCGAGTGGCGCCTGCCGCGTATCGGTATTCAGCATGATGCCCTGGACAAGACGGGCGGGCGTGCCGGCCGCGTTCAGCAGAAAGACGAGCCGGTCGGAGGCATTGCGAATTTCCGGCGGGCCACCTTCAATGATGGTGGTGATCCGGTCATCGTCCTCATCGGCGCTCAGGCGCGCGAGCTGGGCGATAAAGCTGCGTTCGCCAGCGGACTTTTCAAGCGCCTCCGACAGCACGGAATCGAGCGCCACGAGAAGCGGCGTTGCGTTCTCCTGGATTGCGCGGCGCCGTTCGGAGCGACGATAGTCGGAAATCGCCTCGGGCGTCGGCTGAGTGCTGCTGTTGCCGAGGCGGCGGTCCACGGAGATGAGTTTAGCACGGTAAAACAGAACGGCATTTCCGTCCTGGGCCCTTCGTTCAAAGACGGCGCGGCGTCCGGTCTCATCGGTTGTCGTCTCAATTCCGAAACCTGACGCGATGAACGCTTCATCCACGACGGAAAACTGTCCTTCGGACTCGGGCAGAGCCAGTCTCAATGTGACGGGCTCGCCTTCACCACGGAATGAAACTTTTGCTTCGAGTGTCCAAGTGTCGGAATCAAGGTCCGGGATAACGGGAAAGCCGAGCTGAGTGACCTTGTAGGAAAAAATGCCAAGCGCCGACGCGATCAGAACGCCAACAATTATCAGCAGTTGAGTGCGTTTCACGCGACGACCCCTTCAGACCTCAAAGACGCGTGCAGCTGGAATCAGCTGCAGCGTGCCTTTTTGGTATAAATCTCACTTGAGTCGACAATTATACCTGCTTTTTTCAACATGTTTCTGCCAATGAGGGTTTCGTAGTTGAAGTGTGCCCGATCTGCGAGAGTCACTTCGTCTTCAATCAGTCTCCCCCCGAGGCAGAATTCAAGATCGACAACGGGACGATAGATTACGCCTGCCTTTTTCGTCTTGATTGCGGCCCATCGGATGACTTTGGTTTCGATGATGCGTTCGTCGCCATCTTCATTGATTACCTTGAATACGATGTCCCGACTGATGGTTTCGTCTTCGAAATCCTTCCTCTTGGGCTTTGACATGATTTCGGCGTGGATGGATGAGGTTGTGGCACCGGTATCGAGTTTCGCGTCGAGTTCGATGTCGAGATCTGCAATGCGAACGTGTTCCAGCCAGCCAAGTACATGCTTGTCGTCGCTATCGGAATCGGCGATGGCAGGTGAGGCAGCGATACACATCGCGAGGATCGCGGCGACATGGCTCTTGAGTATCATGAGTGATTCCTTTGGGGTCTTTCTTGCGGGCGTCCTTCAACACTCAAATTGTGATCAAGAGATGGCAGATGCTGCGATCATAGTGTTGCTCAGACTTCCGCGTAGTCGAGGACCATCCTGTTCACCGCACCGTAGTCGATCTTGCCGGTTCCCAGAACGGGTATCTCGTCAACGTGATAGACTTTCTTCGGAACAGAAAGTTCCGACACGCCATGCGATTGTGACCAGGCAAGAATCGCGCTGCGGTCTGCATCCGCAGCCGTGGTGAAAAGGATGATCTGTTCTCCCTTGCGAGCGTCCGGGATCGCCGCCGCCGCATGCATGTCGTCAGGCCAGATGGCGCTGGCGCAATTCTCAACGACCGACAGCGACACCATTTCGCCGCCGATTTTCGCGAACCTTTTGACCCTGCCGCGAATCCAGATGCAGCCATCTTCATCGATTGCAACAATGTCACCGGTATCGTGCCAGCCATTGTCGGTTGGCTCGATCACTCCGGGATTGTCAGGACGCATGTAGCCGAGCATGATATTTGGTCCGCGAATTCGAAGCTTTCCGCCTTCCTCAATTCCTTCGACGGGAACCAGTTCGCATTCCATGCCTGACATGAGTTGTCCGACAGTGCCTGGCTTGTTCATCTCAGGCCTGTTGGCAGCAACCACTGGAGAGGCTTCGGTGGCACCATATCCTTCCAGTATCTCGATATCGAACTTTCGACGGACAAGTTGACGAGTCTCATCCTTTACACGCTCTGCGCCGCATACTGCCAGGCGCACGGAGGTCATGTCGCCGTCGTCGCCAGCGCGTGTGTATTGGGAAATAAACGTATCGGTTGCCAGCAGGATGGTTGCCCCGGTCTGGCGGATACGTTTGGCGATCTCCCGGGGCTGTAGAGGTGTCGGATGGAATATGGCCTTTACACCTGCAATCAGTGGCAGGAGGGCGCCAACAGTCAGCCCGAAACAATGGAAGGTTGGCAGAGGGTTGAAGACCGAGTCGGTGTGAGGATTCAGGCCAATATGAGCGCGCACCTGCTCGACGTTCGAAACAACGTTCTCGTGGCTGAGCACAACGCCCTTCGGTTCGCCTTCAGTGCCCGACGTGAACAGAATGACTCCGGTCTTTTTCGCAGACTGCCCGGGATGAAAAAGCCGGGGAATGACTGGACCAAGCGCACCGGCAATCTTGTTTCCCAGGCCTAGATTTTCTCGTACGTCCTCCAGATAAATGATTTCCGCGTGTTCCTGCAGAGCTTCGATGAGGTGCTCAAGCCCTCCGAGCTCCACGAACTTTCTTGCGGTTACGATTCTGGAGACCCGGGCTGCTCTCATGGACGAGATGAGGTTCGCGGACCCTGCGGTAAAATTCAGCATTGCTGGCGTCCGGCCGGCCGCGAGCACGCTTAGAAACGCAATGACGGCACCCGCGCCGGTCGGCAGCATGATGCCGAGTGACTCATTCTTGCTGCTCAATCCCTTGATGGCTGAGCCGAGTGCGAAGGAGGCGCGCACGATTTCGGTGTAGGTGAGTTCGCGTTCATCACCATCGACGATTGCGACCTTGGAGCCGCCGAATTCCTTCTTTGCTCTGAGAACGGCCGAAAATATATCAATCCGGGTTCGCTTCGGCTGAAAAGGTATCGGTTGCGGTATGTTGGGCATATGCGGCCTCACCTTTGGAAATTATCGTTATTTGGTGAAAGAGATTGTCATATTCCGGCACCAAATCAAACGGATAGTAACACCCGTAGAAGGCCAGCCATGTGGATATGCAGCTTGATGCTTTCGCCGCGCCGGTCCATTTAGAGGCCATGGTTACTCTCATCGACGGCAAGCCCAAGTTCCGGCACCCAGAAAAGCGCAACCGGCCCGATACGCCGGTCCTGCGCAAGCCGGACTGGATTCGCGTCAAGGCGCCGACCAGTAAAGGGTTTGCTGAAACGCAGGAAATCGTTCGGTCCAAGGGGCTCGTGACGGTGTGTCAGGAAGCTGGCTGTCCGAATATCGGCGAGTGTTGGACCAAGAAACACGCAACCATGATGATCCTGGGTGAAGTGTGTACTCGCGCCTGTTCATTCTGCAACGTGTCCACTGGGAAACCGTCGCCCGTCGACCATGACGAGCCCCGCCGTGTGGCTGAGGCGGTGGCCGAGATGGGGCTTGAGCACGTCGTTATCACCTCGGTCGACCGCGACGACCTTGAAGATGGCGGGGCGCTGCATTTCGTAGCGGTGATTGAAGCGATACGTCAGGCCTCTCCGGGCACGACTATCGAAATCCTGACGCCGGACTTTCTGCGCAAGGATGGGTGGGAGAACCGCGTCATTGATGCGAAGCCGGACGTCTTCAATCACAATCTGGAAACAGTGCCGCGTCTTTACCTGTCGATCCGGCCTGGCGCACGCTATTACCATTCGCTGCGCCTGCTGGAACGCGTAAAGCTGCGGGATCCGAACCAGTTCACGAAATCTGGCATCATGGTCGGCTTGGGCGAAACGAAGGAAGAGGTCATGCAGGTCATGGATGACATGCGATCGGCCGGCATCGATTTCCTGACGATCGGGCAGTACCTTCAGCCCACCAGAAAGCACGCCGCCGTGGATCGCTTTGTTGATCCGGATGAGTTCAGAGCGTACGAAGAAATTGCGCGGTCCAAAGGGTTCCTAATGGTCTCTGCTTCGCCCCTGACACGGTCCAGTTATCACGCCGGGGAGGATTTCGAGCAGATGAGAGCCGCCCGGCTGAAGGCCAACGCGTAGCTTTTTTGTGCCGTCCCTTTCGAAGCAAATATCGATCCCATATGCGCCCGAGCAGATTTTCGATCTGGTGTCGGATGTTGCGCGCTATCCGGAGTTCATAAAGTGGATACGGGACATGAAAGTCTCAGGTCTTCGTGAAGAGCAGGGCATCCGATATTTTCGCGGTGAAGCGAGTGTCGGTTTCAAGGGTTTTTCCGAGCGGTTCTCCACCGACGTCGCCGCCGACCCGGAGAAGCATACAATTGACGTAAGTCTCGTGCGAGGGCCCTTTCGTCGCCTCAAGAACCGATGGGCGCTTGGGAAGGCATCAGATGGAACGACGCTGGTCGATTTCTTTATCGACTATGAGTTCCGCAATCCTGTGCTTTCGCTGCTGGCGCGCGCCAACACGGATCTTGCAGTCTCGAAGATCATGACGGCTTTCAGGCAGGAAGCTGACCGGCGATACGGCTGAAACGATCAGGGAATCTGTTTGCGGATCATTTCGAGGGCCGTTTCAATCGAGGCGAGGCGGATCTCGGCGCGTCCGATGTCTCCGAAATAGCAGGCTTCGTGCATCACGGCCTTGTTTTCGCGGGCGCAGGCGATGTGGACTGTGCCGACGGGCTTCATGGGAGTGCCGCCGCCAGGGCCCGCAATCCCGGTGATTGCGAGCGAGAGGTTTGCTCGGCTGTTTTCCAGCGCGCCTTCGGCCATCAAGCGTGCAACGGCCTCTGAAACGGCTCCATAATCAGCGATCATGTCGCCGGGCACGCCGAGCATTTCTTCCTTGGACCGATTGGAATACGTGACAAAGCCACGTTCGAAGACGTCGGACGAGCCGGAAAATTCGGTAAAGAGAGCGGCGAGCATTCCGCCGGTGCAGGACTCCGCCGTCACGATTTTTACTCTACGCTCTCTCGCCTCGTCGGAGACGAGTAGACAGAGATTTCTCAGCCGGTCTGGAAACATTTATAGTCCTCTCAGGGCCGCTTCTGACATAGCGTGGCAATTGCTTGAGCCGCAATGCCTTCTTTGCGTCCTGCGAAGCCAAGTCCCTCTGTTGTTGTCGCCTTGATACTTATCTGGTCAATCGATAACCCGGTCAGCTCCGCTGTTCTCTTGCGCATGGCATCGCGGTGAGGTTTGACCTTGGGCGCTTCGCAGATAATCGTGATATCACAGCTGTCGAGGGCCCATCCTTTGTCGCTGGCGAGTTGGAGAGAGTGGGTCAGGAAGATGCCCGAATCGGCGCCTTTCCATTTCGGATCGCTCGGAGGAAAATGGTCGCCGAGGTCACCCAGCGCGAGCGCACCAAAAATTGCGTCAGTCAGAGCGTGCCATCCAACATCCGCGTCTGAATGGCCCTGCAGTGACTGGTCATGCGGAATCTTCAGCCCGCAAATTGTCACATGATCTCCTGGAGCAAAGCGATGAACGTCATATCCGCTTCCTACCCTGACTGGAGCCGAAACAAGATCGAGTAGCTGTGCCATCGATTTGAAATCCTTTTCGTAGGTGATCTTGTCGAGGCGGATATCCCCACCGATGAGCTTGACTGTGACGCCCAGTTCTTCAACAGCGGCGAGGTCATCGACATAGTCGGCATCCGGACGATTGAGTGCAGCAATAATGAAAGACGCCCGAAAGGCTTGCGGCGTCTGCATCCTGTAAAGTCCATTTCGTTCGACGGTTTCCAGGAGAGTGCCTGTCTGACGCTTGAGCGCGTCGGAAACTGGAAGGGCAGGGGCGGCCGCGTCAGCCTGATCCAAAGCTGCGAGCAAATCGTCAATGTGAGATGCCGCGAGGCCAGGGCGGGCTGCGTCGTGAATCAGGATGATATCATCGTCTCGAGCGCCGATCGCGGCCAGTCCATTGCGAACCGACTGGGAGCGGTTCTCCCCGCCTGATGTGGTAATAAGTTTGGAATCGGTGATTGCAGGCCGCACGGACGCAGGCTTCGGCAGGACAAGACACACAGAGTCAATCGCGTCGTGGCGTAGAAATGTCTTCAGCGACCACTCATAGACCTTCCGGCCTCCAAGCATTCGAAACTGTTTGGGAATGTCTCCCGCGACCCGCGTTCCAAGGCCGGCTGCAACGATAATGGCGTGCACTTTCATCACCCTAGCCAATAGTCGGGTTGATGCAGGATGGCCACAGGGACGACGCTAAATGCTGTGCGGGATAGTGCTTCCCTATTGTGCAATGCAGCAAGATGAGTGAGAAAACGGTAATGGGTACAGTGCACAATAATTTGGCAGAGGTCGTGTGGCTTGCTCCAATGTCGGGCTCGACGGATGCGGCGTTTCGTCGTCAGGCCGTCCGGTTCGGCGCTGACGCTGTTGTATCTGAAATGGTGGCCGGAGAAACGCTCGCAGCAGCTCGGCCGGATATGGTTCGGCGCACGTGCCGACATGAGGGAAAAGGCCGCTGGATCGTTCAACTCGCGGCCCGCAAGCCGGAAGACATGCGTGCCGGCGCCGCTCTCGTGGCGAAAGCCGGTGTCGACCAGGTCGATATCAATATGGGCTGTCCGGCAAGACAGGTGACGGGCGGGCAGTCAGGGTCAGCCCTGATGCGAGAACCAGATCTTGCGCGGTCGATCATTGACGCGGCGCTTGAGGGGGCGGCTGGTCGCCCGGTGTCGCTGAAGATGCGACTGGGGTGGGACGATGGATTGCTTAATGCGCCCGAAATCGCGCGCTATGCAGAGAGTGTCGGCTTGCGAATGATTACGGTGCACGGTCGCACGAGATGTCAGTTTTACAAGGGAACTGCAAACTGGGCAGCGATCCGTGATACGGTGGATGCAGTTACGGTTCCTGTCGTCGCGAACGGGGACATCGATGGACCGGATAGCGCTCGTGCAGCGCTGCGATTGTCCGGGGCGGATGGCGTGATGGTCGGCCGTGCGGCGATGGGGCGGCCCTGGGTGCTTGGCGAAATTGCAGCGGACCTGCGTGGCCAGAGCTTCATGGAGCCCAATAGAGAGACGAAGCTCGATAGTCTCGTCGAACAGATTGAGGACAGCTTATCGCTTTATGGCGTTCAACTGGGAGCGAAGATCGTGCGAAAACACATTTCGGCTTCGATTGACCACCTCGATACAAGCTGGAGCGAACAGGAGCGCCGCGAGACGCGGTCTACCGTATGCCAGATAGAAGATCCGGTGACGCTGATCGGCGCGCTACGTGACATATATCTGGAAGAGCGGAGCCTTGCCGCATGATGGCCACACTGAACCTCTCGGACCTTGCCCCATTTGCGCTGCTGCAACTGGATGCCCGCCGACGTATCGAGGCCGCGAATACTGAAGCGCAGATGGTGCTGGGCCATTCGGAATCCACCCTCAGAGGCAAAGCCCTCAGCGAATTCGTGTTTCACGATTCTCCGCTCTTTGAATTGCTCGACCGCGTGTACGACCAGGAAGGCGATGTCAGTGCCCACGGCGTTGCCGTGTCTGGGCCGGCGATCGCGGGCAATCGGCTGTACGATGTGAAACTACGGCCTATTTCTCCGAATGGAGCAATCCTTGTCATATCGGAATCCCCCGCAAGAGATCCTGCCGGCGGAGCGGTCGGTATTTCCGGGTTTGGCCGCATACTTGGGCATGAGGTCAAAAACCCGCTCGCTGGTATTTCGGGTGCTGCGCAACTCTTGCTGCGAAGTGCAAATGAAGAGCAGGCGCCACTCCTCGATATCATTCGCAGCGAAGCCCACCGCATCGAGCGGCTCGTCAGTCGTCTCTCAGCGTTCGAGCTCTTCTCGTCTCCCCGTCGGGACCGGTTCAATATCCATGAATTGCTGGACAAGGTGCTGATTGCGGAAGAAGCTGCGCACGGCGGTGCCATCCGGCTCAGGCGGGCCTATGATCCATCCTTGCCGGAAATACTAGGAGATGAAGATCATCTTCATGAGGCCTTCCAGAACATCGTCCGGAATGCGGCGGAGGCCGCCTCGGAAAGTGATGGTGGCGGTCAGGTCACACTGCAGACGGCCTTCGAAACTGGTTTCGCATTTTCCAAGACGCGGAACGCAAAGCGTCTGCAGCGCGCCATCCGCGTGACAATCGAAGACAATGGCAAAGGCATTCCACCGCGCCAGAGAGAACAGATGTTCGACATGTTTTCATCGACAAAAGCCGGGGGCAGGGGGCTGGGTCTCAGCGTCGTCTCCGAGGTCGTCGCGGCTCATGAAGGCCGCATAAAAGTTGAGAGCCGGCCAGGACAGACCCGCTTTTCGGTCTTCCTGCCCATGAAACAGGATCAACGCCCATGAGCCAGAAAACCATCCTGCTTGCCGAAGACGATGCCAGCATCCGGCTTGTCGTCAACCAGACGCTTGTCACTGCAGGATACCAGGTAAGAGCCACCAGTTCGGCCGACGCGCTGGAGCGCTGGATACGCAATGGCGAGGGCGATGTTGTCGTCACGGACGTGTATCTCGGTGACACAGCGATCTTCGAATTGCTTCCATCAATCAAGCTGGCGCGCCCAGAGCTGCCCGTCATCGTGATGAGCGGTCAGAACACCATCCTGACCGCGGCATCCGCGGCAAGACATGGCGTGTTTGATTACCTGCCGAAGCCATTCGACATTGACCAGTTGTCGAGCCTGGTTGGACGGGCCCTGAAGGGGCCGGTGAAGAAGGATGCAGCATCGGCATCGTCGGACGTCGAAGGTAATCTTCCGCTCATCGGTCGGTCTGATCCCATGCAGGAGGTTTATCGGATCATTTCGAGGGTGATGAACACTGATCTGACTGTGCTTATCGAAGGCGAGTCAGGAACCGGCAAGGAGCTCGCCGCACAGGCGATACACCAGCTCGGCAGTGGAAAGAATGGAAAGTTCAAGGCACTCGATCTGGCTGCCATGCCGACCGATCAGATCAGCCGCGACCTGTTTGGTACCGAAACCGAGCCGGGCCTTGCCTTCGACAAGGAAGCGACGCTGTATCTTGATGAAATTGGTGACCTGCCAGCCGAAGCCCAGACACAGCTTGTGAAACTCATGCGAGAAGCCGGGGGCGCGCGCATCATTGCCTCCACCCGTCAGCCGCTCGCAAAGCTGGTCGATGAAGGGCGCTTTCGTGAAGACCTTTTCTACCGGATCAATGTGGTTCGGATCTTCATGCCGCCCCTGCGCCAGAGGAAGGAAGACATTCCGGAACTTGTGCGCGCCTTCCTGATGCGGGCCCACCGCAAAGGCCTGTCGTCCAAACAGATTGAGCCGGCCGCAATGGACCTGATGATGGCCTATGACTGGCCGGGCAATGTGCGTGAACTCGAAAACCTCATCATGCGTCTGGCTGCGCTCAGCCCTGACGCCGTCATTTCGCAGAGGGAGATCGAGAGGGAATTGCGTGCCGAGGCGCTCAAGGACATTTCATCGAATTCCAGCTTTGAAAAGGAAGTGGAAGCCTTGTTGCACCGCTTCGTGATGGCCGACCTTCTGCAAGCCTCGCCTGATGAAAGCAAGATCCACCAGGAGGTCATGGAGCAGGTGGAGCGTCCGCTGATAAAGCTCGCTCTTTCAGTCACTTCGGGCAACAAGCTCCGGACCGCCGCCCTGCTCGGCGTCAATCGTAACACGCTTCGAGCGCGGATTAACTCTCTTGGGATCGCAGACGAATAATTGACCTTTCGGCGTTCTGTTGCTCTAAATCCTCAGTGTTGCGGATTGAGCACAGCCGCACGTGTGAGGTTCGAGTTTGGTCGGGTTCCTGAAGTCCAACAATTCGCAATCAGGCTGGACGCTCTTCCAGTGGCTTTTTCTGGTTGCAGCATTCCTAGCGGCAACTGTCACCTTTGTGGCGGTTTCGGACATGGATCCCATCGATCCGGTCAACCGCGACGTTCAGGTATTGCTTGTCGCAAATGCCCTGATCATCGGAATTCTGGCGCTGATCATTGTCCAGCGCTACGTGGCGACCCGAACCGCGAAACGCGGTGAAGAAGGCGAACGGCTTGCGCGCCGTTTTCTTCTCCTTTTCGGGCTGTCGGCCGCCATTCCGGCGCTTGTTGTCTCCCTCTTTCTCTGGGCCGCCATTTCTCGTGGTTTCGACACCTGGTTTGGCGAACGGATCGTCACGCTTGTCGAGGAAACGGCAACCGTCGCACGTCAGAATGTCGAAGAGTACAGCGATGTCCTGGAAGAAGACACGCGTCTAATGGCAACGGACGTGAACAACGCGCTTGAGGGGCTGACCGAAGACCCTGAACGTTTTGCATCCTATCTAGGGATCCAGGCCTATGTCCGGAACATGCCGGCGGCGTACATTATTGACGATGGTGGACTGCCACTGGCCATCGGCGAAAATACGAGCGGCAGCGGATATTTCAGACGGCCCACCGCCTCCGCATACGAAGAAGCCGAGCGCGGGGAAGTGGTGTTGTCCCTTCAGGAGGCGGATGGCTTCGCGACGTCTTTGATCGCGCTAGATGGCATGGAGACCACATATCTGTATCTCGCCAAGCCGCTGGATCGGGAAGCATTTGCCCGCTTAAGGCGCGCCGAGCAGGCGCTGGAGGACTACCGCGCCGCAGGAGAAGTCAGTGCGCGGTCGCAAGCGCTCTTCGTGATTGCATATGGACAAATTGTGGTGCTCGTCCTGCTGTTGGCTGTTCGGCTCGCGCTGGAAGCCGCTGGACGCATTACCGGGCCGATCGGACGTCTTGCCATTGCTGCCCAGTCGGTGCGGGACGGGAACCTCGATATTCGGGTGCCGTTGCCAGGCAGCAAGGATGAGGTGCGCGCGCTGACACGGTCATTCAACGTCATGACGGAGCAATTGGGCGCACAACGTTCTGCGTTGGTGACGGCAAGAGAAGAGGCGGAAGATCGCCGACTGTTTCTTGAAACATTGCTAGCCGAAGTCAGTGCTGGCGTGATCCGGGTGGACGACCTGCTCTGCATCACGCTTGCAAACCCTTCAGCCGCACAGCTGCTCGGTACGGAAACGGAACTTGAAGGGGCGAATCTCATCGACATTGCCCCCGCTTTCAAGCGCTATTCCGAGGAAGTGCTCGCCAACGGTCAACCAATTGACGCCTCGCTGGATGTCTCTGACCCCAATGGCAACCGGCATTTCAGACTTAAGGTGACAAAGGATACGTCAGGTGGATTGGTACTGACTTTCGATGATGCTACCAGGCTGGTGAATGCCCAGCGTCAACTCGCATGGCGCGATGTTGCCCGCAGGATTGCGCATGAAATACGAAATCCGCTGACGCCAATCCAGCTATCGGCAGAGCGGCTTCGGCGACGTTACACGAAATACATCCCTGAAGATGACTCCGTCTTTGAAAAGTGCACGGACACTATCATGCGGCAAGTATCGGACATTGGGCGCATGGTTGAGGAGTTTTCCGGCTTTGCGCGGATGCCAAAGCCGACCCTTGAAAGCTTCGACCTAGCGAGTTTGATTGAAGAGACGGGGTTTGCCCAGAATGTGGTCAGTCCTGACATTCAAGTGGAGATCAACCATGGCTCCCGGCCCCTCGTCATTACAGGCGATGAGCGCCTGCTCAGCCAAGCCATTGGCAATATCGTGAAGAATGCTGCAGAAGCGATCGATCGCCTTCCCGAGGATGTGGAAATTGCAGGTCTCATCGAAGTCGAAACGATTGATCATGACGACACGGTCGAAGTGGTCATTGAAGACAATGGTCCGGGATTTCCTGAAGCGGCAAGGGAGCGGCTGCTGGAACCTTACGTCACGACGCGGGAGAAGGGGACCGGCCTTGGCCTTGCCATCGTGAACCGGATCATCATGGACCATGGCGGGTCTATCTCACTGCAAGAGCGGGCAGAGGGAAAACGCGGAGCGCTGGTCAGGATAATCCTGCCCAAAAATGCAGATAATATCGCAAGCGCCGAACCAGAATTTGCGGAGGCAAACAAATGAGTACCGACATCCTGATCGTGGACGATGAGCCGGATATCCGAGAGCTCATCGCCGGCGTCCTGGAGGACGAGAACTATGCGGTGCGCAGTGCAGCAACCGCCGAAAAGGCTTTGGAAGAAGTTCGAATGCGGGCACCGGGCCTGGTCATCCTGGACGTGTGGTTGCAGGGTAGCGACATGGACGGGCTATCACTGCTCAAGTTCCTGAAATCGATTGACCCGCTGATCCCCGTCATCGTCATTTCCGGACATGGCAATATCGAGACGGCCGTGGCGGCGATCCGGCGAGGCGCTTATGACTTCATTGAGAAGCCGTTCAAGGCCGACAGACTGCTTCACCTGGTCGCCCGCGCCCTGGAATCGACCGCGCTGAAGCGTGAGAATGCTTCACTGCGCAACATGGTCGGCAGCAGCGATGACTGGATTGGCGACAGCCATGCGGCAACCAATTTGCGATCGTCGATCGGAAAGGTAGGCCCGACAAATTCCAGGGTCATGATTGTTGGCCCCGCTGGCGCTGGCAAGGAGCTCGCCGCCCGGCTCATCCACCTGCATTCCAACCGAAGGGAAGGACCGTTCGTTGTAGTGAATGCCGCTAATATCGCGCCGGACCGGATGGAACAGGAACTGTTTGGCGAAGAAGATAGCGAAGGGCGCCCGACTCGCATTGGCCTGTTCGAAAAAGCGCATGATGGCACGCTGCTTCTCGATGAAGTCGCTGACATGCCTCTGGGGACACAGAATAAAATTCTGCGGGTCCTGACGGAGCAGCGTTTCCAGCGGGTTGGCGGAAAGTCGGATGTGAGGGTGGATGTGCGCGTTATGTCCGCCTCCACAAAGGACCTCAAAGAAGAGATAGAGGCGAAGCGGTTCCGCGAAGACCTGTTCTACCGTTTAAGTGTGGTGCCGATCAAAGTCCCTCCCTTGTCGGAGAGGCGGGACGATATTCCTGACCTCATTGCGCATTTTGCCGCGCGGATCGCCGACAGCACAGGACTTAATCCGCGGAGTTTCTCTCCTGAGGCGATTGCTGTCCTGCAGTCCATGGACTGGCCTGGCAATGTGCGCCAGCTGCGAAACCTCGTGGAGCGTATTCTGATCCTGTCGCCCAATGACGCGAAGCGCCCGGTTTCTGTAGATGAGCTGCCACAGGAACGCCCAGTGGCCGATGGCCGGTCTGGACCTTCGGCGTCGGCTGAACTGGTTGGTCTTTCGCTACGAGACGCTCGAGAACAGTTCGAACGCGAATACCTCACGCTTCAGATCACCCGGTTCGATGGCAATATTTCCCGTACGGCCGAATTCATCGGCATGGAGCGTTCAGCCCTTCATAGAAAATTGAAAGCTCTTGGTGTAAACGCGTCTGCGAACCGTACGGAAGCTTGAACTATGCGGGTTATAATTTGTGGCGCTGGCCGTGTCGGCCAGGGCATTGCCCGTCGTCTCGCAAGAGAAGGCCACGAGATTGTTATGATCGATCAGGATGCTCGCCTGGTCGATCAGGTGCAGGCCGAGATAGATGTTCGCGGAATTCAGGGACATGCCGGACATCCAGACGTGCTGCGGAATGCTGGTGCCGAAGGGTGCGAGATGATCATCGCGGTCACCTATTTTGATGAGATCAATATGGTGATCTGCCAGGTTGCAGATACGCTCTTTTCCATCCCCACAAAGATCGCTCGCGTCAGGGCTCAGCAATACCTTGAGCCGGCATGGCGTTCGCTCTTCTCAAGAGAGGGGTTGGGGATTGACCTGGTTATCTCACCAGAAATCGAGGTGGGCGATGCGATCCTGCAACGCTTCAAGACCCCCGGTGCCCTGATGAGCGTGAATTTCGGGCGAGGTGATGTTCAGTTGATCGGTATTGAAGTGCTGCCGGACAGCCCTGTACTGGATACGGCTCTGGATCAGATACAGGGACTGTTCCCTAGTCTAAACGCACGCATCGTTGGTATCAGCCGGGCGGGACACGCATTCGCGCCCCGCGGCAATGACCATCTGAAGGTCGGTGACACCGCCTATGTTGCTGTGCTGAAATCCCAGTCAAACCGCTTGAACAGCATTTTCAATCGCCCGGATACTGACATGCGAAAGGTTGTGGTGGTCGGTGGAGGAAATGTTGGCCTGTACGTGGCGCGAGGGCTCGAAAAGCAGTCGGATGTGCGTGTGAGGGTCATCGAAGCCGACATGCAGCAGGCTGAAAGGGCAGTATCGGAGCTGAATCGGACAATTGTGATTCATGGAGATGGGCTGACCCGCAATATCCTTGAAGAGTCCGACGCAACGACAGCTGATCTTGTGATCGCGACCACCCATGACGACAAGACGAATATCCTGATCGCGAAACTCGCAAAGCAGATGGGTGCGAAGCGAACGCTTGCGCTTGTGAACGCGCCCGAACTGGCGCAACTCGCCCGGGAAATGAAGGTCGATGCTGTGCTTGACCCGAAAGCCCTCACCGTGTCGCGAATTCTTATGAAAATGCGCCGGGGGCGAATTCTCGCCCTGCAGTCGCTCGAAGATGGCGCTGTTGAAATTGCCGAAGGTGTAACCCTCGAAACCTCTCCGCTTATCGGGAAGTCTCTCGGATATGACGATATGCCCAAGGGCATTACGGCCGCTGCGGTTCTTCGTGATGGTGAAGTCGTCTTCGCCGGCCCAGATGTAACCCCCAGGGCTAATGACCACGTGTTGTTGTTCTATGAGCAGGCCATGACGAGCAAAGTCGAACAGTTCTTCCGCGTCAGCGCGGATTTCTTCTAAACGGCTACATCATGGTAGATTTTGGCTGTGCCTCATGAACTATGCCGCAATCTTTCGAATGCTTGCTTTCAGTGGGCTCGTCTATTCCAGTGCCATGATCCTCTGCGCGGTGGTCGCGCTCATTTCCGGTGAGACGCCGCAGGTCAAATCTTTTCTGGCGACGTCTGTCATCATGTCGACCGTGTCGGTATCCACCCTGGTGCTGACCGGTTCGCCCAGGCGTCGGGCTCTGCCCTCTGACGGCCTCGCTTTCATGGTTGCGTTCTGGTTCGTTTCCGCTGCGGTCTGTGCGCCTCCATTTCTTGTTGGCTTGCCTAATCAGAGCATCGTCACTGCACTTCATGAATCGGTATCATGTCTGACGACGACGGGTCACAGTGCCTTCGAATTCCGTACGCTACCGTCTTCGATACTGTTGTGGCGGGCCATCCTTCATCTTGCGGGAGCCATTGCAACGATTACCTTCGCTGCAACGGTCCTGGCCGCGTTGAACCTCGACGGGCCGGGGATTCACCGTAATCACCTGTTCAGCCTGTCGGATTTGAGCTTCTTTGACTCGATCCCGCGCGTGTTGCGGACTGTCGTCGTCGTCGCGATTGTGTGCGTGATTCTCGTATTCTCGATCGAAGTTATCGGCGGCATTCCAGCTGGAACGGCGTTTTTCGACGCGGTCAGTGCTTTTACTACAGGCCTTGTGGACCCGAGCGGAAGTTCATCTGACGTGACGAGGGAAGCGCGTGCCATTGGTCTCAGCATTGGACTGCTGCTCGGAACGCTCGGACTCTTCATAATTGTTCAGGCGACGTCCGGACATTTTCGCAGGATGCTGGTTGATGCTGAAGTGCTGACATTTCTTGCAGCATTGACGGTCTTTGCCGCATTGGCATTCACTCAGGGCCTGAAGCTCTTTAACGCATTTGGCTGGTCATTATCAGCGATTTCCACCAGCGGGATCGCATTGGTTTCCCCGGTCTCGACACAATCGCTCCCGCTCGCCCTGCAATTGGCGCCGCCCATGATCGGTGGCGCAGCGCTTTCAGCCGCCGGCGGGATCAAGCTTGCAAGACTCTATGTCCTGAGCCGGCGAGTAGGGCAGGAATTCCTGCGCATGGGATTTCGCCAATCTCTCATGAAATTCAGTTTTCGAAGACGGGTTCAGTCTGATCGCACCATCATGGGAATCTGGGTGTATCTTGTTGCCTACATCATGGCGTCGGTTTGTGGACTGCTGCTTTTCTCGTTCACAGGCTCCGGTTTTGAGGAATCCATTGCTGATACGATTGGCAGTCTCACCAATGCCGGTAACCTGATCGCACTGGAGGGGCTCGGCTCCAACGAAATGAGGCAACTTTGGCTCATGCTCGGCATGATATTGGGCAGACTGGAGGTTCTTGCCTTCGTACCGCTGCTAACTGCTTCATTTTGGAGGCGTTGAACAAGGCAGGCCTTGCCAATATCATGCAATGCAGTTAGCGCCTGCAAAAAAGCATAACGAACAGGCTCAAGATCATGTCGTCAGATAAAAAACAGAACTTGCAAGATACCTTCCTTAACGCAGTCCGGAAATCGCGCACACCGCTCACTATCTTCCTCGTGAATGGTGTGAAATTGCAGGGCGTAGTGACCTGGTTTGACAATTTCTGCGTCTTGCTGAGGGGCGATGGTCGCCCACCACAGCTTGTCTACAAGCATGCCATCTCGACAATTGCACCTGGTGCTCCAGTCCAGTTGTTCGATGAGGAAACTGCATCGGACGACGGTTGAGCTCAGAACTAATTGACCGCACACCGGCTGAAGACCGGGCCGGGGTCGTCATCCCATGGACGCAACTTAACGATCGCCCGGACAGGGAACGGCTCAACGAAACGGCTGGTCTTGTTGAAGCTCTGGGTTGCAACCTTGCTTTCCTGCGGGCCGAGCACGTCCGCAGACCCAGCGCGTCTCACCTGCTATCGGGCGGTATCCTGGAGCGACTGAAAAGCGACATTACTGACGTCGGCTGTACGCTCTGCGTCGTGGATGCCTCCCTGTCACCCGTTCAGCAACGCAATCTCGAGACGGTCCTCAATACGAAGGTCATCGACCGCACAGGTCTCATTCTGGAGATTTTCGGTCTGCGCGCCCGCACCAATGAAGGCAAGCTGCAGGTTGAACTGGCGCGCCTGTCCTATGAGCGTTCACGTCTTGTCAGGACTTGGACACACCTGGAGCGCCAGAGGGGTGGCGGCGGCTTTCTCAGTGGCCCGGGTGAAACGCAGCTTGAAGCTGACCGCCGCATGCTTGACCGGCAACTCGCCTCTCTAAAAGCCGAGTTGGAGGACGTGAAGCGGACCCGGTCCCTGCAACGCGACGGACGCCGCCAGGCCGGTTTTCCCGTCATTGCGCTCGTTGGGTATACCAATGCTGGGAAATCCACTCTTTTCAATCGGATGACCGGCGCAAATGTCTTTGCCCGCGACATGCCGTTTGCGACATTGGATCCGACAATTCGTCGGATCGAACTGCCCCAGATGGGGGATGGCGCCCTGGTCGACACGGTTGGGTTTATTACCGATCTTCCTACGCATCTGATCGACAGTTTTGGGGCAACGCTTGAGGAAACGCTTGATGCGGACCTTCTGATCCATGTTCGCGACCGGTCCAGCCCGTTCGATGAAGAGCGAAAGCAGGACGTTCTGAAGGTGCTCGAGCGGCTGCAGGACGAGTCCGGCAAGGACTTGCCGCCGATGATTGAGGCTTGGAACAAGGTTGACCTGCTGCCGCAGGACATTCAGGAATCGATAATGCTGTCGGCACGTTCAGATCTTCATGAACCGCCGGCCGTCGTAACATCTGCGCTTACCGGCCAGGGCGTTGACGCTCTCATCGCTCTTATTGTCCAATCCATCCAGGAAGACCTGCAGGCCTTCGAGATTACCTTGCATCCTGAGCATGGTGCCGCGCGTGCCTGGCTCTACGAACATGGCTCGGTAAATGAAGAACGCGTGCAGCCCGATGGCCGCGTGCTCATTGACGTTGCACTCAACGAGAAACACCGGGGCCGGTTTGCGACCGAATTTCCTGCCCTCAAGGCAGCCTTGCAGAAGGTCTGATCAGACTGGCTTGATGAGGGCGTGTCGTTTTTTGCCCGCTGACAGCTTGATGACGCCATCATTCGAAATGTCCGCCCCTGTAAGCACAGCATTCTGGTCCGAAACAGTCGCGTCATTCACTTTGGCCGCCCCTTGTTTGATCAGTCTGCGGGCGTCACCGTTCGATTGCGTCAAGCCAGCCGCCGTAAACGCCGCTGCCGTCAGCAGCCCTGCCTGAATATCAGCCAGGGGGACGTCAGTTGTCGGCAGTGCCTCGTCCACGCTGCCGCCGCCGAAGACGGCAGATGCAGCGCGTTCGGCTTCCTTCGCCGCCCGCTCACCATGCAGCAGGGTGGTCGTGGCGTTGGCCAAGGCGGTCTTTGCAGTGTTGATCTCAGCACCTTCCAACGCTTCGAGTGCTTCGATCTCTGATAGCGACAGGTCGGTGAAGAGACGCAGGAAGCGGCCGACATCGGCATCTTCGGTGTTGCGCCAGAACTGCCAGTATTCGTACGGGCTTTTCCGGTCTGCGTTGAGCCAGACGGCGCCGTCCATCGTCTTGCCCATCTTGGCACCGGATGCGGTGGTGATCAGGTGCGCCGTCAGGCCGAATGCCTCGCCGCCCTCGGCCTTGTGGATCAGGTCCACCCCGCCAACGATATTGCCCCACTGGTCAGATCCTCCAAGCTGCAGCCGGCAGCCTTCGCGCCGGAAAAGCTCAAGAAAATCATACGACTGCATGATGAGATAGTTGAATTCGAGAAAGGTGTAGGGCTGCTCGTTCGTCAGCCGCCGCGCCACTGTTTCCTGTTTCACCATGGTGTTGACGGTAAAGTGGACTCCGATCTCCCGGAGAAGGTTGAGATAGCCAACCTGGCCGAGCCAGTCGTCATTGTTAAGCATGATTGCATCGTTCGGCCCGTCACCGAACGTCAGGAAAGGCTCGAAGGCTTTCTTGATTCCAGCCATGTTCGCCGCAATCTGTGCGTCAGTCAGGACCGGACGCTGTTTCTCCTTGTCGGTCGGGTCTCCGACCTTGGTCGTTCCGCCGCCGATCAGGACGATCGGCTTGCCGCCCGCTTTTTGCAGGTGTCGCAGCATCATGATCTGCACGAGATGGCCGACATGGAGGCTGTCGGCGGTTGCGTCATAGCCGATATAGCCGACCGGCACGGACGTTTTGCAGTACTCGTCCAATGCGCCCGGGTGTGTAATCTGCTTGATGAAACCACGTTCCTCGAGCGTGCGGAGAAACTCAGATTTGTACTGGCTCATACGGCGAACTCCATTATCGAGAGCGCTGCTAGCACGGGTAAGGTGAAAAGTGGAACAGCAGACTGATGAATTTGAGCCTGTGTGGGCTGCAGGTTTCATGTCGGGCACATCGATCGATGCCGTCGATGGCGCTCTTATTTTGACCGATGGTGAACAGATCTTTGAATTCGGCCCCGTCGCCGAACGAAAATATACTGCTGAGGAGCGTCGGGTCTTGCAGAAGGCAACGGATGCGGCCCGAGCATGGAACTGGGCCGGAGCGCGCCCTGAAACGGAGTTCAGCGCTGCACGCTCGGTTGTTACTCGCACGCATGGAGAAGCGTGGGATTCGCTGATCAGTGAGGCGATGTACCGACCGGCCATTGCAGGTGTGCATGGCCAGACCGTGCTCCATCGCCCGCCCATGCGCGGGCGGACAGGAGATACACTTCAGCTCATCAATGCGGAGGCTGTACGCGCGCGTCTGGGCGTGCCACTCGCATACGACTTTCGAAGCGCGGATGTCGCGTCAGGCGGGCAGGGCGCTCCGCTGGCGCCAGCTTACCATGCGGCTCTCTTGCGCATGGGAGGCGCTGGTCGGAGCGCTGCCGTGCTTAATCTGGGAGGCGTGGCCAACATTACCTGCATGAGGCCCGACGGAGAGCTGCTCGCTTTCGACACCGGTCCGGCAAACGGCCCGATAGACGAGTGGGTCGAGAGCCATGACGCTGGAACCCACGATGCAGGCGGCACCTTTGCTGCCTCAGGCACGGTGCACGAAGACCTCGTGAACCAATGGTTGTCTCACCCATGGTTTGCAATTTCACCGCCGAAAAGCCTCGACCGGTTTGACTTCAATGCAGGTCTCGCCAGCGGTCTTTCGCTAGAGGACGGTGCAGCCACGTTGACGGCGTTCTCGGCGCAAGCAGTGGCTGAGGCCGTAAAGCGCCTGGAGTCGCCTCCTCAACGGCTGATCGTCTGCGGCGGTGGGCGGCATAATCCGATTATGATGGCAGAGCTGCAAAGGCGTATTCCATGCCCTGTGGAGACTGCCGAACAGGCAGGATGGCTCGGTGATTCCATCGAAGCGCAGGCATTTGCATATCTGGCTGTCAGGACGCTGCGCGGGCTACCGATCAGCTGGCCGGGTACGACGGGCGTTGCTCACCCGATGACAGGCGGCAAACTTTTGCCCTAGTCCTCGTCGTCGATGTCGCCATCGTCGCCGTCGAGATCGCCATCGTCCTCATCGGCCTTGTTGGTGATTGCGGCCTGTCCACGTATTTTTTTCGTGTCCACTTCAGCGCGCATCTTTTGCTCGTCTTCGATCAGGCGGCGGTCGACATAGGTTTCGCAAAGGGCCAGAAGCTCGTCCTGCTTGCCCTGGAAGAAATGATTCGCACCAGCAACAGAGTCGCGTTCAATGACCTCACCCTTCTGGACGCGAACCTTGGTGAGGGCGCGCTCGACGTCTTTGGGGCCGGAGATCTTGTCGCTTTCGCCTGAGATAATGAGACCGGAGGCCGGACAAGGAGCGAGAAATGAGAGGTCATAATGGTTGCACGGCGGCGCGATGGCTAGAAAGCCGTCGATTTCCGGGCGACGCATCAGAAGCTGAAGCGTGATCCAGGCTCCGAAGGAATAACCGGCGCACCAGACGAAGCGCGGGCTTTCGGTGAGGTTTTCCATGTAGTCGAGAACATAGGCGGCATCTTCGAGCTCGCCGACGCCTTGATCATAAACGCCCTGCGAGCGACCGACACCGCGCGTGTTGAAGCGCAGCACGCCGAAGCCGCGCTTCTCGAACATCTGATACAGGCGGATCGTGATCGGGTCCTGCATGGTGCCACCAGCGCGCGGGTGCGGATGCAGGATGAGTGCGATCGGCGCGCCTTCCTGCGGCGGCTCGGTGTAACGAGCTTCAATTCGACCTGCGGGACCGGGAATGATGAGTTCTGCCATGTACGGCGCCTCTCTGACTAGCGCTTAGAAGATCTGGAAGGAGGCGCTTTACGTGAAACGCGCAAGGAAATGCAAGTTTTTGTGTAAGCCGTGCGCGTGTTATCATATGGGTGAGCCATGATTTACGCAGACTACAACGCCACTGCTCCGCTGCGGCCTGAAGCGCACACTGCAATGATGGCTGCGCTGGACATCGGTGCCAACCCTTCGAGCGTCCACGGCCCGGGGCGAGCGGCACGCAAGGTATTGGAAACCGCCCGGTCCCAGGTGGCAGCAGCCATTGGCGGAATTGCGCAGGACGTGATTTTCACCTCTGGCGGAACAGAAGCGATTGCCCTTGCCATCCACGGTTCTGTGAGGAAGCTGGACGGTGATTGTACCTTGCTGGTCTCGGCGATCGAACATGAAGCTTCCGCAAAGAATGCCGGCTTCGCGAATGCGCCAGTCGAGACCGCCTATGTCAACACGAACGGTCAACTTGATCTTGATCAGCTTCAGCAAAGGCTAAGAAATTGGGACCTCACAGCTTCGGGTACGCCCATCCTCGTATTGATGATGGCGAACAATGAGACCGGCGTGATCCAGCCCGTTGCGGAAGCTGCGGCCATAGTTCATGAAGCGGGCGGCCTGGTGATTTGCGACGCTGTTCAGGCGCTCGGAAAAATCCAGGTGAACGTTTCTCTATTAGGCGCTGATTACGTTGCTTTATCTGCGCATAAAACTGGCGGGCCGCAGGGGGCAGGGGCTCTTTGGCTGCGCGCCGGGGCGCCGCTTATGGCCGGCCTATTGGGAGGCGGGCAGGAACGGTCGCTTCGTTCAGGGACAGAAAACCTGTCAGGCATTGCTGGCTTTGGAGCTGCTGCAGAGGCCGCTAACCGTAACTATATGTTTATGGACAAACTTGCGGAATGGCGTGACGCGATGGAAGCTGAACTCAAGTCAGTGGCAGGCGTGACGATCTTTGGTGAATCCGTTGCACGCTTGCCCAACACGTCAAATTTCGCCGCGGAAGGTTTCCGCGCTGAAACACAAGTCATGGCCATGGACCTGGCTGGCGTAGCAGTTTCATCAGGGTCGGCCTGCTCGAGTGGAAAGGTCAAACGGTCTCTGGTGCTGGCTGCAATGGGAGTACCAGACTCACTTGCGGAGTGTGCAATCCGCACCAGTTATGGTTGGAAGAGTTCTGAAGAAGATTTTCGCAGAACCGCGGCAGCCTGGTTGGAGGTCGCTGACCGGCGCAGAATGAAGGAGACAGCCTGACATGGCTGACGATATCAGGGTTAAGGATGGCATCGATGCCGATACCGTTGCAGCCGCAAAAGCGCTGCAATCGGAGAATTATTCGGCCGGGTTTGCCACGGACATCGAGACTGAATACGCGCCGAAAGGGCTCAACAGGGATGTTATTCGGTTCATCTCTGAAAAGAAAGGCGAGCCAGCATGGATGCTGGAGTGGCGCCTGAAAGCCTATGAGCGCTGGCTGACCATGGAAGAGCCGAACTGGGCAATGGTTGAGTATGAGAAGATCGACTACCAGGACATCTATTACTACGCAGCGCCCAAGACTGGCGCAAAATACGAGTCCATCGACGATGTTCCAAAGGAAATCCTCGAGACTTACGAAAAGCTTGGTATCCCTCTGCGGGAAGCGGAAGTCTTGCTTGGGGTTGAAGGTTCCGCTGACACTGCTGCCGATGCCCGCGGCACAACGCAGCCCGCCGGCACTCGAGTTGCCGTGGACGCCGTGTTCGATTCGGTTTCGGTGGCGACGACGTTCCGGAAGGAGCTTCAGAAGGCCGGCGTCATCTTCATGTCGATTTCCGAGGCGCTTCGCGAACATCCGGATCTGGTCCGCAAGTATCTCGGCACCGTGGTGCCACAATCGGACAATTTCTTTGCGACGCTGAACAGTGCGGTCTTCTCCGATGGCACCTTCGTCTATGTACCCGAAGGCGTTCGCTGTCCGATGGAACTCAGCACCTATTTTCGTATGAATGCCGAGAATACGGGACAGTTCGAACGAACGCTGATTATCGCCGACAAGGGCGCCTATGTTTCCTACCTGGAAGGGTGTACGGCCCCGATGCGGGACGAAAACCAGCTACATGCCGCAGTTGTTGAACTCGTCGCGCTCGAAGATGCCGAGATCAAGTATTCAACGGTCCAGAACTGGTGGCCCGGCGACGAGAATGGCAAAGGCGGAATCTACAATTTCGTAACCAAACGCGGTGATTGCCGAGGTCCCCGCTCCAAGATCAGCTGGACGCAGGTTGAGACTGGCTCTGCGGTGACCTGGAAATATCCGTCCTGTATCCTGCGCGGAGACGACAGCGTCGGAGAGTTTTACTCGATTGCAGTGACAAACGGACGTCAGATGGCGGACACCGGCACAAAGATGATCCATCTCGGAAAGAACACTCGATCCCGAATCATCTCGAAGGGGATTTCCGCCGGACGGTCCGACAACACTTATCGCGGGCTTGTTTCTGTGCATCAAAAGGCTTCCAAGGCACGGAATTTCACGCAATGCGATTCCTTGCTGATCGGTGGAGACTGCGGCGCCCACACGGTTCCATATGTGGAGAATCGATGCGCCAATGCCCAGCTGGAGCATGAGGCGACGACGACCAAGCTGTCTGAAGACCAGCTATTCTATGCACGTCAGAGAGGCCTCGGCGAAGAGCAGGCGGTTGCGCTTCTGGTCAATGGGTTTGTGCGTGACGTGATGCAGCACTTGCCAATGGAGTTTGCGGTCGAAGCCCAGAAGCTCCTCGAAGTCAGTCTCGAAGGTAGTGTTGGCTGATGGAAGCAGCTGCATTCGCGTCCTGGCTCGACAAGCTGAAAACAGCGCTTGATGAGATGGATGGGCTCGCCTTCGCAGCGCTCTTCTCCAGCAATGCGACATTTTATGAGGCGCCCTTCAATGCGCCTCGAAAGGGGCGTGCCGCTATTCGGTCCGCGATAGACGAAATGGCGAACCTGCGACGAGAGAGCCGATTTTTAGCGCAGATGATCGGGATCGAACCGAATGTTGGGTGGGCGATGTGGGAAAATGCGTTCACCAGGGCCGGGACTGATGACCCTGTACGGCTTGAAGGAATATTGAAGGCCCGCTTCAATGCCAAAGGGCTTTGCACGGAATTCCAGCAGTGGTGGCACAAGCTGGAACCCGGACAAGACGATCTCATGCGAGATTTCGACGCTTAAGGTCTGGCGGCACATTCATTGCTGATTACACTGGGCAATTGGTTTTTATCGAATTGAATGGAGCACCATGACGCGTTGGTGTCTCATATTGGGAGTGTTTCTGGGAGCCTGTTCGACGCAGGCTAAACCGGAGCCATACTGGATCCCCTACAATGGATACGGCCAGACATTGCCGATTGGCGCTCAAGCCACTGTCTCGGTGTTTGGAGCTACTGCGGGCCAAACGGTTGCTTCCTCATCGGATGTCGCCGTGTCTGATATCGGTCCATCCCTCGACGCATTTCTTGCACCTTCAGGAGACGAGCTAATTCTCCTGCCGAACCGGCTCGACAAGCGCCACCTAGACTTCTCTCTTGAGAGCCTGAAAATCATGGACCGATGGCTGAATGACATTCATACCATCAATAAACTGCAGGCCGATCAGGGGCGTGCGGGTGAGTCGTTGGTCAGCGATGGGCGCGGCGACAATTCGGTGATGTTCGCCGGCCTGTACCTTGGCGAAGTCATCCGGGCAAATTCCTCGCTCAATTGGAACTGGCAGCGCTTTGACAGTTTTCTGAGCGCCAATCCGTACTTTGTCGAACACTATGGCGTCGAGCCTGGTCTCGACAGTTTCGTCCTCGTCGGCCCCCAAGGTGTAGCGACGCCGATCAATACGGCGCTGAAGCGTGTGCTTATGGGTAAGGAGGAGAGCCTGCATTTCATCGGCACCTTGCTGGTAGAACCCGTTGATCTTGAGACTGCCGTTTCTGGCCAGAACTTCTATGGTCTCAGCAATATTCGCTGAAGGTCGTGCCGATTCGCCGCATAAACAGGCTTTGAATTCGGCACGTATGTCTCTACATGCGCAGCATGTTGAATCTTCAGAATCTGCACGCAACCGTAGGCGAGGGCGACGAGGCAAAGCCGATCATCAATGGCCTGTCTCTCGAGGTACCTGCGGGTGAAGTCCATGCCATCATGGGGCCCAACGGTGCCGGCAAGTCCACGCTCTCATATGTTCTGACCGGCCGGGAAGGCTATGAGGTTACCGAAGGCTCCGCGACGCTCGAGGGAGAGGATCTTTTGTCCATGGAGCCGGAAGAACGCGCCGCTAAAGGCCTGTTCTTGTCGTTCCAGTACCCGATCGAGATTCCCGGTGTTCCCGTCATGACGTTCGTGCGAACAGCCATGAACGCGCAGCGAAAGCTCCGAGGGGAAGATGAGATTTCCGCGCCGGAGTTCATCAAAAAGGCGAGGGAAGTCGGTGCCGCGTTGAACATCAATGCAGAGATGCTGAAGCGGCCGCTTAATGTCGGATTTTCCGGCGGTGAGAAGAAGCGGCTTGAGATTTTCCAGATGATGATGCTCGAGCCTCGTTTCGCTATCCTGGATGAGACAGACTCAGGCCTGGACATCGATGCATTGAAAACAGTAGCGGACGGGGTAAATGTCCTTCGGCGTTCTGACCGGGGCATGCTTGTCATTACCCACTATCAACGTCTTCTCGACTACATCAGACCAGATCGTGTCCACGTGCTCGCAAAAGGCCGGATCGTGGCCTCAGGTGGGCCAGACCTGGCTCTTCGCCTTGAAAAGGAAGGCTATGACGGAGTTCTGGGAGAGCCAGCTTGACCATAGCCGACGCCTCCAATCCGCTCTCAAACCCGACTATTGCTGAGAAGAAGCTTTTTGATCGCTGTCGCGCGATGAGAGCTACTAATAGCCGGACATCTGCTTTTGGTCTTTTTGCTGAAACAGGTCTTCCGCACCGCCGGATGGAGCAGTGGAAGTGGACGGATATTCGTGCCGCTCTGACGAATCTGGAGACGCCGTCCATCGACCTTGCAAAGCAGACTGTGGAGGTGCCTGAGGGCGCGTGTGTCCTGATATTTGATGGAGTGGCATGGAAACTTCCAGAGACCCTGCCCGAAGGTGTCTCAGCGCATCGACAGTCGGACGCTACACCTTTGAAGACCATCGAAGGCCTGCCACTTGGACAGCTCACTGCATCAATGACAGGACAGGATTCCTCATCCGATTTTGTCTCGATCGAAATTTCAGGGAAGGTGGAGCAACCCATCTTCCTCGACTTTGCGAGCGCTCCGGCGGAAACGGCTTTCGCGCGCCTGGCATTTAATATCCTGCCTGACTGTTCGGTGAGATTGATCGAGGCGCACTCGGGCAATGCCGCGTTTTCGTCGACACTGATTGAGTTTCGGGTCCAGAATGGCGCATCTGTCGACCGCACCTTTGTCCAGCGAGCCTCGACGGCGCAATCGGTGGGTATTACCGCAACAGCTGTGCTTGAGGAGAAGGCGTCGTTTGTTCAGACTGCGCTTGGTTTTGGCGGGAAAGCTTGCCGTGTTGAGACCCATGTTCGTTTTGAGGGTGCTGAAGCGCATGCCGAGCTGAATTCCGCGTATCTGGCGGGTGATGACCATCACATAGATTTTACCAGTCATGTAACGCATGCTGCCCCATCGTGCACGACGCGGCAACTGACCAAGGGCGCAGTAAGCAAAGGCGGGCGCGGCGTGTTTCAGGGCAAGTTTCTAGTCCCGCGCAGCATCGGACAGTTCACCGATGCCGATATGCAGCATCAGGCATTGCTGCTTGAGGACGGTGCAGAAGTGTTCGCGAAACCGGAACTTGAAATATATGCAGACGATGTCGAATGCGCCCACGGAAACACGTCCGGCCAGCTTGATGAGGCTGCTCTCTTTTACATGCGGCAGCGAGGCATACCGGCAGTCGAGGCACGGGCCTTGCTGACCGAAGCGTTTATTGTGGAAGCTTTGCAGACGGCGCATGAAGCCGTACGCGACCAGATGATCGATGAGGCCCGCAATTTCTTGCGTGCAGAGGGATAAGGCGGCGTCATGCCTCTAGATATCGAAGCGATCCGTTCCCAGTTTCCAATCCTTCGGCGCGAAGTGAATGGTCGCCCCTTGGCCTATCTGGACAATGCAGCGAGCGCCCAGAAACCTGCCCAGGTGCTCGACAAAATGAGCGACCAGGCGCGGACAGCGTATGCGAATGTTCATCGCGGACTTCATACGCTGGCGAATGAGACAACCGAGGCCTATGAGGGCGCACGCTCCAAGGTGCAGCGCTTCATAAATGCGCCCGGCCCGGAAACGATTGTCTTCACCAAAGGCGGAACTGAAGCCATCAATCTAGTGGCGTCGGGGCTCGCTGGGAGCATTGCTCCGGGTGATGAAATCATCCTGTCTCTGTACGAGCACCATTCAAACATCGTTCCCTGGCATTTTCTGCGCGAGCGCCACGGCGCTGTTCTGAAATGGGCACCGCTTTTGGATGATGGCAGCATCGATATGGATGCTTTCCGCGAAATGCTGGGCCCCCGCACACGCATGGTTGCGATCGGACACATGTCGAATGTACTCGGCACTGTTTCTGACGCAAAAGAGATTACAGCTCTTGCCCATGAAGCCGGTGCACAGGTGCTGTTCGATGGGTGCCAGGCAGGCGTCCATCTCGACATTGATGTGCAGGACATTGATTGCGATTTCTATGTACTGACGGCTCACAAGATATATGGCCCGACCGGTATCGGTGCGCTGTACGGCAAGCCCGAAGCCCTGAAGCGCCTTCGTCCGTATCAGGGCGGCGGCGAGATGATTGAAATCGTCGAGACTGAGCGCGTCACCTACAATGAAGCGCCTCACAAATTCGAAGCTGGTACGCCGCCAATTCTTCAGGCCATTGGGTTTGGGGAAGCCATTGACTGGCTTTCCCAGTTCGACAAGCAGGCCATACGCGACCATGAGCATGCGCTATACGCGCGTGCATCCAGCGAATTGGCAAAAGTGAACGGCCTGACCGAATTTGGTCATGCGCCGGGCAAGGGTCCGATATTGTCCTTCAGCATTGAGGGCATTCATCCCCATGACATAGCACAGCTTCTGGACAGATATGGCGTCGCTGTACGTGCAGGACACCATTGCGCTCAGCCTCTCATGACCCATCTAGGTATTACAGCGACCGCACGCGCAAGCTTCGCCGTGTACAACAATGACACGGATGTGGACGCTTTCATCGAAGCTCTCCACAAGGCGCGTGGAATGCTGCTATAAGGTGCCCACATGGCAGATGATATGAGAATGAGTGAAACTGCAAAGGCCGCTGCAGAAGCGAGCGCCGCAGAAGATGTGTCTGCGATTCCGCAGGATGAGTTGAACCGTATGACTGACGCTCTCATTGCAGCCTTCAAGACGGTCTTCGATCCTGAAATTCCGGTCGACATCTACGAACTTGGGCTCATCTACAAGGTCGACATTGATGACAATCGTAAGGTCGATATCGACATGACACTGACGGCGCCGGGCTGCCCCGTGGCGGGCGACATGCCTGGCTGGGTTGAGAACGCCGCCCGCACAGTCGAAGGCGTTGAAGATGTTGAAGTGCGCCTCACCTTCGATCCACCATGGGACCCCTCCCGAATGTCGGACGAAGCGCGACTTGCCCTGAACATGCTCTGATTGAAATTTTCCAAGCCGGACCTCATCTAACGCTCATGGCCAGAAGACCTCGACCACAACTCGTTACACTTTCCGATGCCGCCGCTGATCGCGTGAAGCAGATCATGTCGGAAAAAGGCGCCGGCTATCTGCGTGTTGGCGTAAAAAATGGTGGGTGCGCCGGCATGGAATACGTCATGGACTATGTCAGTGCCCCGGACGCTATGGATGAAATCGTCGAAGATAAAGGCGTGCAGATCGTCGTTGATGCGAAAGCGGTCCTGTTCCTGCTGGGATCGGTCGTCGATTTCGAGACGACGGCTCTGCATGAGAAATTTGTGTTCTCGAACCCTAACCAGACAGATGCCTGCGGCTGCGGTGAAAGCGTGACAATTGTTCCTGCAGTGGCAGGCTAAAATGCGGGCAACGCTCAATTAGGATCGGGCAGCAGGACTGATGTGCTGGCCTCGCCGCGGCTGGCCTCAGCAAACAGCTCGGACACGCGGGTTTCGATCCTGTCTGTGAGAGTTTCCAGAAACTCGGCTTTTTGAAGGCCCGGCATGATAGGTGGCAGGAATTCCACCACAGCCCGACCCGGACGTTTTTTCAGTTTCTGCTGCTGCCAGTAGTGGCCCAGATTGGTTGCGACCGGAATCACGGGCACGTTCATCGCCTTCTGCATATGCCACACACCGGCCTTGTATCGATAATGTGTGCCAGGAGCCGCAAGATGGCCTTCCGGATATACCAGAATACGAATGCCTTGCTCCCGGGCTTTTTCCATGCCTTCAGCAAGCGATCTGGCTTTCCGGTCACCTCCACCACAAGTGTCGATGATGATGGCGCCCAGCTTCCTCAGGATTCGGCCTACCAGGGGAAATCGCTCCAGATGGTCACCCGTCACAAAGGACAGATTGGCCACCTCAGGATAAATGAGAAATCCATCGCCCCAGCTCTGATGTTTCGCTGCCAGGATGAAAGGCCCCTCCGGCAAGTGCTGCTTTCCGCGGACATCGGTGGAAATGCCGGCCGTCAGGCAGAGAGCGATCCGGACCGCGCGCGTATAGGAGCGGATGACGAATTGCGTTGCCTTGCGACCGGGCAGCGCAAGCGTCGCCATTGCCACAAGAATGTAGATGACGGACAGAATATAGTACACGCCTGTGAAAAGGATGCCGCGAATCATGTCGGTCTATTTCTGCATCAGCACAGCAAGGACGCCTTTTGACAGGATGTCGACATGGTCGGACATCGGTCCGCTGATCCTGTTGTAGATCTTCGAGAGTCCTGTCTGCATTACCACGCCAAGACACATTGAAACCACGACTGCAGGGTCGCTCTTTGGCACATCACCTGCTTCCATCATGGCTGCGACAATCTTTTCGAGGATGCTGACTGGGTCGTCATCTCGTCGCGTATCGTTCGGCAGGTATCGGTTCAGAGATACGAGGTGAAAGGAGAAAAGTAGCCAGTCTTCATCTGCTAGCTGGCAATAGGCCTCAACAGCGCGATAAATCCTTTGCTCAATCGTGCCTTCTGATGCGAGCGCATCTCTCAGCATTACGCCGAGACGGTTGTGGATTGTCATGAAGAGCGACAGGGCAAGCTCGTCCTTGCCCTTGTAGTGACGATAGAGGGCACCCTCAGATACCCCAGCTTCATTTGCAATTTCCCGCGTTGTCGCAGCGTCGAATCCGTCGTGCACGAAAAGTTTGAGCGCGGCCCGTTCGATTCTTGGCTTGGCCGATCGTCGACGTTTATTGGGGAGAGTGGAATCGGGCATGTCGTATTCCTCTATTCGCTGGGTATCTATGCCCGCTTGAGGAAAAACGCAAGTAAGCGCTTACTTATTTTTCCCGGAATGATGCTTCCGAGCGGCCATAGGCGGAGGCATCCGACGAGTTGACGGCCGCATAGCTGCGGGCAGCGAAGCAAATTTCCCGAGGAACTGCGCTGATTGCTTGAACGGACTTGTTTGCAAAGTATGCCCTTCACAGATATAGGCACGAGCCTGAATTTCCGGGGAGAGATACCATGATCAAGAGATTGGCCGCGATGGGCCTGATGTCGCTCACTTTTGCGCCTGTTGCGCTTGCGCAGGAGCAGGGAGCCGGCGGCGGTGGCCTTCTGGCGCAGCTCATCTTCTTTGTGCCGCTAATCCTGATCTTCTACTTTCTGCTGATCCGGCCGGCCAATCAGCGCCAGAAGAAACACCGCGCGATGATCGAAGCGGTCGTGAAAGGCGATACAGTGATCACGTCCGGCGGCCTTATTGGTAAAGTTGCCAAGGTAACGGACCAGGAAGTCAGCGTTGATATCGCAGAGGGCGTTCGCGTGCGTATCGTCAAGGGAATGATTGCTGACGTTCGTGGCAAGAATGAACCGGTTGCTGCCAACGATTCCAAAGCTTCCTAGTCCACCAGACGAGGGATACCGAATATGCTGAATTTTCCGGCCTGGAAAGTCGCTCTCATTTGTCTGGTCCTGCTCTGGGGTGGACTGCTGGCGCTGCCAAATGCGTTTTCGGACGGATTTCTCGGTATTGAACCGCGCGATACGGGCGCTACTGACCCTCAGTCGATTGCGGAGTATCAGCAGCAGATGGAAGAGGCGGAAGCCTCTTGGTGGCCGGGCGTGCTGCCAACCAGCAAGGTCAATCTCGGGCTCGATTTGCAGGGCGGTGTGTATCTCCTGACCGAGATCGATCCTGACGAAGTCGCAGCCAACCGACTTGAAACCCTGCAGGCCGATATTCGTGACGTCCTGAACAGTGCCCCCCTCATCACACGCGATGTGCCCGAGCAGCAAGGCAGCACCCTGCCGATCCGCCTGCGCAATCCGGAGCAGATGGACGATGCGCTGAGACGCCTTCGGCGCATCAATCCAACCATTGGTGCCACAGGCGGCGAAAAGATCATGAGCATCGAGGCCCAGGGCAACGACCTCATCATGATTTCGGTGTCCCAGGCGGCCCGGCAGGCGCTGGCCGCTGATGCTCAGGACAAGATGATCGAGATCATCCGCCGCAGGCTCGATCCTGATGGCGTGAGTGAAGTTTCCATTACGCCGCAAGGTGACACGCGTATCGTTATTGAAGCACCGGGTGAGGCTGATCCTCGCCGCATCAAGGACATTCTCAGCCGCGCGGGCCGCATGACGTTCAACATGGCAGATAGCAGCCCGTCTTCCATTGCAGCGGCCGAGTCGGGTCTGCCGCGCCCAGGTTGGGAATTGGTGCAGGACGAGAACGGCATTTCCTATCTGATCAATCGTACGCCGGTTGTGTCCGGCAGCGACATCGCGACTGCCAACCAGGGCTATGACCCGGACGATAACTCGCCGGCCGTTGATTTCCGGCTTACGGGCAGCGGTGCTGAACGATTTGGTCGCACGACAGCGAATAATCGTGGTGAGCTATTTGCCATTGTTCTGGACGGCAAGGTGATGTCTGCGCCCCGCATCAACGAACCGATCTGGGGTGGCAACGTCCAGATCACCGGCAATTTTACGATGCAGGAGGCTCAGGACCTCGCAGCCATCATTGAAGCGGGCGAGTTACCAGGCAAGCTTGGCTTTATCGAGGAGCGGACAGTTGGCCCCGGTCTCGGCGCGGACTCCATTCGCGCCGGAACGCGCGCCAGCCTGATCGGTCTCGTGCTCGTCGCAATCTTCATGATCATTGCCTACGGCCTGATCGGCAGTTTCGCCGTTGGGTCGCTGCTTGCCAACATCATACTCATACTTGGTGCGCTTTCGGGACTTGGCGCGACGCTTACGCTGCCCGGTATTGCCGGTATCATTCTGACTATCGGTATGGCCGTGGACGCTAATGTGATCGTGTTTGAGCGGATCCGGGAGGAGCAGAGGGCAGGGCGATCTCCGAACACAGCCGTCATCGCCGGTTATGAACGCGCGCTGTCGACCATTCTCGACGCCAACATCACAACCTTCATCGCGGCCGCTATTCTGTACATGCTGGGTTCTGGTCCGGTGAAGGGTTTTGCCGTCACGCTGGCGATTGGCATCGTGACCTCGGTCTTTACCGCCTTTGTAGTGACGCGATGGTTCACGGCCATGTGGCTGCGCCTCGCCAAACCGCGCAAATTGTCGATTTAAGGGGAGGCTGACCGAATGCTTCTGCAATACTGGCCCCAGAAAACAGATGTGAGATTCATGACACTGCGTCTGCCAGCGCTCCTGTTCTCAGTGATCCTTATTGCGGCCTCATTCGGCCTGATCTTCACCAAGGGGCTCAATTTCGGGATCGACTTTGCGGGCGGTTCAGTGATCGAGATCGAAAAGCCTGCAAACGTGAATGAAGAGGATGTTCGCGGCATTTTGGGCGGTCTTGGCCTGGGTGAAGTGCAGGTCAATGCAGCCCGCGGCACTGGCGTGGAAGGCATTGAGGTCATCGTCATCCGCTTCGCAACCCAGGACGCGGATGGGGGCGACCAGGAAGCGGCGCAGCAGACAGCCAATAATAGTGTTCGAGCGGCGCTCGAAGACGCCTTTCCAGGGGTGAATATCCGCAGCAGCGCGGCCGTCGGTCCGAAAGTGTCTGGGGAACTGCTACGCAGCGGTCTTATTGCGCTCGGCGTCGCTCTCGCACTGATGATGCTCTACATCTCAGTCCGGTTTCAGTGGCAATATGCACTCGGTGCAGTGGCCGCGCTTTTCCATGACGTCATCATCACGATGGGAATGTTCGCGTTCACACAGTTTGAGTTTAATCTTTCGACCATTGCTGCGCTCCTGACGATTGTCGGTTACTCGATGAATGACACCGTGATTGTGTTTGACCGCGTCCGCGAGGAGGCGCGCAAATACAAGAAGCTGGAACTCGGCAAGGTGATCGATCTTGCCATCAATCAGACCCTGTCGCGCACCTTGCTGACCTCAGGCACCACGCTGCTGGCCTTGTTCAGCATCTACATTTTCGGTGGCACCGTATTGAGCGGCATGAGCTTCGCACTCATTTTCGGTGTGATTATCGGGACGTATTCGTCAATCTTCGTGGCATCTGCGCTGGTTCTGCAGCTGGGCATTGATCGCGGAGACAAGCCGAAACGCGAGGTCGTCGGCTTCCAGGGCGTCTGATTAGAACGAGAATTGTTCGCGCAGAATGCGCTCATCTAGCGCATGCCCAGGATCGAACAGCATGGTCAAAGGCTTGCTGCGGTCTTCGGTCACTGTGATGTGAGCAATGTCGCGCACTTCCTGATTGTCAGCCCCGGCAGCAACTGGTCGGCGATCCGGTTCGACAATGTCGAAGTCAACTTTTGCGTCGTGTCTCAGCAGGGCGCCCCGCCAGCGGCGCGGTCGAAACGCGCTGACAGGGGTGAGGGCGAGCAGATTGGCACCGATCGGCAAGATCGGGCCATGTGCAGACAGGTTGTATGCTGTTGAACCTGCTGGCGTCGCAACCATGATGCCGTCGCAGGTCAGCTCACTCATCCGTTCGCGTCCATCGACGCGGATGCGGAGCTTTGCGCTTTGTGCTGTCTGGCGAAAGAGTGACACCTCGTTGATCGCAAGGCGTTCGTGCGGCTCGCCATGAATATCGGTGGCGACCATTCTCAGCGGCATCACAGTGGCTTTCTCGGCCCTGTTGATGCGCTGATAAAGATCATCCTCTTCGAAATCGTTCATCAGGAAGCCGACCGTGCCGCGATTCATGCCGTAAACCGGTTTGCGGTCTCCAAAACGTCGACGCATGGCATCCAGCATGGCGCCGTCGCCTCCGAGTGCGACGATTACTTCAGCGTCCTCTTCTGCGACCTGTCCGTATTTGTGTGTGAGGCGTTGCAAGGCTTCCTGGGCCTCAGGCCGGCGTGACGCGCTGAATGAAATGCTGATTTTCATGGCGACCATGTCGGACGGCATTCGCCTTTGGTCAAGCGCCATCCGTAACGGCACCTAGTGTTGACGGCGCATTTTGCTATATGATCGAGAAAACGAACGGAGGAAGACATGCCAGACGATATGAAGCCGATCAGTGTAAAAGGATCTGTCAGCGCCGAAGAATGGAAGGCGCGAGTTGATCTGGCCATGCTCTACCGGCTGACGGCGCTGCATGGGTGGGATGACATGATCTTCACCCACATCTCCCATCGCGTGCCGGGGCCCGATCATCACTTCCTGATCAACCCGTATGGCATGCTGTTTGATGAGATTACCGCATCTTCCCTCGTCAAGGTCGATCTCGACGGCAATGTCGTGATGGAATCACCCTATTTTATCAACCCGGCGGGTTTCACCATCCATTCAGCGGTGCATATGAACCGTGAGGACGCGAACGTCGTCATGCACCTCCACACTGATCAGGGCGTTGCTGTGTCGTCCCAGAAGGAAGGGCTTTTGCCCATATCCCAGACAGCGATGGCCATTCGTGCCGACATTGCCTACCACGATTATGAAGGCATTGCGCTGGACCTGGATGAGCGCGAGCGTCTCGTCGCTGACCTTGGTCCAGACAAGCATTCCATGCTGCTTCGAAATCACGGAACGCTGACCTGTGGCGCTACCGCCGCAATGGCGTTCACCCGCATGTTCTTCCTGGAGCGTGCCTGCAAGATGCAGATCATGGCTCTTTCCGCGGATCGAGATGGCGTGCTGGAATGCGATGAAGGACTGCAGCGGAAAGTGGCCGGGCAGGGCGGGATGACCGGCGAGCGATCCGGTATGCACACGCTGACAGAGCAACTCATCTGGCCCGCCATGAAGCGGAAGCTCGACCGCGAATCGCCGGGTTACGACGCCTGATGCGGGGTGTGACAAATACACATAGGTAGAATTACGGTCTGGAATGACCGTGGCTGCTTTGCCATATAGACCGCTGATGACATGCCCCGAGGGGGATAAGGTATTATGAGACACCTGAAAGCATTTGAAGATGCGCTGAGTTCCATTCGCGATGAGGGGCGGTATCGCGTATTCGTTGATTTGCAGCGGCATCGCGGCGCTTTCCCAAAGGCCACAGCGCGTTTCGAAGATGGTGAGCGCGAGATCACTGTGTGGTGTTCAAACGATTATCTGGGCATGGGGCAGGATGATGACGTCCTTGAAGCCATGCACAGCGCAATCGACAATTTTGGCGCTGGTTCGGGCGGCACGCGCAACATTTCCGGGACGACCCGGTATCATGTTGATCTCGAACGCGAACTCGCCGACCTTCATGGCAAGACCGGGGCGCTTCTGTTCACATCAGGCTATGTCGCAAACGATGCGACGCTGTCGACGCTCGGAAAGATCCTGCCAGGCCTGATCATCTATTCCGATGCCCTGAACCATGCATCCATGATCGAGGGCATTCGGCGTTCGGGTGTGGACCGCCGCATCTTCCGCCACAATGATACCGGCCACTTGCGGGCGCTGCTCGAGAATGACGATCCTGACCGTCCCAAGCTGATCGCGTTCGAAAGCGTCTATTCGATGGATGGCGATGTCGGTCCGATCAAGGAAATCTGCGACCTGGCGGAAGAATTCGACGCGCTCACCTATCTTGATGAAGTGCATGCTGTCGGCATGTATGGCGCCGAGGGGGCCGGCGTTGCCCAGCGCGAAGGTATCATGGACCGCGTCGACATTATTGAAGGCACGCTAGGCAAGGCCTATGGCGTGATGGGCGGCTATATCGCCGCACACGCGACCATCGTGGACGCGATCCGCTCAATGGCTTCCGGATTCATCTTCACGACATCGACATGCCCTGTCATGGCGGCAGGCGCCTTGCGCAGCGTGAGCAAGCTTCGCTCCGAGGAAGGCGTAAAACTTCGCGAAAAGCATCAGGCGAGCGCGCAGCTGTTGAAGGACAAGTTCCGCGATGCCGGACTGCCTGTCATGGACAGTGTGACGCACATTGTGCCGCTATTGGTTGGCGACCCTGAAAAGTGCAAGGCATTGTCCGATACATTGCTGTTTGATTTCGGAATCTACGTGCAGCCGATCAACTATCCGACGGTTCCTCGAGGTACCGAACGCCTTCGCTTCACGCCGGGCCCTGTGCACGACGAAGCCATGATGGATGAGCTTGTCGCGGCGATTCTTGCCGTCTGGAAGCAGCTTGGTCTTGAGGAAGCTGCTTAAGCATTCCTCACGTCGCCGCTGACATTCCCTGTCTTGCTGACCGGGGCGATGACGCTTAAACGAAAGCGAATTCAGCCAAAGGAGTCAGCCGATGCCCGATTCAGCCCCGTCGACCAATTTCGATGCGTCTCGTTTTTTTACGGCTGGCGTAGCAGATACTGATCCAGCGCTCGCCGATGCTATTGCCAAGGAACAGCACCGCCAACAGCATGAGATTGAGCTGATTGCTTCGGAAAACATCGTGTCGCGGGCGGTTCTTGAGGCGCAAGGCTCTATCCTGACGAACAAGTACGCAGAGGGCTATCCCGGCAAGCGCTACTATGGCGGGTGCCAGTATGTGGATATTGCGGAAAACCTCGCCATCGACCGCGCCAAGGCGCTATTTGATTGCGACTTCGCCAACGTCCAGCCGAATTCTGGTAGCCAGGCGAACCAGGCGGTCTTCCAGGCACTGATCAAGCCCGGCGATACCATTCTCGGAATGAGTCTCGACGCAGGCGGGCACCTTACCCATGGCGCAAAACCCAATCAGTCTGGCAAATGGTTCAACGCCATCCAGTATGGCGTTCGTGAAAACGACCATCTTGTCGATTTCGACCAGGTCCGTGATCTTGCCCGCGAACATCAACCCAAACTGATCATTGCGGGCGGCTCGGCCTATCCGCGGCAGATCGATTTTGCGACGTTCCGGTCAATAGCGGATGAAGTCGGCGCCTATTTCATGGTGGACATGGCGCATTTCGCAGGGCTCGTGGCTGGCGACGCCCATCCAAACCCGCTCGACTATTGCGATGTCGCGACGACGACGACCCACAAGACGCTGCGAGGCCCGCGTGGTGGCATGGTTCTCACGAATGATGAGGCGATTGCCAAGAAAGTGAATTCCGCGGTGTTCCCGGGTATCCAGGGCGGCCCGCTCATGCACGTTATCGCAGCAAAGGCTGTCGCCTTCGGCGAAGCGTTGACGCCGGCCTTCAAGAAGTATGCGCATGACGTTGTCGCAAATGCGCGGGCGATGGCCGACGCGGCCAAGGCGTCCGGACTTGATCTCGTCTCGAACGGTACCGATACCCATGTGGCGCTGGTCGACCTTCGTCCGAAGAATGTTACGGGCAGGGACGCTGAAGAGGCGCTCGGCCGGGCGTTCATCACCTGCAACAAGAATGGCGTTCCATTTGATCCTCAGAAACCGATGATTACGAGCGGCATTCGCGTAGGATCTCCAGCCGGAACGACACGTGGCTTCGGCGAGGCAGAGTTCCGTCAGATCGGTGAATGGATTGGTCAGGTGGTCGATGCGGTCGCGCAAGGCCAGTCGGAAGGCGTCGAACAGCGGGTGCGTGAGGAAGTGAAGGAGCTGACAGCGCGCTATCCCATCTACAACGGCCTGGGAGTCTGACTTGAAGTGTCCGTTCTGCACAGCCGAGAACACGGCGGTCAAGGATTCCCGTCCGGCTGAAGACAACACGGCAGTCCGGCGCAGGCGTGCATGTGAAGTCTGTGGAGGGCGCTTTACAACTTTCGAACGGGTGCAACTGCGCGACATTATTGTCGTCAAACGTGATGGCAAGCGCGCGATCTTTGATCGTGAAAAGGTCGCAAAATCGGTAACCATAGCACTTCGGAAGCGCGCCGTTGGGGACGAGAGTGTTGAGCAGCTCGTTTCCGGCATTGTTCGAAAACTTGAAAGCAGTGGTGAAACTGAAGTGAGCTCCGAAGATATTGGAGAGCTCGTCATGGATGCCTTGAAGACTGTCGACCCTGTCGGCTATGTGCGCTATGCAAGTGTCTATAAGAACTTCAAGGATCCGAGCGACTTTGCGAGGTTCATTGAGTCGTCGGCACTGGAAGATGGCGGCGAAGACACGTGAGCGCGCGCGCATCGGTTACTCTCAAGATTGCAACTTCACTAGATTCCAGGATCGCGCTGTCAAACGGGGCGAGCCAGTGGATCACAAACAGCAAATCCAGGGCACGAACGCATCAGATGCGGGCCGAGCATGATGCCGTGCTCGTCGGTATTGGTACTGTGCTCGCCGATGACCCACTGCTGACGGCGCGCACTGTTCCGCTTCCAAGTCGACAACCGGTTCGCATTGTTGCGGACAGTCGACTGCGGACACCCGCCGATTCAAGGCTCTTTCAGACAGCGTCTGCCGGCCGGGTGGTACTGGCCCATGCGCGTACAGATGAACCTGCGCATCTTAATCGGGATGAAATCGATCTCTGGCATGTTGGCAATGAGGAAGGAAAAGTCTCACCGCCTGAACTCTGCCGCCGCGCTCGCGCTGAAGGGGTTGATACGATCTTTCTCGAGGGCGGCGGCACGCTGGCCGCCTCCTTCATTCAACACGGGCTCGTGGACCGAATATTCTGGTTTCGAGCGCCGATCATTATTGGGGGTGATGGTGTTCCCGCGATTGGGTCTCTTGGCATGGAAATGATGGAGCAGACGTCGCGCTGGACGGTTGTCGATCGCGAGTTGATAGACGGCGACAGTCTTGAAATCTGGGAACCTTTCGAAGATTGACCTGACGTGAGTGATTGGCCCCGTGCCAGCCGCCTCATATATGGGCACCGAGGAGAGCTGTAATGTTTACCGGACTGGTTACCGACACCGGCACGATTGAGCGTGTAGAAGACCGAAATGGCCTTCGGCGACTGCGCGTCCAATCTTCCTATCCGGTAGAGCAAATCAGTATGGGTGCATCGATCATGCACTCAGGCGTGTGCCTCACCGTGGTCGCGCTTGGCGAACGAGGCGAGGGAAGCTGGTTCGACGTCGAAACCGTTCCAGAAACACTCGCCAAGACAAATTTGGGCCGTGTTGATGTTGGCGGGAAACTCAATCTGGAACTGTCGCTGAAACTCGGTGATGAGCTCGGAGGCCATTTTGTCTTCGGGCATGTAGATGGCGTTGGAGAGGTCACTGCCATTCAGCCGGAAGGACAAAGCCAGCGCGTGACAGTACGTCCACCCGTTGACCTGATGAAGTATTTTGCGACCAAAGGGTCGGTCGCCATTGATGGAGTTTCACTGACGGTCGCACGTGCGAATGAGGATGGAACTTTCGAAGTCGCTATCATTCCCCACACATGGCAGGTCACAACGCTCGGAAATTTACAGGTTGGCAACATGGTCAATCTTGAGATCGACATGCTGGCACGTTACGTGGCGCGAATGATCGGGGCTGATGCTCTGGAAAATGGGTAAACTATGAGCGACGAATTTCACGCAGCGATCTCTTCAATCGACGAAATCATTGAGGATGCCCGCAATGGGCGCATGTTCATTCTCGTTGACGCCGAAGACCGCGAAAATGAGGGTGACCTTGTCATCCCGGCAAGTTTCGCCACGCCCGAAGCCATCAATTTCATGGCCCGCTTCGGACGTGGCCTGATTTGTCTCTCCATGACATTGGAGCGCGCCAAGACGCTGAACCTCGACATGATGGCCCGCGATAACCGCGAAAGCATGCAGACAGCCTTCACGGTCTCGATCGAGGCGAAGGAAGGTGTGACGACTGGCATCTCTGCAGCCGACCGCGCCCGGACCATCGCTGTCGCCATCGATCCAACAAAGGATCATCACGACATCGTATCTCCCGGCCACGTCTTTCCCCTGATTGCCCGTGAAGGTGGCACGCTGGTGCGTGCAGGACATACGGAAGCTGCGGTCGACATCTCGCGTATGGCCGGCCTGTTCCCAGCGGGCGTCATCTGCGAAATCATGAATGATGATGGTACAATGGCGCGGCTGCCGGAGCTTGTCTCATTTGCACAGCTTCACGGACTCAAGATTGGCACGATTGCAGACCTCATCGCGTGGCGCCGGAAAAATGACCGCTACCTTGAACGCCGTGTCGAAGCGCCATTGCACAGCGAGTATGGCGAAGGCTTCAAGACCGTCGTGTTCCGGAATGCGATTGACAATATTGAACACATCGCGGTGGTGCATGGCGAGATCAGAGCCGACGAGGAAGTTCTGGTGCGCGTTCACCGCACGGACGTTCTCGCGGATATTCTGGGCCAGAAGGGACCGAGGTCAAATCTTGTGGAACGGGCCATGAAGATTATCGCCCAATCTGAAAAGGCAGGCGTGGTTGTGTTCGTCAACACGATGCGTCCCAATTCAATTGCTGCTCGCCTTGGTCTGAAAACGGGCGACAGCGATGACAAGACCATGCCGTTGAGAGAATATGGTGTCGGCGCTCAGATTCTCCGCGAGCTCGGCGTCCGGAAAATGGTATTCCTTTCCGATACCAAGCCGACGCGCGTTGCCGCTCTGGAAGGCTATGGCCTCAGCATTGCAGGCTGGCAAACCCTGAACGAAAGCAAGGACTGATATGCCCCACCGCATTCTGATCGCGACATCGCGATATTACGAACACATCACCCGCGAGCTGGAGGCAGGAGTAGCCGAAACGCTTGAAGGCGAAGATGTGACCGCAGAAATCATCGAAGTGCCGGGCGCGTTTGAAGTGCCTGGGATTATTGCCATGGCTGCAGATAGTGGGCGCTATGATGGCTATATCGCTTTGGGTTGCGTTATTCGCGGTGAGACAAGCCATTACGACTATGTGTGTGGAGAGAGCGCCCGCGGCCTTATGCATCTCGCTGTCGAACGCCGCCTCGCGATCGGATATGGCATTCTGACCGTGGAAAATGAGCAGCAGGCGCTTGTGCGCGCAGATCGCAAGCAGAAGAATAAGGGGCGTGATGCTGCGATTGCCTGCCTTGAGATGATCAAGCTTAGAAAGAAATTTGTCGGATGATCGACACAAGCAAAGTTCCATTTGAAGTAATCCGCGCAAGGCGGGCTGGCGCGAGGCTTGCCGCTGTACAGGCGCTTTACCAGATGGAGCAGACGAGTGAGGGGTCCAGGGCTGTCATTCGTGAATTTATGGAAGATCGATTGGGGTTCGGACCAGACGAGGAACCCGTCGAAGAAGCAGACCCCGACCTGTTCAAGTCCATCGTCAACGGTGTGATCGAACTACAGGGAAAAATCGATCCAGCAATCTTGGCCAGACTGAACAAGGGATGGAAGCTTTCGCGTCTGGACGCAACGAGCCGCGCCATTTTGCGGGCGGCCACGGCTGAACTGTTGAAGCACGGCGAACTCTCCAAGGCGGTGATTCTCGATGAATATGTGTCTCTTGCGCACGATTTTTTCGACAAGACCGAGGCGAACTTCGTGAACGCAGTTCTGGACAATATCGCCCGGGACCTTCGACCAGAAGAATAGCGACCGTATCCAGCATGGACGAATTCGACTGGATTGCACGTTACCTGAAACCCATCGCCCCTTCGCCCGAAGCTATGGGGCTGTCGAATGATGTCGGAAAGCTGCTGAGCCACAGTGGTTCGGTCAGGATCGCGACGATGGATACGCTGGCGGCGGGCACTCACTTCCTAAAGACTGACCCGCTGGACCTGGTTGGGCGCAAGCTCGTCCGGGTGAACGTGTCGGATATTATTTCCAAAGGCGGACTACCCGAGCAGGTTTTGTTGTCCATCGCTTTGCCTGATGGCTTTTCGGAGCAGGAATTTGAAACGCTCTGCCATGGTATAGGAGGCGAACTCCAGCAGCGCGGAATATCGCTCATCGGCGGCGACACAATCAGATTTTCGGGTCCCCTGACGCTGACCATGATGATGACAGGCCGCTGCGAACTGAAGGGGCCGACGCACCGCAATGGAGCAAAGCCTGGCGATGTGTTAATCGTCACCGGAGTAGTAGGGGCAGGGTATCTGGGCCTTCAGGTCGCGAGAACCGGTAACACTGGCGTATACCTAGATCACTATCGTTGTCCTGAAATCACCGAGGAGCAGTGGGCTGGAGTCATTTCGGACTTCGCAACGTCATCCCTCGATATTTCGGATGGATTGCTTGCTGATGCGTCTCATCTGGCCGACGCGAGCCGACTGGCCTTTTCCATTGACCTAGATCAGGTGCCCTGGGCGGCGGAGCCGAGTGACCTGGAAGAAATGCTCGCACTTGCCACCGGGGGCGATGACTATCAGGCCCTGTTCACAGTTTCGGCGGATCGATTCGAGAAATTCGAAACCTTAGCTTCTGAGAGGGGGCTGTTCTTCCAACAGGTCGGGTCTGTGTCGGAAGGTTCTGGGGTGAAAATCCATCGTTCCGGCGTCGCCATACCTTTACCATCTGTAAAAGGTTACACCCACTAGCTCTTGCGTAGTGAAATCACCGATTGTGCGAAGAAGCTTGCTTAACTGAATGCACTTTGGCAGTGACGAGTCACTAACAATAAGGCCAAATGGTCGCAGTCTCTGGCTGGGCCAAAGGCAAAAAGGGAGGAAGGGCAAAAATGACCCTATGGTTTTACGTGGCACTCGCCGCCGGTCTGGCTGCTGTGCTTTATGGCTGGTTGCAGTCACGATCGATCATGGCTGCGGATGCTGGCACAGATCGAATGAAGGAAATCGCATCGGCGATCCAGGAAGGCGCGAATGCCTATCTGAAGCGCCAGTACACCACCATTGCCATGGTTGGCGTTGTCGTTGTGGTGCTCCTGGTGATTGCGTTTCGCAATTGGGAAGTTCCCCTTGGCTTCGTCATTGGTGCTGTACTGTCCGGTGCAGCCGGCTTCATCGGCATGAAAGTGTCCGTGCAGGCAAACGTCCGCACGACGCAGGCAGCAAGCAAGAGTCTTGCTGGCGGTCTCGCCATGGCATTCAAGTCCGGGGCTGTTACAGGCTTGCTTGTTGTCGGTCTCGCCCTGATTGGCGTCGTTGTCTATTACGGCTTGCTGACGGGTGCCGTCGGATATGAGCCGAGCGACCGCGCGGTTGTTGATGGTCTCGTTGCACTCGGCTTCGGTGCGTCACTGATTTCGATCTTTGCACGTCTCGGCGGCGGTATCTTTACCAAAGGTGCTGATGTTGGCGGCGATATGGTCGGCAAGGTCGAAGCCGGTATCCCGGAAGATGATCCGCGCAACGCCGCGACAATCGCGGACAATGTGGGTGACAATGTCGGCGATTGTGCCGGCATGGCAGCTGACCTGTTCGAGACTTATGCTGTGACAATTGTCGCGACCATGGTTCTTGGCGCGATCTATTTCAGTGGCCTTGGCTATCTGGGTTCCATCATGCTCCTGCCGCTCGCGATCTGCGCGGTGTGTATCCTCGCCTCGATTGCAGGGACCTGGTTCGTGAAGCTCGGCAAGGGCTCCACGAACATTATGGGCGCTCTTTACAAGGGCCTTATCGCAACGGGCATATTCTCGTTGATCGGTCTCGCTGTTGCTATCAACTGGGGCCTTCCGAACGGTTTTGGTGTCCTTGATGGCGCAGGTGCCGCACTCGGTCTTGCAACGACAGTGACAGGTATGGACCTGTTTCTCTGCGGCGTCGCAGGACTCGGCGTGACAGCACTGATCGTGGTGATCACGGAATACTATACCGGCACCGGATATCGTCCGGTTAAATCCGTGGCTAAATCGTCAGAGTCCGGTCACGGCACGAATGTGATTCAGGGGCTCGCCGTGTCGCTGGAATCCACCGCTCTGCCAGCAATTACCATCATTGCAGGCATCATCCTGACCTTCAATCTGGCTGGACTTTACGGCATCGCCATCGCAACGACGACGATGCTTGCTCTTGCCGGCATGATCGTGGCGTTGGACGCATTTGGCCCGGTGACGGACAATGCTGGCGGCATCGCTGAAATGTCCGACCTTCCAGGCTCGGTACGCGACACAACGGATGCGCTCGACGCGGTTGGCAACACCACCAAGGCCGTGACAAAAGGTTACGCAATCGGATCTGCCGGTCTTGGTGCGCTCGTGCTGTTTGCGGCCTATTCGGAGGATTTGAAGTATTTTGCGGTCAATGCCGCAGAGGGCAGCGTTCTTCAGGGTGTTGCAGTCAATTTCTCCATCGCGAACCCATACGTGGTTGTCGGCCTTCTATTCGGCGGTCTTCTGCCATTCCTGTTCGGCGGCATGTCCATGATGGCTGTCGGCCGTGCGGCGCAGTCAGTCGTGGAAGAAGTTCGTCGGCAATTCCGCGAGATGCCAGGTATCATGAAGGGAGAGGTAAAGCCGGACTATAGTCGTGCGGTCGACATCCTCACCCGTGCAGCCATCAAGGAAATGGTCGTTCCATCCATGCTGCCTGTACTCTCGCCAATTGTGCTCCTTCTGGTTATCTGGTGGATCGCTGGAATTTCCTCAGCGCTCGCCGCTGTCGGCGCCATGCTGCTCGGTGTGATCGTGACCGGTCTTTTCGTGGCCATCTCGATGACGTCCGGCGGCGGTGCGTGGGACAATGCCAAGAAGTACATTGAGGACGGCAATCACGGCGGCAAGGGGTCAGAAGCCCACAAGGCTGCTGTGACAGGTGACACGGTTGGTGACCCTTATAAGGACACCGCAGGACCAGCTGTGAACCCGATGATCAAGATTACGAACATCGTGGCGCTTCTGATGCTCGCAGTGCTGGCGCATTGATTGTTGAGTGCCAGTAAAACAAGAAGCCCCGGCCAGATCGGCCGGGGCTTTTTTTATCATGCTTGCTGTCTGACTCGACTAGTTGCGTCGTCCGGTGGGGTTCCCAGGCGTCGCTTCGTTTGTGGCGGGTAGCACAGCGCGGCCGACATTGCCGAAGATCTGTTCCCAAAGCCCCAACTCGCGGCCGAGTGTTGGTGTTTCACGCGAGGCGTAGTTGATGACGCGTCCATCGTCCTGGTCGTATTCCAGCACTTCCTCCACAACATCTTCATCACTGAAGCGGATGGCGGTTACCGTCCGGGTCGAAATCTGGGGGCGATAAAATGCGAAACGCTCCTGGATCGTGCTAATGTACACCCAGGTGTTGTCGTCAAAGATGCTCTCGGTTGAAGGTGAGCCAAGTTGGGCGAGCACGCTTGAGCGTGTGTCAATTCCTGGAGTAATCGCATTCGGTGCTACTTCGTCGGGCGCATAGCCGTGATAGGCTTTTACGGGTGAGATGCAGCCGGTTGCGAGGCAGGCGACGGCCAGGCTGGCGATGAATGAGCGTTTGACCATTCGGGTTTCCTTCTACTTCCTTACCGATTACAGGGCCGGGGAGCCTATTGGCAAGTTACGGAGCGCACAATTGAGCTGGTTGATGGACAGATTGTTTCCGAAAAAGGCGGCGATAGAAGGCGCTGCGGATCGCCTGTACGAAGGCCTGGTTCATGCCGCTCGTTCGACGTGGCTGTTCACGGAGGGCGGATTCGAGGACAGCTTTAGTGGGCGCTTCAATGCCATAGCGTTGCATGGCGGATTGCTTTTGCCGGAACTTGAGCGAAGGGGAGGGCGAGGTCCGGTCTTGTCGCGCGCTGTGTACACGCGCATCTTTGATGGACTCGACGCAGGTTTACGCGAAACCGGGGTCGGTGATGCGTCAATCGCCAGAAAAGTTCGAAAGTTCGGAGAATCATTCTTCGGCTTGGGCAATGCCATTAGAGACGCCCTGGCTGCATCAGACAGCAGGACTGGTATTGCTGCTGTGCTGGAACGCAATGAAGTGGCCGCCGCAGATGAGGCGGACAAGCTTGCCGACTATGTCATTGACTTTGCACAACATCTTTCGAGCCTGTCGGATGAAACGCTCTTCGACGGAGATGCAGGACTAGTCTTCATGGGAAAAAGGGCAGACTGAGCGGTAGCCGTCGCTTGCTTCGGAAAAGCAGGGTGCTAGTGTCCGCGCGAGTCACGGGCCCATCAGATAATTATGAAACCGATTTCTCTTTCTGTTGATGCCATGGGCGGCGACGCCGCACCGGACGTGGTAATCGATGGTCTCGACCTTTTTTTCGCGACCCGCTCGGACGCACATGTCATCCTTCACGGAAATGCCGATCTGTTGACGACTTCGGTTCAATCGCGGTCATGGTCCGACGCCTGTACAATTGTGGACCAACCCGATGTGGTCGCCATGGATGCCAAGCCGTCATCGGCATTGCGCAGAGCGAAGGGCACCAGCATGTGGGGCATGATCGAAACTGTGAAGCAGGGCGAAGCCCATGCTGGTGTGTCAGCCGGCAATACGGGTGCCCTGATGGCGATGTCGATGCTTGCGCTCCGCAAGATGCCTGGTGTGCACCGGCCTGGAATGACTGCGGTCTGGCCGACGCTCAAAGGGCGGTCCGTCGTTCTGGATGTCGGTGCCAATCTGGATGCCGACGCCGAACAGCTTGTTGAGTTTGCGGTCATGGGTGAATCCTATGCCCGCGCAGTGTTCGGCAAGGAAAAGCCAACGGTTGGTCTGCTGAATATCGGCTCGGAAGAAGAGAAGGGTCGCGACGCCATCAAGCTTGCCGCTGAGCTCCTTCGAAACCGTGACCTGGGTATCGACTTCAGGGGGTTCATCGAGGGCAATGATATATCGACCGGTTTGGTCGATGTCGTGGTGACGGACGGATTCACCGGCAACGTGGCACTGAAGACGGCGGAAGGCACGGCCCGGCTAGTCTCGACCTATGTGCGCGCGGCCCTGTCCTCAAGCCTGCTATCCAAGGCGGGCGCAGCGCTAGCCGCTTCCGGCCTCCGCGAACTGAAATCAAAGCTCAATCCTTCAAGCGTCAATGGCGGGGTCTTGCTCGGATTGAACGGCGTCATCGTCAAGAGCCATGGCGGTACCGACGCGGAAGGGTTCTCCACCGCTGTAAAATTGGCTGCGGACCTCGCCCAGAGTAGCTATATGGATGAGGTGGCTGCAGGTCTGAACCGGGTGTCGAGGCTCGGGACTTCTCCGGAAACAGTTGAATAATGACACAAAGAACAAGCTTTATCCGAGGCTCTGGGGCCTATCTTCCATCCCGCATTCTCACAAATGACGACCTGTCCCGCATGGTCGACACGTCGGATGAATGGATCCGGGAGCGAACCGGTATCCATCAGAGGCACATTGCGGCAGACGATGAGGTCACGTCGGATCTTGCAACCGCCTCAGCGCGCGATGCATTGGACAATGCCGGGATTGATGCAGGTGATGTGGACCTGATCGTTGTCGCCACAACGACTCCGGATCAGACTTTTCCCGCGACAGCAACCTCTGTCCAGGCAAAGCTCGGCATTCATGGCGGCGCAGCATTCGACGTTCAGGCGGTTTGCTCAGGGTTCCTTTTTGCGCTGGCCACTGCCGATTCCATGCTTCGCCAGGGACTGTTCAATACGGCGCTGGTCATTGGCGCCGAAACCTTCACGCGCATCCTGGACTGGTCCGACCGAGGCACCTGTGTCCTGTTTGGAGATGGAAGCGGCGCGGTCGTCCTGCAGGCCGCGCAGGGCAACAGCGATGAAGGGATCATTGCTCATCACATCCGCACTGACGGCACCAAGAAGGACCTTCTTTACGTTGACGGCGGCGTGTCATCGACCGGAACGATCGGTCACGTCCGCATGCAGGGCAACCAGGTGTTCAAGCATGCGGTAACCAATATCTCGAGTGCAATTCAGCAGGTCCTCGACGATACAGATCACTCCGTTGAAGATATCGACTGGTTCGTTCCGCATCAGGCCAATCAGCGTATCCTGAATGGCGTTGCCCGCAAAATGGGGCTCGACGAAGAAAAAGTCGTCTCGACAGTTGCCAAGCACGGAAATACATCAGCTGCATCCATTCCCCTCGCCTTGCACACAGCGATTAGCGACGGCAGGATCAAATCTGGAGATCTTGTGCTAAGTGAAGCCATGGGTGGCGGCTTTTCATGGGGTGCCTCTCTCTTCAGGCTGTAATTCTTTCATTAAGAAATCAGCCTTATCTGTTAACCAGAGGAGCTGATCAGTGAGCAGTAAGACCGTTACACGAGTAGAACTGGCCGACGCGATTGTTCGCGAGGTAGGGCTGACGCGTCAGGAGTCGGGAGACTTGCTGGACCGTATGCTCGAAATGATTGGCAAAAGCCTCGAGCATGAGAACGAAGTGAAGCTTTCACGCTTCGGGAATTTCGTTGTCCGGAAGAAAGCTGCCCGGTCCGGGCGGAATCCGAAGACGGGCGTAGAAGCGAAGATCTCCGCCCGCCGTGTTGTGACGTTCAAACCTTCTCCCATGCTCAAGTCCAAGGTCGAAGAAGCAAATTGAGAGAGATAGCACATGCCTGCAGCCGCCAAACGTGTAGAGAAATCAGCCGATGCCTATCGTTCGATTGGAGAAGCTGCTGACGAGCTTGGGCTGCAACCCCATGTGCTGCGCTATTGGGAAGGAAAATTTACGCGCCATCTGAAGCCTCTCAAGCGGCCCGACGGCCGACGCATGTTTCGGCCCGAAGACATGACGGCTCTGAAGGCGATTCAGCTGCTGGTACACGATCGTGGACTCACTCTCAAAGGCGCAGAACAACTCCTCAACGAGCAAGGCGTCGAAAAGGTGTTGGCAGGGCAGGCGATCCTGACCGTTGCGGGCGACGACGCCTCCATGGACAGTCCAGCGAGAAAACTGCAGGAAACCGTGCAGGCAGCGTTCGCAGCAAGTCAGAATACGGCAGAGACGTCGGTTGCCGCCCCGGCCGGGGCGGCGCGCGATCGTCTCGAAGCCATGCTCTCCGATCTTGAAGACATCAAGCAACGGCTTGATTCGGTCAGGCTGGCTCGCGCGGCTTGACGCAGCATGAGTGATTGCATTCCAAAATGACCGCGATTAAGCAGGCGCTAGTCGGAGCGTAGCGCAGCCCGGTAGCGCACTTGTCTGGGGGACAAGGGGTCGTGGGTTCGAATCCCGCCGCTCCGACCATTTTTCCTCACCGGTCCAGGCTGGCGCGGTACAATGTTGTTTTTACTGCCTTGTCCCAGCCGGAAATATACTGATTACGGATCCTGCTGTTCATCGTCGGCCTGAAGCTGCGTTCTGCCTGCCAAAGGTCTTCGAGTTTTTCGACACTGCTGAATACGCCCGCATTGAGACCGGCGAGAAAAGCTGCACCGCGTGCGGTGCTTTCGATTATTTCTGGGCGATCGACATCAACGTCGAGAATGTCTGAAAGAAACTGCACGAACCAGTTATTTCCGACCATACCACCATCGACGCGAAGCCGGTTTAGTTTCACACCATCTGCCTCAAGGGCTTTTGCAAGGTCGAGCGTTTGGTAGGCGACCGATTCCAACGCAGCCCGGACCAACTCGGCCTGACTGGTAGACCTCGTCAGTCCATAAATGGCCCCCCGGGCATCCGCGTCCCAGTGGGGCGCTCCCAGACCTGTGAACGCCGGAACCATGTAAAGCCCCGCATTGGATTCGACGGAACTCGCAAGAGCCTCTGTGTCGGAAGCAGACTTTATGAGCTGCATTTCATCGCGCAGCCATTGGCTGACGGCACCGGCGATGAAGATTGAGCCCTCAATCGCATATTGCGGTTCGGTACCGGTTCGGCATGCCACGGTCGACAGCAAGCGGTTGGAGGAGCGAACCAGTTCGCCTCCTGTGTTTGCCAGCAGAAAGCAACCTGTTCCGTAGGTGCTCTTGACCATTCCAGGATGCCAGCATGCCTGTCCGAACGCGGCAGCCTGCTGATCGCCGGCGACACCCATAATTGGAATGGAGCGACCAAAGAGATCGGGCTTCGTGTCACCGAACCAAGCTGAGCTGGGCCTTACTTCCGGGAGTTGAATTTCCCCGATGCCCAGCCATCCCAAAATTTCACGATCCCAGCTCCCATTCTGAATGTTGTAGATGAGCGTGCGGCTGGCATTGGTCTCATCTGTGAGGTGCATCTGCCCACCCGTTAGACGATGGATCAGAAAACTGTCGACCGTACCAAAGGCGAGTCGGCCGTCCGAAGACAGGCGGGCTGCCCGATCCCAATTGCGCAGCATCCAGGCAAGCTTGGTGCCTGAAAAATATGGATCAATCGTGAGACCGGTGCGCTCACTGATTGCAGCCTCGCGTCCGTCTGCTCTCAACTGTGTGCAAATGTCCGCAGTTCTTCGGTCCTGCCAGACGATAGCGCGGCCAATAACGTCGCCGGAAACGGCATCCCATGTGACGGTGGTTTCGCGCTGGTTGGTGATGCCAATGCACACAATCTCGGCGTCGCCGCCGCGTTCCGCCTCTGCCATGGCGCTCTGCGCCGTTCGGAGCGTCGATAGCCAGATATCTTCGGCATCATGCTCCACCCAGCCGGATCTTGGAAAGTGCTGAGGGAACTCTTCCTGTGCAAGCGCAACGATGCGTCCATGCGTGTCAAATACGAGCGCGCGACTGGAGGTGGTGCCCTGATCGAGACATAGAATGAGTGGACGTTTAATCATTTTCGAACCGTAAACTGAGATGTCGGTTTCGGCCAGATAGATCAAATTTGACGGATTAGCCTACTCTGATCTTCACGCTTTATCGGTAACTTTCACCCTGCCGAGCAAATGCAAGCAGGAGTCGGGGATGAAGGACCAGCAGCCGCAGGCGGACGCTGAAAATGGCTTGGTGACAAGCCTCATCAAATCAGTCGAAATCCCTGAAGATCAGCAACCGGTGATCCGCGCGAAGCAGCTGGAAACCGTTGGCCGCCTTACACCGACAATCGCACTCGCCAATCTGGTGAACGCGTCAGTCGTGGTCATGTCTTTCTGGAACACTCCGGGCAACCGGCTGATCGGCATTTGGTGCTCTACATTCGTCATTGCGACCGCAATCATGGTCATTGGCCATCTTCGGTCAAAGTCCCGGAACGGCCAAGAAGACACCGACCGCTATTCTGTGGAGGGTACACAGGCTGGCATTGAACGATATGCGCGATTCGCGTCTTTTCTTGGCCTGCTGTGGGGCATTCTCCCGCTGCTTATCATGCCATTTACGGACCCGACCAGCCAGCTGGCCGTCAGCGTGATTATTGCCGGGATCATGTTCGGTGGCGTGCTCCTGGTAGGTCGGATACCGGAAGCGGCCGTATCATTCCTGATTCCGACAACGATCGGCTATATTGTCGGGCTTCAACTGGGGCAGGATCCGCGCAATGGCTTTCTGTCCGTCCTTGCCGTGTTTTATGCCATCGTGCTGTGGACATCGACCCGCTGGTCGTATCGTCAGTTCGTTGAACAGCATCTCAGTGGTCTTGCGGTACAACAACAGGCGCAGCTCATTGGATTGCTGTTGCGCGACTTCGAAGAGAGCACGTCAGACTGGCTCTGGCAGACAAACGAATTCGCAGAGATCGTGGAAATTCCGATGCCGACTCTCGGCGATACAACGAAATTTGACGCGATGGCGCCCGGTCAGGACCTCCACGCCCTCTTCAAGAAATCGGACGCTCAACGCGTGCTCCAGAAATCGCTGGAACGTCGGCAAGGTTTCCGCGACCTCATGCTTGAGGTGGAGGGTGAAGAGGGGGGCTGGTGGTCGCTGACCGGCAAGCCGATATTTGACAGCAACAACAAGTTTATCGGTTTTCGGGGCGTCGCGAGTGATATCACCCAGTCTAAAGCCATCGAGGATCGCATCGCTTACATGGCTCATTATGATCCGCTGACGGGTCTGCCTAACCGGGCCTGCCTTCATGAACGTCTCGAAAAGGCCGCTTTGCGGCCAATCGAAAACGGTCGCATGCGGGCACTTCTGTGGCTCGACCTCGATAACTTCAAATGGGTCAACGATACGATGGGGCACCCGGCCGGCGACGAATTGCTGTGTCAGGTCGCCAAACGGTTGAATAGCGCTGCTCAGGATGCGGATGTTGTCGCGCGACTCGGTGGTGATGAGTTTGCAGTGCTACTGGAAGTGGAAGACCAGGATGCACTTGAAGATCTAGTGCGATCAATGAGTGAATCGCTCAATGCACCCTATGAAATTTGGGGTTCGATCGTGCATTGCGGCGCCAGTATCGGCGTGCGTCCGGTCGAGCAGCACAATATGGATATCCAGACGCTGCTCAAGCATGCAGACCTGGCACTATATCAGGCGAAAGAATCGGGCAAACGGACCTGGTGTGTCTTCTCGTCAGAACTTGCAGATCGCGCTGAAGCACGTCGTTCAGTCGAGATGGACTTGCACCGTGCGGTCGAGAATTCCGAGCTTCAGCTCTATTTCCAGCCGCAGGTCTCTACAAAGACGGGTGAAATAGTAGGCTGCGAAACGCTGATCCGCTGGAATCACCCAACACGCGGTCTCATCGGGCCGGGAAGCTTCATTCAGCATGCTGAGGATAGTGGAATTATTACGCGGCTCGGCAATTGGGCACTTCGTGAAGCCTTGTCACAAGCGCGACGTCTGCCAAAGCATATGCACATTGCCGTGAACATTTCGCCGCTTCAGATCCACAGCGCGAGCCTGGTTTCGACGATTATAAATGCTCTGGCCACAAATGGTATTGATCCGGGTCGCCTTGAGCTGGAGATAACAGAATCAGTCCTTATGACGGATACTGAGTTTACGCTCGACAGGCTGAATCAGCTCAAGCAGATCGGCCTGAAAATATCCCTGGATGACTTTGGTACAGGCTTTTCGTCACTCAGCTATCTGCGTCGCTTCCCGTTCGACCGGCTGAAGATCGACAAGAGCTTTGTGGAAGATATTGATCATGATGAAGACAGCCGTGCGATTACGAAGGCGACGCTGACCCTCGCCAAGGCGCTTAACATGAAGTGTACGGCCGAGGGTGTGGAAACGGAGTGCCAGAAGCAGTTTCTCACCGATATTGGTTGTGATGAACTGCAGGGCTATCTGATCAGCCGTCCGCAGCCCCTCGAAAAGCTGAAACACCTGATCAATCTTGCGCCTGAGCCAGAGAGTATGCCTCAAAACGAGGCCACGATTGTTGGCGAAGATTATTTCACCGCGTCCAAAGAAGGCTCCGACAACCCCGTTCGGCTTGAAAAGAAGGCAGCAGTGTAGGGCTCAGTTCGGTCCGAAGATGCTGCCCAGAGCGTTCTGGATGATCCGTTCGCGGGGGTCTTCGTTTGCAGGTACTTTTTCTTCGCCTTCATCTTCTTCGTCCGGAATGGTTTCATCTGGTGCACCACCGGCATCCACGGGGCTTGATTGGGCCGTAGGCGGCTCTCCGAGTGCTCCAGCGATGATGTTTCCCAACTCGCCATTCAACTGGCCGGCTATGGCGCCCGCTGCGCGGTCTCGAACGGTTTGCTGCAAGGCCGTCTGAACACCCGAAAAGTCTGGTGAAAACTTTGGCGCAACCCAGCTTCCAGATACGCGAATGGGAATCGGTATGCCGTTCAGTTGTACAGCGGATGCGTTTCCGCGGCCCGTCCGGTCGACGGCCGGGGTCAGCTTCACATCCATGGACCGACCGCCGAGATTGATCTGGCCAGTGCCCGACACATTCAGCACATTGTTCGTGAGCTGCAGGGAGCGAATGTCCGCTACCCCTTCAGAGATCGTCAGCTGCGTTGTGAAGTTGGTGAAATCTGTCTCTGCTTTCGGAGACACGACCTGACCAAGGCTAGCAAGGGTGAGATTCCCGCTGGTCAACTGCTCCTGCAGCGACCCGGCACTACGTACAAGCTGGCCAAGATTGATCCCTTTCAGCGCTCCATCGGCAATATTGAGCGAGGCCGTACCGTTCATCTTGCTGACGACCTGATCGAGGGTCGATCCGCTGGTCGTGACATTGATCGCAAAACCGCCATCACCGCTGAGGCGGTCAAATCCGGTGAGTGTGCCTAGCAGGCTTTGAGCCGAAACGCTATTTGCATCCAGATCAAAACCAAACTGGGGAACCGAAGGCGAAGCATCAACTCGCACAAGCCCAGTCCAAGCGCCCCCGAAAACAGAAAATTGCTCAAACCTTGTTGAAAGGGCACCATTGGTCAGCGTCGATTTCAAGACATTGTCGGTCAGGCTGATTGGGCCAATCCTGATCGTTTCGGCTTGCAGGCTGATGTCCGCATTGAGCAGTTTGAGAGCCTGAAGGTCCAGAGGTGCGTCGCTCCAGCCAGAGTTTTGTTGTGTCGAGCTCGTCTTTGAGTCGCCCAGAAATGGGTCAAGAGATAGATCATTGGTCTTCAGGTTTGCCCGAATTACGGGAATAGCGCCGCCCAGATCAGCGCCGAGCGAGCCGGTGGTTCGGATGTCGTCCAGCTGGTAAACACCCTTGTCTAAGTTCAGGTTCTGGAAAGTACCCTCGGCGCGGCTATTCACCTTCAACACTTTCATCGTCCGGCCTTCGGGCACTGCGACGCCAAATTGCGCCAACACTGTCCGGAGCTGAGACGTCTCGATCTTCAGGTCTCCATCGATCCGACCTGCACCTGCAAATGCGAGATCGCCTGAAAAGGACGACTGAAGATTGGGACTGGTCGTGCGAATGTCTGCGCCGGTCAGGGAGGGGGTCAAAGCGCGACCGCTTAGATTAGACGAGAACGTAACCTGTTGGATCGAGGCCATTTGCGGAAGGTCGAACCCCAGCCTTGCGGCCAGATTGGCCGCATCTCGGATCGTTATGGAAGATTTTCCGTCCAGGAGGACGTCGTCGTCGAGATTGATCAAGCCGCTATAGTCTGCATTGAACCCGTCTCCGGCCAATGAAAGCTTGCTGAAGTTGAATTGCAGGCCACTTACTGGTCCGGTGACGCGACCGTCTACTTTCAGCGCCCCCAGCGGAGCAGGGTTTATTGGAAGGTCGAGATCAAGAAACCCAGCCACGTCGTTCAATTGGGGCAAGGAACCAGAAAAGACTCCATCCAGCGTCGTCTCATCGCCCGCCTGCACGTTGCCGACATAGCTTACGAAACCAAGGTCAGAACTGAACTCGAAGGCCACGCTCGCCTGTGACGTTTCCTGAAAGGTTTGCGGAGTGGACAGTGTGAGATCGGTCGTGAATGCCTGGGTCTGAAACTTTCCTTTAGCCTTCAGCACGAGAGGATCGGACGGAGAGGTGAAGGCAGTGCCGGCGTCGAGTTCTGTGAGCTCATAACGCGTGCCCGCCGACAAGTCTTCATAGAGAAGCGATGCATTCTGCAAGCTGATCCTGTCGATTCGCGCCGACACATCAGTCCCCTCATTTGGGGCGGAACTGGCCTCGTCCTCAGGATTGCCATCACCCAACACCCAGTTAACGCGGCCATCTTCGAGCCGGGTCAGCTGCACAGCCGCATCGACGAATTCAATCTTGCGAATTTCCACGCGTTTTGAGAATAGCGGCATCAGGCGGACAGAGCCACGCAGGGCGCCAGCGGTGAGCATGTTGCGCTTAGGGAAGCCCTCTGGGTTGGCGACAGAGACGTCCTCAACAGAAGCAGTAATCCCCGGAAAAACGGAAATCGAAACGTCGCCTGCGACAGTCACATCCCGCCCGAATGCCGACGACGCCGCCTTTTCGATTTGCGACTTGTACACGGAGCCTGGGATCAGGAAGGGCAAGATCAGCAGAGCGACAATGAGGGCACCGATCACTCCACCGCCGATGATGAGAATTCGCTTCATGAGATCTGACCAATACTGTTCGTGCCGATTTGGGGACGCTAGCTGCAAGTCATGGCAAACTGATGGCAGTTGGTGCTTGACCAGTGCAACGCGCTTGTCTAATCAGGCGCCTCACCGCCAAGTGTGGTGTCCGATCTGGGCGGGTGTAGCTCAGTTGGTTAGAGTGCCGGCCTGTCACGCCGGAGGTCGCGGGTTCGAGCCCCGTCACTCGCGCCATTTCTCCGGAAATGGCACCGCCAGATCGCTAACAGTCACTATACAACTCCAATAGATTTCAGAGTGCCTTCTTGAGGCAGCTGCTGGAGCGCTCCAGCAAACGCCCTTTGCAGGAATTTAGCTCAGTTGGTCTGCATGCTGCGCAAAGTCAGCGATAACGGAGGTCAATTCACGGAGTTGGTCTGGTTCGATCACAAAGGCCGGCGTCAGGTAAACAACGCGGCCAAGCGGGCGAATGAATGTGCCCCGGTCGATAAACCAGCGGCGAGCTTTCTCGACATTAAATTCGATCGCGAGTTCAACCGCGGCAACTGCACCACAGACCTGCACGCGGTTGACCAAAGGCAGCTCTCCTACTGGCATCAGCTCCCTACTCAGTTGCTGCTCGATTGAACGAACCTGCGACAGGCGAGGCTCTCTCTCAAAGAGGTCAAGGCCGGCATTGGCGACTGCGCAGCCAACTGCATGCCCAGTAAATGTTGGGCCGTGCATGAGCGCATTATCGGAGGAGTCGGTATGAAATGCCTCATACACCTTCCGACGGGCAATAGTCGCTGCGAGGGGCGTTATACCGCCGGTCAGAGCCTTGCCGACGCACAAGATATCAGGCGTGACCATTGCTCTTGTTGCGGCAAACATTTCCCCGGTTCTGCCGAAGCCTGTGAAGATCTCGTCATATATCAGGAGAACGCCATGCCGGTCGCACGCCGCGCGGATGAACCGTAATGTGTCCTCCGAGTGCATTCGCATCCCGCCAGCGCCTTGAATGAACGGCTCAACAAGCACCGCCGCAATATCATTCTGCTGGGACAGCAGGCGGTCAAATGCTTCCTGTTGCTCGGGCTGGATTGGGAGGTCGATGACGTATTGTTCCGGAACGACTCCTGCGAAGAGGCTGTGCATGCCTTCGTCTGGATCGCAGACGGACATGGTTGCGAATGTGTCTCCGTGGTAGCCGCCCTTGAAGCTGAGGAACCGTGTGCGGCGCTCACCGGTCAGGTTCATGTAATACTGGACGGCGATTTTCATGGCGACTTCCACGGCGACTGAGCCAGATTCCGTGAAGAAGGTCTTGTCGAGGTCGCCTGGCGTGATGTCGGACAAGCGCGTCGCAAGTTTGTAAGCCTGTTCGTGCGCAAGTCCGCCCAACATGACATGCGGCATGGACTCCAATTGTGCGCGTGCTGCGTCCAGAAGAGTCGGGTGATTGTACCCGTGTACACTTGTCCACCAGCTTCCAACGCCGTCTATCAGTTGACGTCCGTCAGCTAATTCGAGAAGGGCACCGTACGTCCGACTGACCGGAGCGGGATTGGGCATCGTCTTCATCTGCGCATAGGGCAGCCAGATGTGATGAAGCCCCTTGCTGAACCAGTCATGCGGATTTGTCATGTTTAGTCCTTCTGATCAGATGGGTCAGTTGCGGGTCAATTAGAGCTCAGTAGGACATGGCTTCGACGAGTTCGAGAAAGCCTGACTGCATGAGTTCATTAGAGCGACTGAAACAACACGCAGAAGCCCGCCTGCAACGCATACATGCCGCTGGGCAGCACCGCGTGGTGAAGCCCACTCGTCGTACATCAGATGCACACGCCGAGAGAGGTGGGCAGAAATCCATTTCGTTTTGCGACAATGACTATCTTTCGCTTTCGTGTGATCCACGAGTGATCCGTGCTGCGTGTGACGCCGCGGAGCAGTATGGCGTTGGTGCGGGTGCGTCACGGCTCATTACCGGTGATTGCCCATTGAATTCCGTTCTTGAGCGCCGCCTGGCCGCCATGAAGGGGACTGAAGCGTGCCTCGTCTTCGGGTCTGGTTACCTCGCAAATGTCGGAACGATCCCGGCGCTTGTTGGAAAGGCTGACACTATTCTGCTCGATGAACTCTCGCACGCGTGCATGCATGCAGGTGCGCGCCTGTCTGGCGCACAGATTCGCATCTTCCGTCACAATGATGTGGGGCACGCACGGTCGCTAATTGATCAGGCCCGGGGTCAAGTACTCCTGCTCACTGAAACAATCTTTTCAATGGATGGTGACCGGGCACCGCTCCATGAGCTCAATGCAATCTGCGAGGAATCCGGTGCGTGGCTGATGACCGATGATGCGCACGGTCTTGGTATTCTCGACGAACCAAACCCAGCTCCAGTTCAGATGGGGACGCTGTCAAAGGCCGCGGGCGCCTATGGCGGATATGTTTGCGGTCCCGCTGAAGTCATCGACATGCTGGTCAGCCGGGCAAGAAGTTTCGTCTACACGACAGGACTACCCGCTCCGGTTCTGGCAGCTGCAATTCGGGCCCTCGACATTATGTGCGAAGAACCATATCGGGCGGATCGGGCGAAAGACCACGCAGCATTGTTTTGCGACCTGATGGGGCTGCCGGCACCAGAAAGCGTCATCGTGCCGGTCATTGTCGGGGAAGAAGCACGCACGATGAATATATCGGCAGCGCTGGAGCGAGAAGGCTATCTCGTAACAGCCATCCGCCCACCTACGGTGCCCAAAGGCACATCCCGGCTTCGCATCACCTTTGCGACGGGTCATACAGAAGGAGATGTGAGGCGTCTCAGCGAAACCCTGAACAGGCTTCTTCAATCATGAGAAGTTTCTACGTCACAGCCATTGGTACAGAAATCGGCAAGACCTATGTCAGCTCGTTGCTTTTGAAGAGATGGCGCGCGGCCGGAAAGTCTGTGCATGCACTGAAGCCGGTTATGAGTGGCTTCGGAGAGGTCGATCTTGCAGAGTCAGATGCCGGACAATTGCTTGCGGCATCTGGCTGTCAGGTAACACCACAAGCAGTCTCCGAGATTTGCTTTCAGCGGTTCGAAGCACCGTTGGCTCCGAACGTCGCGATGCGCCAGACCGGCGTTTCCCAGGACTATGACGCGATCCTGGAGTTTACCCGACAGAGGCTTTGCGCGTCGACCGCAGATGTCGCGTTGGTTGAAGGGGCAGGCGGGGTGATGTCGCCGCTAACGGACGAAAAACTGCAGATCGATTTTATGGTTGACCTGGCTCTCCCCGTTATTCTGGTCGCTGCGCCCTATCTTGGCGCCGTGTCGCACAGCTTAACCGCAATCGATATGCTGGCGAAATATGGCCTGGAGCTTCACAGCTTGATCATTAGCCAGCCGAACGCTGAGGATGGCACGCCGGAGTCATTGGGTTCAGAAATCGCTCTATTTCGAAAGGTAAACTGGAGTTCGGTGCCTTACGGATCGAATGAAATACTGGTTTACCAAATCTAATCGCAAAGCGTGTCCGCGCGGTGCGACGTGTTGCTGCTGCGCACGCTCAAACGTTCACCGACCATCCGTAAACACAGGTGTGCGTTTCCCTAGCTCCGATTTGACTGCTTCGATCTGGTTCGGCGAACCGATAATCTCGTCCTGCAGCACCGACTCCAGCAGAAGGGCTTCCGCATCCGTCATATCCTGAAGCTGGTTGAAGATCTTCTTGTCAGCCCGAATTGCATCCGGATTCTTTCCAGCTATCGTCTCTGCAAGGGCGAGCGCATCAGCGTGCGGGTTGTCCGACAGTTCTGTCACAAACCCATAATCGACGGCCTGGGCGCCGGAAAAAATGCGCCCGGTGTAAGTTAGCTCCCGCAGCCTGTCGTCCCGGCAGAGAGCCTTCATGATGGGTGTGCCCGCCATATCTGGCACCAGACCCCATTTAATCTCCATGATCGACATCTTCGTATCAGGGTGTGCAATCCGGATATCGGACCCCAGTAGAAGCTGGAAGCCTCCGCCGAGCGCAACACCGTGCGCCGCTGCAATCACCGGTACCGGCAGGGTACGCCAGCCCCACACAGCCTGCTGTGCGCGATTTGCGATACCATGAGTGCGTTCAGCGAGCGGTTGACGTCCGCTGGGGGTTCCACCGCTGCCACCACCATCTGCCATTTTGCCAAAGTTACCCATGTCCAGGCCTGCGCAAAAGGCGCGGCCTTCACCAGACAGTATAACGCAGCGCACTTCAGGGTCCTTTGCCAGGGCCTCACTGGTCTCGATGAGCGCCGAGAACATAGTATCGTCGAGCGCATTCATCTTGTCCGACCGGACGAGCTTTACGTCTGCGACACCGTTGGCTTTTGTCACGCTAATGCGTTCTGACATTGATTATCCTCCCAATCTGGATCTTCGCCAAATCTGTTCAAACAAAAACGCCGGGACAATCCCTGTCCCGGCGTCACGCTCAATTGCTGTCTTTTCTAGAGGAACAGTTTTGCAAACTCACGCGGCTTACGGTTCTTCCATTTGCCTTCGTGCCATGCGGCCGAGGCGAGGAGTGGAACCACAGAACTGGCTTCGGCAAAAACCATCTGCTCATACACGGTCTGGACCTTGCCCCAGCTTGCCGCTTCCTTGAGCGTTGAGGATGAACACGCGCCATCTCGTGTGTCGGCAACGGTGATCTGCACGGCATATTTGTGCATCTCGCATTCCTTGCCGAGGATCTCGGCACAGACGACTGTGTCCTGAACGAAATTCTTGGGCACGCCGCCACCCACCATAAGGAGGCCGGTTGAGCCGGCTGCGATCTTCACATCGGTCAGTTCGCGGAAATCAGCGACGCTATCGATTGAGAGATAGTTGCCCGGATTTTCGACCTGATGTTTTACAAGGCCGAAGCCTGCCGAACAATCAGAGAAAGCCGGCACGAAGATCGGAACATTGTGATCGTAGCAGGTCTCTATCAGCGAGCCTTTTTTCTTGGCGTTGTCCTTCAACCACTTGCCTATCTCCCAGATAAATTCGCGAGAGGAGTAGGGACGCCGCTCGAGGCTATCGGCAATGTCTTTGATGATGTGGTCGCAGGCCTGGAGCTCTTCTTCGTCGATGAAGGTGTCGTAGATGCGGTCGATATAAAGGTCGCGCAGGATATTGTCGTCGACAGACTCTGGGGCCTGATAGTGCTTGTATCCAAGCGCTTCGAAGAAATCCATGTCGACGATGGACGCGCCAGTGGCGACGACGGCATCAACGAGGCCGTATTTCACGAGGTCGCGATAAATGTGCATGCAGCCCCCTGCCGAGGTCGAGCCGGCGAGGGTCAGAATGATTGAGCAGTCCTGATCGGCGAGCGCCATGTTAAAGATCTCCGTTGCGCGAGCGAGGTCGCGCGACGAGAAGGACATCTTGCCCATTGCGTCGATGATTGGGCGCGCATCGAACGATGTCATGTCGACATGCTCGACGACTTTGCTTAGCAGTTCTGCCTTGCGGTTGGATTGATCAGCCATGAGGGACTCCATTTGCCTGGAGGCGTTGTAACGAGGGGTGAATAGGGGGTCCAGACAGGAAGAATGCCCGATACCAGGATCGGGCATTCCATGAGCGTCTGGTTTTCGACTTACGCCATGACGGCGACAGTGGTTTCGCTGTAGAAGCCGTTGAAACGGGAGGCCAGTGCCTGACCGTACGCACCAAGGTGACAGACTTCGATCCAGTCGCCTTCCTGTACGTCCGCCGGAAGGTCAAAAGGGCCTTCCATGACATCGAGACTGTCGCAGGTTGGGCCAAAGAAGCGGAAGTCTGCTTTGCCGGCGTCTGGACGCGGCGCAGAACGGTAAAGTTTCACTGGAAACTTCCACGCGCACTGCGCGGCGTCGAAAAGTGAGCCATAGCTGCCATCGTTGAGGTACAGGTCGCGGCCCTTGCGAGCTTCAACGCGCGCCAGCGTGGAGCCACCTTGAGCGCACAGCGCGCGGCCAGGTTCGCCGAGAACCTGCAGGCCGGCAAATCCGTTCGCGTCCAGCGCTTTACGAATTGCAGAGAAATAGTCACTCATTGGTGCTGGCTTCATGCCAGGATAAGCCACCGGGAAACCACCTCCACAATCAACCGAATCAATAGCCACATCTGCATCACCCAGAACCGAGCGGACATAGCGCAGGGCACGGTCATAATCTTCCACATCGAGACACTGTGAGCCGACATGGAAGGTCACGCCTAGCTGCATCGCATGTGGGCGGGCGGCCTGCAGGAGATCAGCAGCGGCCTCCCGATCAGCGCCGAACTTGCCGGACAGAGGCATCGCCGCGTTCCCTTTTGGAAGGGCGACCCGCAGGTGAAGGCAGAGATCATTCGCATAACCGGTTTCTTCGAGCATCTTCTGGAGCTCTTCAGCACTGTCGAACGAGAAGTCGCGGACGCCCGCCGCATAGGCGTGACGGATCGCTGTACGCGACTTCACAGGGTGCATGAAGAACAGCTTTGCCGATGGTGCGATGGACTGCACCAGTTCAACTTCACGGGTTGAAGCAACGTCGAAATTGCGCACGCCGGTGGTCCAGAGCGTCTTGATCACGGCTGGGTGTGGGTTCGCTTTTACCGCATACAGGACTTTGCCCGGAAAGCCGTTGAGGAATGTGCGTGCAGCCGCTGCAATTTTCTTCGGGTAGAGCACGAAGATCGCGTCGTCACCTTCATAGGCGCGCAGAACGTCACCAACGCTGGCGAAGGCCGGAAGGCCCGAGCGGTTGTCGGAATCTGGAAGAATGGCAGGGCGCGCCAAAGGCGCATAGTCGGTCTTGAACATGGTGGGGATTCGGAATTTAGGCCGGCATCAAGCCGGTGAACTTTGAAACTGCTTCACACGCTAACAACGTGCGAGGCGCGGCAAGGTTCGGCGGGCACTCAGGTGGCCCGCTACGGCCTTATAAGTTCAGCGACAGCAGCCGCATAATCTCCGAATTTCTTGTCCACATAGTTATAAAGGCCCGTGTCAAAGGCCACAGCCAACAAAGAATGGGAGGTCGCAGAAGCGAACTGTTCCGGTGTCATCCAAGTATCCTCGTCAAGCATGACCGGCCTCTCGACCGATGATGAAGTGAAGACAGTTGGGCTCACCCGTACTGACGCCCTTACGGGACCGTCGTAGCTCGCTTGCTTGTCAGGAGCGGGAGATAGAGAAATCGCATATCGATTTCAAGTGATTTTTTCGCCTGTCATAGTCTCGAATGCACCTTGGAGGTCCGCGACGAGATCACTGGCATCCTCAAGCCCTGCATGTACCCGAATCAAATAGCCTTTTTTCGATGTGGTCCAGTCTGATTTCATGCGCTTTAGCTGGTCATCACAGGGAATGAGGAGACTTTCAAAACCGCCCCAGGAAAAACCGAGTTGAAAGAGCTTCAGACCGGAAATGAATGTATCCAGCTCGGCAATAGATTCTGCATCAAGCAGAAAGGAAAACAGGCCGTTACTTCCGGAAAAGTCCCGCTTCCAGATTTCATGGTCCGGGTGAGATGGCAGGGCAGGGTGGATGACCTCGGCGACTTTTGGGTGGGCTTCCAGCCACTCTGCGAGAATGAGGGCCGTCGTTTCATGTTCGCGAAGACGTGTAACGAGCGTTCGAGTGCCACGGAGAGCTGCATAGGCATCGTCTGGCGACAGCGACACGCCCCAATCCTCGGTGATCTCTTCCAACTCGGTGGCGAGTGCCCGGTCATTGGTCATGATTGCGCCGCCGAAAGCATCAGCATGGCCCACGACATATTTCGTGAGCGCCTGCACAACGAGATCTGCCCCCAACGCCAATGGCTGGCAGAATACGCCCGCAGCCCACGTATTATCCATGACGACGCGGGCACCGCACTCGCGTGCATGTTTTGTAATGGCAGTAATATCCGATATTTCGAAAGTCAGAGAACCCGGGCATTCGAGGAAGATTGCCGCCACACCCGCGTTGAGTTGTTGACGGATGCCGTCCAGGTCCCTCGGCGCAAAACGCGCGCACTTCACTCCCATCCGTTTCAGCCTGCGCTCGCAGAAACGGCGCGTTGGGCCATAGATTGAGTCTGATATCAAAACCGTGTCGCCAGCCTTTACCAGCGAGGAGATTGCTATTGCGCATGCAGAAAGGCCGTTCGGTGTCAGTCGCGCGAACTGTGCGCCTTCAAGCGTGCACATTGCCGATTCAAGTTCGCGCTGAACGGCGAGCCCCATACGCCCATAACCCGGCGACGCGGAATACAGGGTCTTGCGGTCCGGTAGAATTACAGTTGATGCGCGTTCGATCGGAGGATTAACGGTCCTGCGGGATCCCGTTCCGGCGTGGTTGTGAATCAGCTTTGTGGGCCTCTTCATGCATCTGCCTTCTGCACGGGATTGTCCGCATGGCTTGCCCACTCCGTCCAGGAGCCGTCATACACAGCGACGTCGTAATTGCCGAGCTCGGCCAGAGCCAGGGCAATCACCGCAGCTGAGACACCCGAGCCACACGTTGCAACCGCGGGCGATGATCGACACTTACCGAGAAGGACCTCAAGGTGAGCTTTGTCGACCAGCTTTCCATCGCTGCCAATGAGTGCGCTGGATGGTATATTCACGCTACCGGGTATGTGACCTGACGAAAGGCCGGCCCGCGGCTCTGCCTCGACGCCGTTGAACCGGCCAGAAGGCCTCGCATCAAGGATTGGCGCGGCTGACGTCGCCGCAAGGGTCTGCATCTGTTCCATCGTCTTAATCAGGTCAGACCGAACACGTGGCGTAAAATGGCGGCCACCGGTCACGACGGGCGGCAAGTCTTCCAGTTCACCGCCTGCACCCTGCCAGGCGCGCAGCCCACCGTCGAGGACATAAACGTCCTTGTGCCCCATGTGGCGGAACATCCACCAGACCCTCGCCGAAGCGAAGAAGTCATTGGCGTCGTAGACCACGATCCGGTTGCCATCGCCGACCCCCAGCTTCCGGATGCGGGAAGAAAATTTTACCGAATCCGGCATCATATGTGGCAGGTCGCTTGTCGTGTCGGCGATCTCGTCGATATCGAAATATACGGCGCCCGGAATGTGGCCCCTCGCATAGGTGTCGCGGCCAGCATTCGAAGGGGAAGCCCAGGACGGATACCAGCTGGCATCGATCACCCGAAGGTCCGGAGCATCGATGTTTTCCATCAGCCATTCGGCAGATACGAGAGGCGAGTCGGTCATTAGATCAGTCTTTCATCCAGGGCGGGACAGGAAGATCCTTGGTCCTGAGGAATTCGGGGTTGAAGAGCTTGGATTGATAACGATTACCGTAGTCGCACAACATGGTCACGATTGTGTGGCCGGGTCCAAGCTCCTTTGCAAGCCGGACCGCGCCGGCGATATTGATGCCCGCTGACCCTCCAAGACACAGACCTTCTTCAAGTATGAGGTCATACAGGATGTTCAGGGCTTCAGTGTCGCTGCAGCGATACGGGAAATCGACATTGAGCCCTTCCAGATTCTTGGTAATGCGGCCCTGACCGATCCCTTCGGTAATGGATGTGCCTTCAGATTTCAGCTCACCCGTCTTGTAGTACTGATAGAGCGCCGCCCCACCGGGATCAGCAAGGCCGATCTTGATGTCCTTGCGCTTGTCACGAAGCGCCTGAGCGACGCCTGCTAGCGTGCCGCCAGAACCGACGGCGCAGATAAAACCATCGACCTTGCCGTCCAGATCATTCCAGATTTCAGGCCCTGTGGTCTCATAGTGAGCTTCGCGATTGGCCACATTGTCGAACTGGTTCGCCCAGATTGCGCCATTTGGTTCCGTCTTGGCGAGGTCTTCTGCCAGTCGCCCCGAGTAGCGCGCATAATTGTTCGGGTTGGCGTAAGGGACGGCATCTACCTCAATGAGTTCAGCGCCAAGCAGCCGCACGGCATTCTTCTTTTCCTGACTTTGAGTACGAGGCATCACAATCGTGACCTTGTAGCCAAGGGCGGAGCCAACGAGCGCCAGCCCGATACCGGTATTGCCCGCAGTGCCTTCCACGATTCGACCACCGGGCTTCAGCAAGCCCCTGCGCTCGGCATCTCTGACAATGCCGAGAGCTGCCCGATCCTTGACGGACTGGCCCGGGTTCAGGAACTCGGCTTTGCCGAGAATTGTGCATCCCGTCTCCTCGGATACGCGCTTCAGTTTTATCAGGGGCGTATTCCCTATGGCGTCCAGGACGGAATTCTTCACCATTTCGACTTCTCCACTACAGGTCTCGTGTAACTTCGACACATCTGCCTGACAACATGGCGCCCGGTGATCCGATCTCAAGCTGCGTTCGTAACAATAAGGATTAGAATTTCTGGACGCGAATGCACATGATTGAACAGGAAACCTATCAAAGTTTCATGCTGGACTATGTGGCCGGGCGGCTTTCGCCCGCGTTCCATACGGCAGCGACGATTCATCGGCTGATGACATCAGAAGGCGATGAGTCTGCCACGCTTTGGGAAATCGCGCGGAGCGAAATCCTGCAACGGGAAAATTTAGAAGCTGAACTCTCAGCTGCAGAGGCGGACGTAGATGCCGCCTTGTCGGTCATCCACACAGATTTCAACAAGGTCACTTGGCGGCGTGGCATATCGGGTGTCCGGTACTCACCACAATCGGGAACGGGTGGGCAGTTGATGCACCTCAAACCGGGACAGAGTGTCTTTAGTCACGGTCACTCGGCGCTCGAGGCGACGGTCGTGCTTGAAGGGGTCTTCGACGACGGTGTCGGACGTTATCGCCCCGGTGAGATTGTCCTCGCGACACCCGGTGTCAGGCACCGCCCGTCGGCGGCAGACAACAAGGCCTGCACCTGTTTCGTCGCAAAGCAGATTACCAAATTCTGGAGACTGACATGACTAAAATGATCGCTTTGGTAACACTGGCCACCGCGCTCTCTGTACCGACATTCGCGGATGCAGCTCCAGCAGGGGCGCCTGTGGCCGCGAATGCGCCAACAGCCTGGCAACCGGAGGACGGTGACAGGATCAGCTTTACGGTCTTGCGCAAGGGCAAAGCGTTCGGGACTCATACGGTCGATTTCGACGTGGATAAGGATGGTTCGTATGAGGTCGAAACCAATGTCAGTCTGAAGGCAGGCCTCGGACCGATCACCATGTTCAAATATGATCTGTCAGCCACGGAACAATGGGAAGATGGCCAGCTCGTCGCCGTTAACAGTCGGACAAATGACGACGGCAAAACAAAACGGGTGTCGGCTGAACTGATTGGTGGCGAACTCGAAATACAAGGCAGCGCTTACATTGGCACAGCGCCTGCCGGAATTATTCCGTCCAGCCACTGGAACATTCAACAGGCCTTCAGCTCTGAGATACTGTCCACGGAAACCGGAGCTATCCTGGATACGAAGGTCACGCCACTAGGCAAGGAAACCCTGACAATTAATGGCCAGCCTGTCGAAGCGATGCAGTATCGACTTGTATCTGACCTCACCGTTGACCTTTGGTATGACGAGCGAAATCGTTGGGTAAAGCTAAGCTTTGAAGCACGCGGACAGCAAATCGACTATGTGCTGGACGCGCTTTACTGATCAGGTACGCGATACCTGAAATTGGCCTACATTGATCCGTCCGTTACGGAAGCCAGCTTCACAGTAGCTGAGATAATACCGCCACATTCTGCGGAAACGTTCATCAAATCCCATGGATTGGATTCTCGACCAGGCATCCTCGAAACGGTCGGCCCACATCTTCAGAGTGCGCGCATAATCCTGGCCGAAGTAGTGCACGCCGTCATATCTGAGGCATGCATCGTCGAAACTCGTTTTCAGGACGGCTTCGCTTGGCAGCATGCCGCCTGGAAAGATATAGCGCTGGATGAAATCGGCCCGGTTGCGATATCGTGAGAACAAATCGTCCCTGATTGTAATGATCTGCAGGGCTGCTTTCGCGTCTTCCTTCAGGCAATCGCGAACCTTCGCAAAGAAGCTTGGCCAGTAGGATTCGCCAACCGCCTCGAACATCTCGATGGAGGCTATTCCATCATACTTGCCTTCATGATCCCGGTAGTCCTGAAGGCGGATCTCCACTCGGTCGCTGAGCCCCTCGCGATTCATACGTTCGATGGCAAATTCATGCTGCGCTTCCGATATTGTGAGGCATGTCACGCGGCTGCCATGGACCTTGGCGACGTGTTCAGCAAAGCCGCCCCAGCCGCAGCCTATTTCGAGAATGTGGCTGCTTGGTCCCGCACCAATCAGTTTCGCGATATGGTCGTATTTTGCCGCCTGGGCCTGCTCGAGGCTCATATTTGGCCGGTCGAAAATGCCGGATGAATAGGTCATGGAGCGGTCGAGCCATGACGAATAAAAATCATTGCCCAAATCATAGTGCGCCATGATGTTGCGGCGTGCACCGGACCGGCTGTTGCGGTTAAAGAGGTGCCGAATCTTGTTGAGGGCTTTGACGACAGTACCGCCTACAGCCAGCCTGCCAGCCGCTTCGAAATTTGCGGAGAAGTATTCGAGCAGCGCAGTCAGATCCGACGTTGACCAATCCTGATCCATATAGCTTTCGGCAAAGCCGATATCGCCCCCCGCCAGGGCTTTCTTTGCAAAGCTGAAGTCATGCACTTTGACCACAGCATGAGGACCGGGCTCACTGCCTTCAAAAACGACTGCTCGCCCGTCTGGCAGGTCGAATCGGATCGATCCTTTCTCGGTTCGCAGCAGCATCATGCCTGTCAGGCGAAAGCTCGCCGGAACACCCCTGAGGTTGCGAAGGGCTGCGCCCGATGCCTTGATAATTTCGCCTGCACTCATGCCGCGCGTTTTCTCCCTTCTGGGCCGTCTTTCGAAGCGACGGTCGTTTTCTGCTTGGAAAGCTGCGGCTTCGGGTGATACTTTGCCCCTTTAAGCCAGAGCTTCAGAGCTTCCCAATGAATAGCAAGATTTACGCCCAACGTCGAAAAAGGGCGGATTATGGCGGCGGTCAGCAGCTTGCTGTCGGTTGCGCTTTGCGCCCGTGTTGCAAGCGATGCCATGTGCTGAGGCTTACCGTCTTTTGTCGTGGTTACACCGAGGCGGATGCCGCGCTCTGTAACCTGCAGTGAGAACTCATATGTTCCCGAAACATCGAAGAAGGGCGACACGTGAAATGATTTCGGCGCAGCGTGTCGACTCCAGGAACCGTTGAGAGCTGCAGTATAGCAATGCCTTTCTCCAAACGTGTTCCGCACTTCGTAGATGATGCCAACTGGTGTGTTTCCATCGGACGCCACCCAGAGCGATATCGGTGCAAACTTGTATCCAGTGTGACGGGGAAACGTGACCAGCTTGATATTAAGCCTGTCGGCAACCACACCGGCTTTGAGCAGTTCGTTCTCGGCCCAGTCGCGAAGCGGTACGGCACCGCAAGCACCATGGTCCCTTTGACGGAAGGCGAACAGATTCGCCTTGTCGACACTAAACAATGAGCATTGTTTATGAACCTCATCCAAGCGGTCGATGTCGATTTCGATCATGAAGACCTTGTAGATGAAGCTGGACTGAAAGGGGGCAAAGCGCCGGTGCCGGGTCTTCCCATAGTGAAGCTTAAGAGGATAATCTAATCTCACGAACGAACCCTCGTGACTGCGCGCTCGGATGGAACGAAGCGAGGCTGAAGATCGACCGTTTCGACACCCTCTGCAGCCCATTCAACCGCGCCGCCGAGCGACAGCGCAGCCCGCAACCCACTCTTCAGGCCGTCTTCATGAAAGCCGGAGCCCAGCCACGCGCCAGCATACCAGATGCCGCGCTCTCCCTGAAGGCGTTCAAGCGAGCGTTTGGCGGCATCGGCGGCAGCGTCGAACTGCGGGTGGTCAAACTCGACCTGCAGAAAAGTGTCCGCTGTGGCTGGCTGTTGTTTGGGGTTAAGCGTCACAAAGAGTGGCTTGTCCTGCGGTAGGTTCTGCAACCGATTCATCCAGTAAGTCAGGCAGATTGATTGATCGCTGGACTGGGTTCCAAGAACGTTCCAGCTCGCCCAGGCGGCACGCCGCGCTGGCATGAAGTCGGGGTCGCGGTGCAGGATAATCTCGTTCGGACGGTAGCGAATGGAGCCCAGCAGGAATCGGGGCATTTCGAATTGCTCTGAAAGGAGGCTGCGTGCCTGGTCGGAATGAACCGCCAGGATGACATCGTCGAATATCTGGTCGGGGGCGCCGTTAATACTCACGCGCACCTTGGTCCCGAAGGGCGTCACTTGTTTTACAGGGCTACCGAGTTTGAGGCGCGCTCCCAGTGCGTTCTGAACTTTGCGGACATAGGATTGAGACCCGCCAGACACGGTCCGCCACTTTGGGCGTTCCTTGTGCATCAGCCGGTGGTTTTCGAAGAACCGGAAAAAGCTAAGTGCCGGATATTCAAGAATCTCTCCGGGAGGCGTCGACCAAATAGCACCGCCCATCGGCAGGATGTAATTTACCTGAAAATCTCTAGAGAATCGGTGACGGTCCAGCCAATAGCCCAGGCTTTCCGATTGAACATCACCATTCGCCAGCGCTGCACGCGCGGTATCGTTGAATCTCAGAATCGTTCGCCAGAACCGATGAAACCGTGGCCGGAAAAGATTCCGTTTCCGAGCAAACATGCCGGTTATGGTCGATGCCCATTCAAACCCGTCTGGATTAGATACGGCAAAGCTCATATCGCTTTGCTCGGTAGCCACATTTAGCGCGTCGAAGAAGCCTGTCAGGTTCGGATAGTTCAAACCGTTATAAACGATAAAGCCCACATCGACATCGATCTGCGCGCCATCATAATCGACAGAGACAGTATGGGCATGACCGCCCGCCCGGTCTCTTGCTTCGAACACAGTAATATCAGCTGTGTTTCGAAGGGCGTAGGCTGCGCCCAGTCCGCTTATTCCGGATCCAATGATAGCGATCTTCTTCATGCCGGTTCCTGCTTCTTTAGTGTATCCCAGGCCTCGAGCGCACGCTGGCGTCCTTCGGAATGGTCTATGATCGGCTTTGGATAGGTTTCACCCAGAGTGACGCCTGCTTTCTCAAGCGTCTCCTGATCGGCTTCCCACGGAGCGTGGAGGTGTTTGTCGGGCAGGCCCGCGAGTTCCGGACACCATTTGCGGACATACTCACCCGTTTCATCGAATTTCTGGCCCTGCGTGATCGGATTGAACACGCGGAAATAAGGCGAAGCATCTGCGCCAGAGCCTGCTGTCCATTGCCAACCACAGGCATTGGACGCCGGATCTGCATCTACGAGCGTATCCCAGAACCAGGCTTCCCCGTCCTGCCAAGGGGTGAGGAGATGTTTGGTGAGCAGGGATGCGACAATCATCCTGACCCGATTGTGCATCCACCCTGTCGTCCACAGCTGGCGCATGCCGGCGTCTACGATCGGATAACCGGTCTGACCTTTCTGCCAGCGTTCCAGACGGGACGCATTCGGCCGCCACGGCATACTGTCGAACCGGTCATTGTAATTTTTCCGGGTCATTTCCGGATTGTGGTAGAGAAGAACATAGGAGAATTCGCGCCACACGACTTCCGAGAGGAACGTCCAGGCGCTGTCATCCTGCTTGAAGCCATGGTTTATCTTTGACGTCACCGAACGCCAGATCTGAGCCGGGCTGATTTCGCCAAACGCCAGGTGCGGAGAGAGGCCTGAAGTTCCGTCTTCAAGGTCAGGCCGATTTCGGGCCGATTTGTATTCGCGAAGACCATTGTCGAGGAACCGTTGAAGCCGGGCTACAGCCCCATCCTCGCCTGGTGTCCACTTGTCGTCAAAACCAGACGACCAGTCAGGGTCCGTGGGGTGAAGTCCCCAATCCTCGATGCGATCGCCGTCAATACCTTGGCCTCCAAGCTTTTCTGGAGCAGGGAAGGGCGCCGGAGCCTCGTAGCACGTCTTGACGGCGCGCCAGTACGGCGTGAACACCTTGTAGTACCCGCCAGATGAGGTCTTGATGGTCCATGGCTCTGTCAGCAGTGCGGTGGTGAAGCTTTCGGCGCAGAGCCCGTCATTTGCTAGCGTTTCCTTCAGATGACCGTCGATATCGCGTTCAGCTCGTCCATATCGACGCCCCCAATACACGCCTGCCGCATCGATTTCCTTGACGAGGTCCATGACGACCGCACCGGGGTCTCCTTTTCGGCAGATGAGTTTCCCGCCACGGCTGGAAACATCCGAGCGAAGTGATTTCAAAGATTTATCCAGCCACCAGAGCGAGGCTCCCCCCAGTCCTCGCAGTTTGGCGTGCTCTTCCAGGACGTAGAGGCAGATAATCTCAGCGCCCGTCTCGACCGCTGCTGCAATTGCTGCATTGTCGCGAAGGCGCAAATCACGTCTCAGCCAGACGATCAGTTTTTTACCTTTGAGGTCTGGCAGTATCGCCTCCAATGTGTGCGTTCTGGTTTGTGTACGTGTGGAGACAGGATTTGGATGAGTCTGAAGTGAATTACACCGCGAGCTGGCGCTACGAAGCGTCCTTCTCTAGAAGACGGCGCATGACGAATGCGACGCGGCGGGCGACAGGAGACAGTGCATGAGGCAAGAACTCGTCCGCCTGCTTGATGAGGCCCGCGGCAAGACAGTGCTCTGTGTCGGCGACATCATGCTGGACCGTTTTGTATATGGCTCGGTGACCCGGATTTCGCCTGAATCGCCTGTGCCGGTGCTGCATAAGTCGCGCGTGTCCGAAATGCCGGGTGGTGCCGGAAACGTTGCACGAAATCTCGCAGCCATGGGCCTCAACGTTATCCTCGTTGGCTGTGTCGGAGACGATGAAGACGGTCAGCGTCTCTCGGCGCTCATGAATGAGCAGCCCGGTATTGAGGCGCGTCTGGCACGATCGTCATCCTGTCAGACAATCGTGAAAACGCGATTCATTGCGAGCAATCAGCAGCTGTTGCGCGTCGACACAGAAGCGCATCAGCCGGACATAGGCGCCGCAGGCGCGGTGGTTTCCTCAGCCATTTCCGCCGCGCTATCGCGCGATGATTGCAGCGCCGTCGTCATTTCCGATTACGCCAAAGGGAGCGTGACGCCAGCGATTGTTCAGTCATGTGTCGATGCAGCGAGGAGCAAGAGCTTGCCGGTCCTGGTTGACCCCAAAGCGAAAGACCTCAGCATTTACCGGGGTGCGCGTCTGATCAAACCGAACGCTCATGAACTTGCGGCGGCTGTGGGGCGAGCATGTGTTGACGATGCCGAAATCGAGCGCGCTTTAACAGAATTGAAGACTCAACTGCCTGAAACGGTTCTTGTTGTTACGCGTGCGGAGAAGGGGATGTCCTGGTTGTCCGACGGAGCTGTGAAGCACCGAAGAGGCGAAGCGCGCGAAGTTTATGACGTCTCTGGCGCTGGCGACACGAGCATGGCGGCTATCGCTCTCGGATACGCCGCAGGTGCCCCACTGGAACTCTCGGTCGCGCTTGCTGTGACGGCGTCCGGTATTGCCGTCGCCAAGGCCGGGACAGCAACCGTGTCCGCCGATGAAATCCGCCGCGTCCTCGAACCCCAGCATCACGGACTGCAGGCGCCAATAGTCGACCATGACAATCTGGCCAAGCGGAGGGCTGAGTGGAAAAAGGCCGGGCTGCGTGTCGGCTTTACGAATGGGTGTTTCGACATTCTGCACCCCGGCCACCTCAAGCTGCTACAGGAAGCGCGCTCGCGATGCGACCGGTTGATCGTGGCGATCAACTCAGATGCATCGGTGAAGCGCTTGAAGGGTGAAACCCGCCCGATCAATGACGGCGCAGCCAGGACGGCGATCATGGCTGGTATCAGCGCGGTCGATGCCGTCACTATGTTCGAAGAAGACACGCCAGAAGCGCTCATTAGGCTCCTGGTTCCCGACATCCTCATCAAGGGTGGAGACTATACCGTCGAAACCATTGTTGGTGCTGACACCGTGCTTGCCGCAGGCGGCGAAGTGCACATCGTGCCCCTCGAGCCGGGTCAATCCACAACGCAGATTATCGAGCGGTCCCGGTCCTAATTGCCCCGGTCACCCGATATGTCCTCGTCCTGATTGGGGCGACGTATCGGCGCCACGTCGACGACTTCGTCAGCCGCCCAGGAATCAAACGGCTCTGCCGGCTTGACGGCATTTGCATCGAGCCACTCCGAAAGGACCGCAGCTCGGCTTTCCAGCGCAGGGATAAAGGAGTCGCCTGCAATGAAGGTCCGCTTGGGATGGGGAAGACTAGGCAATATCCACCTCTTTCTTGAGGGTTCTGAACCAAGTTCGACCTTTAGAACGCAGGCCTCGAATGCATTGCTGCACGCACCGACGCTTTCGTCCAGGCTTTCAATGGCGCTGGACGCCGGGACAATGATCCCGCCAAAGCGCTCCCGGAAGATCTCGTCTGAAGGCAGCGCTGCCACGACTGCGGGTACGAACTCTTCCGCGCCTGGCGCGATCAGAATAACAACGCCGCGATCGCGATTGTCTACGGTCAGGTAACGCGTGAAGCCATCCTGAATATCGGTCTTCGAAGTGTTGATCGCTTCAATGCGTGGCTTTCCGGTCAGAGCAGGCGAAGGAGATCGGAAAGATGGCGCGTACAGGCTCAAATCACTGTGCTGCAGACCTGTCTCGGACAGGAAGGACGTGAACTCATCATGTAAATCAGGCGCGTCCGCCGCAACAAGACCTGCAGGCGCGGGGTGAAAAGAGGGCGGGGCAACCACAAAAAGATCCACTCCCCAGGGTGTCACCCAGCCGCCATCTGTGTCTTCAGATGGTCTTTCCAGCCACACATCGTCGTAAAAGAAGTCAGGGGCCGGCGGAATTGTATCTGACCGACCGATAAATGAGGTATAAATCAGGTCCTTGAAAACGAACCAGCCTACGAGAACAACAAGGATAGCGATCAAGCCGCGGCGCATTAGACTTCCTTCAGTGCCTGCAACAGTCCCGAATATGACGGTTGATCCACCTTTACCTGCGCAATTGCGGTCTTTTTTAGATGACTCATCAGCTTTGCTGAATTTGCCGAGATTTCTCTTGCTCTCAGGCGCCGGCTCAACTCGTCATTGAGCACGCTCAGTTCCTCTTCGTCTGGCAGGTCCAATAGTAACTGGAGTCGAGCGCGCTCTTCCGCATCATTCGTCTCGCGGGCCCGAATGTCGCGGCTGATGGTGCCGAGAACATTTGACGCGACTCTCGCATGGAATGCGGAGCGGCCGGTAAGTTCCGGCATAGCCGTTTCGTCCACGAATGTCTTCACCGCCTCTACAAGCTCGGCAACGCTCGGCTGGTTATACATTTACTGCTTCTCCAACAGATTCATGAGGTCGATTTCTGTTTCCGACACGCGGCGTCCGATGGCGGCTCGTTCAACATTTGGTGCAGCGCCAGACCGATAGGACTCGTACATCATCATGCACATGATGCCCCACTTAAGACTTCCCAGGATTTCCCACCAGTCGATATCGGCAGGCGTGAAGCTTGCTCCGCCGGCTTCAGCATAAGCACTCAGCAGCGCTTCGACATCGCCAAAGCCACCCAACCGGTTCTCAGACTGGCCGAACCGCCAGGAATTTACACACATCCATGCAATGTCTTCTCTGGGGTCACCAAGATGGGCGAGTTCCCAGTCAAGAACTGATGCAAGGCCGGTTTCGTCAACCATGATATTGCCCAACCGGAAGTCGCCGTGAACCAGTACGGGCGGTAGCGGCTTGGGCGCATTGTCCTGAAGCCAGACAACGGCAAGGTCAAAGACCGGGCGACGAATACCGGTGGTCTGATAGGTTTCATCGTAGCGCTTAAGTTGATCGAGGCCTCCGCTGACTTTCAAGGCTTCTATGCCGGTCGGCGAGATGGAGTGAATGCCCGCGAGTGCCGTGCCGCATTGACCAGGCAATGCTGCACGGGCCTGCCCGAATCGCTCATCGCGCAATATACGCCTTGCGATCGTCTCCCCAGATACACGGCTCATGAAAAAGCCTTCTCCCAGGCCGTCGCATTCTTCGAGGACGTAAAGAACCTTAGGAACCGGCACGCCGACTTCGGCGGCCTTGGCGATCAACTGGGCTTCGTTCGAAAGACCAATTGCATTCGACTCCGGCGTGGTTGCAGTCGCGGCTGGAGAGCGGCGCAGAATAATGTCGGGTGGGGAATCTGTCCCTGTGAGGGACAATAGCCATGTTTCCTGGCTGGCGCCTCCCGACAGGCGATCGGCGGCCGCCAGCTTCGCCGATCCGTTGTAAATCCGTTCAATGACAGCAGATAGCCTGCGTTCGAAATCTTGTAGCTCACTCATCTTCGCCACAATTAACGTAAAGAAGATCACTTCCAAGCCATACTCGACGTAAACCCTTTGGACCCAGGAGCGCCTTGATGCCCAAAAGACGCAAGAAAGACAGTGGTTTGATGGACATAGAGCCTAAACCCCAGCGTCTCAGCG
>Ga0310345_10000285_pt1 | contig 88472 bp, 62 predicted proteins | sample HC15DNA20500_MG_FD_204667 | JGI IMG/M metagenome (GOLD analysis project Ga0310345, IMG submission 204667) | Marine microbial communities from station ALOHA, North Pacific Subtropical Gyre - HC15-DNA-20-500_MG | ecosystem: Environmental > Aquatic > Marine > Oceanic | place: Pacific Ocean: North... | reverse complement strand
GCAGCGAGAACGGCAGCGGCAGCGAGAACGGCAGCGGCAGCGAGAACGGCAGCGGCAGCGAGAACGGCAGCGGCAGCGAGAACGGCAGCGGCAGCGAGAACGGCAGCGGCAGCGAGAACGGCAGCGGCAGCGAGAACGGCAGCGGCAGCGAGAACGGCAGCGGGCCTAGCTATTCCTCCTCGCCTCCCACCTCTCCTCCTCCCCGTGATCTGCGTTGACCATGAGGGCGTCGGGCTCGGATTCGGACGGTCCCGGCTGGCCCGTCGCCGGCGCTGAATGACGATATGACGACGAGCGTCCCCGGCCTCACGCCCTCGCGACGGGAGAGCAGGCGCGGCGCCGGGCCTAGCTATTCCTCCTCGCCTCCCACCTCCCTCCTCCCCGTGATCTGCGTTGACGACGAGGGCGTCGGGCTTGGGTCCCGGCTGGCCCGTCGCCGGCGCTGAATGACGATATGACGACAAGCGTCCCCGGCCTCACGGCGCCGCGACGAATGACGATATGACGACGAGCGTCCCCGGTCTCACGGACTCGCGACGGGAGAGCAGGCGCGGCGCCGGGCCTAGCTATTCCTCCTCGCCTCCCACCTCCCTCCTCCCTGTGATCTGCGTTGACAACGAGGGCCTCGGGCCGGCGCTGAATGACGATATGACGACGAGCGTCCCCGGCCTCACGGACTCGCGACGGGAGAGCAGGCGCGGCGCCGGGCCTAGCTATTCCTCCTCGCCTCCCACCTCCCTCCTCCCCGTGATCTGCGTTGACGACGAGGGCCTCGGGCCGGCGCTGAATGACGATATGACGACGAGCGTCCCCGGTCTCACGCCGGTCTCACGGACTCCAGGCCGGGGTGCGGTAGGCTCGCCTCATGCGCCGCGCTCTCGTCGTCGCCCTCTGCCTGGCCGGCTGCGCCGGCGCCTCGGAGCCTCACGGCCTCGCTGCGAGCCCCGAAGAGCGCTCGCCGCCGAGCGGCGAGACCGGGCGCGAGGCCGCGGCTCGGTCGGAGGAGACCGCGCCTGAACGGAGCCCGGCGTCGGCTGCGTCGTCCGAGGCGGTCCGCGCCTTCTTCGCCGCCCACGCGGGCTGCGACCCGCGGTGCGCGGCGAGCGACCCCGACGCCGAGGGCACGAGCCTCTTCTTGACGGATCCTCGTCGGCTCGCCAGCGTGCCCTTCGCGGGCGGCGAGGCGCAGCTCTGGTCGGTGGGCTGGGCCAACAGCGGCCCGGACTCGGGCACGGAGCTGGTGCTCGTGGTCCCGACGGCCTCGCCGCCCGAGGAGGCGGAGCGGGACGATGTGTGGGCGGCTCACGAGCTGTTCCCCGCGGCGATCGAAGGGCACACCTCGGTCGCCGTGGGCGCGCTGGCGCACCGCTCGGAGCAAGACGTGATCGACGCGCGCGACGCCGCGTCCGAGCCGCGCCTCGAGGTCGACGGCGGGGTGCTGCGGGTGAGCTTCGAGGTGATCGAGCAGCGCAGCTGGCTGGTCGCGTTCGAGGAGTGCGAGGAGGTCGAGCGCGGCCCTCGCTTCCGCTACCGCGTCGAGACCCTGTGCTCCGCGCGCCCCGGGGGCGAGGACGCGCGAGAGCCCTGCGGACGCAGCTGCGTCGGCGAAGGCTGCCCCGCCCGCACCTGCGACGCCGGCGGCGCCCTCACGTGCCGGAGCCTGGTGACCGCGCGCTCGCTGCTCGCCCCCGGCGGCCTCGACGACTGCCGCGGCCCCGCCGGCCCCCGGCGACGGCCCACCCCCGAGGAGGCGCGCGCCGTCGAGCTCTCCGTGGAGGTGGTCGCGCCCGACCGCGTGCGGGTGACCGGCCCCTCCCCCGACGCCGGCGAGGTCGCGCTCGACGCCGTCCGAGGCCTCCCGCCCCTCGAGCTCGTGTGCCCGCTGCTGGGCTTCGAGCAGGGCTGCGACGACGAAGAACGCGCTCGCTACGACGCGCTCGTCGGCGCGGCGCGCTGAAGGAAGGAGATCAGAACACCCCGGACCAGCCGAAGAGGGGCATCGTCATCTCTCCGGGGGGCGCCTCGCGCGGCCACGGGTGCTCGGCGATCGCGACCTCGGCCAGGGTGATGGCGACGCCGAGGACCGCCAGGCCGACGCTGGTCGCGATCACCCCGGAGAGCTCGTCGAGCCCGATCGCCGTGAGCACGACGCCGACGAGCGACGCCGCGAGGATCGGGCCCCAGCTCAGGAAGTGCGCCTCCTCGACCAGCTGCGGGTCGTGGGCGAGCCGCTCCATGCGCAGCACCGAGTAGGTGGCGGCGCCGCCCGCCCCGGCGATCAGGCCGGCGACGCCGACGATGGAGAGCGCGTCGCCTCGCTCCCCGGCGGCGCGAAGCGAGAAGGACAGCAGCCCGCCGAGCAGCGCGCCCCCGACGATGCCATGGTGGAAGACCATCGCCGGCTCGACCGGGACGCCGTAGGCCTGGGTGACGCCGGAGAGCACGGCGCTGCTGACCACCGCGGCGAGCGACATCGCGGCGCCGACCGCGATCCCGTCCCCCCGGTCGACGGCGGCGACCAGCGCGGCCGTCAGGAGCAGCCCGGCCTCCAAGGTGGCGACGCCCCAGGTGAGCCCGGTGGAGTCCTGGAACGTCGGGCCTTCGTCGGTCTGGGCCCGGGCGGCGGCGGGCGCGCCGGCGAGGGAGAGCGCGAGGATCCCGGCGAGGGCGAAGCGTGCCATGCGGACAACCGTAGCCGGAGAAGATGACGTTCTCGTGAGGAACCTCACCTGGGCGCCGATTTCCGGTATGATCTCGGCAGCGATGGGTGACCACTCGGTCTCGGGCAAGCTCGATCAGGAAGAAACGCGCGCCTTCATGAAGGCGCTCCTCGCCGACGTGAGGGCGCTCGAGGTCATGCTCGAGCGCGGCATGTTCGACGAAGGCCGACGCCGCGTCGGCGCCGAACAGGAGATGTTCCTGGTCGACGCCGACATGCGGCCCGCGCCCGTCGCGTGCGAGATCCTCGACGGATGCGAGGAGAGACGGCTCACGACCGAGCTGGCTCGCTTCAACCTCGAGGCGAACGTCGACCCACGGGTCTTCGGGGGCACCGCGCTCAGTGAGCTCGAGGCCGAGATCCGCACCCTGGTGGGGATCGCCGACGGTCGCGCCCACGCGCACGGCGCGCGGGTGCTGCTCACCGGCATCCTGCCGACGCTCCGGCGGAGCGACCTGGGCCTCTCGAACATGACGCCGAGCCCCCGCTACCGGGCGCTCAACGACACGCTCCTCACGATGCGTGGCGGCGACTTCCACATCGAGATCAAGGGCATCGACGAGCTCAACGTCCGGCACGACAACGTCATGTTCGAGGCCTGTAACACGAGCTTCCAGGTGCACTTCCAGGTGGCGCCGAAGGAGTTCGCGAAGCTCTACAACGTGGCCCAGCTCGTCACCGCGCCGGTGCTCGCCGCCGCGGTGAACTCGCCGATGCTCTTCGGCTCGAGGCTCTGGCACGAGACGCGGATCGCGCTCTTCTCCAGCTCGATCGACGAGCGCTCCAGCTCCCGCGCGGCCCGCGGCTTCCGCCCGCGCGTCACCTTCGGCGACGGCTGGGTGAAGAGCTCGGTGCTCGAGATCTTCCGCGAGCAGATCGCCCGCTTCCGCGTCGTCCTGAGCGCGCCGGCGAACGGCGACCCGATGAAGGCGGTGGAGCGCGGCGAGGCGCCCAAGCTGAGCGCGCTGCGGCTCCACAACGGCACCGTCTACCGGTGGAACCGCGCCTGCTACGGCATCAACGACGACGGGGTGGCGCACCTCCGCATCGAGAACCGCGTGCTCCCGAGCGGCCCGACGATCCTCGACGAGGTGGCCAACGCCGCCTTCTTCTTCGGCCTGATGAGCGGCGTGGTCGAGCGCATCGGCGACCCCCAGCACGCGCTGGACTTCGACATCGCGAAGGACAACTTCTTCGCGGCGGCGCGGCACGGGCTGAAGGCCCAGTTCACCTGGCTCGACGGCGAGACCCTGACCGCCGGGGAGCTGATCAGGGAGCGCCTGCTCCCGCTCGCCCGCGAGGGGCTCGAGCACGTCAAGATCGCGGGCGAGGACATCGATCGCTACCTCGGCGTCATCGCCGCCCGGGTCGACGCGGGCCGCACCGGCGCCGCCTGGACGCTCGAGTCGGTCAGCGCGATCGGCAAGGACGTCTCCGAGGACATGCGCGAGCGCATGCTGCTGAAGACGATGCTGGAGCACCAGCGCACCGGCACCCCCGTGCACGAGTGGGCCACGCCGGTGCTCGGCGCCATGAGCGATCAGGAGGACGAGTGGCGGCGCGGGCTGCAGCGCGTCGGCCAGTTCATGAGCACCGATCTCTTCACCGTGCAGCCGACCGACCTGGTCGACCTCGCCGCGAGCGTGATGGAGTGGGAGCACATCAAGCACGTCCTCGTGGAGGACGATGACGGACACCTGCTCGGCCTGGTCACGCACCGCTCGCTCCTCCGCCTGGTGGCGCGTGGCGGACACGAGGGCAAGGCGCCGATCATCGTGCAGGACATCATGATCGAGTCGCCCCGTACGGTGACACCCGACACGCCGACCCTCGAGGCGATGCAGCTCATGCGGGAGGAGCGGGTGGGCTGCCTCCCGGTCTGCGAGGACGGTCGGCTGGTCGGGATCATCACCCAGAGCGACCTCATCCGCGTCTCGGCGCACCTCCTGGAGAAGTTCCTGAAGGGAGAGCGCTGACGGAACGAGAGAGGCCCGGAGGCGGATGCCCCCGGGCCTCGTCTCGAGCGCCGGTCGACGTCAGGGCGTGATCGACACGTCGTCGATCCCGAACCCTTCTTCCGTCAGGCTTCCGTCGCTGTCGAAGCGGTGCCGGATCCGGACCGCCGCCTCGCCGGCGGTGCCGGTCAGCGGGTGCGAGGCCATGCGCCAGGCCGCGCCCGACACGCCGTCCCACCACTCGTTCGTCGTGTCGTTGTACCAGTTGGTGCCCATCGACCCATCGCCGAGCTTGGTCCACGTCCCGGTCGACGCGGTCCAGACCTCGACCCAACCCTCGTCACAGCAGCTCTCGGTCTCGAAGATGTGCTGGAACGAGAGCGTCGGGTCGGTCGCCACGGCGGAGAAGTCGAAGCAGCCCGACCGGACCCACGAGCTCTCGTTGCTCGGGTAGTTGCCGCTCAGGTTGGTGACCCAGGCGTTGGTGCCGCCGCCCGCGGCCGCGATCACGGTCCCGGCCGGAGCGCCGTGCGCCCACGAGAAGTTGGCGCCTCCGGCGGTCCAGCCGCCGTTGTCCGCCTCGAAGTCCTCGGTGTAGCCGGCGCCGAGCGGCAGGAGCCCGCTGACGACCCCCGTCGACATGTCGTTGGTCGCGTCCTCGTCGCCGACGAGCACGACGCTCGCCTCGATGACGTAGGTCCCCGGGGCGGTCAGGTCGAAGGTGGCGGTGGTCTGGTAGGTCTCGCGAGCGCCGGGCGCGATCGTCAGCGTGACGGTCTCCGTGGTCGTCGCGCCGCCGTCCACCGAGAAGACCACGTCGAAGGAGTTGATCGTCGTGGAGCCCACGTTGGCGACCTCGATGTTGAGGGCATCGGTGCTCGTGGGACACTCGCCGAGACCGAGCGACACCGAGGCGACCGCCGCGTCGGTCACCGGCTCGATGCGGACGTTGTCCACGTAGAACCCGTCACGGGTCACGCTGCCGTCGCTGTCGAAGACGAAGCGGATGCGGACGTCGGCGTTCCCGGCCGCGCCGACCAGGGGGTAGGCCGCCCTGCGCCAACCGGAGCTGGTGCCGTCCCACCAGTCGTTGCTGGTGTCGTTGTACCAGTTGACGCCGCCGCCGGCCTCGCCGAGCTTGGTGAAGGTCGCGCCGCCATCGAGGGAGATCTCCACCCAACCCTCGTCGCAGCACCCCTCGGTCTCGAAGCGGTGGTCGAAGGTCAGCATGGGATCCCCCGTCACTCGGCTCATGTCGAGCGGAGGCGACTCCATGTACGACTCGTCCTCGCTGTTGTTGTACGAGCCCGCCGGGTTGGTCGCGATGAGCATCGTCGGCGTGCCGCCGGGCCCGTCGGCCATGCCGTGCGCCCAGCTGCTGTTCGTGCCGCCCGCGGTCCAGCCCCCAGGGCCGGCCTCGAAGTCCTCGAAGTAGCTGAACTCCGACCGGCAGACCGGCATCGCGCCGGCGTCGTCACAGAACACCGCGGTGGCGGCGCAGTCCGTCGTGGTCTCCACCGCGCAGCCGAACTCGTTCGGCTGACAGACGACGAGGTTGTCGCCCATGCAGGCGCGTCCCACCGGGCTGCACTCCATCACGCCCATGCAGGGGTCGACGGCGGCGGTGCTGCACGTCGGCGCCGGCGAGCCGGCAGCGTCGCAGAACCCGAACATCGTGTCGGTGCAGGTGGTCCGCGTCTCGACCATGCAGCCGAAGGCGTCCATCTCGCACTCGACCAGCTCCGGGCCGTCGCAGGTCGCGCCGAGCGTGGCGCACTGATCGACGCCGTCACAGGGATCGCCCGTGAAGGTGCAGGCCGCGGGGGCCGCGGCGCCGTCGCAGGTGCCGGAGGCGCGCGAGGAGCAGTCGTCACGCGTCTCGACGAGGCAGCCGAACGCGTTGGGCGCGCAGGTCACGAGCGTGTCGCCGTCGCAGCTCGTGCCCTCGGCGGCGCACGCGTCGGCGACACCGGCGCACGGGTCCGGCGGGAGCGCGCACATCGGCATCGCGCCGCCGTCGTCGCAGACACCGCCCGGGGAGGCGGCGCAGTCGGTCACGTCGAGGACCAGACATCCGTCGGCGTTGGGAGCGCAGACCTCGAGGGAGTCGCCGTCACAGGCGCGACCCTCGGTGTCGCAGCGCTCGGCCGCGGGGATCGCCTCGCAGGGATCGACGACGCACATCGCGGCGGCACCCGAGTCGTCGCAGGAGCCGCCCGCGGTCGCGGCGCAGTCCATCTCGGTCTCCACCAGGCAGCCGTCGGCGTTCGCCGCGCAGGTGACGAGCGTGTCTCCCGAGCAGCTCGTCCCCGCGGCCGCGCACTGCTCCACGTCCGCGCACGGGTCGACTCCGCTGTCCGGATCTTCACCCGAATCCATCATCTGGCCGCTGTCGGGCGTGTCGGGGGATGAGTCACACCCCACCGTGAGCAGCACCGCCATGAGCAGCGACGCACCGTTCAATCTCATCCAATCCATCTGTCCTCCATCGAAGCAAGGCTTCGCCCCACGCACACTCGTGAGAGCCAGGACGGTGTCACGAGTTCGGCACACGGTCCATCCCGACCCTTGCCTACGCGATTCATGGGCGATTGGACTACGCATCCCCGATGGAGGACGAATCCCGGGGGCCAGGAGAGCGCGCTCTGCCCGCCGTGGGGCTGCTATCGTCCGGGCGATGACCCGTGTGAAGACCGAGGACCTGGGCGGGGTGCGGCTGCTGACGCTGAGCCGGCCGGAGAAGAAGAACGCCTTCGACGTGGCCCAGGCGGAGGAGCTCTGGGCGGCGATCGAGGCGGCGGACGCGGACGACGCGGTGCGGGTGATCGCGGTCACCGGCGAGGGCGACTACTTCACCGGCGGCGCGGACATCACCCTCTTCCGCGACTTCGCTTCGCTCGACCCCGCGTCGCTGAAGAAGGTCGCCGGGCTGTACGAGCCGCTGCGGGCCTGCGCCAAGCCGACGGTCGCGATCCTCCAGGGCCACTGCGTGGGCATGGGGGTGACGGTGCTGCCGAGCTTCGACCTCGTCTACGCCGCCGACCACATCACGTTCACCACGCCGTTCGTGAAGATCGGGCTGGTCCAGGAGTACGGCAGCTCGCACACGCTGCCGCGCCTGCTCGGCCTCCAGCGGGCGAAGGAGCTGCTCCTGCGCGCCAGCCCGCTCGACGCGAAGACGGCGGCCGAGTGGGGGCTGGTCACCCGGGTGTTCCCCGCCGACCGGCTGCGGGACGAGGCGATGAAGATCGCGACCGAGCTGGCGGGCAACCCGCCGGGCGCGGTGGCGGAGGCGAAGCGGCTCCTCGAGGTCGGGGTGATGGCCAGCTTCGACGAGGCCTGCCGCGCCGAGGACGACGCGCTCGCGTCCCGCTACGGCTCGCCGGAGAACGTGAAGGCGGTCACCGCGATCCTGTCGCGCAAGAAGAAGGCGTGAGGCGCGCGCTCCTCCTCGCGCTCCTCGCGCTCGGCTGCGACGGGGGCGGCGCGCCCGCCGACGCCGGGATCGACGCCGGGATCGACGCGGGGCGCGACGCCGGCGTCGACGCGGGGCCGCCGGTGGTGGTGCTGCCGGACGACCGCGCCCCCTGCCGCGACCGGGACCCGCTGCGGCGGCCGTTCTTCGGCGACCTGCACGTGCACACCGCGGTCAGCTTCGACGCCAACGCCTACGGCACCCGCACCCGGCCGCGCGACGCTTACCGGTTCGCTCGCGGCGAGGCGATCGGCCTGCCGCCCCACGATCCGAGCGGCGCCCCGACCCGCACCGTCCAGCTCGACCGGCCGCTCGACTTCGCCGCCGTCACCGACCACGCGGAGTTCTTCGGGGAGATCGACATCTGCTCGGACCCGAGCTCGCCCGGCTACGACTCGACGACCTGCCGCACCTACCGCGAGGGAGACAGCGCCGCGCCCGACTACGGCGAGCTGACCAACCTCCTGCTCATGCCGCGCACCGTCGCCCGGGTCTGCCGGGTGCACCCGGAGCTCTGCCGCGAGCGCGACCTCGCGGTCTGGCAGGAGGTGCAGGACGCGGCCGAGGACTTTCAGGATCGCACGGAGGCCTGCGCCTTCACGACCTTCGTCGGCTACGAGTGGACCGGGTCGGCGGGCGGCACGAACCTGCACCGGAACATCCTCTTCCGCGGCCGCAGCGTGCAGCGCGTGCCGGTGAGCTACCTCGACGCGCCGACGCCCGACGAGCTCTGGAGCCGGCTCGAGGCGACCTGCCTCGACACCGGCACGCCCTGCGATCTCCTGAGCATCCCGCACAACGGCAACCTCGGCGGCGGCCGCATGTTCGTGCCGACCACCGAGGACGGAACGCCCTACGACGCCGCGCAGGCGGCCCGGCGCGCGCGCCTCGAGCCGCTGCTCGAGATCTACCAGCACAAGGGCGCGAGCGAGTGCGTGACCGGGCTCGACGACCCGCTGGCGAGCGAGGACGAGCTCTGCGGCTTCGAGATGATGCACCCCAACCTCTGCACCGGCGGCGCCGACGATCCGCCGGACTGCGTCGGCGTGTGCGCGGGCGGCGGCATCGGGTTCCTCGGCAGCTGCGTCGGACCGAGCGACATGGCGCGCGGCGCGCTGCGGACCGGGCTCCGCGAGGAGGCGCGGATCGGCGTCGACCCGTTCCGCTTCGGGTTCATCGGCAGCACCGACACCCACGTGGCCACGAGCGGGCTGGTGCGCGAGCAGGGCTGGCCCGGGCACGCCGGCGAGAACGAGGACGAGCCCGCCGATCAGCTGCGGGTGCCCGACGGCGCGCTCGTCCGCGGGCTGACCGCGAGCCCCGGCGGCCTGGCGGTGGTGTGGGCCGAGGAGAACAGCCGCGAGGCGCTCTTCGACGCGATGCGGCGGCGCGAGACCTACGCGACCAGCGGGCCCCGCATCGTCGTCCGGCTCTTCGCGGGCTTCGGGCTGCCCGCCGACCTGTGCGATCGGGCCGACGCGATCGCGCGCGGCTACGAGGACGGCGTGCCCATGGGCGGCAGCCTCGGGCCCGATCCGGCCGGCGCCGCGCCGCGTCTGTTCGTCAGCGCGCTGCGAGACGCGATGGGCGCGCCGCTCCAGCGCGTCCAGATCGTCAAGGGCTGGCTCGAGGGCGGAGAGACCTTCGAGCGGGTCTACGAGGTGGCCGGCGATCCCGACAACGGCGCGAGCGTCGACGAGGCGACGTGCGCGCTCTCGGGCGACGGCTTCGACGCGCTCTGCGAGGTCTGGACCGATCCCGACTTCGACCCCGCGCAGCCCGCCTTCTACTACGCGCGCGTGGTCGAGAACCCGACCTGCCGCTGGAGCCGCCACGCCTGCAACGCGCTCGACCTCGACTGCGCGAGCCTGCCCGCCGAGTCCCCGTACGCGGCGTGTTGCGACCCCGCGATCGCGCACACGCTGCAGGAGCGCGCCTGGACCTCGCCGATCTGGTACTCGCCCTGACCCGATCCATGAGCGACATTGGTCGCATGAAGACGGCGGCCGAGTACATCGAGAGCCTGCGGACGCGAGACCTGGAGCTCTGGGTCGACGGCGAGCGCATCGCCGATCCGGTGGATCACCCCAAGGTGCGCCCCGCGATCAACGCGGTCGCGGCGACCTACGCGGTGGCGCACGGCCCGCACGCCGCGCTCGCCGTGGCCCACTCCGAGCTCGTCGACGGCCCGGTGAACCGCTTCACGCACCTCTTCACCTCGCCGGACGACCTGGTGAAGAAGGTCGAGCTCCAGCGGGTCCTCGGGCGCCTGACGGGGACCTGCTTCCAGCGCTGCGTCGGCATGGACGGGCTCAACGCCCTCTTCATCGCGACCTGGGAGGCGGGGGAGGCGAAGCACGCGCGCTTCGTGCGCTGGCTCGAGGGCGTGCAGCGGCGGGACGAGATGCTCGACGGGGCGATGACCGACCCGAAGGGCGACCGCAGCAAGCGCCCGCCCGAGCAGCCGGACGCGTACGTGCGAGTCGTCGATCGGCGGGACGGTGGCGTCGTGATCCGCGGCGCGAAGGTGCACCAGACGGGCGCCGCGAACGCGCACCAGATCTTGCTGATGCCGGGGCAGGGCCTGCGCGAGGGCGAGGAGGACTTCGCGATCGCCTGCGCCATGCCGGTGGGCACGGAGGGGGTGCGCATGGTGCTCGGCCGGCAGCCCTCCGACGGGCGCAAGGGCGGGCCGGACGCGGGCAACGCGCGCTTCGGCGGGCAGGAGTGCGTGGTCCTCTTCGACGACGTCTTCGTGCCGGAGGAGCGCGTGTTCCTCGACGGCGACCTCGCCGCCTGCGAGACGCTCGTGCACAGCTTCGCCGGCTTCCACCGCGCGAGCTACGGCGGCTGCAAGCCCGGCAACTTCGACGTGCTCATCGGCGCCGCCGACCTGCTGACCCGGGAGCACGGGGTGCGCCGCGCGAGCCACGTGCGCGACAAGCTGGTCGAGATGGCGCACCTCGCCGAGACGGTGCACGGCGTCGGGCTCGCGGCGAGCACCAAGAGCACCGTTCACGCGAGCGGCGTCTGGGAGGTCGACCCGGTCCTCGCCAACGTCTGCAAGCACAACGTCACCCGCCTCCCCTACGAGATCGGGCGGCTGGCCGAGGACCTCGCGGGCGGCGCGATGGCCACCCTGCCCTCGCTCGCCGACCGGGAGCGCCCCGAGCTCGCCGCGCTGCTCGCCCCCGCCTACGGGAGCGAGGCCCGGGCCAAGGCGCTGCGGCTCGTCGAGTACATGACCTATGGCGCCGGCGCGGTGCCCTTCCGGATCGAGTGCATGCACGGCGCCGGCTCCCCGCAGGCCCAGCGCATCGTGCTCGAGCGCACCCTGGACTGGGACGCGAAGGTCCAGCGCGCGCGCGTGCTCGCCGGCCTCGACCCGGACGAGGAGCTCCCCGAGATCGAGTGAAGGCCTCCGGCGGGACGCCGGCCGCGGCAGACCACATGTTGAGGGGGTGAGGGTCCTCGTCCGCTGCCCCTCGTGCGGCCACGCCTCGCGCTTCCTCCTCGTCGACGACGAGGTCTGCGCGCGCTGCGTGAAGTGCGGCACCGTGTTCGAGCCGCGCTGCGCCGCCTGCGGGCTGCGGCCGGGGAGCGAGGCGCTGACCGGCGTCGACGCCCCGCGGTGCGCGGGCTGCGAGGCGCCCCTCGCGCTCGAGGCCGGCCCGGTCGTCGCGCCCTACGCGAAGCCCGGCGGCGCGGTGGACTGGGGAGACCTCCGGCTGGAGCTCCGGTTCGACGGCGCCCCCTACCGCGACGGACGCCCCAGCCGCCTCTCGCTCCACGCGCCGCCACGCTCGCCGAAGCAGCGCCTGGCCGCGTGGGGGGCCCTCGCCGCGCCCGGGCTCATCGCCCTCCCCTTCGACGCCCCGCTCTTCGCCGCCGTCTGGGCGAGCCTCGCCGGCGTGGTGGTCTCGTCCGGCACCCGGAGCGTCGCCCTCGAGGTCGACCCGACGCACATCCGCATCCTCCGGCGCGGCTGGACGCGGCGCCCCCGGACCTTGCGAGCGCAGAGCGTGCGCGAGGTCTGGTGGGCCGGCCGCGGCGGCGACTGCGCGGTCTGGGCCCGGAGCGACGCCGGCGCCGTGGTCCTCTTCGACGGGCTCAGCCCGCGACGCGCCCGCGCGCTGGCCGCGCACGTCGGCGTGGTGATCGGGCTGGACGTCGACGACCGGCGCCGATAGAGGAGCGGCGTGCTGATCACGCTCTCGGGGATCTCGCTCGCCTGGCTCGGGGCGGCGGCGTGGCTCGACCGCCACGGGCTGAAGGAGCCGCCGGCGGGGGACTTCGACGCCATCGTGGTGCTCGGCTGTCGTGTGGCCCCGGGCGGCCGCCCCAGCGTCTCGCTCGCGCGCCGGGCCGAGCGGGCGGCCGCGCTGTGGCTCGAGGGCCGGGCGCCCCGCGTCGTGACCACCGGGGGCGTCGGCGACCACCCGCCGAGCGAGGCCCGCGCGGCGGCCGACGTGGCGATCGCGCGGGGGGTCGACCCGTCGGCGATCCTGCTCGAGGAGCGCTCGACCACCACCCGGGAGAACGCGCGCGAGGCGCGGGCCCTGCTGGAGAGCGAGGGCGTCGACGCGCGCAGGGTGCTCGTGGTCTCCGACAGCTACCATTGCTTCCGAGCGAGACGGATCTTCCGCCGGCACTTCGAGACGGTCGCGTCGGCGGGCAGCGAGGGCCCCACGCGCGCACGCACGCGAGGGGCCCTCCGGGAGGTCGCGGCGCTGGCGGCGCACGCGACCCGGCTCACCCGTTGATCAGCGCCACCAGGCTGATCAGGATCGGCACCACCAGGATGGCGCCGAGCACGACCCAGGAGGTCGGCCGGGCGAAGTTGAGGGTCTGCCCGATCCCGATCCGCTTCGGCACGAAGATCGCCGGGTCCTCGGGCGCGTAGTAGACCGCGCCGCCCAGCCGCCAGCCGTCCGGCCGGGTGCCGAGCACCTCCGTCCCGGCCAGCTCGCCGATCCGGTCCTTCACCGCCACGAGGCGGCGGAGGTACACGACCAGCGGGGCCACGCTGCCGACCGCCATGACGACGAGCGACGCCGCGGTGATCGGCCCGACGACGCCCTCCCAGCCCGGCAGACCGGACAGGGCGACGCCCATCCAGATCCCGACGATCGAGAGGTTCACCGAGGTGAGGATCCACTCCGTCATGCGCACCATCAGGGTGCGGCGCTCGAGCTGCAGCGCCGCGTAGGCGTCGGCGTTCTCCTCCGGCAGCGCCCAGCGCTCCTTCGCGACCCCGAACGCGATGCCCCAGAGGAGCAGCACGTCGAAGAGGACGAAGGCGGGCATCATCCAGAGCTCCGACGGCGAGCCGAAGCGGTTCGGCTCCCCCGCCAGATCCCAGTGGACCGGGACCGACGCGGGCAGGCGCGCGAGGAGCCAGACGAAGACGGCGCTCGGCACGACCACCAGCAGCAGGTTCAGCAGCTGCAGCGGGACCGAGACGTAGTCACGCGTGCGCGGGGGCTCCTCGAGCGAGACCCGGTAGCGTCCCGGCACCGGCGCGTCGCGACGCGAGCGGACGGCGCCGAGCATCTCCCCCAGCAGCCAGCCGACCGAGATCAGCGGGCAGAAGACCCCGACGTTCCCGAGGACCCAGCCCGACGCGCCCGCCACGGCGAGGACGACGCCGCCGAGGGTGACCACGGCGTTGACGAGGCGCAGGCGCGTGGCCCGGCGATCGTCGGCCGCGGTCCGGGGCCGGCCGAGGTGCACGTAGAAGAGCCGCCGCGGGTGCTTCACCCGCGCGAGGGCCTCGACGATGGCGCCGGTCACCGCGATCGAGGCGGCGACCGATACGATGGTGGTCCACTGGCTCATGACTTTCCTCCCTCCTCCTCCCCGTAGAAGCGCGCCAGGGCGCGCTCGAACATGCGCCGGGCGTCGTCCGGGGCGACGCCACCCAGCCTCAAGCGGCCCACCAGATCGTGGAGCCTCCGCTCGAGCGTCGGATCGGGGTCCTCGTGCTCCGGCGGCGCGGTGACGCGCGCCGGCGCCCCCTGCTTCAGCTCCACCACGCGCTCGTCCGCGAGCACGCGGTAGGCCTTGGCCACCGTGTTCAGGTTCACGCCCAGCATCCCTCCCAGCTTCCGCACGCTCGGCAGCGCGTCGCCGTCGGCGAGCGCACCCCGGGCGATCAGCGCGCGGACCCCGTCCGCGATCTGGCGGTAGAGCGGCACCGCGCTGTCGAGATCGATCGCGATCGACGGCGCCGCGGGAGATCGGCCGGGCCCTCGATAGGGTCCCGCGCTCATCTCTTCTCCATCAACTGTACGCTGTACGCATACAGTAGACACTCGAGCGCGCCGCGCAACGAGAATCGACGGAAACGAAGAGAGCCGCCCGGCATCAATGCCGGACGGCTCTCGGGGAACGTGAGATCAGCTCAACGACAAACGAGGAGGCTGAACTCGACGCGGCGGTTCATGTTGCGGCTGAGCTCCTCGCGCTGCTGGCGGTTGCACTGCTCGTTGGCGCGGGGGATCTGGGAGCCGAAGCCGACGGTGGTGATCCGCTCGCGCGGCACGCCCATCACGACGAGCTCGTTGGCGACCGCGACCGCGCGCTGCTGGCTGAGCGCCATGTTGTTGGCCTCGTTGCCGCAGTGGTCGGTGTGGCCCTCGACCCGGACGGCGGAGATGTCCGTGCGCTGCTGGGCGCTGATGACCATCTCCTGCAGGACCGCCCGGTTCTGGGCGTCGATGATCGCGCCGCCGCTCGGGAAGTTGATGATGAGCGGCATGTGCACCCACTCCTCGACGCAGTTGGCGGGCACGGTCGTGGCCGCGTAGCCGCCCTGCGCGGTGGGCACGGGGGTGGGCGCGACGGCGCCACCCGCGGTCGCGCTCGCGCCGGCGCCCGCGGTCCCCACGGGGGTGTCCACGCTGGCGTTGGCGTCGGCGCTCACGGTGCCGTCGCTGTTGACGCTGGCGCCGGCGTTCGCCTGGCCACCGCCGCAGGCGGTCGCGAGCGCGAGCGCGCCGATGGCCGCGCTCGTCGACACGGCTCGCAGGATCTTGGTCATCGATTCTCTCCCGATCAGCGGGGCCCTCGCCCCAAGGAACAACGGACGGCGGGAGGCCGATGGACGTCCCCATTCACGCGCCCCTCGGCGCGTCCCCCCGCGACTCGACTCCGAGGCTTACCCGAGATCGCCCCGCGATGGCAATACGAGATGCTACTGCTCGCGCGCGAGGCGCCGGAGGGTCTCCCGCTCCTCGAGCACGTGCGTCGCGTGGCTCGCCCGATCGGTGCAGTGGCCGGTCGCGTAGGCGCCGAGGCCGCTCTCGAGCGAGCCGCACTCCGCGATCGCCCGGGACAGCGTCGAGGCCCCGCGCTCGAGCACCGGTCCTTGACAGGCGTCGAGCTCGGCCTGGCAGGCGGCCCGGTACGCCACGTCGCGCACGTAGCGCATGTCGCGTCCGGCGCCGCGCGGGTGGAGCTGCACCAGGCCGGCCTCCCCCCGGCGGCCGAGCGCGGCGGGATCGAGCCCGGACTCGCGCCAGGCGAGCGCGCCGAGCAGGAAGGGGTCGAGGTCGTGGCGCCGCGCCGCCCGGACGATCATCTCGGCGAAGCGCCGGAGCCGTGCGGCGCAGTCGACCGGGCCCTCCCGGCAGCGGCGGGTGAGCACCCGGCTTCCGTCCGGACGACGCCAGACCGTCATCCGGGCCTCGAACGCGCGAGCGAGGGCGCGCGCGGCCGGGCTCGGCGGCGCCGACTCCGCGCGGTCGGCGGTCTCGGGCTCGGCGGGCGCCTCGGCGCGGGCGGTGGGCGCCGACGGATCGGCCGGCGCGCTCGCCGACGTCTCCGGGCGAGGCGTCGGCGCCCCCGCGCAGCCGAGCGTGAGCAGGGCGACGAGCAGCGGCCTCACGGCGTCGGGAGGCAGAAGCCGTTCGTGCCCATCGCCTCGAGCGCGGTGCAGGTCTCGCTGGCGTCGCAGGCCGAGCCGTCGGCGGTGTCACACGCGCGGTAGCAGTTGAAGGCGTCGCTCACCTCGACGCAGATCGCGCCCCGCACGCAGGTCAGGCTGGCGACCCCGGGGCGGTCCGGGTCGGGCGTGCAGTCGCCGCCGACCTCCGTGGTGCCGCCCAGGTAGCAGACGCCCAGGTTGGGGTCGCGGGCCGGGCCCGACGGGTCGGGCGGCGTGCAGACCTCGCCGCCGGCGCACAGCCGGGTGGTGGCGAGATCGCAGTCGGGCATGCAGACCGGGCTGGTCTCGGCGCCCTCGTGCTCGAAGCAGCTGAGCCCGACCTCGCAGTCCGCGGTGTCGACGCAGCTCTCGCCCATCATCGCGGGGCTGCTGCTGCACGCGAGGGCGAAGAGCAGGGAAGCAATCGGCCAAGCCGAACGGATACGGATCACGGTGACCTCCAGGGCGGAATACAGCGCATCACCGACGCCCCGTCGAGTTTCCGGTTCGCTGCTATCCTCGCGCGCGGTGTCGAGCCGACGCGTCGTGGCCGATCGATACGACCTCGTGCGCCCCATCGGGCGGGGCACGGCGGCCGTGGTGTACGTGGCCAAGGATCGCGAGACCCGGCGCGAGGTCGCGGTGAAGCTGATCCCCGCGCGGAGCGGGGTCCGCCCCGACGAGGCGCAGCGCTTCGCGGCCGAGATCACCGGGCCCGGCCCCGAGCACCTCGGCCTCGCCCGGGTGCTCGACGCGGGGCTCGATCAGGACGCGCTCTTCCTGGTGAGCGAGCTCCTGCACGGCGAGACCCTCCGGGATCTCTTCGCGCGCACCGAGCCCGGTGACGAGGCGCGGATCGACGCGCTCGAGGCGTGCCTCGATCCGCTCGCCGCCGCGCACCAGGCCGGCGTGCTGCACGGCGACCTGACCCCCAGCAACGTCTTCCTCGCCCGACGCCGCAGCGGGGCCGAGCGGGTGGTCCTGCTCGACGTGGGGCTGGTCCCGCTCCTCCGCGCCGCGCGCCTGACCGCGGAGCAGGTCCCCCTCGGCGCGCTCCGCTTCGCGAGCCCCGAGCGGCTCGGCGGTGGGCGCCTCGGCAAGGCCAGCGACGTGTGGGCCTTCGGCGTGATGCTGTACGAGGCGATCACCGGCGCGGCGCCGTTCGCCTACGACCACCTCGACGCCCTCGCCCATCACGTCGGCCGGCTGCCCCACCCTCCCCCGGCGGAGATCCACCCGGGCGTGGATCGGTCGATGGCTCAGCTCGTCGATCTCTGCCTCGAGAAGGCGCCCGGGCGCCGCCCGCCGGACGGCCGCGCGCTGATGCGCCTGATGAAGCCGCTCCGGAGCGGCATCCACGGCGCGGCGCGCGGCGACCGCGAGGACGGGATGTTGACGACGGTCATCGACCAGAGCGGCGCGGCCCCGGCGCCCCCGCCGGAGGAGCTGGAGCTCGGGCTGGTGCGCGGGCCCCGCGATCCGCGCGCGCACCGCGTCCTCTTCGATCACTACCGGAGCGAGGACATCACCGACGGCGTCTGGCTGACCGCGACCGCGCTCGACTACCTCGGGGCGGCGACCCGGGCCGAGACCCAGATCGTGCATCATCACCGCCGGCCGCCCACCGCGGTGCTCGAGCAGGGCCTCGACCGCGGCCTCGACGCGGCGGGCTGGGCCGCGCTGCTCCACCCCGATCAGGATCCGCGGCTCGACGCGGTCTGGGCCGAGGTCGCCGACGCGGTGCTCGCGCTGCACCGGCGGGACGACGCGGCGCTCGGCCTGCCCGAGGCGAAGAAGCTCGACCTCGGGCGACCGACGAGCGACCTGCCCAAGGCCTTCGCGCGCGCGGTCGGCGCGGTGCGCCCGGGCGTGCTCCCGCGGCTCTACGCCGGGCCCCCGGGGCAGACGCCGCGTCATCTGCCGGCGCACCCGCCCGCGTCGATCTTCCCTCGCGGCTTCGAGGAGCCGCTGCCGCACGGCGCGCTGGTGTTCGCGGTGGGCCGCCACGTCGCCTGCTACCGGCCGGCGCACCGCGTCTGCACCGTGCTCCACGAGCCGGAGGCGCTCGAGGCGACCTTCGACGCGGCGGTGCGGCTCGGGCGCGGCTGGGCGGGCGAGCGCCCGGAGCAGACCCGGCTGATGGAGCTGCTCGCGGCGCAGCTCGGCGACGCGAAGCGGGACCGTCTGCGCGCGGTGTGCGCGCGGCTCGGCGACGCGGCCCGCGCGCCCGACCTCGGCACCTGGCGCCGCGCGGTGGAGCTCAGCTGCGCGCGGGCCGGCCTCCTGCTCTCCCAGGATCTCGACGGCGCGGCGTGGATGCTCCGCTGGAACCGCGAGCGGCGCCGCATCCCGCCCGAAGACGCGCTCGACGACCTCATCGCCTTCTGGTCCAGCGGAGCGCACGTCCGGCTGCGCCACGTCATCGGGCTCGCGGACTGAGCTTGCTGGAGGGTTTGGTGCAAACCCTCCCCCCATTGGGCAAAGCGCCAATGGGGCCCCCCTCCCGACTCCGTCGGCGCATCGCGCTTCGCGCTCGCGCCGCGACCCCAGCGACGGGGCGCTGGGGGCCCTGCGGCTCGCGCTCGCGCTGCGCGCTCGCTGGCCGCCCGCTGCCGCGGGATCGAACACAGGTGGCGGTGGTGGTCCGTGCGGCGACCTCGCTGCTCTCGTCCCCGCCGCCGTTTCGGGTCCGTCGACGTGAAAGGCGGCGGTGCTGCGGCTCGACTTGCAGCAAACTGGACGGGCACGGGGCCGATGGGGCACCCCCGAGACAGACGCTCTCGGAGGCACCCATGCAGATGGAACGAACCCGACTCTTCGTCGACGGCGTCCGCGCGCCGCTCAAGGCGGACGTGACCCGACGACGCGACGACGGCCTGGTGGTGTCGCAGCCCCTGCCGTTCCTGCGGCTCGACACGCCGGTGACCGAGCACGGCCGCCGGGCCCGGATCTCCCGGGTCGCGATCGCGATGGACGGAGACGTGCCGCGGCTCTTGCTCGAGCTCTCGCACGACGCCGAGCAGCCCGCGGAGCCGGCGCCCACGGGCGACGACACGCTCGTGGGGTTCACGCCCGGCGTGAGCACGCGGCCGGCGCGCACCGACGGGACGGTGCCCTACGAGTGTTCCAGTCGGAGCCGCCGCCTCGCCGCGAGGTCGTGCTCTCCGATCCGCCGCCGGCCCTCGCGCCGCCTCGCCCGAGCCTGGCGAGCCGCGTCTGGCAGGCCTTCGTCGGCCTCGCGCTGCTCCTGATCGGGCGCGCTCAGCCCAGCTGAGGCCCGCCGAACTCGCGCGCCCAGCCGACGAAGTCGGAGGGGCGCATCGGCCGCCCGAAGAAGAAGCCCTGCACCTCGTCGCAGGCGTGCGCACGGAGGAAGGCGAGCTGCGCCTCCGTCTCCACGCCCTCGGCGACGATGGTGGCGCCGAGCGCGTGACCGAGCGCGATGACCGCGCCGGTGATCGCGGCGCTCGTCTCCTGCTCGCAGACCTTGGAGACGAAGGATCGGTCGATCTTGATGACGTGGATCGGGAAGCTCGCGAGGTAGCTCAGCGAGCTGTACCCGGTGCCGAAGTCGTCGACGGTGACGAGCACGCCGACCTCCTCGAAGCGCTCGAGCAGCGCCCGGTGCCGATCGGTCCGCTCGAGGATCGTGCGCTCGGTGATCTCGAGCTCCAGCCGCTCGGGGGCCAGCCCGCTCTCGGCGAGCGCGTCGACCACGACGTCGACGAACTCCGGCGCGAGCTGCACCGGGGCCACGTTGACCGAGACGGTGAGCGGCAGGCCCGCGTCCGCCCAGCCCTTCGCCTCGAGGCACGCGCGGCGCAGCACGCGCTCGCCGAGCGGCACCACCAGCCCGGTGTCCTCGGCGACCGGGATGAACTCGGCCGGAGAGATGAACCCCTCCTCGGGGTGCTCCCAGCGCACCAGCGCCTCGGCCCCGACCACCGTGTCGTCCTCGAGGGAGACCCGCGGCTGATAGAACACGGTGAGCGCGTCCTCTTCGATCGCGAGCCGCAGCTCCTTCTCGATCCAGGCGCGGCGGCGCGCCCGCTCGCTCAGCTCGTCGGTGAAGAAGCAGTAGCCGTTCCGGCCGCTCGCCTTGGCGTGATAGAGCGCCGCGTCGGAGTGGCGGACGAGCGTCTCGTGGTCGTCGCCGTGCTCGGGGTAGACCGCGATGCCGATCGACGCGCCGACGTGATAGGCGGTGCCCTCGATGACGTAGGGCTCGGCGACCTTCTCGATCAGGCGTGACGCCACCAGGCCCGCGTCTTCGGGCGCGCGCACGTCGGTCAGCACGATCATGAACTCGTCGCCGCCGAGCCGCGCCACCTGGGAGTCGCCGGTGCGGCCGACCCAGTCGGTGGCCCGCAGCGCGCCGGAGAGCCGCTCGGCGGTCATGCGGAGCAGCGCGTCGCCGACGCCGTGACCGCCCGCGTCGTTGACCTGCTTGAAGCGGTCGAGGTCGATCGAGAGCACCGCGAGCGGCCGGCCGGTGCGCTTGGCGCCGAAGAGCATGCGCCCGGTCAGCGACTCGATGTAGCGGCGGTTGGCCAGCCCGGTGAGGTGATCGAAGTTGGCGAGGCGGGTGATGCGGTCCTGCGCGGCGAGCAGGTCCGACGTCTCCTTCGCGAGCGCCGCGTGGGCGCGCTCGAGCTCGGCGACGGCGTGCCGACGCTCGGTCACGTCGCGGAGGATGGTGGCGACGAGCCGCCGGCCCTCGACCGCGGCCTTCGCGATCTCGACGTGCCGGATCGCGTCGCCCATCCGCAGCGTCAGCTCGCCGCGGCCGTCACACGCGCTCCAGCCCGGGACGCGCGCCTCGAGCCGATCGCCGACGGAGAGCGGCGCCAGGAGCGCCTCCGCGGCCGGGTTCAGCTGCTCGACCCGCCCGGCCTCGTCGCAGACGACGACCGCGTCGGCGAGGTTGGCGAGGATCGCGTCGAGCCTGCGCTCGCGGTCCACGACCTCGGCGCGCAGCCGCCTCCGCTCCTTGACGTCCGGGGTCGGCTCCGCGCGCAGCACCACCGCGTGGGCCGTGTGCTCGCCGACCTGGAGCGCGCGCGCGGCGGCGACCGGCAGGGCCGGCCCGTGGATGCGCGCCTCGGCGTAGAGGGGCAGGCCGAGCTCGAGCTCGATCTCGTGCCCCGCCGCCGCCATCGTCGTCTTGGCCGCGCCCGCGACCACGTTGGCGAGCTCGAGGAGCAGCTCGCGGGCGCCGTCCGCGCCGCCGTCGAGCCCGACCCGCTCGGCCATCCAGCCGGCGGCGTCGACGCTCGCCGACACGCCGATCATGTAGGTCTGCGCGTCGCACGCGAGCGAGAGGTAGGCGCCGGGGCGGTCCGGGGGACCCACCGGCTCGGCGACCGTCGGCGCGGGCAGCCCGAACATCTCGGCGCTGTCCACGAAGGCCTGAACGACGGCCCCGAGCCACTCGGCCACGTCCTCGTCGAGGTCGCGGCGCGGTGGCCCGGCGAGGGCGGTGGCTTCCATCGGCCGGATCCAACGGAGGCCACGTCCACTTTTGAACGTGTTGTTGTACAGTCGGAGCGTGGTGCGGTGAGGTATGCTCGTGCGCTAGCGTGATGAAAACGATGCTTGGACTCTCCGATCGCCTCCTGGGGGTGATCGCCCTCTGCTCGTGCTTGCTCGGCGCGTCCGTGACCGCCGCGCAGGACGAGCCCCCCGCCGCCTCGCTGCTCCGCACCTCGACCGCCGAGGGCGTCCGAGGCGGCTTCGGCGGCGCCATCGACCGCATCGTGCGCACGCGACTCGACGCCCTCGAGGTGGTGCGCATCCGCGGCAGCGTCGCGCTCGACGTCTCCGAGGTGCAGCTCGCGCTCGGGTGCGTGGGCGAGACGCCGGAGTGCCTCGGCCAGGTCGCCCAGCAGCTCGACGTGCAGGTCCTGCTCCTGCCGAACCTGGACCGGGCGGGCGACGAGCTCATCCTGAGCGTCGCGGTCTTCCGCGCCTCCGACGGCGACCTCAGCCGGGTCGTGCGGCGGGCCAGCGGGTCGGACGCCGAGACCCAGCTCCTCGACGCGGTCGACGGGCTGCTCCGCGAGCTGTTCGGGCTCCCGCCGGCCGAGGAGGAGGAGCCGGGCCTCGAGGTCGGGCAGGGATCGGGCGAGGGGACCGCGACCCCGGTGACCCCCGCGCCTGCGGAGCCGGCGATCGCCGGGCCCGCGATCGTGCTCGGCGTCGGCGCGGCCGCGCTGATCGGCGGGATCGTGACCGGGGCGCTCTTCCTCGGCGAAGAGGAGGGCTACCGCGAGGTGCCGCAGACGCCGGCCGACGTGGCCGACCGCGACGCCCACCGCGAGAGCGCCGAGACGCTGGCGCTCACCACCAACATCCTGCTCATCGGCGGCGGCGCGGTGGCCGCGGCCGGCGTGGTCTGGCTGGCGATCGAGCTGGCCGGCGCCGGCGGCGACGGTGACACCGCGCTCGTGCCGATCCTCGGGCCCCAGACGGCCGGGCTCTCCCTCTCGGGCACGCTTCCGGAGATCCGATGAACCGCGCTCTCGCACTCTCGCTCTGCGCCTTCGCCCTCGGCGGCTGCTCGCTCGGCCTCGACGGCAACCCCGCCTACTGCGAGTCCGACGACGACTGCGCCGCCGGCCAGCGCTGCGAGCGCTTCGAGGGCCGCGACGACGGGCTCTGCGTGCCCGACACCGCGCCGATGGACGGCGGCCCCGACGCGGGGCCCGACGGCGGGACCGACGGGGGCCGCTGCGTCGACGGGGCGCCCTGCTACTCGGGCCCGGACGGCACCGAGGGCGAGGGCGTCTGCGTCGCCGGCATGGTCGAGTGCCGGGACGGAGTCGCGTTCTGTCGCGACGAGGTCGTGCCGAGCGACGACGACAGCTGCGACGGCGTCGACCAGGACTGCGACGGCGCGACCGACGAGGAGGCCCCGGCGATGATGGCCTGCCCCATCTCGCAGCCCGGCGTCTGCGCGGCCGGTGAGTTCCGCTGCGTCGACGCGGAGTACCGCTGCCGCCCGATCGAGGAGGCCTCGCCCGAGACCTGCGACGGCAACGACGAGGACTGTGACGCCATCGTCGACGAGGACACCGACACCGAGTGCTACGGCATGGCCCCGGTGGGCTGCCGGCTCGAGGGAGGTCGCTTCGTCTGCACCGGCGTCTGCGCGCCCGGCCGCACCCTCTGCGAGGGCGGCACGGGGACCTGCGTCGGAGAGCGGATCCCGAGCGCGATGGACGGCTGCACGACCAGCGGCACCGCGTTCGACAACGACTGCGACGGCATGATCGACGAGGACTGCGCCGAGGCGTGCACCGACGGCGAGACCCGCGACTGCTACACCGGGCCCTCCTCCGCCGCCGCGCGCGGTCAGTGCGCGCTGGGCTCCCAGACCTGCAGCGGCGGGGTCTTCGGCGCCTGCACCGGCTCGGTGCTGCCGACCGACGAGACCTGCGCGAACCCGGGTCAAGACGACGACTGCAACGGCGAGGTCGACGACATCGACGGCGAGGGCGAGGGCTGCGTCGACGAGATGGCGATGGGCGCGTGCCGACGCGGCGTGCTGACCTGCGTGGCCGCCGCCCTGGACTGCGTGACCCCGTCCCCGGCGCCGATGGAGGCCTGCGACGGCCGCGACGACGACTGCGACGGCACCGTCGACGAGGGCTTCGACTTCATGGCCAGCGAGGACCACTGCGGCGGCTGCGGGCTGAGCTGTGGCCCGATGCAGACCTGCTGCATGGGCACCTGCACCGACACCGAGAGCGACGAGATGGCCTGCGGCAGCTGCGGCAACGCCTGCGGCGCGGGTGAGGGCTGCTGCGACGGCGGCTGCCTCGATCTGCAGAACGACGCGATGAACTGCGGCGCGTGCGGCAACGTCTGCCCCAGCACCCAGTCGTGCTGCGGCGGCACCTGCGTCGACACCCGGAGCGACACCGGGAACTGCGGCACCTGCGGCACCGCCTGCACGGGCGGCGACGCCTGCTGCGACGGAAGCTGCGCCGACCCGCTCAGCACCGCCTGCACGATGTGCGCGATGGACTGCATGCCGGGCCAGACCTGCTGCGCCCCCACCTGCACCGACACCTCGACCGACCCCGCGAACTGCGGCGGCTGCGGCACCGCGTGCGCGATGGGGGACGCGTGCTGCGGGAGCAGCTGCGCGGACACCGACACCGACCCGGCCAACTGCGGCACCTGCGGCACCGCCTGCAGCGGGGCGACCGACACCTGCTGCGACGGCGGCTGCGTCGACGTCGACACCGACGAGATGAACTGCGGCGGCTGCGGCGTCACCTGCGGCATGGACGAGACCTGCTGCGGCGGGGCGTGCGTCGATCTCGACGACGACGCGGCGAACTGCGGGGCGTGCGGCACGGCGTGCACCACCGGCAGCCGCACGAGCTGCACCAACGGCGAGTGCTGCCAGCCCGGCGACACCTACTGCGCGGGCGCGGGACGCTGCACCGACCTGGACACCGACGCCCTCAACTGCGGCGGCTGCGGCGTGACCTGCGGGGCGGGCCAGAGCTGCTGCGGCGGCGCCTGCATCAACCCGCTCAACGACGAGCTGAACTGCGGCGGCTGCGGGGTCACCTGCGCGGCGGGCGAGACCTGCTGCGGCGGCAGCTGCGAAGATCTGCGGAGCAGCGACACCGACTGCGGCACCTGCGGCAACAGCTGCGGCGTGAACGAGGCCTGCTGCGCCTCGGCCTGCCGCAACACCCAGACCGACGAGGACTACTGCGGCGACTGCGACACGTCCTGCGGCGGCTTCCAGATCTGCTGCCGCGGCAGCTGCCAGGGCGGGCTCTGCTTGTAGGCAGTCCGACGAGGCAGCACCGGCGCTTCCTGCTATCCTGCGCCCATCCACGCGGTGTGGAAGATGGTTGCGCGACCTACCGAGCCCGAGATGCCCACGACCGGAAGCGGTCGGGAGGCGGCGCGGCCCCCCTCGTCGGGGCCCGCCTCCACGCGCCCGGGCTCCGCCTCCACGCGCCCGGGCCTGGTGGGCCGGGTCGTGGCCGGCCGCTACCGCATCCTCCGGGAGATGGCCCGCGGCGGCCTGGGCCGGGTCTACGAAGCCCGCCACGTCGAGCTCGAGCGACGGGTGGCGATCAAGGTCCTCTCCGAGGAGGTCGCGCGGAACGCCGAGGCCATCAAGCGCTTCCAGCGCGAGGCGCAGACCGCGAGCCAGATCGGGCACCCGAACATCATCGACGTGCACGACCTCGGCCGGACCGACACCGGCGCGCCGTTCCTCGCGATGGAGCTGCTCGACGGCGAGGACCTCGACGATCTGCTCGGCGCGGAGTCGAAGCTGCCCCCCGAGCGCACCCTCGAGATCCTCCGCCCGGTGGCCAGCGCGCTCGACGCGGTGCACGCGCGCGGCATCGTGCACCGCGACGTGAAGCCGGCGAACATCTTCCTCGCCCAGCGCGTCGACGGCAGCGAGGAGGTGAAGCTCCTCGACTTCGGCCTCGCCGCCTTCCAGGAGAACAGCGACCGGCTCACCCAGCTCGGCAGCGTGGTCGGCACCCCGCACTACATGCCGCCGGAGGCCGCGGAGGGAGAGCTGAGCGGACCCCAGGGCGACGTCTACTCGCTCGCCGCGGTCGCCTACGAGTGCCTCTGCGGCAAGCTGCCCTTCGACGCCGAGCAGTCGACCGGCGTGCTGGTGAAGAAGGTGGCCCGCGCGGCCCCGACGATGAGCGCCCGCACCGGCGAGGCCTACCCGCAGGCGGTGGAGGACGTGCTCGCCCGCGCCCTCGACCGGAGCCCGGCGATGCGCCAGGAGACCTGCCTGGGCTTCATCGACGCGCTCGCGGAGGCGATCGAGAAGCACTGGGGCGCCGAGCCCCTCGCCGCGCCGGCCCCGGCGCCCGACCTCGCGCCCGCCCCGGCGCCCGACATCCTCGAGTCGGGGACCTTCGAGGGGCCCCCGCCCCGCAAGCCGATGGGGCGCTACGTCGCCCTCGGGCTGGTGGCGCTGCTGGCGATCGGCGGCGGCGCGTGGGCGCTCACCCCGGCGTCGACCCCGCCGACCGCCGATCCGGATCCCGAGCCGGTGGCGGAGGCCCGCCCGCCCGAGGCGACGACCGAGGCGACGGAGGCGGCCGACGCCACCGAGCCCACCGAGGCGCAGGCGGCCCCGGAGGGCGCGCCGACCGAGGAGGCGCCGGTCGAGGAGGCCTCCGCGCGCCCGGGTCGACGGGGGACGCGCCGCGCCGGATCGTCGACCGCGAGGGGCCGCCGTGGCTCGTCCACCGAGCAGGCCTCGTCCACCGAGCAGGCCGTGTCGGGCTCGGCGCCGACCGTGACCGGCACCCGCGAGCCGGACCCGCCCGCCGCCGACACCGCGCGGGCCGAGCGCCTCGCCTCGCAGGCGGGTACCGAGCTCATCCGGGGCCAGGTCGCCGAGGCGGCGCGGCACGCGCGGCAGGCCACGATGGCCGATCCCGGGCACGGCCCCGGGTGGCGCATCCTCGGCATGGCCGAGGAGCGGCTCGGCCGGAACCCCGAGGCGGCCCGCGCCTACCGACGCTACCTGCGCATCGACGGCTCGTCGCCCGCGGCGGCGCAGGTCCGGCAGCGCCTCGCCGGCGTCGAGTGACGCCGCGCGCCCGCCTCGAGCGCTACCTCAAGCCGTTGCGGCGGAGCAGCGAGAACAGGTAGCTGCGGTCGAGCCCGGCGTCGCGGGCGGCCTGCGAGACGTTGCCGTCGGCGCGCCCGAGGAGGTGGTCGAGGTAGAAGCGCTCGAAGTCGCCGAGCGCGCGCTTGCGCGCCTGCTTGTAGGGCAGCGTGAGGATCGACGCGTCGTAGGAGCTCGGCGCGGCCGGGCTCTCGGCGCCCTCCGGGACGGCCATCACGTCCACCGGCGGCAGCGCGCCGAGCGCGAGGGTCGCGTCGACGAGGTTGCGCAGCTCCCGCACGTTCCCCGGCCAGCGGTGCGACTCGAGCTCCGCCAGGTCGGCCTCGGTGAAGAGGGAGTGGATGTCGGTGTCCTCGCCGCGCTCCTCGAGGAAGTGCTCGATGAGCACCCGCACGTCGCCCTCCCGCTCGCGCAGCGCCGGCAGCTCGAGGCGGAGGACCGCGAGCCGGTAGTAGAGGTCGAGCCGGAAGTCGCCCGAGTTCACCTCCGCGCGGAGATCGCGGTTGGTCGCCGCGACGATGCGGACGTCGACTGGCACCTCGGTCTGCCCGCCGACCCGGCGGAAGCTGCGGCGCTCGAGGGCGCCGAGCAGCACCGGCTGGAGCTCGCGCGGCAGCTCGCCGATCTCGTCCAGGAAGAGGGTGCCGCCGTGGGCCTGCTCGAGCGCGCCCACCCGCTGCCGCTCGGCGCCGGTGAAGGCGCCCTTCTCGTGACCGAAGAGCTCGCTGGCCACGAGGGTGGGCGCGAGCGCGCCGCAGTCCACGGTGACGAAGGGCTCCTCGTTGCGCTTGCTCGACTCGTGGACCGCCCGGGCGACGAGCTCCTTGCCGGTCCCCGACTCGCCGACGAGCAGCACCGACGCGTCCGAGCGCGCGGCCCGCTTCACCCAGGCCATGACCCGGCGCATCACCGGGCTCGCCCCGACCAGCGGGCCGAGCCGATCGGTGTCGTGCACCTCGACGTCGATGGGGTTGCCGTCGCGGACCACCAGCCGGGTCCGGCCGAGGGCCAGCGTCGTGTCGGGGGCGACGACCGCACGTCCGAGCCGCGCCGGGCCCACGTAGGTCCCGTTCGTCGATCCCTGATCGACTACCTCGACCCCGTCGGCGGTGCGCCGGAGCTCGAGGTGATAGCGGCTGACCGTCTCGTCGCCGAGGATGAGATCGTTGCCCTGGGCGGTGCCCACCGTCAGGCGCTCGCGCTCGCCCCACACGGACCGGCCAACGTCCGTCCCCTCCGTGACGTCGACGCGCAGCGTCTGGACCGCGGCCGCGGCCTGGCTGTCGCCCCACTTTCTGGTTCGCCTGTCCGACACCATCGCTCACATTACCTCGGATCGCGGTCAGATGGGGGAGATTGCTGTGGGCATACACCCCACAGATGTGGGCGGCCGCTCCCCAGGCTAGCCTTCACCGCGGCACGGTGAGCCTTCGGAACGGTGCTTGCCTCATATCGAGACCGAAGGGACGTGCGAACATGGTCGCGGAGGCAATGCCGATGGAACGAGAGGAGGGCGTGGATCCGCTCGTCGGCTCCGAGATCGCGGGTCGATACCGCGTCGACCGGCGCGTCGCGTCCGGCGGCATGGGCGACGTCTACGAGGGGGAGCACATCGAGCTCGGCCGTCGTGTCGCGATCAAGGTGCTGTCACAGAGCTACTCGCGGAACGAGGAGGCCGTCGCGCGGTTCCTGCGGGAGGCGCGGTCCGCGAGCCGGATCGATCACCCCGCGATCGTCGACATCATCGATCTCGGGCGGCTCGACGCCGGCGAGCCCTACCTCGTCATGGAGCTGCTCGAGGGCGAAGATCTGGCCGACGTCATCGCCCGCGAGGCGCCGGTCCCCGCGTCTCGGGTGGTGGAGCTGCTCGAGCCGGTGGCCAGCGCGCTCGACGCCGTGCACCAGCAGGGCATCCTCCACCGCGACATCAAGCCCGCGAACATCTTCCTCTCGGTGCGCTCCGACGGAAGCGTGCGCCCCAAGCTGCTCGACTTCGGCCTCGCCGCGCTCCGGGAGGCGCCCGACGAGGAGAAGCTCACCCGCGACGGCATCGTCGTCGGCACGCCGCACTACGTGTCGCCGGAGGCGGCGGAGGGCGAGCACGTCGACCAGCGGACCGACGTCTACTCGCTGGGTCTCGTCGCGTACGAGCTGCTCGCCGGCGGCCTGCCCTTCGACGGCGAGAAGCCGATGTCGCTGCTCTACGCGAAGGTGCGGCGCCCGGCGCCCACCCTGAGCGCCAAGACCGGCCGCACCTTCGACTCCGACGTGGAGCGCCTGATCGGGCGCACCCTGAGCCGCACCCCGAGCAAGCGCCCGGAGACCTGCGGCGAGCTCATCGGCGAGCTGAAGCGCATCGCCGAGTCCCTCCCGGCCGACTCGACCCAGGTCGACCTCCCCGAGACGGCGCCCGCCCCGGTGGACGATCGCCCGGAGCACGAGCGGCCGATGATGCCGTCCGAGCTCGAGATCCCCGGTCACGGGGTGCCGTGGAAGAAGCTGGGGCTGGCCCTCCTGCTCCTGCTCCTGCTCGGAGGCGGCCTCTACGCGCTCCGCGCCGGTGACGGCGAGGCCGAGGCGCCGACCGACGGCCCCGAGGTCGCCGACGGAGAGGAGACCGAGGCGACCGAGGAGACGGCGCCCGAGGAAGAGGCGCCCGAGCTCGCGATTCCGGAGGCGGAGGGGCTCGCCGCGCCCGAGACTCCGGTCGAGCCCGCCGCCGAGGAGCCCACGCCGGAGGCGGAGATCGCCGCCGCTCCCCCGCCCCGCCGCGGTCGCGCGCCCCGCCGGCCCGCCGCCGAGGAGACGCCGCCCGCGCAGGCGCCGGCCGCGACGCCCACCCCGCCGGTCGAGGCGGAGTCCGACCCGGAGCGCGCCGCTTCCCTCGCGCGCGAAGGCGGCACCGCGATCCTCCGGGGCCAGTTCCCGCGGGCGCGGCAGCTCTACCGCCAGGCCACCTACGCCGACCCCAGCCACGCCGGCGCCTGGCGCGGCCTCGGGCTGGCGAGCGAGCGCATGGGCCTCGGCCCGGAGGCGGCCACCGCCTACGAGCGCTACCTGCGCCTCGCGCCCACCGCCTCGGACGCGGCCCAGGTCCGCGAGCGCCTCTCGCGCCTGCGCTGATCTCGAACGGATCGCCCACCGAACGCCCGCGGCCCCCCAGCCGCGGGCGTTCGTGCGTCTGTCCCTGGATCGGGTGTCGGAGCCTATGGTCGAGCCGACCACAGCTGTGGGGTGGGATCCCATAGGTGCCGCCCTCCGGCCCGCGAAAACGGGGCGACGCGGAGTGGGAACGGTGTTTGCGAACCATCGGCCCGAGTGTCGGACCCTGGGATGCGCTGGGAGGACTAGAACGATGAGACTCGGATCCCGACTTACTTGGACTGGTGTCGCGCTCGCCGCGCTCGTCTGCGTGGGCTGCGATGGCGGAGACGCCCCGGCCGCGCCGAGCGTCGACGCGCTGCCCGAGGTGACCAACCAGAACCCGCTGACCGTGACCGGCAGCGCCGAGTCCGGCGCGCTGGTCCAGATCCGCGTCGGCTCGGGGAGCCCCACCGAGGGCACCGCCGGCGACGACGGCGCCTTCTCGATCGACGTGACGCTGAACGCCGAGGTGGAGAACACCTTGCTCGTGTCGCAGACGGTCGGCGGCGTCGAGAGCGAGGCCACCATGGTGACCGTCACCCACGACGGCACCCCGCCCAACGCGCCGCAGCTCGACCCGATCGTCACCCCGACGCGCCGCTCGATGCAGCGCCTCCGGGGCCAGTCCGAGGCGGGCGCGACCATCACCGTCACCGGCGGGACCGAGGACGCCGAGGCCACCGCCGACGCGGACGGCCGCTTCGAGGTGACCGTCTCGCTCGCGACCAGCGACACGATGGCCGTCGACAACGCCATCGCCGTCGTCGCCACCGACGTGGCGGGCAACGAGGGCCCGGCGACCGACGTCACGATCGTCTACGACCCGACCCTCCCGCTCGAGGCGCCGGTGCTCGACGACTTCCCGGGCTTCACCAACAGCGCCACGATCACCCTCACCGGTGAGGCGGAGGCGGGCGTCGGGATCAGCGCGGTCGGCGCGGGCACCGACGGCATGACGACCGTCGGCGACGACGGCACGTTCTCGGTCGAGATCGGCCTGCGCCCGAACCAGCGCAACGAGGTGCTGCTCTTCGCCGTCGCCGGCGGCGAGACGAGCGCGGCCGCGAGCGCGGTCATCGTGCACGACGACGTGGCGCCCAACGCGCCGAGCCTCGACCCGCAGGCGTCGCCCACCGGCGCGGAGACCATCCGCATGACCGGCGAGGCCGAGCCCGGCGCGACCGTCGACGTCACCGGCGGCATGGCCGACGCGAGCGGCGCCGCCGACGACGAGGGCTTCTTCTCGGTCGACGTGATGCTGAACCTCGACACCGACAACACGCTCAGCGTGACGGCGACCGACCCGGCGGGGAACGCGAGCGACCCGACCGAGCTGATGATCACGCAGGACAGCAGCCTCGAGGAGCCGGTCATCGTCGACCCGGTCAGCTCGCCGACGAGCGACCCGACCGTGACCCTCACCGGGCGCGCCCAGGCGGACAGCGCCATCGAGATCACCGGCGGCGCGGACACCGTCAGCGCGATGAGCGACGCGAGCGGTGACTGGACGGCGATGGTCACCCTGCGGGCCAACACCCGCAACGAGCTCCGCATCACCCGCCCCGGCAGCGGCGTCGACACCATCGTGACCATCGAGCACGACGACGTGGCGCCGATGGCCCCGGAGCTGAACGACCTCGCGAGCCCGACCGGGAACACGACGATCGACGTCACCGGCACCTCCGAGCCCCGCGCGCGCATCAGCGTCAGCGGCGGCGTGATGCCGGCGAGCGGCACCGCGGGCATGGACGGCCGCTTCAGCGTGCCCACCCAGATCGCCGAGGACAGCGAGACGACCCTGAGCGTCATCGCCACCGACCGCGCGGGCAACTCGAGCACGCCGAGCATGGCGACCGTGACCCACTCCAGCTCGACGCCCCCGGCGCCGCGCGTGGACCAGGCCAACCCGGCGCCGACCAACATGCCGACCCACGTCGTCACCGGTCGCGTCGAGATGCCCGGCGCGGGGATCGAGATCGTGATCCGCGGCGGCATGGCCGAGGCGACCGGCCCGACCGACCCGAGCAGCGGCACCTTCTCGGTCGAGGTCACCCTCAACCCGAACACCGAGAACACCCTCATGGTGGTCTCCCGCGAGGGCTCCATCGAGAGCCCGGCGACCCCGGTCACCATCACCCACGACGACATCGCGCCCGCGACGCCGAACGCCTCGAACATCACGGCGTCGGCCGGGGGCTGCGTGCTCGGCGTCCCCACCGGCGGGAACGTCTCGGGCATGATGATGAGCGTCGAGGCGCGCTCGACGGTCCGCGTCGAGAACGTCACCCGGAGCACCAGCGCGACGTCGACCGCGACGGACGCCGGCTCCTTCAACGTGTCCCTCGGGGCGTGCAACGGAGACGTCATGCGCGTCACCGCCAGCGACGCCGCGGGGAACACCAGCGACTTCGTGGAGGTCAACGCGAGTTGATCGGCCATGGAGCGGCGGTCCCGTCCGCGGGACCACCGTCCCCCCAACCCAGCCGTCGGGGAGACCCGACGGTCCCACACCGCACCACTCGGGCCCGGTAGAGGTTTCGGCCTCTACCGGGCCCACTAAATTCTGGCTGGAGGGTTTGATGCAAACCCTCCCCCCATGGGGCGAAGCGCCCATGGGGCCCCCCTCCCGACTCCGTCGGGCCCTCGCGCGCTTCGCGCGCTGGGCCCGCGACCCCAGCGCGGGGCGCTGGGGGCCCTGCGGCTCGCGCTCGCGCTTCGCGCTCGCTGGCCGCCTTGTCCGGGTGGCGCCCCACTCGCGCTTCGCGCTCGCTGGCCGCCTTGTCCGGGTGGCGCCCCACTCGCGCTTCGCGCTCGCTGGCCGCCTTGTCCGGGTGGCGCGCCGGCCCCTCCCGACGCCTCCTCCCGAACCGACCGCAGGCTGGTGAGCGGGGACGATCCTATTCGTTTCATCGATCTCCGCCGAGCTGGGGGCGAATCCGAGTCCGAATCCGACGCCCTCGTGGTCAACGCAGATCAGGGGAGGAAGGAGGTGGGAGGCGAGGAGGAATAGGCTAAGGCCCGCTCTCGGCCCCGCTGCCGGCCTCGCTGCCGCTGCCGGTCTCGCTGCCGCTGCCGGTCTCGCTGCCGCTGCCGGCTTCGCTGCCGCTGCCGGCTTCGCTGCCGCTGCCGGTCTCGCTGCCGCTGCCGTTCTCGCTGCCGCTGCCGCTGCCGGTCCCATTCGTTCATCGAGCAGCGGCGGCGACTCGGCGGGTCAGCTCGTGTTCGAACCGGCGGGGAGAGTCCTCGAAAGGCACTTGGATGATGGCGAAGGTTGGCCATATTGAACCCCATGCGACGACTTGGATTCGGAAGACTCAGCGCGCCGTGGAGCCTCTCGGTGGTGGCGCTCGCGCTCACTGGCTGCTCGAACCTCCTGGCCTTCGATCTCTCCGTGCAGCTGGCGGAGCAGCGGGTGGAGGGGAGCCCGATCGGGGGGCTGCTCGGAGGGTTCTTCGAGCTGCCCATCCCGCTCGACGTGGACCTCGCGTCGGAGACGGCGGCGCGGGACACGGGGCCGGCGCAGGCGGTGCGCCTGACGAGCTTGACCCTCGACATCACGCCGACGGCCGAGGGGGCCGGGGACACCGACGACTTCGACTTCGTCGACTCGGTCGACATCTTCGTCGAGAGCCGGGAGAGCGGGAGCGATCTGCCGCGGGTGCGCGTGGCGACGGTGAGCGGCATCCCGGACGGCGCGCGCCAGATCGTCTTCGAGACCGACACGACGGTGAACCTGCGCCCCTACGTGAACGAGGGAGCCCGCCTGACGAGCTCGGCCGAAGGCACGGTGCCCCCGGACGACGTGACCTTCGACGGCGACATCGTGCTCACCGTCGAGGTTCTGTGACCCTCACTCGATGATGAAGAAGAGCTCCTCGGCCTTGTCGGCGTCGAGCTTCTTCAGCGCCTCGTACTGCGCGCGCGCGGCGGCGCCCTGGCCGAGGTTCGCGTAGCAGACGCCGAGACCGTAGCGCAGGCCCGGGTCGTCGGGCGCGCTGAGCAGCGCCTGCTGGTAGGGCTCCACCGCCTCCTGGAAGCGGTGGAGCTCGATCAGGTTGTCCGCCAGGCGGTGCATCGCCTCGCTGTGGTCGGGGTCGACCTCGCCGATGCGTGTGTAGGCTCGCACGGCGTCTTCACGGCGATCGAGGCGCTCGAAGAGCTTGCCAAAGCTCATCAGCGTGTCGACGTCGCCGAGGCCGAGCTCCATCGCCTCGGCGCAGGCGGCGGCCGCGTCCTCCTTGCGGCCGACCTTGAGGTAGCCGAAGCCGAGGGCCGCCTTGAGGCTCGGGTCGTGCGGCGCGTTCTTGCAGGCGCCCTCCCAGGCCGCGATGGCCTCCTCGCCCCGGCCGAGGCGCATGAGCGAGGCGCCGAGCGCGTACTGCGCGGTGGCGTGGGTCGGATCCATGCGGAGCGCCCGCGACAGGGCCGCGGCGCTCTCGTCGAAGCGCTCGAGCCGCTGGAGCACCGCGCCCATGCGGAAGTAGCCCTCCGCGCTCTGGACCTCGCGCACGAGCGCGTTGAGCGCCTTCAGCGCCTCGTCGAGCTTGCCGGCCCGCTCGTAGGCGCTGGCGCGCGCGAGCTCCAGCCGCGCCGAGCCGCCGGACGCCGCCGCCGCCTCGAGCACGGAGATGGCCTCCTCGCCCTTGCCGGCCGCGGTGAGGGCCTCGCCGAGCGCGAGCAACACCGCGGGGTCGTCCCCGTCGAGCTCCCGGGCGCGCTCGAGGCTCTTCAGCGCCTCGGCGGGCGCGGACTCCACGAGCAGCTCGCCGAGCGCCCGGTGGGCGAGCGCGCTCTCTTCGTCGAGCCGCACCGCCCGGCGCGCCGCGTCGAGCGCCCGATCGGGCTGACCGTCGTCGCGGTAGCACCACGCGAGCTGCACCCAGTCGTCGGCGTGATGACCGCCGAGCGACGCCGCCTGCCGGAGCGCCTCGAGCGCCTCCTGCACGCGGCCCGCCTCGCGGTGGAGCCGCCCGAGGAGCGCCTGCGCCTCGCGCGAGCTGGCGTCGGCCTCCGCGGCCGCCTTCGCCTCGGCGTAGGCCTTGTCCGCCTCGCCCGCGTCCGCGAACGCGCGCGCCAGCGCCACCCGCACGCCGGCGTCCTCGGGGCGCCGATCGCGCGCCTCCACCAGCGCGTCGAGCAGATCGAAGCCGCGGTCGGCGTGACGGCAGGCCTCGGCGAGCTCCGCGGCGATCGGCGCCGGCGCCTCGGCCACGTGCATCGCCTGCTTGAGCGCGTCGACCGCCGCGTCCCAGCGACCGGCCGCGCCGAGAGCCCGCGCGAGCCGGCGCTGGATGTCCGCGTCGTCGGGCCGGAGAGACGCGGCGCGCTCGAGCGGCGCGACCGCCTCCTCCGGCGCGCTGCGATCCTCCCGCGCCTTCGCCAGGCCGAGCAGCACCTCCACGTCGTCGGAGAGCGCGGCGAGCTTGCCGTAGTGCGCCTCGGCCTCGCTCGGCATGCCCAGCGCGAGGTAGACGCGCGCCGCGTGCTCGTGCGCGTCCGCGCGGGTCGGGTCCAGCTCCGCCGCCTTGGCGTACTGCTGAACCGCCTGCTTGGAGCGCTTCTCCGCCTCCAGCACCTGCCCGAAGCCGACCAGGTAACGTGCGTCCTCGGGTCGCGCCGTGACCGCCGCCTCGCTCTCCTCCCGCGCCTTCGCTACGTCGCCGAGGGCGAGCATGGTCACGCCGAGGTAGTAGCGGGCCTCGGGGTCGTCGGGCGCCCGGTGCCGGGCGGCGTTGAGCCAGTCGCGGGCCTCGGAGTAGCGCGCGAGGCGACAGAGCGACGCGCCCATGCCGACGGCGACCGGGCCGTCCTGCACGCCGAGGTTCACGGTCTTCGACAGCGCGTCGAGCGCCTCCTGCCAGCGCTCGGCGGCCAGCAGCGCGAGGCCGTGCGCGCGGTGCGAGGCCGCGTCCTGCGGGGCGAGCGTCGCCGCCTCGGCGAGGGCCTTCACCGCCTCGTCCACCCGGTCCATCGAGAGGGCGAGCTCCCCGAGCGCGCGGTGGAACCACGCCACCTTGGGCTTCAGCTCGGCGGCGCGGCGGAGCTCCTGGAGCGCCTCGTCCTTCCGGTCCACCGCGGCGAGCGCCTCGCCGTAGCCGGCGTGCCCGGCCGCGTCCTGGGGCGCCTTGGAGAGCGCCGCCTCGAAGACGCCGATCGCCGCGGCGTGCTTGCCGAGCGCGTTGAGCGCGCGCCCGACCTCGAACGCGGTGTCCGCGTCGTCCGGCCGGAGCTGCAGCGCCTTGCCGAACGCCTTGGCCGCGTCCGCGTGCTGCCCGGCGGCCGCGTGGGCCTTGCCGAGCCCGCGCTGCGCGTCGAAGTCCTCGGGCGACTCGGACGCCGCCTCGCCGAACACGCTCGCCGCGCCGGTCACGTCACCGGAGGCGAGCAGGAGGTCTCCGAGCTTCACCTTGCCGGGCGCGCCCGGGGCGAGCTCGACCGCGCTCCGCTGCGCCGCGATGGCGTCGTCCATCCGGCCGATCGCCGCCAGCTTGGCCGCCACCTGCTCCTGCATCGCGGCGTCCCCCGGCGCGGCCGCGCGCGCCTTGGCCAGCGCCGCCGCCGCGTCGTCCACCCGGCCCTCGCGGGCGCAGGCGTCGGCGAGCGCGAGCAGCGTGTCGACGCCGCCCTCTCCGACCTCGCTCGCCTTGGCCAGCGCGCGCGCAGCGTCGGCGTCGCGCCCGAGCGCCTGGTAGCTGCGCCCGAGGGCGGCCCAGGCCGCGCCGTCGTCGGACCGGGCGCGGACGGCCACCTCGAGCGCCGCCGCCGCCGGCTCGTGCCGCCCGAGGCGCGCGAGCGCGTGGCCGTACGACCGCTGGGCCTCGCCGTGATCGGGCCGCAGCCCCACCGCGGCCCGCAAGGCCTCCTCCGCCCCGGCGTCCTCGTTGCGCGCGGCGCGCACCTGGCCGAGGCCGAGCCACGCCTCGAAGCCGGTCGCGTCCGCCGCGGCGGAGGCCGCGAACGCCGCCTCCGCCGCGCCGAGGTCACCGAGCGCGCGTCGCGCGCGCCCCAGCCCGAGCTGGCTGTCCGCGTCCGGCGCGATCCGGACGGCGCGCTGGTAGGCCTCGGCCGAGGCCTCCCACCGGCCGGCCGCCGCGCACGCCGCCCCGAGCCGCGCCGCGATCCGAGGATCGTCGGGCGAGAGGGTCGCCGCCTGCGCGAGGGGCGCCACCGCGTCCGCCGGCCGCTCCAGGCGCTCGAGCACCCCGGCGAGGGAGAGCTGCGTCGTGAGGTCCTCTTGCGCCATCGCGGCCGCCTGCTCGAGCGGCGAGAGCGCCTCGGCGTCGCGGCCCAGCTTGCCGTAGAGCCGGCCGAGCGAGACGAGGGCCTCCGCCCAGCCGGGGGCGAGCTCCACCGCCTTGCGGTAAGAGGCGATGGCCGCGTCGGGCTGACCGAGCTTGGCCTGCGCGGCGCCGAGCGCGTGGTGCGCGTCGGCGGAGCCGGGCAGCAGGGTGACGGCGCGGGAGAGCGCCCGCAGGGCCGCGTCGGCCTGCTTCTTCGCGAGGAGCGTGCGGCCGTAGCCGAACAGCACGTCGCCGTCCATCGCGGCGTCGACCCCGCCCTCGAGCTGCACCGCCCGCTCGTAGCAAGCGAGGGCGCGATCGAGCTCGCCGCGCCGCTCCTGCACGTCGGCGAGCGCCGCGAAGAGCGCGCGGTCCTCGGCGTGATCGGCGGCCGCGGCCTCGAGCGCCTCGGCGGCCTCGTCGTCCCGGAAGTCCTCGGCGAGCAGCACGCCGAGCCCGCGGCGGGCCTTCTCCCAGCCGAGCCCGATCGCCTTGCGGTAGGCCTCCTCCGCGGCGGTGGGCGCCCCGTTCGCGTGGCGGGCGTCGCCGAGCGCGGCCCAGCCCTCCCCGCTCGACGGCAGCGCGGTCACCGCGCGCTCGAGGGCGGCCACCGCGTCGCCCGGGCGCTCGTCCCCCAGGTACGCCATGCCGAGGTGCAGGCGCGCCTCGGGCTGGTCCGGGTAGAGCGCGAGGCTCGCCTCGAGGTGCGTCACCGCCGCCTCGAAGCCGCCGCGACGGAGCTCCGCGGCCCCGAGCGCGCTCTTGACGCCCGCGTCGCCCGGGGCGCCCTCGTGCGCGGTGGTGAGCGCGGCGACCGCCTCGTCGTGCCGGCCGAGCCGGCTCAGGACGCGGCCGAGCTTGGCGTGCGCTGCCTCGGGCGTCTGGCCGCTGGCGTCGATCGCGGACTGGTAGGCCGCGGCCGCCTCGCCGGTCCGCCCGAGGGCGGCGAGCGCGTCGCCCTTCCCGACCAGCGCGGTCGCGTGCGCGCCGTCGAGGCGGAGCGCGTCGTCGAAGGCGGCGATCGCGCGATCGACCTGACCGGCGGCGAGCCGCGCGCGTCCCACGTCGGCCCAGCCTCGCGCCTCCTCGAGCCCGAGCGACGCGGCCCGCTCGAGCGCCTCGAGCGCGGCCTCGGGCGCGCCCGTGGCCAGGAGCGCCGCGCCGAGCCGCGCGTTCGCCATCGCGTCGCCGGGCGCCAGCGCCACCGCGCGCTTCAGCGGATCGACCGCCGCCTCCTCGAACCCGAGCGAGAGGCGAAGATCCCCGAGGGCCGCCTGCCCTTCGGCGTCGTCGGGATCGAGCGCGAGCGCGCGGCTCCAGGCGTCGACCGCCTCATCGTCCGCGCCGATCGCGCGCTTGGCCCGAGCCAGCTCCACCCAGGCGCCGCGGAGCTGCGGGGCGAGCTCGGTGGCCTTCTCGAAGCTGGCGCGCGCGTCGTCCGCGAGCCCGCGCGCCTTCTGGGCCCGACCGAGCCGGGCGTGGAGCGCCCCGTCGTCCTCCGCCAGCCCGACCGCGCTCCGGTAGCTCGCCTCCGCGTCCGCCGGACGCTCGGCCGTCATCCAGAGGTCGCCGAGCTCCGCGTGGAGCGCGGCGTCGTCCGGCCGGAGCCCGATCGCCTTCTTCAGCGCGTCGGCGGCCCGGGTCTGGTCGCCGAGCCCGCCGCGCGCACGCCCGAGCGCGAGCCACGCGTCGGCGTCCTCGGCCTCGCGCTGGGTCACGCGCTCGAACGCCATCACCGCGAGCTCGTGCTGCCCGCTCTCGGACGCGCTCCGCCCGAGGGCCCGCTGCGCGTCGAGGCGGTCGGGCTCTCGATCGGTGGCGCGCTTCAAGGCGGCGACCGCGTCGGCGTGCCGGCCTCGCTCGGCGAGCGCGCGCCCGTAGGCGATCCACGCCTCGACGTCGAGCGGCGCGAGCTCGGTGGCCTTCTCGAGCGCCGGCAGCGCTCGCTCCACCCGCCCGAGCGCGAGCAGCGTCGCCCCGAGCTGGCTCTGCAGCGCCGCGTCGTCCGGCTTGGCCTCGACCGCCTTCTCGAGCGGCTCCACCGCGTCGGCGTCGCGATCGAGCGCCGAGTACGCCGCGCCGAGGCCGCCGAGGGCCTCGACGTCCTGGGCCGCGCGCGCGAGCACCGCCCGCCACGCCTCGACCGCCTCCTCCTGGGCGCCCGCCTTCACCGCCGCGCGGGCGTGCTGACGGTGCGCGTCGAGCCGATCCGGGTCGAGCTTCGCCGCGCGCCGGTAGGCCTCGCGCGCCTCGTCCCACTTCTGGGCGTCGGTGTGGGCGCGGCCGAGGGCCATCAGCGCGTCGGGGTCGTCGGCGCTCAGCTGCGACAACGCCGAGAGCACCTCGGCCTCGTCGCTCGGCCGCTCGAGGCGCTTGAAGAGATCGGCGAGCGATCGCAAGACGCCTTCGTTCTGCGGGTCGACCTCGCGGGCCTTGCGGTAGGCGCGCACCGCCTTCTCGAGCTCGCCGCCCGCCTCGTAGAGGGCGGCGAGGCTCTGGTGCGGCGCGGCGGACGCGCCGTCGAGCTGGGCGCTCTTCTCGAGCGCGGCCAGCGCCTCGTCGTTCATCTTCAGCGCCGCGCAGCTCTGCCCGAGCAGGAGCTGAGCCTCCGCGACGTCGGGCGCGATGCGCGTGCTCTGCCGCAAGGACTGGCGCGCCTCCTCCCACTTCTCCTGACCCGCCTCCGCCCGGCCGCGGCCGAGGTAGAGGCTCGCGTCGTCGGGCTCCACCTCGAGCGCCGCCGCGTACGCCCGCTCCGCGCCGCCGAGCTTGCCGAGCGCGAAGAGCACCGCGCCGTGGGCCGCGTGGACCTCCGCCCGCTCCGGCAGCAAGGAAACCGCCTTCGCCAGCGCGGGCTCGGCCTCCTCGTCCTGCTCGAGGGCGCGGTGCGCGAGGCCGAGCGCGTGCCAGCTCTCGCCCCGGCCCTCGTCGATCTCGACCGCCCGCGCGAAGGCCTTCACCGCCGCGCCGCGCTTGTCGAGCTTCGCCGCCGCGACGCCGAGCGCGTGGTGGGCGTCCGCCGATCGCGGATCGAAGCCCACGCTGTGATCGAGGGCGTCGTAGCTCCGCTCCCACCGCCCGGCCGCCGCCGCGGCGACGCCGAGCCGGCAGAGCAGCGCCGCGTCCTGAGGCGCGAGCTCCACCGCCTTCTCGAGCTCGTCGGCCGCCTCCTCGTCGCGACCGAGGTCGCGGAGCACCGCGGCGAGCGCCGCGTGCAGCTCGGGCTCCGGGGGCAGCGCCTCGATGGCGTCGCGGTAGGTGTCGACCGCCTGCTCCTTCTTGCCGAGCCGCGCGCGCACCTCGGCGAGGGCGCGCTTGGCCCGCCCCCGCCCCGGCTCCGCGCCGAGCGCCTGGTCGTAGGCCCGCTCCGCCTCGGGGAGCGCGTCGAGCCGGGAGAGCGCGAGGCCCAGGCTCTCCCACACCTCGGCGTTGCCGGGCGAGAGCGCCGCGCACTTCTCGAGCGCGGCGCGCGCCCGCTCCCACTGCTCGGCGCGCACGTAGCCGAGGCCGAGATCGATCAGCAGCTGGGTGCTGTCCCCGCCGCCGAGCTCCACCGCCTTCGCGTAGGCGTCCGCGCTCTCCTCGTGCCGACCGAGCTTCTGGAGCACGCCGCCCTGGCCCGACCACAGGGTCGACTCCTCGGGGTGCGCCTCGAGCGCCTGGGCGTAGACCTTCGACGCCTCCTCCCAGCGCTCGAGCTCCGCGAGCAGCGCCGCGCGAGGGCCGAGCCACTCGGTGCGCGCGGGCGCGAGCCGGCTCGCCTCCTCGTAGGCCGCGATCGCCTCCTCGCGCTCCTCCGCCTTCGCCGCCGCCTCGCCGCGCAGCGCGTGCGCCTCCGCCTCCTCGGGCAGGCGCTCCACCGCCGCCCGCAGCGCCTCGAGGCCCTCGCCGCCGCTCCGGAGCAGCGCCTTGCCGAGCGCGAGGCGCAGGGCGCCGTCGTCGGGGCGCGCCTTCACCGCGGCGGTGAGCGGGGGCACCGCGTCGCCCCACTTCTCGAGCTTCACCCGCACCTGCCCGAGCAGCGCCTTCAGCGACGCGTCCTCCGGGTCGAGCTCCACCGCCTTGGTCAGCCGCTCCTCGGCGACCTTCAGCTCGCCCTTCTCCTCGTGCAGCCGACCGCTCAGCGCGAAGCCCTCGGCCCACGACGAGTCGATCTCGAGCGCGCTGGTCAGGTGATCCTTCGCGGCGTCGAGGTCCTTCAGCTCGAGGCACGCCTTGCCGAGCCACTTGAACGCCTCGCCGATGTCGGGGCGGATCTTCACCGCCCGGGTGAGCGACTTGCGCGCGTCGTCCCACGCCGCCGTCCGAGCGAGGCTCACGCCGAGGCGGGTCAGGCTCTTCGGGTCCTCTTCGTCGAGCTTCACCGCGCGCTGCCACGCCTCGGCCGCCTCCGCGTGCTTGCCGAGGCGCTCGAGCAAGGCGCCGTGCGTGCGGTGCACCTCCACCGCGTCGGGCTTCCGCTCGGCCGCGCGCCCGTAGGCCCGCGCCGCGTCCTCCCACTTCTCGAGCTTCTCGCTGAGCTGCCCCGCCTCGAGGAAGCCCTCGACGAACTCGGGGTCGTGCTCGGCCGCCTTGAGGTAGGCGCCGATCGCTTCGCGGTCGTCCTCCAGCGCCCGGCAGCCCTTCGCGAGCTCCTTGTAGGCGCGGGCCCGGACCAGCGGCTCCGGCTGGGCGCCGCCCTCGTCCCAGGTCCGCAGCGCCTTCTCGGCCGCCTGCTGCGCCTGCTGCCAGCGCTCGACCGCGTTGTAGGCGATGGCGAGCTGGAGCGCGGCCTGCGCGTCCTCGGGCGCGACCTTCACCGCCTTCTGCAGGATCGGCACCGCCTCGTCCGAGCGCTCCTGCCGATTGAGCGACGTGCCGCGGATCACGAGCATCTCCGCGTTCTCGTCCTCGGCGCGCAGCACCGCGATCGCCGCCTTCTCGGCGTCGGCCCAGCGCTCGGCCTCGAAGTAGAGCCGCGCGAGCGCGGTCCACGCCTCGGTGTTGCCGTCGTCGAGGGCGACGACCTTCTCGTAGCTCTTCACGACCTCGTCGGTCTTGCCGAGCTTCGCGCGCACCTGGGCGAGGGCCTCCTGCGTCTCGAAGTGCTCCGGGCGCATCTCGGCCGCGGTGACGAAGGACTTCTCCGCCGGCTCGTGCTGGCCGAGCGCGACCTGCGTCTGGCCGAGGAGGAAGAAGACGTCCGGGTCGTCCCGGAGCAGGGTCGAGGCCTTCTCGAGCCGCTCGAGCGCCTCCTCGTTCTTCTCCAGCCGCCGCAGGCAGCGGCCGAGCTTGAAGTAGATGCCGCCGTCGTCGGGCAGGAAGCGCAGCGCGATCTTGTAGGAGTTGTGCGCCTCCTGATCCTGGCCGACGTGCTCGTAGACGCCGCCGATGGCGATGTATCCGTCGAGGAAGTCCGGGTCGAGATCGAGCGCGCGCCGATAGGCCTCGATGGCGCGGTCGTCCTCTCCGAGGTGCTTGCACGCCTCGCCGAGGAGCTTGTGCCCCTCGACGTGATCCTTCTCGGCGGCGACCAGCGCCCGGAGCACGCGGCCCGCGTCCTCCCACTTCTCGAAGCGCACGTAGGCGCGGCCGAGCGGGAGGAGCAACGTCGGGTCGTTCGGCTCGAGCTTCAGCGCGCGCTCCAGGCACGCGATCGCGAGCTCCCACTTCTCGGCCTCGACGCAGGTCTCGCCGCCCTTGCGCGGCGCGTCGGCGTGCTCGGGCGGATCGGCCTCCGCCTCGAGCTGGCTCACCGCGTGGTAGGCGTCGGCGGCGGTGCTCACGTCGCCGACCTTCACCGCGACCTCGCCGAGCACGTACTGGCAGTCGGCGTGCTCGGGCTTGATGGCCGCCGCCTCCTTCAGCGGGGCGACCGCCTCCTCGGTCTGTCCGTCCTCGAGGTAGGCGCGCCCGAGCCCGTACCGGCAGCCGAAGTGGTCGGCCTTCGAGCGGCGCGCGCTCTCGTACTCCTTGATGGCTCTGTCGAGCTCCCCGAGCTTGTGATACGCGGCCGCGAGCTGGTAGCGCTTCCGCGTGTCCTTGGGGTTCACGAGCAGACCCTGCTTGTACAGGGTCACCATCTCTCTGAGCTTCTCGGGGTCGTCCGACATGAGGGAGGGCGACGATACCGAAGCGGGCTGCGCGATTGAAGAGCGGATCGCGGCCCCGTAACCCGAGTTGCGCGGCGCTCCCGACGCCGCCCGCGGCGATACCCTCGTTTGGGGAGGTAGCCCTCGAGAAGAGGGCGAGAGGAAACCAGGTCGCGCGGCGCGCGATGAGCCGGCCATGCCTGCTCGACGCCCGCGCTACGCGCCCCGCGATCGCTACCGGACCCGCCCCTCGGCGCGCGAGGTCCCGGCCCTGCACGACCTGGCCGCGACGGCCCTCGATCGGCCGCTGGTGGATCTCCCCGCGGCGCGGAGACGCGAGCGGGCCCGGACGCGCTGCCTGCCCTCTCTCGTGCCCCTCGTGCTGGTGGTGCTCGGCCGCTCGCTGACCCTCGGCTCGGTCGTCGGCGCGACCCTGGCGTGCCTGTGAGGCTGTTGCCTCCTACTCGGCGACCCGCGGGGCGACGTAGTCCCGATCGGGGTCGATGGGCGCGGCGTACTCGCTGGACCAGGTGCCGTCGAAGAACGCCTCGAGGTCCCGGGCGAAGGCCTCGCTCTCGACGACGAAGCCCGCGTTGCGGCTGTGGAGGAAGTAGTCGCCGGCCGCGTTGCTGGTGCCGACCCAGGAGGCGGCGCCGTCGACGCTCAGGTACTTCGCGTGCACCGTGCGGGAGAACGGGACGAAGCCCCGGGAGGCCTCCGGGATGGTCACGATCCGGACCTCGATCCCCTCGACCGCGTGCAGCGCCTTCAGGTCCTCGATCCGGCCGGGTCGGGTCTCCCAGTGGCTGACCATCACGCGCACGTCGACCCCGCGGGCCGCCGCCTCGCGCAGCGCGTCGTCGAGCGCGGTCCAGCGATCGCCTCCGTGCCCGACGAGGTGGTAGCCCATCACCTGCAGCCGCAGGGTCCGCCGGGCGCCGGCGATCATCGCCTCGAGGCGCGGCCAGTCCCAGGCCGCCCCCTCGGGGAGCGCGGGCTCGGGGCTGAACGTCGGCCACACCCGCGCGGGCGATCCGCCGTAGTCGACCACCGCCGGGAATTCGCGCGCCTCGCCGACCGCCCTCGCCTCCTCGAGCGACGCGCCGCCGGCCAGCGCCCAGTCCATCGCGAACACGTCGGCCACCGCCCCGACGAGCGAGGGCTCGCGGACCAGCAGGCCGAGCTCCTGGATCTGGGTGAGCGAGCGCCAGTCGAAGTTCTGGCTGCCCACGAAGGCGGCGCGCCCGTCGACGACGAAGAGCTTGGCGTGCTGCACGCCGCCGCCGGCGTGGGGGCCGAAGTCGAGGATGCGCACCTCGACGCCTTCGATCGCGCCGAGCGCGTCGGGCACCTCGGGCATGCGGGCGTGGAACATCGCGTCGAAGACCATGCGCACCCGCACCCCGCGCGCCGCCGCCGCCTCGATCGCCGCGATCACCGGCTCGAGCGCCTCCCCCTCCTCCGTGACGCCGTAGAAGAACAGCATGTCCAGCGAGCTGGACGCCTCGCCGATCAGCTGCGGCCAGAGCGCGGGCGCGTCGGGGATGCCCGGGTGGTCGAGGGAGGTCTCCACCGGCCAGGACTCGACGAGGGTCAGCGCCGGCGGGGACGGGCGGGCGACCGCGGGCTCCGGCGTCACCGGCTCCGAGGCCGCGCCGCCGCAGCCGAGGGTCAGACAGCAGAGCCCGAGCAGCGCGCCTCGCATGGCGGCGGACGCTACAGCTTCGCGTCGAGCCCGTCCACGAGAACGACCGGCTGCAGCACCGTGTCGACGCGCAGCTCGGCCGGCACGAGCCGCCGCGGATCGTCGATCAGCAGGCGCAGGCCGAGGTCGGCGCGCAGCTCCTCGTGCTCCATCAGCGCGCGCTTGAAGCGGTCGACGAAGGTGTCGGGCATGGTCGCTCGGGCGGTGCCGCTCTCGGCCATAGAGGGCACGTCCCGCTCCCGCCACACCACCGCGCCATCGACGGTGATGACGAGGCTGCGCACGTGCTCGAGGCGCAGGGGCTCGCCGTCCTGATCCTCGAGCACGAGGGTGGTGAGCACGAGATCCAGCGCCCTCACCGCCCCGATGTCTCCCCGCCGCGACAGGCGCTCGGCCCGGTCGACCACCCGCTCGCGGGTGAGCAGGCGCGCGCCCTCCAGCCGCACGTCCACCATGCAGCCATCGTCCATCGGCGCGAAGCTCACCAGCGCCCGATCCGCGTCCGACGGGAAGGACTCCGCGGACCCGAACGGGCACTCGGTCCGCGCCCGCTCGGAGAGGGAGAACGTGCGCTCGAAACGAAAGGGTTTCACCGACCCCTCGCCGAGCTCCACCAGGATGAGGTTCGCGCAGCCCGTCAGGACCAGGGCGGAGGCGAGCGCGGCGTAGGAGCGAGGCGGCATGGCCGCGACCGCTGCAGCGCGCGTGCCGCGGCCTCGGTGCGCAGGGTTCGTACGCGGCCGACGCCGGGACGCCACGGCGCGGTGCGCTGCGGGGCGGATCGCATCATCTCCGGCGGCCGCGTCGCCATCGACGGACTAGAGTGCGCCTCATGGCGCGCGGGAGATCGCAGCACAGCCGGGCGGTGATCGCCCTCGTCGTCGTCATGACGGCGGCGTTCGCGGTCCAGCTCGCCGGCGTGCTCGAGGGCGGGGACTGGGCCCTGCACGCCAACGCGTTCGTGGCCGCGTGGGGCGAGGTGACGGGCGGAGGCGGCGGCCCGGAGAGCTGGCGCACGCTCTCGACCCTCTGGGCCTACGCGCTCGTCCACGGCGGAGTCGAGCACCTCGGCTACAACCTCGTCTTCCTGTGGCTCTTCGGCAGCCTGGTGCACGACGCGGTCGGGGAGCGGGGCGTGATCGTGTCGGCCCTGGTCACGACCGCCACCGCCGGGCTGCTCTTCACGTTCCGGCACCTGGGGGAGACGCCGGACGGCGTGATCGGCTGCTCGGGGCTGGGGAGCGGGCTGGCCGGGGTCTACGTGCTGCTCGCGTTCCGCTGGAGCGAGATGCCGCGGGCCCACGCCTGGCCGCTCGCCCGGCCGGTGCCCCCGATGCAGGCGGCGGCGTTCGCGATCCTCTTCGTGATCGGCGACCTCTTCCTGCTGCGGTCCAACGACGGCACCGCCCACGACGCCCACCTCGGGGGCTTCGGCGGCGGCTTGCTCCTCGCGATGATCCTGACCACCTTCTTCCCGACGTGGAGGTCCTTCCTCGGCTCGAAGATCGCCCCCGAGGGTCTGGCGGAGCGCCGATGAGGATCGCGCTCGCGCTGCTGCTCGCGATGGCCGCGCTCCCGGCCGCGGCCTCTGCTCAGGACGAGGGGGAGGCGCCGCCCCCCACGCTGCCGCCGCCGACCCTGTCGCCGGAGGAGATGGACCCGCCCCCCGAGCCGCTCGAGGGCGAGGAGGTCCCGGAGCCCCCCGAAGAGGAGGGCGAGACCGAGATCCTCATGCACATCGGGACCGGCGATCACCCGGAGTGGGAGGAGGAGAACGCGCGCGAGGTCCCGCGGGACGTCGCCTTCGAGGTCCCGGGCGACGCGCGGACCGGCCAGGGCGTCGGGGCCTCTTCGGTCAGCATCGACGAGGAGCGGTTCGGGGAGCCCCGCGAGTTCGCGCTCGGGGCCGGGGTGAGCTGGGCGCGGCTCATCAGCGCGACGGAGATCGACTTCCTGCGGGTCGACCAGCGCTTCGACTGGCGGGTGCCGGACTTCCCGGCGCTGCGCCTCGGGATCGGCGCGTCCCAGAGCTTCGCCGCCAACCAGTGGCTCGTCGGGGGCGGGCTCCGGGCGGGGCTCGGCACCTACTTCTGCGAGTCGCGCCTCGTCCGTTGCGAGATCGTCGCCGTCGTGCAGCCGGGGGTCCTCGGCGGGGACGTGCTCGGCCCCCGCTTCGATCTGCACGCCGCCCTCGAGGCGCACTTCGACTTCGCCGGCGTGTTCGGCGCCTGGGTCACCGGCGGCTTCTCGCAGCTCGGCACCGAGTCGATGGTCCACCTGGGCGGCGTGGCGGCCTTCCTGTTCTGAAAGGACTCCTTGACGCCGTGGGGCCGGCCCTGGTGTATTTCCGCGGCCGGGAAAAACCTGGCGACGGATAGAATGCACGCTCCGGCGCGCCGTCTCATCCGCACCTTTCGAAGGCTCTCGTCGTGGGGGGACGAGCGACATCGGGCTCTCCTTCCACGATCGCACTGATCCCTGGAGGCGTCGTGAGCTCACCCCCGATTCGAATCTCCCACCTCGCGGCGGGCCTGGCGGCCGTCCTGGCCATCGCGCTCGCCGCTCCCACGCAGGCCCAGATCGGCCCGGCGCGCCGCATCACCGGCGCCCCCGTCGCCAACGAGGCCGTGCGCGCCCGGTTCGCCTGGGGCGGCACCGGCAACCGCATCATCTGGGTCAACCAGGCCGACGAGGTCTACTACCAGCGCGTGCACTCCAACCGCGTCGACCGCCACATCCGCATGCGCGGACACACGGTCGGGGTCCGCGGCGATCAGACCGAGTACGTGATCCCGTGGGACAACAACACGATCCTCGTCGTGACCCAGCGCGGCAGCCTCTACCGGCACCAGATCCGGAACGAGAGCGTCGGGCCGCCCGAGCAGATCCAGGGCGCCCCGGTCGGCACCCAGGGCCAGGACCCGGTCTTCATGTTCCGGGTCGCCAACCGGCTGATCAACGTCACCCAGCAGGGTGAGGTCTGGGCCCACCAGGTCGGCAACGTGGTCTCCCCGCCGCAGCGCCTCGGCCGCGTGGCCATCGCCTCGCCGCGCCAGGTGCGCCACGTGTTCAACGTCGGCCGCGCGGTCTACATCGTCAGCGACCAGGGCGAGGTCTACCGCCACGACGTGCACCCGGACTTCGGTCAGGGTCGGCTCGTGCAGACCCGCGCCAACTGGTTCGCGCAGCCCAACACCCGGTTCGCGTTCGTGATGAACAACGGCCTGTACGTGGTGGGTCCCCAGGGCGAGCTCTGGGTCCACGACGTCAGCCGGCTGATGCAGAACCGCCGCGGGGTCCGCGGTCAGCGCGCGGCGCCGCAGCCCGCGCAGCCCGCGCAGCCGCCCACCGGCGGTTGAGCGCGCGTCGACGGACTGCACGTCCGAGGAACGCAGAGACGGCCGCTCCCCTCGCGGGGACGCGGCCGTTCTTCGTTCCGGGAGGACGCGCTCAGCGGCCGTGCAGATAGCGCCGGATCGCCTCCTCGAGGGGCGTCTCCGCGAGCAGGTCGCCGCCCCCCCGGGAGGGGCGCTCGTAGCTCGCGGTGGTGAGCACGCGGGGGCGCGCGGGCTGACGGGGCTCACCGCTCTGGGGGGCGATGAAGAAGGGGCGGAGGGTCGCTCGCATGCCCCCGGTCAACGGCGCGCCGGGGGCGGACTTGAGGCCCTCAGCGCCGCTGCGCCTCGAAGAGACGGTAGGCGAGCATGCCGAGCGCCATGGTGCCGACGAAGACGGCCGCCTCCGCGCCGAACGAGGCCAGCGACGCGATGCCCGGGCCCGGGCAGAAGCCGCCGAGGCCCCAGCCGATCCCGAACAGCGCGCTGCCGCCGAGGAGCGCCGGCGTGAGGTCCTTGCGGGTGGGCACCTCGAAGCGGCCCCCGAAGACGGGGGTGCCCCGCTTCAGGATGAGGCGGAAGAGCACGAAGTGGACGCCGATCGCGCCGACCATGACGAACGCGAGGCTGGGATCCCACTGGCCGAAGAAGTCGAGGAACCCGACGACCTTGGACGGCTGGGTCATGCCCGCGATGGCGAGGCCGACGGCGAAGATCAGACCGGCGACGAACGCGGCGAGGGGCTTCTTCACGACACGCCTCCGAGCAGCCGCACCGCGAGCACGGTCAGGGCGCCGGTCGCGATGAAGGTCACGGTCGCCACGATCGAGCGGCGGGAGAAGCGGCTGATGCCGCAGACCCCGTGGCCGCTGGTGCACCCGCTGCCGAGCCGCACACCGAAGCCGACGACGAGGCCGGCGACGGCGATGGTGAGCAGCGACCGGTCGTAGGTGACGGCGAAGAGCTGGGGCTGCAGCGCGAACATCACCGCGCCGCCCACCACCAGGCCGCCGACGAAGGCGGCCCGCCAGCCGAGCTCCTGCGCGTCGGCGCGGTCGGCCGGCCGGGGGAGGAGCAGGCCGGAGAAGATGCCGCTGATGCCGGCGATGCGGCCGTTGAAGAGGAGGAGCAGCGACGCGCTGATCCCGATGAGGACGCCTCCGAGCGTGGAGGCGAGGGGGGTGAAGTGTTCCATGAGGGTGGCTCCGAGAACGGCGAACGGGCCGGGTCTTTGCTGATCTCTCGAGTCGGGATGCGCTCGACGCAACCCGTGGTCACCACACCACCAGGAAGCGTACCAACGTCGGCGCGCACCGCCCACGCGGGCGTCTGCAACGCGGCGAAACGAGCGGTGCAACGGCGAGATACGGATCGCTCGGCCGACGCCCCACGGCGAGGGCTGGCGCGGTTCTCGCTGACCGCGGTCGGCCATGACCCGCTCGCTGCCCCTCGCCCTCCTGCTCGTCGCCTGCCAGGCGCCCTCCCCGGCCCCGCGCGCGTGCTCGCCGGACGGTCCCCCCGCGCGCTTCGACCGCTCGCCGGGCGGCGTGCCCGAGGTGGCTCCGTCCTGGGTGCTCGCCCACCACTGCCAGGTGCGCGTGGTCGACGTGCGTTCGGAAGAGGAGCTGACGGGCCCGCTCGGCCGCATCCCCTGGGCCCGGCACATCCCGCTCGACCGGCTCGAGGACGAGGCGGAGGCCTGGGACCGGGACGCCCCGGTGGTCCTGGTGTGTCGCTCGGGGCGGCGGTCGGCGCGGGCCACCCGCGCGCTCGAGGACCTGGGCTTCGGCGCGGTGGCGTCGATGACCGGCGGCATGCTCGCCTGGCGCGACGGCGACCGGCCGGTGGTGCGGCACCGCGCCTCGCCCGCCCCTCCCCCGCCGGCGGAGCCGCACGCGGGGCCGCTCCGCGCGGTCGACATCGAGGCCCACCTGGGCGACCCGCGCCGGATCCGATGGGTCAAGGTCGCGGCGCTCCTGATGCAAGGCACGCAATCCTGCGTGGACGGACGCGATCCGAGGCCGGTGCTCGGCACGCCGGGCGGAGACGCCGGCGAGATCCTGCTCTCGCTCGCCGCGGCGGAGCGGGTGCGCGGCGCGCCCTTCCCCGCCTCGCGGGTCGGCCCCATTCTGGACGCCTACCTCGACGCCTTCGGGCGCGTCTACGTGCACACCGACACCCACGCGCTCGAGGCGCTGGAGGCCTCGCTCCGGGACGACCCGCGCTTCGCCCCCGCGCTCGCCCGCGGCGTCGAGCGCCTGGTGCGGCGCCCGCCGCGCGCCCTCGAGGGGCCGCTGCTCGACGCGCTGACCCGCCCGGCCCACGTGGGCTGCGGCCACCTGCGCCTGATGCGCGAGCACCCGGACGAGTACGGCGTGCGCCCGGCGCTGAGCGAGGCGGTGCTGCGCGCGATCTTCGTGCGGCTCTGGCGCGGCGACGCGATCGACTTCGTGGTGCTCGAGGGCGGCCACGCCGAAGGCGCGGTGCTCGACGTGGTGCTCGATGGGGAAGTGCACAGCTACACGCGTGTGCCGATGATCGCGCCGCACCTCGGAGACCGAGAGCTGTTCGTGCACCACCCCCAGGTCAGCGCCTGGCTGCGCGAGCAGAACGCGAGCTTCGTGTTCGAGCACGATCCCGCGCTCCGCGCCGAGCCCGGGCGCAGGGAGGCGCTCCACGCGGAGCTCGAGCGGCTCGGCGCGGCCCAGCTCCAGGCCACCCTCTCGCACCTCGCCGCCGACCTCCCGCGCTACCGAGCCCACGTCTCCGAGTGGCGGGTGTCGATCGAGGCGGCGCGATGAGGCGGCTCGCGCTGATCACGCTGCTGCTCTGGCCCGCGCCCGCGGCGGCGGACTGGCCGGACGCGATCGGCCCCTTCACGGTCGGGGACGACGCGGCCTCGCTGCGGCTCTCGGGCATGGCGCAGCTCCAGCTCGACGTCGAGCGCCCGGGCGAGGCCGTGCTGCGGGTCCGGCGGCTGCGGCCGATCGCCCGGGCGAGCTTCGCCGGCGGCCTCCTCGGCGCGACCGCGCACCTCGAGCTCGCGCCGGGGCAGGCCGAGCTGATCGACCTCTTCGTCGAGGCGCGGCTGGATCCGGCGCTCCGCCTCCAGGCCGGGCAGCTCAAGGTGCCGTACACGGCGTACCGGCAGCAGTCGCCCACCCGCCTCGCCCTCGTCGACTGGCCGGTCACGAGCCGCTGGTTCGGGGCCGAGCGGCAGCTGGGTGTGACGGCGACGGGGGCGCTGGGCCCGGTGGGCTACGCCTTCGGCGCGTTCGGAGGCGAGAACCGACGGGCGGCGCACGCGCGCGAGCTGCCGGCCTTCTACGGCGAGGACGCGACGACCCCCTCGCGCCTGAGCGACCTGGGCGCCCCGGAGTCCCCGCACCTGGAGCTCTTCGCCCGGCTCGAGCACGCCCACCCGGATCTCGACCCGGCCTCGCAGATGGACGCCCGGGGCGGCGAGCTGCGTCACCTCGTGGCGGCGAGCGTGGCCTGGGACACCGCGCCTACGGCGCGCCGCGATCTGCTGCTGCGCGTCGCGCCCGAGCTGTGGGTGCAGGCGCACGGGCTGAGCCTCACGCTCGTGGGTCACCTCGCGCTCTTCGAGGACGCGACCGGCGCGCCCCGGCCGGCGGGCATGGGCGCGCTCGCCGAGCTCGGCTGGCACGCGCACCGTCACGTGGAGCTGACGCTGCGGGTGGCCCGGGTGGACCTGACGGCCGCGCTCCGGGCAGACGCGGCCCGGCACGCCGCCCGCCTCGAGCCGCGCGACGCCGACGCGCACGCGGCCTGGGAGGCGCAGTACGGCGACGCCGGCACCCTGCGCGCGACCCAGGAGGTGGCGCTCGGCGTGAACGTGCTCGTGATCGGTCGCAGCCTCGCGTGGCGCTCCGACGTCGCGTGGCTCCGCGTCGAGCGGACCGACGGCGCCCGCGACGCGCTCCGCTTCCGCACCCAGCTCAGCCTGGCGTTCTGACCCCGTTCCAGGGAGCGTTCCACCCCGTTGCGGCGCGCGCGTCGGGGGCGCGCGCGAGGCGCGGCACGCGGCGTGCTCTGGAGAGACGTCATGTCGACTCGCTTCACCCGCTGGATCCCCGCCCTCTCCTGGCTGCGCGACTACGAGCTCCGCCGCGACCTCCCGGGGGACCTCTCCGCCGGGCTCACGGTGGCGGTGATGCTGATCCCGCAGGGCATGGCCTACGCGATGCTGGCCGGCCTGCCGCCGGTGGTGGGGCTCTACGCGTCGGTGGTCCCGCTGCTGGTCTACGCGTTCCTCGGCACGAGCCGGCAGCTCGCGGTCGGCCCGGTCGCGATGGTCTCGCTCCTGGTGGCGACCGGCGTCGGCGCGATCGCGGAGCTCGGCTCGGCCGCGTACGTGGCCCTCGCGGTGGTGCTCGCCGGCATGGTCGGCGTCATCCAGCTCGCGATGGGTCTGCTCCGGCTGGGCAAGCTCGTCACCCTGCTCAGCCACCCGGTGATCAGCGGCTTCACCTCGGCGGCCGCGATCATCATCGGGCTCAGCCAGCTGAAGCACCTGCTGGGCGCGCCCATCCCCCGCAGCGCGCGCCTCCACGAGCTGCTGGCGAGCGCCGCGCAGGCCCTGCCGGAGACGAGCCTCGTCACCCTCGGCATCGGCGCGGCGTCGATCGCGGTCCTGCTCGGCCTGAAGCGATGGGCGCCGCGGTTCCCGGGCGCGCTGACGGTGGTCGGGCTCGGCACGCTGGCGACCTGGGGCCTCGGCCTCGACGAGGCGGGGGTCGCGATCGTCGGCGAGGTGCCCGCCGGGCTCCCGCGTCCCGGGCTGCCGTCCTTCGACCTCGAGCAGATCTCCGCGCTCCTGCCGACCGCGCTGGTGATCTCGCTGGTCGGCTTCATGGAGTCCATCAGCGTCGCCAAGGCCTTCGCCCGGAAGCACCGCTACGAGGTCGACGCGAGCCAGGAGCTCACCGCGCTGGGCCTCGCGAACGTGGCCGGCACCCTCTTCGGCGCCTACCCGGTGACGGGCGGCTTCAGCCGCACCGCGGTCAACGGGCAGGCGGGCGCGCGCACCGGGCTGGCGAGCGCGATCACCGCGGTGGTCATCGGCGTCGCCCTGCTCTTCTTCACGCCGCTCTTCCACTTCCTGCCGAACGCGGTGCTCGCGGCGATCGTGATGACGGCGGTGTTCGGGCTCGTCGACCTGAAGGAGGCCCGGCACCTCTGGCACGTGAAGCGCACCGACGCGGGGCTGCTCGCGCTCACCTTCGCGGTCACGCTCTTCGTCGGCATCGAGGAGGGCATCGGCGCCGGCGTGCTCGGCTCGCTCGCGCTCTTCGTGCACCGGAGCACCCGCCCTCACCACGCCATCCTCGGGCGGCTCCCGGGCACCACGAGCTACCGGAACGTCACCCGCTTCCCCGAGGCCGAGCGTGTGCCCGGGGTCACGATCTGGCGCTTCGACGCGAGCTTCTACTTCGCCAACGCGGACTACTTCCGCGACCAGGTCGACCGCCTGCTGCTCGGCGGCGGCGCGCGCGCGCTGGTGCTCGACGCGAGCGGCATCAACGACCTCGACGCCAGCGCGGTCACGACCCTCGAGGAGGTGCACGCGCGCCTCGACGCGGCCGGCGTGCAGCTCTTCGTGGCCCACGCCAAGGGCCCGGTGCGCGACGTCCTGGAGCGCGGCGGCTTCACCGCGCGCCTCGGGGCGGACCGCTTCTACCTGGATCTGCACGAGGCGGTGACGGCGGCGGCCGCCGCGCCTCAGCCGAGCACGCGATCGATCTCCTTGAGCAGCTCGTCGACGCGCCAGGGCTTCTTCAAGAACACGGTGTGCGCGGAGTCGGCGCCGGCCTCCAGCGTCATGTCGGAGTAGCCGCTGGTGAGCAGCACGGGCAGCGCCGGGTCGTCCTCCCGGATCTTGGCGTGCACCTCGAGGCCGCTCATGCCGGGCATGGTCACGTCGAGCACCACCAGCCCGATCCGGTCGCGCTGCGCCTCGAGCAGCGCGAGCGCCTCGGCGCCGTTCTCCGCCTCGATCACGTCGAAGCCGCTGCGCTTCAAGACCCGCGCGGCGAGGCGTCGGACCGAAGCCTCGTCGTCGACCACGAGGGCGGCGCGCCGGGCGCTCGGCTCCTCGGGCGCCGCCTCGCCCGGGCGGGGTCGCACCGAGTCGCGGTCGTCCGCGGCCGGGAAGTAGAGCGAGAAGCGGGTGCCCTCGCCCACCTTCGAGCGGCAGACCGGGAAACCCGAGTGGGCGCGCACGATGCCGTCGACCGCGGCGAGCCCGAGCCCCCGGCCCTCCTTCTTGGTCGTGAAGAACGGCTCGAAGATCCGCGTCCGCACGTCGGGCGCGATGCCCGGTCCGTCGTCCTCCACCTCGAGCACCGCGAAGCGCCCCGGCTGCACCCGGCTCTCCCCGAGCAGGTCGAGGTCGTGCCGGCTGAGATCCGCCGCGTAGGTGCGCACCGTGATGTGCCCCTCGTCCGCCTCGATCGCCTGCGCGGCGTTCCCGACCAGGTTGAGCAGGACCTGGCGGACCTGTCGCGCGTCGAGGCGGGCGCGGCAGCCCTCGGGCTGCAGATCGAGCTCGAGCGCGGCCTTCTCGCGCGCGGTCAGCCCGAGCAGCCGGCTCATCGACTGCACCACCGCCGCGAGCTCGGTGGTCTCGACGACGAACTTGCCGCGCCCGGCGTAGGCGAGGAGCTGCTCGGCGAGCTCCTGCGCGCGGTGGCTGGCCTCGACGATCTCGTCGAGCGACTCCTGCGTCTCCTCCGCCGACGAGGACTGCCGGGCGAGAGACGCGTTGCCGAGGATGGCGACCAGCAGGTTGTTGAAGTCGTGCGCCACCCCGCCGGCGAGCAGCCCGAGGCTCTCCCGCTGCTGGCTGGTCTGCAGATCCTGCAGCGCGCCGATCTTGACCTGGGCCTCCACGAGCACGAAGACGCCGGTCACGCGGTCCCGCGAGTCGGTCCGGGGCACGTAGCGCACGCGCGCCGGCACGCTCCGGCCGTCCGCCTGCACGGTCACGTGGAACTCCACCGCGCGCCCCGCCATCGCCGACGCGAGCCGCGGCCGGGCGACCGGGAGGATCGACGAGGGCAGCACGTCGTCCGCGGTGTGCCCGACGACCTGCTCGCGGGTCCGGTTCAAGAGCGTCAGGTAGCGCTCGTTGACATGCACGAAGCGGGTCTGGGCGTCGAGGAAGGCGGCGCCGATCGGGAGCGCGGAGACGAGCCGCTCGAGGCTCCGCTCCGACTCGCGACGCGCGGTCTCGAGGCGGGACCACGCCGACACGTCGCGCACGCTGCACACGAAGCCCCGCCGGACCTTCTCGCTCTCGACGCGGCTGATCAGGTACTGCAGATCGATCGGCGCCTCGCCCTCCCGCTCGAGCCTGAAGTCGCCGGTGCCCCAGTCGCGGGTCTCCTTCACCCCGGTGAGCGCCGCCTGGAGCGCGTCGTCGAGCACCTGCCCGAGGCCGTAGTGGTCGAGGTCGCGGACCCGTCGACCGCGGAGCTGATCCGAAGTGAGCCCCAGCCCCTCGCGGGCCGCGCGGTTCGCCTCGGTCACCCGGAAGGAGTCGTCGATGAGGAGCAGCCAGTCGGAGGTCGACTCGAGGATCGTGGTGATGGTCTCGGCGTGCTCCTCGCGCACCCGCCGCGCCGCCTCGCGCCGCTCCGCCCGGCGAGCCTCCTCGCTCACGTCGCGGGTGATGGTCGCGCGCCGCCCGTGCCCCGTCTCCTCGAACGGGAAGCTCCGGCGGACCAGGTGGCGCTCCTTCCCGCCCTCCGCCGGGGTGAGCCGGAACCGGACCTCGGCCGGGCTGGAGCGGGACTCGTCGCGCATCGCGCGGACGCGGTCGAGGTCGTCGGGGTGCACGCGCGCGAGCCACTCGTCGTCGTCGTAGAGGGCCCGGAAGCCGGGGTTGACGTAGAGCCGCCCCCCGGTCGCGAGGTCCTCGAGCTCGAACGCGTCGGGGATGTTGTCGGCGAGCTCCCGGAAGCGCTTCTCCCGGGCGACGAGCTCCGCCTCGACGTTCCGCAGCCGGGTGAGATCGGCGGTGGTGATCACCGCCCCCCCGTAGGAGCCGTCGACGTTGCGATAGGGGAGCGCGCGCACGAGCAGCGTGCGGTCCGCGTCGGTGACGACCTGCCGCTCGGAGACCGGGCTCTCGGCGGTGAGGCCGTCGAGCTCGCGGTGCAGCTCCTCGCTCGGGAAGCGGGCCGCGATCTCGCGCAGCGGCCGGCCCACGTCGCGGGGGTCGAGGTGGAAGAGCGCGCTCATCGCGTCGGTCGCGATCCGCACCCGCTGGGTCGCGTCGAGGAAGAGGATGCCGACGTCGCTCGCGCGCAGGAGATTGTCGATGTCGGCGTTGGCCCGCTCGAGCTCCTCGATCTTCCGCTGATGCTCCGAGTTGACCGAGTACAGCTCCTCGTTGACCGAGTGCAGCTCCTCGTTGGTGCTCTGCAGCTCCTCGTTCGAGACGGTGAGCTCTTCGTTGGTGGAGCGGAGCTCGTCGGCGCTGGCCGAGAGCTGCTCGATCATGCTCTGGAGGTGCCCGCGCGTGCGCTCGAGGTCGAGCTCGAGCGCGCGGGTGCGGCCGATCGACTCCGGGCTCTCGTCCTCGTCGGTCTGGACCTGGATCTCCCGGAACGAGACCAGCGCGTGCCCGAGGTCGTTGTCCACCAGCGGCCGGACGCCGACCTCGACCCGCTCGTCCGCGCTCGCGCCGTCGACGATGAGCGTCGAGGGATCTCCCGTCCGGAACGCCTGCTGGAGCGCCGCCCCCACCGGGGCGACCATGTCCGGCCGCAGGAGATCGGCGAGGCGGCCGGTGACGCGCCCGGCGCCGAGCTGGAGGAAGCGCGCCGCCTCCCCGAAGACGTGCACGAGCTGCTGCTCCCGGTCCACCATCAGGCTGGGCGGCACGTAGGCCTGCAGCAGCGCCTCGTAGGCGTCCCGGATCACCGGCGCGGCGCGGCGCGCCCGAGGGCCGAGGGACGGCGCGGCGGGGAGCGCGACGCGGCGCCGCTCGGGCAGCGAGACCATTCGCCGCCGGAAGAGGCGAGCCCGCCGATCCATGCACTCGAAGCCGGGGGCGAGCTCGCCGAGCGACTCGCTCGGGCCGAGGAAGAGGTAGGCCCGCGGGTGGAGCGCGAAGATGAAGGAGCTGATGACCTTCTGCTGCGCGTCCCCCGACAGGTAGATCAGCAGGTTGCGACAGACGACGAGATCGATGCGGGTGAACGGCGGATCGGCGAGCGCGTCGTGGGAGGTGAAGAGCACCATCTCGCGGAGCTCCGGCGCCGCGCGCCAGCCGCCCGCCTCCTCCCGGAACCAGCGCGCGCGCTGCGCGTCGGAGAGCGGCTCGATCACCTCGACCGAGTAGAGGCCCGCCGCCGCCTCCTCGAGCGCGTTGTCCCGCACGTCGGTCGCGAAGATGCGAACGTCGGAGAGCGGCCGGCCCCGCCGCTCCGCTTCTTCGGCGAAGAGGATGGCGAGCGAGTACGCCTCCTCCCCCGACGCGCACGCGCAGTCCCAGACCCGCAGCGGGCGCTCCTCGTCGAAGAGCGGCCCGATCGCCAGCTCCCGGAGCCGCTGGAAGTACGCCCGGTCCCGCATGAAGTGCGTGACCCCGATGAGCACGTCCTCGTAGAGGCGCTCCGCCTCGCGCGGATCCGTCTCCAGCCGCTGGAGGAACTCGGCCTCGCTGCGGATCCCGAGGTTGTGCATGCGTCGATGCACGCGTCGTTGCAGGGTCAGCGCCTTGTAGCGGCTGAAGTCGATGCCGAAGACCCGCTCCAGGGTCGCCACCAGCTGCTTGGTCGACGCGTCCTCGGGGGGCGCGCTCCGGAGCGGCCCGTCGAGCGCCACCTCTTCGCCCCGGAGGTGCGCGTCGATCAGGTCGCCGATCTGCCAGGGGTTCGCCGAACGCTGCACCAGCCCGGCGCCGAGCACCGCCTCGGGCATCGAGGGGAACTCCGCGGTCTCCGGCTCCTGGGCCATCACCAGCCCGCCGGCCTTGCGGATCTCGCGGGCGCCGTCCGCCCCGTCGTTGCCCGAGCCCGAGAGGATCACGCCCACCGCGCGCTCCCCCCAGCTCGCGGCCGCGGTGCGCATCGCGTGGTCGATCGAGCGCGCCTCCCCCGGCGTGGTGTCCTCGAGCGCGAGGGTGTGGGGCCCCACGGTCACCTGGCGGCCTCCCGGCGCCACGTAGATGGCCCCGGCCTCGATGCGCTCGTCGCCCTCGAGCGCGCGCACCGGGAGGTGGGCGTGCTGCGAGAGGAGGTTGGGCAGCAGGGACGGGTGCGACGGGCTGAGGTGCTGCACGACGAGCACCGCCGCGCGGGACGCCTCGCCGTCGAGCGTCGCGCACAGCTCCGTCAGCGGCTGGAGCCCGCCGGCGCTGGCTCCCACGACCACGAGGTGGCTCGCGTCGGTGCTGGCCTCGGTGTCCACGTCCTCCCCAAGAACGGAACTACCATGGGTCTGGGAAACCGGGTGCGCCACGCTGCCATTTCAGGTGCGCACGACCCGGTTTTTCGCCGGAAAATCGCCGTCGCGGCCAGCCGTGGACCTAACGAGGGTACCTGGGGTAGCTGCCGAGGAGGTGGACGCGATCGCAGCGCGCCTCGAGCGCCTCGATCGCGGCCGCCACCGACGCGTCCTCGCGGTGGCCTTGCACGTCGATCACGAACACGTAGCGCCACGCGTCGCCGCGCCGCGGCCGGCTCTCGATGCGCGTCATGTTCACCCCCGCGTCCTCGATCACGCCGAGCACCCGCCGCAGCGCGCCGCGGCTCTCGTCGTCCCGGATCGCGAACGCCAGGGTGGTCTTGTCGTCGCCGGTCGGCTTCGCGTCCCGCGCGCCGATCATCACGAAGCGGGTCTCGTTCTCGGGGTGGTCCTGGATGCGCGCGGCGAGCGTCGGCAGCCCGTGGATCTCGCCGGCCAGCGCGCTCCCGATCGCGGCGCCTCCGGGATCGCGCCGCGCCTCCTGCACCGCCGCCGCCGTCGACGCGGTCTGGACGAGCTGCGCGTGCGGCACGTTCCGGTGCAGCCAGTCGCGGCACTGAGCGAGCCCCTGCGGGTGCGAGTAGACCCGCTCCACCGCGGGCAGCGCCGCCACCCGGCCCATCAGGCAGTGCTCGATCGGGAGCACGACCTCGCGCCGGATCTGGACGCCGCCCGCGAGCAGCGCCTCGATGGCGCTGGCCACCGATCCTTCGCTCGAGTTCTCGAGCGGGACCACCCCGAACTCGGCCCGCTTCGCGCGCACCGCGTCGAACACGCCCTCGATCGTCGCCGCCTCGACGTAGCGCGGCGCGTAGCCGAAGAGGGTGCGCGCGGCGAGGTGGCTGAAGGTGCCGGCCGGGCCGAGGTAGCTGACGGTGACCGTCGACTGGAGCGAGACGCTCGCGCTCATGATCTCGCGAAAGACCGCGACGATCGCCTCCTTCGGGAAGCGGCCCGCGCCCTTGTCGATCACGCGGCGGAGCAGCGCGTTCTCGCGCTCGGGGTCGACCGTGCCGAGGCCGCTCGCGCGCTTGGCCTCCGCGATCTCGGCCACCAGATCGGCGCGCTCGGCGAGGAGGGCGAGGAGCCGCTCGTCGACCGAGTCGATGCGCTCGCGCAGCGCCGGCAGATCAGTCACGGGCGGCCTCGTGCACGCCGCGCACCGCGCACCCGCTGGGGTCGGCGTTCTCGGCGAAGGCGGCGTCCCACGCGAGCGCCGCCTCGGTGCTGCAGGCGATGGACTTGCCGCCGGGCACCTGACGCGCCGCGTCCGGGTGATCGAAGAGCTCCTCGAAGATCATGCGGTACATGTACCCCTCTTTGGTCGACGGCGGGGCATGTTCGAAGCGGGCGGCGGCCCCCGCGAGCTCGGCGTCGCTCACCCGCGCCTCGGCCTCGGCCTTCAGCCCGTCGATCCAGCCGTAGCCGACGCCGTCGGAGAACTGCTCCTTCTGTCGCCAGAGCACCGACGCCGGGAGCAGGCCCGCGCACGCCTCGCGCAGGAGCTGCTTCTCCATCTTGCCGGTGCGCACCATCTTGGCCGCCGGGTCGGTGCGCATCGCGACCTCGAGGAAGGCGACGTCGAGGAAGGGCACGCGCGCCTCGACCCCCCAGGCGGCCATCGACTTGTTCGCGCGGAGGCAATCGTACTTGTGGAGCTGCGCGAGCTTGCGGACGGTCTCCTCGTGGAACGCGCGCGGGTCGGGCGCCTTGTGGAAGTAGAGGTAGCCGCCGAAGATCTCGTCGGCGCCCTCGCCGCTGAGCACCATCTTGATGCCCATCGCCTTGATCCGGCGCGCGAGCAGGTACATCGGCGTCGAGGCGCGGATGGTGGTGACGTCGAAGGTCTCGAGGTGCCAGATCACGTCGCGCAGGGCGTCCAGTCCCTCCGCGAAGGTGTAGGTCATGCCGTGATGCACGGTCCCGATCGCGTCGGCGGCCACCTGCGCCGCCTCGAGATCGGGAGAGCCCTCGAGGCCGATCGCGAAGCTGTGGAGCCGCGGCCACCACGCCTCCTCGCGCTCGTCCGTCTCGACGCGACGGCGCGCGTGGCGCTGGGCGAGGGCCGCCACCACCGACGAGTCCAGGCCGCCCGAGAGCAGCACGCCGTAGGGCACGTCGGTCATCAGCTGGCGAGCCACCGCGTCCTCGAGCGCGCCGCGGATGCGCTCGCGGTTGACCGGCCCCCCGTCGACCACCGCGAAGTCGCGCCAGGTCGGGCGGTAGTAGGCCCGCGCGGCGCCGGTCGCGCTGTCGAGCACGTGGCCGGGCGGCAGCTCCTCGATCGACACGCAGTCGGGCACGAGGGCCTTCATCTCCGAGGCGACGCGCAGCCGGCCCTCCCGGTCGCGGCCCGTGTAGAGCGGGATGACCCCGATGGGGTCGCGCGCGATCACGTAGCGGTCGCTGGGCTCGTCGTAGAGCACGAAGGCGAAGATGCCGTCGAGCTGGTGCACGAAGTCGGCGCCCTTGGCGCGGTAGAGCGCGAGGATCACCTCGCAGTCGGACTGCGTCCTCCAGGGGTAGGCGGCGTGGGCCTCCCGCACCGCGCGGTGCCCGTAGATCTCTCCGTTGACCGCGAGCACCGTCCCGCCGGGACCGAGGAGCGGTTGGCCTCCGCTGGCCGGGTCGACGATGGCCAATCGCTCGTGGGCGAGGATCGCCGATCCGCCGGCCCAGACGCCGCTCCAGTCCGGCCCCCGGTGCCTCATCGTCTTGCTCCGCTCGAGCGCCTCTGCGCGGAGCGTGGCCGGGTCGCCCCGGACCTCGAGCACGGCATAGATGGAGCACATTTCCTTTCCTCCCGTGTCGGGGAACGCCCCACGACGCAGCGCGTCAGAGACGCCGTTCAGAGTGAGATGACTCACTGGTACTCCTGACGCGCCGCGTTGTCCAGACGCCCGAAACGTTCTGATTTGCGGGCCCTACGAAAATCGGCCGGGTGGCCTTGACACGCCGCGTCGTAGCGATCATCGTCCTCGCCGTGACGCAGCTCACGTCCCAGCCCACCGCTCAGACCGCGACCGCTTCGGCGGCCAGCGCGAGCGATCGCGGCACCGACGTGCTCCCGACCGACGCCCTCCTCCGGGGTGTCGGCCGCCTCTCCGTCGTCCTCGTACTCGTCGTCCTCCTCGCCCTCGTCGTCCTCATTACGGGCGGTGGGGCGCTCCTCGGATAGTCGACACGACTTTCTTCGATGTGAGCCCCCGCCGCCGAGAGGCAGCGGGGGCTCTTCGCGTTTCTGGACCCCAACCCACGCAAAGCAACATGACCCACGTACGACGCCGATGGTTCGTCCCCGCTGACCGCTACCAGGTCCGGTCCACCGTCGCGACCGCGGCGGAGAGGAGGCCCCCGCGCCCGATCCCCTCGCCGCGCTCCGGCCGGATCAAGCACGGGGTCGAGCGCGCGCCGCACCGGGCGCTGCTGCGGGCGACCGGCGTGAAAGACGACGACCTCGACCGGCCCTTCGTGGCCATCGTCAACTCCCACGCCGACATCGTGCCGGGTCACGCCCACCTCGCCGAGCTCGGCCGGACGGTGAAAGAGGCGGTGCGCGCCGCGGGCATGGTGCCCTTCGAGTTCCACACCATCGCGGTCGACGACGGGATCGCGATGGGCCACGAGGGCATGCGCTTCTCGCTGCCGAGCCGGGAGCTCATCGCCGACTCGGTCGAGACGATGATCCGCGCCCACTGCTTCGACGCGATGGTGTGCATCCCCAACTGCGACAAGATCGTGCCCGGGATGCTGATGGCGGCCGCGCGCCTCGACATCCCCACCGTCTTCGTCAGCGGCGGGCCGATGCCGGCCGGCAAGCTCCCGGACGGCACCGCGGTGGATCTGGCGAGCGTGTTCGAGGGGGTCGGCCAGCTCCGCGCCGGCAAGATCGCGCTCCGGCAGCTCGACACCCTCGAGAAGAGCGCGTGCCCCGCCTGCGGCAGCTGCAGCGGGCTGTTCACCGCCAACAGCATGAACTGCCTGACCGAGGTGCTCGGCCTCTCGCTCCCGCTCTCGGGCACCATCCAGGCGCGCACGCCCGAGCGGGAGGCCCTCGCCCGGCGCGCGGCCGCGCGGGTCGCCGATCTCATCGAGCAGGACCTCACGGCGCGGCAGGTCCTCACCGACGCGGCGTTCGAGGACGCGTTCACCGTCGACGTCGCGCTCGGAGGCAGCACCAACACCGTGCTCCACCTCCTCGCCATCGCCCGGGAGGCGGGCGTCGACTTCCCGCTCGAGCGGGTCGACGCGATCAGCGCGCGCACGCCCTACCTCTGCAAGCTCAGCCCGGCCGGTCGGCATCACATGGAGGACCTGCACCGCGCGGGCGGCGTCCCGGCGGTGATGCGGGAGCTGGCGGATCTGCTGCACCTCGACCGCCCCACGGTCTCCGGCGAGACGATGGGCGACCTGGTCGGCCGGGCGGAGAACCGCGACCCCGAGGTGGTGCGCCCGCGCCGCGATCCCTGGTCCGAGACCGGCGGGCTCGCGCTCCTCTTCGGCAACCTCGCGCCGGAGGGAGCCGTGGTGAAGGTGGGCGCGGTCGACCCCGAGATGCGGCGCCACGAGGGGCCGGCCCGGGTCTTCGAGGGTCACGACGCCGCGGTCGCCGCGATCCGGGAGCGGCGCATCCACCCGGGCGACGTGGTGGTGATCCGCTACGAGGGCCCGGCCGGGGGCCCCGGCATGCAGGAGATGCTCGAGCCCACCAGCGCGCTGACCGGCATGGGGCTCGGGGCCCAGGTGGCGCTGGTCACGGACGGCCGCTTCAGCGGCGCGACCCGCGGGGCGGCGATCGGCCACGTGAGCCCGGAGGCGGCGGCGCGCGGCCCGATCGCGGCGGTCCAGGAGGGAGACCGGATCGCGATCGACCTCGACGCCAAGCGCCTCGACGTGCGGCTGACCGACGCCGAGCTCGAGGCGCGCCTGGCCGCGCTGCCCCCGTTCCGCAGCCGGGTGAAGAGCCGCTGGCTCCGCCGCTACGCCCACCTCGTGACCAGCGCCAGCACCGGCGCCGTCCTGAACGACCGCTTCGGAGGAGAAGATGATGACGGCTGAGATCACGGGCGCGCGCGCCCTCTGGGAGGCGCTGGTCGCCGAGGGCGTCGACGTCGTCTTCGGCTACCCGGGCGGCGCCATCATGCCCGCCTACGACGCGCTGCCGGGCTACCCGATCCGGCACGTGCTCTGCCGCCACGAGCAGAACGCGGCGCACATGGCCGACGGCTACGCGCGGGCCTCCGGGCGGGTCGGCGTCGCCATCGCGACCTCGGGCCCCGGGGCCACCAACCTCGTGACCGGCATCGCCACCGCGATGCTCGACTCGAGCCCCATCGTCTGCATCACCGGGCAGGTCCCCTCGACCCTGATCGGCAGCGACGCGTTCCAGGAGACCGACATCACCGGGGTCACGCTCCCGATCACCAAGCACAACTACCTGGTCACCCGCGCGGAGGACGTCGCGCCGATCCTGCGCGAGGCCTTCTACGTCGCCCGGAGCGGCCGGCCGGGCCCGGTGGTGGTCGACATCACCAAGGACGCGCAGCTCGGCCTCTGCCGCCCGGATCACGGCGCGCCGGTGCGGCTGCCCGGCTACCGGCCGCGGCGACGGGTGGAGGCGGCCGAGCTCGACGAGGCGGCGCGGCTCATCGACGCGGCCGAGCGGCCGCTCGTGTTCTGTGGGCACGGGGTGGTGAAGGCCGAGGCGACCGCGCTGCTGCGGGAGCTGGTCGACAAGGGCGACCTCCCGGTGGCCTGCACCCTGCTCGGCCTCGGCGGCTTCCCGGCGAGCGATCCGCGGCACCTCGGCATGATGGGCATGCACGGCGAGGCGTGGGTCAACGAGGCGGTGCAGCGCGCGGACCTGCTCGTCGCGCTCGGCATGCGCTTCGACGACCGGGTGACCGGCAACCTCGCCAGCTACGCCCGCGGCGCGAAGAAGATCCACGTCGAGCTCGATCCGGCCGAGGTCGGCAAGAACGTCGCGTGCGACGTCGCGATCGTCGGCGACGTGAAGGACGCCCTGCGCGGGCTGGTGCCCCGGATCGCGTGGCGGCGCCGCGAGGGCTGGCGCGCGGAGATCGCCGCGCTGCGCGAGGACGCCGAGGCCCACGACGTGCAGCGCCTCCCGGACGACGGCCGGCTGCTCGCCGCCCACGTGATGGCGGACCTGCACCGGCTGACCGGGGGCGAGGCCCTGGTGGTGACCGACGTGGGCCAGCACCAGATGTGGGAGGCGCAGTACTACCGCCACGAGGCGCCCCGCAGCCTGATCACCTCGGGCGGGCTCGGCACGATGGGGTTCGCGCTCCCGGCGGCGATCGGGGCGCGGTTCGCGCGGCCGGGCGACGAGATCTGGGTGATCGCGGGCGACGGCGGCTTCCAGATGAGCGCGGCCGAGCTCTCGACCTGCATGCAGGAGGGCGTGCAGGTGAACGTGGCCATCATCAACAACGGCTACCTCGGCATGGTCCGGCAGTGGCAGGACCTCTTCTACGAGAAGCGCTACGTGGCGACGCCGATCGTCAGCCCCGACTTCGTGAAGCTCGCCGAGGCCCACGGCCTGAGCGCGCGGCGGGTCACGCGGCGAGACGAGATCGAGGGCGCGGTGGGCTTCGCCCGCATGCAGCGACGGACCTGCGTGATCGAGTTCCAGGTCGCGCAAGAGGACACCGTCTACCCGATGGTTCCGGCGGGGAACGACCTCGCCGACATGATCCGCAGGCCGCGGATGAAGGGAGTCAGCTGAGATGACCGAGCTCCGGACCTTCGCCGTCCTCGTCGAGGACGTCCCGGGGGTGCTCAACCGCGTCGCGTCGCTCTTCCGGCGCCGCAACTTCAACATCGTCTCGCTCAACGTCGGCCGGACCCACGAGCGGGGTGTCTCTCGCATGACGGTCGTGGTCGAGGCCGACGCGCGCACGGCGCGGCTGGTGGAGGCCAACCTCTACAAGCTGGTGAACGTGCTCGCGGTCGAAGACATCTCCGAGCGCGCCACCGTGACCCGCGACCTCGCGCTCATCCGGGTGTCCGCCGGGGCCGAGGAGCGCGCGGCCATCCTGCAGATCTGCGAGGTGTTCCGCGCGCGGGTCGTCGACGTCGCGCCCAGCTCGCTCGTCGTCGAGATCACCGGCGCCCAGGACAAGATCGAGGGGCTGGCGAAGCTGCTCGAGCCCTTCGGCATCACCGAGATGGTCCAGACCGGCGCCATCGCCCTGACCCGCGGCGCCGACACCGGCGCGACCGCGCTGCACCGACTCGCCACCGAATACGCCGCCGCCGATCGCGCGGCCTGAGGAAAGGAACGCTCGATGACCAAGATGCGCTACGACCGAGACGCCGATCTCTCCCTCGTCCGAGGCCGCCGGGTCGCCATCCTCGGCTTCGGCTCCCAGGGCCACGCCCACGCCCTCAACCTCGCCGACAGCGGCGTCGACGTGACCGTCGGCCTCCGGGAGACGAGCGAGAGCCGCGCCGCGGCCGAGGCGGCCGGGCTCGCGGTGGCCACCCCGGCGGAGGCCGCGGCCTGGGGCGACGTGGTGATGATGCTCGCGCCCGACACCGCCCAGCCGGCGCTCTACCGCGACCACGTCGCGCCGCACCTCGCCGAGGGCGACACGCTGATGTTCGCCCACGGCTTCAACATCCGGTTCGGCACCATCGAGGCGCCGCGCGGGGTCGACGTCTCGATGGTCGCGCCCAAGGGGCCCGGTCACCGGGTGCGGGAGACCTACCAGGAGGGCGGCGGCGTGCCCGCGCTGATCGCCGTGCATCAGGACGCCTCGGGCCGCGCGGACGCGCTGGCGCTGTCCTACGCGGCGGCGATCGGCGCGGGCCGGGCCGGCGTCCTGAGCACGACGTTCGCGGAGGAGACCGAGACCGATCTCTTCGGCGAGCAGGCGGTCCTCTGCGGCGGCGCGTCGGCGCTGGTCAAGGCGGGCTTCGCGGTGCTCGTCGAGGCCGGCTACCAGCCCGAGGTCGCCTACTTCGAGTGCCTGCACGAGCTGAAGCTGATCGTCGACCTGATGTACCGCGGCGGGCTGACCTACATGCGCCACTCGATCAGCGACACCGCCGAGTGGGGCGACTACGTCAGCGGCCCGCGGGTGATCGACGCGGCCACCAAGGAGCGCATGCGCGGCGTCCTGTCGGAGGTCCAGGACGGCACCTTCGCGCGCCGCTGGATCGCGGAGAACGAGACCGGCCGGCCAACGTTCGAGCGCCGGCGGGTGAGCGACCGGAGCCATCAGCTCGAGGACGTCGGCAAGCGCCTCCGCGCGATGATGGACTTCGTCGACCCGGTGGAGCTGCCGTGAGCCGGGTCCTCGTCTTCGACACCACCCTGCGTGACGGGGAGCAGTCGCCCGGGGCGTCGCTGACCAGCCACGAGAAGCTCGAGATCGCGCGGGCCCTCGCCCGGCTCGGGGTGGACGTCATCGAGGCCGGCTTCCCCGCCGCGTCCGCGGACGACTTCGAGGCGGTGCGCCGGATCGCCCGAGAGGTGGGGGGCGGTGAGACCCGCGTCTGCGGCCTCGCCAGGGCCCGGCGCGGCGACATCGAGCGCGCCTGGGAGGCCATCCGCGACGCCGCCCGGCCGCGCATCCACACCTTCCTCGCCACCAGCCCCATCCACCGCGAGCACAAGCTCGGCATGACCAAGGCGGAGGTGCTCGCCGCGGTGCGCGAGATGGTCGCCTTCGCCCGCGAGCGCTGCGAGGACGTCGAGTTCAGCGCCGAGGACGCGTGCCGCACCGAGCCGGGCTTCCTCTGCGAGGTCTTCACCGCGGCGCTCGAGGCGGGCGCCTCGACCCTGAACGTGCCCGACACGGTCGGCTACACCACGCCGCTGGAGATGGACCGCCGGGTGCGCACGATCCGCGCGAACGTGCCCGGCATCGAGGCGGCGACGATCTCGGTGCACTGCCACGACGACCTCGGCATGGCGACCGCGAACACCCTCGCCGCGGTCGGCGCCGGGGCCCGGCAGGTCGAGGTCACGCTCAACGGCATCGGGGAGCGCGCCGGCAACACCGCGCTCGAGGAGGTCGTGATGGCGCTCCGGACCCGGCCCCGCTTCTTCGGGCTGGAGACCGGCGTCGACGCGACCCAGATCTACGCGGCGAGCCGCCTGGTCAGCACCCTGACCGGCATGCCGGTGCAGCCCAACAAGGCCATCGTCGGCGCCAACGCCTTCGCCCACGAGGCGGGGATCCACCAGGACGGCGTGCTCAAGCACGGCGCGACCTACGAGATCATGCGCCCCGAGGCGGTGGGCGTGCCCGAGAGCCTGCTCGTGCTCGGCAAGCACTCGGGTCGGCACGCGCTCCGGGTGCGGCTCGAGGAGCTGGGTCACCCGGTCGAAGGCGAGGCCCTCGACGAGGTCTTCGGCCGGTTCAAGGCGCTCGCCGACCGGAAGAAGCACGTGACCGACGCCGACCTGCTCGCGCTCGTCTCCGCCGCCGCCACCGAGGACGGCGCCCTCACCCTCGACTCGATCCAGGTGTCCTGCGGCACGATGGGCATGCCCACCGCGACCGTCCGGCTGCGCGACGCGGACGGCGTGGTGCGGGTGCACGCGGCGGTCGGCAGCGGCCCGGTCGACGCCACCTTCCAGGCCATCGACGCGATCGCCGGGGTCTCGCCGCGCCTCCTCGAGTACCGCGTGCAGGCGGTGACCGCGGGGATCGACGCGCTCGGCGAGGTCAGCGTCCGCATCGCGCACGCCGAGGACGCCCCGAGCGTCAGCGCGCAGCACGGCGCCCGCCGCCGGGTGCATCACGGCCACGGCGCCGACACCGACGTCGTGGTGGCGAGCGCGCACGCCTACCTGAACGCCCTCAACCGACTGATGGCCGCCGAGCCCGCGGCCGCGAGCCGAAGAAAAGCGAGCTGACGATGAAGACCCTCTTCGACAAGGTGTGGGACGCCCACGCGGTGCACGAGGAGCCGCATCACCCGAGCGTGCTCTACGTGGATCTCCACCTGGTGCACGAGGTCACCTCGCCGCAGGCCTTCAGCGGCCTCGAGGCGCGCGGGCTCCCGGTGCGGCGGCCCGAGCGGACGCTGGCCACCATGGATCACTCGACGCCGACCCGGCCGGGAGGCCTCGCGGTGGTCGACGACGCGGGGCGCGCGCAGCTCGAGACGCTGGCCCGGCGCTGCGCCGAGCACGGCATCGAGCTGTTCGATCTGAGCTCGCCGCACAACGGGATCGTGCACGTGGTCGCGCCCGAGCAGGGGCGCACGCACCCGGGCATGACGGTGGTGTGCGGCGACAGCCACACCTCGACCCACGGCGCGTTCGGGGCGCTCGCCTTCGGCATCGGGACCAGCGAGGTCGAGCAGGTGCTCGCGACCCAGTGCCTGCTCGCCTGGCGGCCGCTCCCCTACGAGGTGCGCTTCGAGGGCACCGCGCCCGAGGGGGTGAGCGCGAAGGATCTGATCCTGGCGCTGATCGCCGAGATCGGGGTCGGCGGCGGCACCGGTCACGTCTTCGAGTATCGAGGCGACGCGGTGCGCGCGCTCTCGATGGAGGGCCGCATGACGCTCTGCAACATGTCGATCGAGGCCGGCGCCCGGGCCGGCATGGTCGCGCCCGACGACACCACCTTCGCCTACCTCGCCGGGAGACCGGGGGCGCCGGCCGACTTCGACGGGGCGGTCGCGCGGTGGCGGGCGCTCCGGACCGACGACGGCGCCTACTTCGCCCGGACGGTGAGCCTCGACGCCTCGCGGGTGTCGCCGCGGATCACCTGGGGCACCACGCCGGCGATGAGCGTGGGCGTCGACGAGCCGGTCCCGCAGCCGACCGACGCCGCCGCTCGCTCGGCGCTCGACTACATGCGCCTCGAGGCGGGCAAGCCGCTGCTCGGTCAGCCGATCGACGTGGCCTTCATCGGCTCCTGCACCAACTCGCGCCTCGAGGATCTGCGCGAGGCGGCGAGGGTGCTCCGCGGGCGCCGGGTCGCGGCGCGCACGCTGGTGGTGCCCGGCTCCCGAGCGGTGAAGAGGGAGGCCGAGGCGGAGGGCCTGGACCGGATCTTCGAGGCGGCGGGCGCGGAGTGGCGCGAGCCGGGCTGCTCGATGTGCCTGGCGATGAACGGCGACCGGCTCGAGCCGGGGCAGCTCTCGGTCAGCACGTCGAATCGCAACTTCGAGGGCCGGCAGGGGCCGGGGGGTCGCACCCTGCTCGCCTCTCCGCTCACCGCGGCCGCGAGCGCGGTGGCCGGCGCGGTCGCCGACGCGCGGCGCACGCTCTCGGAGGCGGCGTGACCCCCTTCGACACGCTCACCTCCCGGGTCGCGCCGCTCCTCCGCGACGACGTCGACACCGACCAGATCATCCCGGCGCGCTACCTCAAGGTCGTCGATCGCTCCGGGCTCGCCGAGGGGCTCTTCGCCGGCTGGAAGGCCGATCCCTCGTTCCCGCTGCACGAGCCGGCGACCGAAGACGCGCGCGTCCTGCTCACCGGCGCGAACTTCGGCTGCGGCTCCTCCCGGGAGCACGCGCCGTGGGCCCTGATCGCCGCCGGCTTCCGGTGCGTGATCGCGCGCTCGTTCGCGGACATCTTTCGCGGCAACGCGCTCCGGAACGGGCTGCTGACGGTGGCGCTCGACGAGGCGGATCACGCGCGGCTGGTCGCCGACGTCTCGGCGGATCCGTGGCGGGTGGTGACGGTCGCGCTCGAGCCGCAGCGCGTCCGGTGGGGCGCGGCCGAGGCTGCGTTCTCGCTCGATCCCTTCTCGAAGACCTGCCTGCTCGAGGGGCTCGACCCGCTCGGCTACCTGCTCGCCCACGACGCGGCGATCGACGCCTACGAGCGGAGGGAGGCGCCGTGACCGAGCCCGCGGTGAAGCTCTACGACACCACCCTCCGCGACGGCACGCAGCGGGAGGGTCTCAGCCTGTCGGTGGGAGAGAAGCTCCGGATCCTCACCCTGCTCGACCGGCTCGGCGTCGCGTACGTCGAGGGCGGCTGGCCGGGCTCGAACCCGAAGGACGCCGAGCTCTTCGCGCGGGCCCGGGCGCTGCCGCTCCGGCACGCGAGGCTCGCCGCGTTCGGCGCCACCCGCCGGCGGGATCTGCGGGCCGAGGACGATCCGAGCCTGCGCGCGCTGCTCGAGGCGGAGACGCCGGTGTGCACGATCTTCGGCAAGAGCTCGATCGCGCACGTGCGGGAGGTGCTCCGGGTCACGCCGGACGAGAACCTCGCGATGATCGAGGAGAGCTGCGCCCTGCTCCGCGCGGCCGGGCGCGAGGTGGTCTACGACGCCGAGCACTTCTTCGACGGCTGGGCGCTCGACCCGCGCTACGCCCTGGCCACCCTCGTGGCCGCGGCCCGCGGCGGCGCGAGCACGATCGTACTCTGCGACACCAACGGCGGCAGCTTCCCGTGGGACGTGGAGGAGGCGACGCGCGAGGTGGTGCGCCTCGTCGGCACCCCGGTCGGGATCCACGCCCACGACGACACCGGGTGCGCGGTCGCCAACAGCCTCGCCGCGGTCCGGGCCGGCGCGCGCCACGTGCAAGGCACCATGCACGGCTGGGGGGAGCGCTGCGGCAACGCGAGCCTCTGCACCCTCGCGCCGGCCCTCGAGCTCGCGCTCGGGCTCCCGGCCCTGCCGGACGGAGCGCTCCGCACGCTCACCTCGATCGCGGCGCAGATCGGCGGCGTGGCCGGCCTCGAGGGCGACCCGCACGCGCCCTACGTCGGCCGGAGCGCCTTCGCGCACAAGGGCGGGGTGCACGTCGCCGCGACCCGGCGCTGGGCCGAGGCCTACCAGCACGTCATGCCCGAGCTCGTCGGCAACCGGACCCGGGTGGTCGTGAGCGAGCTGAGCGGCCGGAGCAACGTGCTCTCCTTCGCCGAGGAGCGCGGGGTGGCGGTCGAGGAGTCGGTGGCGCGCGAGGTGCTGGCCGAGATCGAGCGCGAGGAGGCGGAGGGCTACAGCTTCGATCGCGCCGAGGGCTCGGTCGCGCTCCGGCTCGAGCGGCGGGCGCCGTCCTACCGCGCGCCCTTCGAGGTGGAGCGCTACCGGGTGCAGCTCGGGCGCGGCAAGGGGGAGCGCCCCTACGCCGAGGTGACGGTGTGGACGCGGATCGGCGACCGGGTGCTGCACACCGCGGGCGCGGGCCGGGGGCCGGTGGAGGCCTTCGACCGGGCGCTCCGCGAGGCCCTCGCGCCGTCCTATCCCGAGATCGCGCGCATCCGCCTGACCGACTTCGCGGTGCGCATCCTCGACGGCGCGGCGGGCACGTCGGCGACGACGCGGGTGTGGATCGAGCATCGCCTCCAGGGCCCGAGCGCGACCGAGCAGGCCTGGGGTACGGTGGGGGCGTCGGACAACGTCATCGAGGCCGCGCGGCGCGCCCTGGTGGACGGTCTCGAGTACGGGCTGTCGCTCGAAAGGAACGAACATGATCGTGCTGTTGCCGGGTGACGGAATCGGTCCGGAGGTGGTGCGCGAGGCGCGCCGGGTGCTCGAGGCAGTGGCGCCCGACCTCCGCTACGAGAACGCGCGGATCGGGGGCGAGGCGATCGACGCCTCCGGGACGGCCCTGCCGGACGAGACGCTCGACGCGTGCCGCGAGGCGGACGCGGTGCTGCTCGGCGCGGTCGGCGGCCCGAAGTGGGACGACCCCCGGGCCCGCGTCCGCCCGGAGCAGGGCCTGCTCGGGCTGCGCAAGGCGCTCGGGGTCTACGCGAACCTGCGCCCGGTGCGGGTGCCCGAGGCGATCGCGGATCGCTCGCCGCTCAAGCGCGAGAAGGTGCTCGGCGTCGACTTCGTGGTCGTGCGCGAGCTGACCGGGGGCCTCTACTTCGGCGAGCCTCGCCGCCGCGAGCGGACCGATCTCGGCGAGCGGGCCATCGACACCCTCGAGTACACCGACGCCGAGATCGCGCGGGTGATGAAGGTGGCGTTCGAGCTCGCCGCGACGCGACGCGAGAAGGTCACCAGCGTCGACAAGGCGAACGTGCTCGAGAGCTCGCGGCTCTGGCGGGAGACGGCCGAGAAGGTGGCCGCGGGCTACGCCTCGATCGCGCTCTCGCATCAGCTCGTCGACTCGATGGCGATGCGCCTCCTGACCCACGCCGCCGACCTCGACGTGGTGGTCACCGAGAACCTCTTCGGCGACATCCTCACCGACGAGGCGGCCGCCCTGACCGGGTCGCTGGGCGTCTTGCCCAGCGCGTCGGTGGGCGACGGCCGCCGCGGCATCTACGAGCCGATCCACGGCTCCGCGCCGGACATCGCCGGCCGCGGGATCGCCAACCCGATCGGCGCGATCCTCAGCGCGGCGATGATGCTGCGCTGGTCCCTCGAGCGCGCCGACGCCGCCGACGCCATCGAGCGCGCGGTCGACGCCGCCCTCACCCGAGGCGCCCGCACCGCCGATCTCGGCGGCCACCTCGCCACCTCCAAGATGACCGAGCGGATCCTCTCCGAGCTCTGAGACTCTTGATCTCGGCGGCGAACCGGGCATCCTCAGACCACCGGTCGAACCGGTGGTTTGGAGATCGGTTGCCGCTGCCTCGCTTCGAGAAGCTCCCGAAAGAGAAACGTCGCGCCATCCTCGCCGCGGCCACCCACGAGTTCGCCGAGCACGGGTTCGAGGGCGCCTCGTTCAATCGCATCATCGCCGCCGCCGGGATCAGCAAGGGCGCGATGTACTACTACTTCGCCGACAAGGCGGACGCCTACGCGTCGGTGATCGAGGACGTCTTCGACCAGCTCGGCGAGGCGCTCTCGGATCTCGCGCTGCCCGACGACGCCGAGCAGTTCTGGACCTGGCTGGAGGAGGGCTCGACCCGGCTGAACGAGACCTTCGGCCAGGACGAGGAGCTCTCCAAGCTCAGCCGCGGGCTCTACTCGAGCGTGAGCGCCGACCCGACCTATCGCCGGATCCTCGCCCGCGGGCGGGAGCACGTCGAGTCCATCCTCGCGCGCGGGCAGGCCCTCGGCGCGGTGCGGGACGACCTGCCGCTCGAGCTGCTCGCCGACGCCACGCTCGGCATGATCGTGGCCGTCGACCGCTGGTTCACCGACGAGATGGAGACGCGCCCGATGGACGAGCTCCTGGCGATGGGCACGAAGGTCCTCGGCATGGTCCGGGACATGCTCGAGCGACGCCCGCGGTAGCCCGCGCCCGGTTGACAGCCGACATAACAGCGTTACGTAGCGTGACATAACGCTGTTATGTCCGACGACTGGATCGACACCCTCTACGAGGCCCTGCGCCGGCGCGAGCTGGACGACGCGGATCTGTCCGCGCGGCGGGTGAGCGCGCTGCTCGGCAAGACGACCGGCGCCCTCTACCACCGCTGGGGGTCGCTGGACGGCTTCCTCTTCGCGGTGAGCCAGCGCGGCTTCGTCGCCCTGCGCGAGGCGCTGGAGGCGGCGTTCGCGCGCCGCGGTGACCTCGGGGACGTCGCCGAGGCGTTCGTCGACTTCGGGCTCGACCACCCGGAGCTCTACCCGCTGATGTTCGAGCGCCGCTACGACTGGGACGCGCTGCGGGCCGCCGGGGTGTTCGACCGGGAGATCGCCTCGGGCGCGCTCTGGGACGCGATGGCCTGCGTGCTCTCGGAGGCGGGCTGCGCCGACGTGGCCCGGGACGGTCGCCTGCTGTGGGCGGGGCTGCACGGCCTCGTCTCCCTCGCCGCCAGCGGACGCGCGAACGTCCGCGCCCTCGACCGGAGCGACCGCGACGTCGCCCGCGAAGCCGCGCGCGCCCTCGCGCGACGGCTGCTCGAAACCACGGAGAAGCCCGAATGACGATCGACCGCCCCCTCACCCTGCCCAACGGGCAGCGCCTGCCGAACCGCCTGGCCAAGAGCGCGATGAGCGAGCGCGTGGCCACCCCGGACGGCCGCCCGACGCCCGCCCACCTGCGCCTCTACGAGCGCTGGGGCGGGGGCGGCGCCGGCCTGCTGATCACCGGCAACGTGATGGTCGACGGGCGCGCGATCGGCGAGAGCGGCAACGTGGTCGTCGAGGACCGACGCCACCTCGCGGAGCTCTCCGCGTGGGCGCGCGCGGCGAAGGCGGGCGGCGCCAAGGTGTGGGCCCAGATCAACCACCCGGGCCGTCAGTCCCCGCGGAACCTGTCGAAGCAGCCGGTCGCGCCGAGCGCGGTCGCCCTGAAGGGCGCGGGCCCGATGTTCGCCAGGCCGCGCGCGCTCGAGAGCGAGGAGATCGAGGACCTCGTGCGCCGCTTCGCCGCCACCGCCGCCATCTGCGAGGAGGCGGGCTTCGACGGGGTGCAGATCCACGGCGCGCACGGCTACCTGGTCAGCCAGTTCCTCTCGCCCCGCACCAACCTCCGCGACGACGCGTGGGGCGGGGACGCGGCCCGGCGGCGGCGCTTCCTGCTCGAGATCGTGAGGGCGGTGCGCGGCGCGGTCTCTCCCGGCTTCGCGGTCGGGCTCAAGCTGAACAGCGCCGACTTCCAGCGCGGCGGCTTCGACGAGGAGGAGTCGATGGCGGTGCTCAAGGCGGTCGACGCCGAGGGCCTCGACCTGCTCGAGATCTCGGGCGGCACCTACGAGTCGGCCAAGATGTTCGAGGAGACGGTGCCCACCCGCGAGAGCTCGCGGGCCCGGGAGGCGTTCTTCCTGGACTACGCGGAGGAGGCCCGGGCCCGGGTGAAGACGCCGCTGATGCTCACCGGGGGCTTCCGCACCCGCGACGGCATGGAGCACGCGCTCAAGGGCGCGGTCGACGTGGTCGGCCTCGCGCGCCCCCTCGCCGCCGAGCCCGATCTCGCCCGTCGTCTGCTCGAGGGCGAGGCGACCCGGGCGCGCCCGATCCGGATCGCCACCGGGATCGCGAACCTCGACGCGCTCGTCCAGGGCGCCTGGTACCAGGTGCAGATCGACCGCATGGGCCGCGGGCTCGAGCCCGACCCGGGCACTACGCGGCTGTGGGCGTTCCTTCGCTACTTCCTGCCGCGCTACGCGCCCGCGTGGGCCGAGGCCCCGACCCTTCAGCCGCACTCGGCGGGGGACCGGGCCGCTCCGCCGCCGATCGCCGGGTAGCCGAGCGCGTTCCAGCGGGTCATGCCGCCCGCCATCGAGACGACGCGGGTGAAGCCGGCCTCGGCGAGGCGCTCCGCGGCCCGGGCCGAGCGGCCGCCGCTCCGGCAGAAGACCACCACCGTCCGCTCGTCGGGCGCGCCGAGCGCGGCGGGCAGCGTGGCGAGCGGGTGGTGCTCGGCCCCGGGCATCGCGCCGAGGGGGCCCCGGAGCTCGTCCGCCTCGCGCACGTCCACCAGGCGCAGCCCCTCGGCGTGCTCGCGCACCCACTCCTCGCTGACCTCGACCACGCCCTCCGGCGGCCGCTCGATCCCGCAGCGGAGGTTGGCGGGGACGGCGACGTGGATCTGCTTGGGCTGCGCCAGGTCGAGGTTCTCCATGATCTGCACGAACGCGGCGCGGCCGATGTCCTCGCGGAGGCGCCGGTTGAGCCGCTTCTCCTCGCCGACGGTGCTCGAGGTGAAGCCGCGGTAGTCGTGCCCCGGGTAGATCGGCGTCTCGTCGGGGAGCGAGAAGATCCGGCGGTGCACCGAGTCGTAGAGGCGCTCGGCGTCTCCCTGCTGGAAGTCGGTGCGGCCGCAGCCGCGGATCAGCATCGTGTCGCCGGTGAAGGCGGCGAGCGGCCGGCCCCCGTCGCGCACGACGTAGGTCACGTCGCCGTCGGTGTGCCCGGGCGTGTGGCGCGCCTCGATCTCGAGGCGACCGAGCCGCAGCACCTCGCCGTCCTCGACCAGCCGGTCGGGGCAGCCCGCGCCCGCGGCCGCGCTGAGCACGGTCTCGGCGCCGAGGCGCTCGCGGAGGAGCCCGCTCGCGGTCACGTGGTCGGCGTGCACGTGGGTCTCGAGGGCGTAGACGAGGGTGAGATCGAGCTCGGCGAGGAGCTCGACGTCGCGCTCGACCTGCTCGCGGACGGCGTCGATGAGCGCCGCCTCGCGCGTCTCCTCGTCGGCGACGAGGTAGGTGTAGGTGCTGGACGCGTGGTCGAAGAGCTGTCGGAAGAGCATGGCGTCTCCTTTCGACGAGGGGGAGTGCACGCGCCGCGCCACCCGGGCCGGACGAGCCCGCGGGGACCGGGTGAAACGGGTTGAAACACCGCGCGGACCCGGTCGGCGTGCGTATGATGCGGGCGTGCCCGACCCCGTCCCTCATCTCCGCGCCGCCCTCCGCGAGGTCGTGGGGGCCGCCCTGGTCCTCGACGCGCAGCTCCGGATCGTCGCCTTCACCGACGAGGCGGTGGGCGTGCTCGACGTCACCCCGGAGCTCGGCGTCCCCGCGCCCAAGCTCCTCTGCGGGCACGGCGAGCAGCGCCCGCTCGCCGAGGCGCTCGCCCAGGGCCAGGCGGTCACCGCCGAGATCCTCCGGCCGACGAAGGACGGCGCCCACCGCAGCGTGAGGGTGCGCGCGAGCCCGATCGCGGTCGGCGACGGTCAGGGCTTCCTGCTGCTGCTCGACGACGACCTGTGGCAGGCCGAGCGCGCCGACGCGCCGATCGAGAGCTGGGGCATCGTCACCCGCGACGCCGGCATGAAGCAGCTCCTCCGCGACGTACGCAAGGTGGCCGGCTCGAGCGCGAGCGTGCTCGTCCGGGGCGAGACCGGCAGCGGCAAGGAGCTGATCGCGCGCGCGATCCACCTCGCCTCGGCGCGCGCCGACGGGCCCTTCCGCGCCATCAACTGCGCGGCGCTCCCGGCGAGCATCCTCGAGAGCGAGCTGTTCGGGCACGCGCGCGGCGCGTTCACCGGCGCGGTCCGGGACGCGCCCGGGCACTTCAAGCTCGCCGACGGAGGCACCCTCTTCCTCGACGAGGTGGCGGAGCTTCCTCTCGAGGTGCAAGCGAAGCTGCTGCGCGTGCTCCAGGACAAGACCGTGATCCCGGTGGGCGGCGCCGACCCGGTCCCGGTCGACGTGCGCATCGTCTCGGCGACCCACCGGGCGCTGCGGCGCGAGGTCGAGGAGGGGCGGTTCCGCGCCGACCTGCTCTACCGCCTGCGCGTGATCCCGCTCTTCCTCCCCACGCTCCGGCAGCGGCCGGCCGACGTGGAGCTGCTCGCCTGGCACTTCCTCGAGCAGCGCGCCGCCGAGGAGGGAGGCCGCGCCATCCAGCGCATCACGCCGGGCGCGCTCGCCGCGCTGACCGACTACGACTGGCCGGGCAACGTGCGCGAGCTGCAGAACGTGATCGAGTACGCGACCGTCATGGGCGAGGGCCCGGTGCTCGCCGAGAGCGACCTGCCCCCCGAGGTGCGCGGCGAGGAGCGAGGCCCGCGGGTGACCCGCCCCGATCCCGGGCTGACCGCGCTCCGGGCCGAGCTGCCGCCGGAGGCGCGCCGCTACCTGACCGCGCTCGAGCGCTCCGGCGGACACATGGGGCGCGCCGCGCAGTCCCTCGGCATCAGCCGCACCACGCTGTGGCGCAAGCTCAAGAAGCACGGCCTCGACCGGGACACCCTCGAGGCGGGGGAGGACTGAGGTGCAGATCCTCGTCACCGGCGCGACGTCGGGCATCGGCGAGCACACCGCGCGGGCCCTGGCGAAGGACGGCCACCGGGTCTTCGCCACCGGTCGCTCGCCGGAGAAGCTCGAGCGCCTGCGGAGGGACGGCCTCGAGACCCTCCGGCTCGACGTCGCAGATCCGCGCTCGGTCGAGGAGGCGGCGGAGACCGTGCGGGCGCGCTGCGTCGCCCTCGACGTGCTGGTGAACAACGCCGGCTATGGCGAGATGGGCCCGCTCGAGGCGCTGCCGCCGGAGCGGGTCGAGGCGATGTTCGAGACGAACGTGCTCGGCGCCGCCCGCACCCTCCGGGCGTTCGCCCCGGCGATGCGGGCCCGACGTCGCGGCCGGATCGTGCAGATCTCGAGCGTGCTCGGGTCGATGTCGATGCCGGGCCACGGCGCGTACGCGGCGACGAAGCACGCGCTCGAGGCCATGAGCGCGGCGCTCCGGCTGGAGCTCGCGCCGTTCGGCGTCGGCGTGCACGTCATCGCGCCCGGCTCGATCGACACGGGCTTCGGGGGCGTGGCCTTCGGCGCGCTCGAGGCCCTCGACGGCGGCGACTACGCGCCGATGGTCCGCGCCCTCCGCGCGCTCGAGCGACCCAACACCTGGATGAGCGCGGGCCCGGCGGTGGTGGTGGACGCGATCCGCCGCGTGATCGCGGGCCGGGGCGGGGCCCATCGGCACGCCCCCTCGCTCGCCGGCGTCCAGGCCGCCCTCGGACGCCACGCCCGGCCCCTCGTCGACGCCACCCTCGCTCGCGCCGCCGGGCTGCACCGCGTGGAGCGCCGCGCGCCTGCGCCCCGGGCCGCGGTCGCGGTGGTCACCGGCGCGGCCGGCGGGATCGGGCGCGCCGCGTCCTTCCGGCTCGCGCAGGCCGGCTTCTCGGTGGTGGCCACCGACGTGAACGAGGCGGCGCTCGCCGACGTGGCCCGAGCGGCGCGGGAGCAGCGCCTCGCGATCGAGACGCGCCCCCTCGACGTGACCGACGCCGCGGCGGCGCGCCGGCTGGCGGACGCGCTCGGCCCGGTGGAGGTGCTGGTGAACAACGCCGGCTACGCGGAGCTCGGCCCGGTCGAGCTCGCGCCCGACGAGGCGTGGCGGGCCCAGCTGCGGGTGAACGTGCACGGCCTGCTCGGCGTCACCCGCGCGTTCGCGCCGGGCATGCGCGCCCGGGGCCGCGGCCGCGTCGTCAACGTCTCGAGCGTCGCCGGGATCATCGGCTTCCCGCTCATGGGCGTCTACTGCGCGAGCAAGCACGCGGTGGAGGCGCTCACCGACGCGCTCCGGCTCGAGCTCGGCGCGTTCGGGATCGAGGTCTCCGCCGTGCAGCCGGCGTTCATCCGGAGCGGCTTCGCCGAGACCGCGAAGAAGACGATCGCGCGCTACGACCTCGCCTCGACGCCCTACGCGCCGGTGGCCGAGGAGATGGACGCGATCCTGGCCCGCCTCGACGCGGTGGGCGGCGAGCCGGACGACGTGGCCCGGGCGATCGTACGGGCGAGCCGGGAGCCCTCCCCGGCCCGGCGCTACCGCGCGCCCGCCTCCGCCGCGATCGCCGCGTCCGTGTTCCCATGGCTGCCGACGGCGATGACCGACGCGGCGCTCGGGCGGATGTTCGCGCTCGAGCGGCTATGAGCGGCGCGTCTTGTAGCGGTGCCAGCCGAGCGCGACCGCGCAGGTGACCGCGAGGAGCGAGAGCGCCACCGCGATCGCCGCCGGCAGCGACAGCGCGTGGCCGATGACGCGGTACAGCCCCACCCCGCCCGCGTAGAGCACGACGAGGTGGAACGCGTAGAGGGTCAGCGTCTCGCCCGCGAGGATCGACAGCCGGCGCGGGAGCCGCACGATCGGGCGCTCGGCGAAGGCGAGCAGGGCCACGAACGCGAGCACGACCGCGAGCTTGACGAGGTTGAAGCCGGGCAGCGCGTTGTGGTGCACGCCCGCCGGCGCGTCGCCGAGGCGCGCGAGGACCGCGAGGCCGCAGACCAGCGCGGCGCAAGCGAGGAGGCGCGGCAGCGGCAGGCGCGCGTCGGTCCGGGTCCCCTGCGGCAGCGCGACGGCGCCGATCACCACGCCGGCGAAGACGTAGCCGGCCCACGGCGTCAGCGGGAAGAGCGAGCCGCCGCGGTGGGTGAGGTAGTTCAGCGCGAAGCGGAGCGGGCCGGCCGGCTCGATGGCGTCGGTCAGCGGGGCGGCGACGAAGCACACCGCGGCGAGGAACGCGCTCAGCAGCACCACCTGACGCGGGCCGCGCGAGAGCACGGTGATCGCCTCGAGGAGCACGATGCAGAGGCCGATGCACTGCAGCACGTCGGCGATGAGGAATTCGCGCACGGCCGCGTCGGCGTCCCCGAAGAACAGCCCGGCCGGGAAGTGCAGCAGATAGCCGACGAGCATCAGGAAGCCGCCGCGGCGGAAGCGCGCGATCACCTTGGCGCGGTCGCCGACGTGGGCGTCGAAGCGCGCGAGGGTCGAGAGGTGGAAGCTGAGGCCGGCGGCCACCATGAACGAGACGCTCGTCAGCCCGCGCACCCAGGTCCAGCCGTCGTAGACCGCGCCGCTCCGCAGCTCCTCGGCCAGGAGCGCGTCGATCGAGTGGCCGACGATCATCTGGAACGACGCCACCAGCCGCAGCAGATCCACGAAGTGGATCCGGCGGCCGCGCGCGCCCGAGGCGACGGAGGCGGCGTCGGCGGAGATGGCGAGGGCGCGGGCCACGGCACGCCGATCTAGCACGGGCGGGCCGGCTCGCAGCTGGCCCCGCGGCGTACTACCCTCGTGAGGTTCTTCTTGCTTGGGGGTGGACGATGACCTGGACGCGATGGGGGCTGGTGCTCGGGCTGTGCGCGCTCGGAGCAGGCGCGGTCGGCTGCGGCGGAGAGTCGCCGGGGAGCGACGACGGAGGCGTGGACGCCTCGACCGGCATGGACGCGGCGCTCGCGCGCGACGCGGCCACCGAAGACGACGGCAGCCTGCCCGACGACGGCGGCCTGCCCGACGACGGCGCGACCCCGCCCGAGGACGGCGGCGGGATGGAGGACGCCTCGCGCCCCGACGACGCCTCCGCGCCGACCGACGCGGGCGGCGCCTGCCGGACCGACGCGCAGTGCGGGGACACCGACTATTGCGCCAAGGCCGCCTGCGACGCCCGGACCGGCGCGTGCACGAGGAAGCCGACGATCTGCCCGGACGTCTTCGACCCGGTCTGCGGCTGCGACGGCCGCACCTACGGCAACGGCTGCGAGGCGGCCGCGGCCGGGGCGAACGTCGCCTCCCGCGGGGCCTGCGGGGTCCCGGACGCCGGCGCGCCCGACGGCGGCGGCGGCTGCTCGGACAACTCCGACTGCCCGCGCTCGGCGTACTGCGCGAAGGCGGCCGGGGACTGCCGCGGCGTGGGGACGTGCATGACGCGCCCCTCGATCTGCCCCAGCGTCTTCGACCCGGTGTGCGGCTGCGACGGCATGACCTACTCGAACGCCTGCGTGGCCTCGTCGAGCGGCGAGAACGTCGCGTCGCGCGGCGAGTGCGGCGGGACCATGTGCGCGCTCAGCCCGCGCACGACCTGCTGCTTCGACGACGGCGACTGCGCCAGCCCGGGCGGCCCGTCGCGGCTGCGCTGCGAGGGCGCCGCGTGCAGCCCGGGCGGCGAGGGCACCTGCGTGGACGCCGCGCTCCCGCCGGGCCGCTGCTGGAACGACGGGGACTGCCCGGCCGGCAGCACCTGCATGAGCCCCAACCGCTGCCCCTGCGGCGCGCGCTGCCTCGTGCCCGACAGCCCGGGGACCTGTAGCTGAGACCATGAGACGCGCCGTCCTCGCCCTCCTGCTCGCCAGCTGCGCCGGCCCGGGGCCGTCGTCGCTCCCGGTCTCGCTCACCGGGCGGCTCACCGACGCCTACTCGGGCGCGCCGGTCCCCGGCGCCAGGGTGAGCGCCCCGCGCGAGGGCGCGGTCGCCCTCACCGACGCGCGCGGCCGCTTCCAGCTCGAGGTGGGCCCCGGGCCGCACCGGCTCCGGCTCGAGGCCGACGGCTACCTGCCGGGCGAGCGGGTCGCCGCGCGGCCGGGAGACGAGGTCGAGGCGGTCGTCTTTCCGCGCGCCCCGGACCGCGCCGCGATCGCGGCTCACTTCGCGACGCTCGCGCGCCCCGCAGACGCGCCCACCGAGCGTGCGGTCACCGGCGACGCGGCGGTCGATGACGTGGGCGCGGCGGTCTGGGCGCACCACGACGGCCCTCGCCTCCCCGAGACCATCCGGGTCTGGCGGGCGGCGGGCACCGCGCTCCAGCCCCGCTCGCCGAGCTTCGCCGACCGCTCCTGCGACCCCGACGCCGTGGTCGAGGTGCTGCCCTTCGAGGAGTACGTGAAGGGCGTGATCCCGCACGAGTGGATCCCCTCGTGGGACCCCGAGGCCTTGCGCGCCGGGGCCATCGCGGCCCGCAGCTACGCGGCGTCGCACGCGCTCGGCGGCGGTCGCTGGGACTGCGCCGACGTCGACGACGGCACGGTGACCCAGGTCTACCGCGACGACCGCGCGGAGCCGACCAACGCGGCGGTGGACGCGACCCGAGGTCAGGTCGTGGTGCGCGACGGCGCCGTGGTGCGGGCGGAGTACAGCGCCGAGAACGGCGGCCGCACCGAGCACGACGTCGACGATCCGACGTGCGCAGGCACCGTCCGCCACGGGCACGGGCGCGGCATGTGCCAGTGGGGCACCCAACGCTGGGCGACCGGGGTCTGCGCCAACCCGCCGTGCGACTTCGGCGCGTTCGGCCCCGAGCCGAAGGACCACCTCTGGATGGTCGAGCACTACTTCCCCGGCGCCACCGCCTCCGGCGGGCCCCACGAGGTCGAGCCGTGCGCGGTGCTGCCGCCCGAGGGCGGGGTGCTCGAGGAGAGCGGCCCGTGCTTCGAGGCCTTCGGGCCGGGAGAGTACTGGCGCTTCGAGAGCTTCGGTCACGGCGGCTCGCTCACCTGGACCAACGCCTACGAGTCGACGAGCCCGAGCAACTGGTCGCGGTTCTCGCTCTTCTTCGCCGAGCCCGGTCGCTACCGGGTGGAGGTCTACGTGGAGCCCGGCTTCGGGGGGCACACCGCCATCCCCTACACGATCACCCACGCCGGCGGCGACGAGCGGCTCCTCTTCGACCAGCGCGCGGCCTCGGGCTGGGTGACGCTCGCCGAGCTCGACTTCGACGACGCGGGCGCGCTGCGCGTCGACGACCACACGGGCGGCCCGCTCGATGACGATCGACGCATCGCGCTCGACGCGGTGCGCCTCACCCGGCTCGACGGGCCGGGCGGCCCCGACGGTGGCGCCGGAGGGGCGCGCGGGGTCGGCGGCGGCCCGCTCGAGGCACGCGGCGGACGCGGGCTCGGCGGCTGCGCCGCGTCCGGCCGGGGCCCGGGCGTCGGGTGGCTGCCGGCGCTCGCGCTGCTCGCCTTGCTCCGGCGACGACGCTGACCCTTCCCTCTCCGGCGTCACGACCCCATCCTCGCGCCATGGTGGACGAAGAGGTGGACGGAGACGTGCTCGTGGTCGGCGCCGGCATCGGCGGTCTCGCGTTGGCGGCCGGGCTCGAGCGCGCCGGGATCCCCTACCGCGTGTTCGAGCGGGCCCCCGCGCTCGGCGAGATCGGCGCCGGGCTCGGGCTCTGGGCGAACGCGATCCGCGCGCTCGACACGCTCGGCGTGCCGCTCGGCTTCCTCGACGGAGGCGCCTCCATCGTCCAGCGCGGCGAGGCGGCCACCGCGTCGGGGTCGGTGCTCTCGGCCTTCGACGTCGCCGCGCTGAGCGCGGAGCTCGGCGCGCGCTCCCACGTCGTGCACAGGGGTGAGCTGCACGCGGCGCTCGCCGCGGCGGTGCCCGAGGCGCGCGTCACCCTCGGCGCCGAGTGCGCGGGGCTCGAGCCGGACGACGACGGCGTCACCGTGCGCTTCGCGGACGGGTCCGAGGCGCGCGGCGCGATCGTGGTCGGCGCGGACGGCCTGTGGTCCGCGGTGCGCGCCGCGGCGTTCGGCGACGCGCCCCCGGTCTACGCCGGCGAGACCTGCTACCGGGCGGTGGCCGCGCACGACGCCCCGGACCCCGAGGTGCTGCGCGAGGTGCAGGGCCGCGGGCTGCGCTGCTGCGTGACGTCGCTGGGACCCGGGCGGGTCTACTGGTGGGCCACCGAGCGCCGGGCCGAGGGCGACGTGGTGCCCGAGGCGGAGCGCAAGGCGCGCCTGACCGAGCTCTTCGCGGGCTTCGCCTTCGGCTTCCCGGAGGCGCTGGCCGCCACCGCGCCGGACGCGATCCTGCAGAACGACCTCTACGACCGACCGCCGCTGCCGCGCTGGAGCGCCGGCCGGGTCACGCTCCTCGGCGACGCCGCGCATCCCTCCACCCCGAACCTCGGCCAGGGCGCGTGCATGGCCATCGAGGACGCGGTGGTGCTCACCCGCGCGCTCGCGCGTCACGACACGCCGCGGGACGCCTTCGCGGCCTACGAGGCGGAGCGCCGCGACCGCTGCTACGGCATCGTCAAGCAGTCGCGCACCCTCGGCCGGGTGGGGTCGTGGTCGAACCCGGCGCTGGTGGCCGTGCGCGAGGCGAGCATGCGGCTGACGCCGCGGTGGCTGATGACGCGCATGATGCGCGCGCAGATCGGCTACGACGCCGGCCCGCTCGCCTGAACGCGGAACGGCGTTAGGTTGAGTGGCTCATGCGCAGGGCCGCTCCCATCGCCGCGCTCGTGCTCCTCGTCGCGAGCGTCGCCTCCGCCAACGCGACCGCTCCCGGCAGCCGGGGCGCGTCGCGGGTGATGGACGTGCTGGAGCACGTGCGCGAGAACCTCGAGGAGACCCGCTACTCGCATCAGCGGCGCGTGCGCGAGCACCGCGGCCAGTACTTCTTCGACTGCTCGGGCATGGTGCAGTGGGTGCTGTCGCGGGCGTCGCGCCGCAGCATGCTCGACCTCGACGAAGGCGAGCGGCCGCTGGCGATCCACTTCGTCCGGCGCATCCGCCGCGCCCCCACCGACCGCTACCGCGCGGGCTGGCGCCGCATCGAGCGGCTGAGCGACGTGCGCCCCGGCGACGTCTTCGCCTGGCGCCGACCGGACGGCTTCCGCAGCCGGAACACCGGCCACGTCGGCTTCGTGGTCGCGCCGCCGCGCCGCTACCAGGACACGTCGATCTACCTGCTCCGCCTCGCCGACGCCTCGCGCTACGTGCACCAGGACGACACCCGCCCGTGGCCCGGCCCCGGCGGGTTCGGACACGGCACGATGGCGTTCCTCGCCGACGAGGAGGGCCGCCCGATCGGCTACGCGTGGGCCGGGCTCCACAGCCGCGGCTTCCGCGAGACCGAGATCGTCTTCGGCCGCCCCGGCCCGTAGACGGCCGCGAAGCAGCCGGCTCCCGTGCAGGTGCGCGTCCTCGTAGACGAGCACGTGCTCGTAGACGTGCTCGTACTCGTAGACGTGCTCGTGCTCGTGCTCGTGCTCGTGCTCGTGCTCGTAGACGTGCACGGCAGACGAGGACGGGCACGTGCACGGCAGACGAGGACGTGCACGGCAGACGAGGACCTGCACGTGCACGGCAGACGAGGACGTGCACGTGCACGGCAGACGAGGACGGGCACGGGCACGAAAGACGAGGACGTGCACGGGCACGAAAGACGAGGACGTGCACGAAAGACGAGGACGTGCACGAGGACGGGCACGTGCACGAGGACGGGCACGTGCACGAGGACTGGGCGCGTGCAGGCCTGCGGCCCGCGTTCGGACTGTCGGGGCGCTCACGCGCCCTGGTGCCACCCGTCGATCGCGCCGAACGCCGCCCGCAGCTGGTCGACCCGCGCGTCGCGCTGCTCGCCCAGGTAGGACAGCGGCGGGTGCGCGCCCCAGATCGCGCCCGGCCAGGCGTCGTCGCCCTCGAAGCGCGCGATGACGTGCACGTGGAGCTGCGGCACCATGTTGCCGAGCGCGGCGACGTTCATCTTGTCGGCCGACAGCGCCGCCTGCATCGCCGCGGCGACCGCCGCCTGCTCCTCCATGAGGGTGGCGCGGTCCCGGACGGACAGCCCGTGGATCTCGCGCACGCCCTCGCGGCGCGGCACGAGGATCACCCAGGGATAGCGACCGTCGAGGCAGAGCAGCACCCGACACAGCGGCAGCTCGCCGAGGACCAGCGTGTCCGCCTCGAGGCGCGGGTGCAGCGCGAAGCTCACGCCTCCGCCGGCTCCTCGCGCAGGTCGAGCCGGACGCGCCAGTCGACGCCGTCGGCGCGGTCCATCACCTGGATGCCCGCCTCCTCGAGCTCGGCGCGGAGCGCGTCGGCCTTCGCCCAGTCCTTGTCCTTGCGGGCCTGAGCGCGGGCCTCGAGCTTCGCGTCGACGTCGGCCGCGGTGAGGCCGAGCTCCGGCAGGCGCTTCTCCTTCACCTCGTCGAGGAACGCCTGGCCGTCCAGCGCGACGAGCCCGAGCGCCTCCTCGACCACCGAGAACGCCGCCAGCGCCTGGGCCGCGATCGGGCCGCCGCGCTTCTTGGCCTTCTTGTGGTTGTTGAGGCGGTTCACCGCGCGGGCGAGCTCGAACGCGTAGCCGAGCGCCTTGGCGGTGTTGAAGTCGTCGTCCATCGCCGCGTAGAAGCGCTCCGCGAAGCTCCCGGCCAGCTCGATGACGCGCTGCGCGTCCTTGCCGAGCTCCTTGGCGATCTTCTCCGCGTCGCCCTCGCCGCCCATCTGGGCCGCGTTCTCACGGGCCTCGTAGAGGCGCGCGAGGAGCGCGAGCGCGTCCGGCAGCGCGTCGATGCTCCAGGGCAGCGGCGAGCGGTAGTGGACCTGCAGGTAGTAGAGCCGCAGCGCCTCGGCGGGGAAGAGCTTCAGCGCCTCCTTGATGTTGAAGACGTTGCCGAGGCTCTTGCCCATCTTCTGGCCGCTGGCCATCGTGAGCAAGCCGTTGTGCATCCAGTAGCGCGCGTACGGCTCGTGCGCGTGGGCGCACTCCGACTGCGCGATCTCGTTCTCGTGGTGCGGGAACACCAGGTCGAGGCCGCCGCCGTGGATGTCGAGCTCGTCGCCGAGGTGCTTGTGCGCCATCGCCGAGCACTCGATGTGCCAGCCCGGCCGGCCCGGCCCCCAGGGGCTCTCCCACTGCGGCTCGCCGGGCTTGGCGGCCTTCCAGAGCGCGAAGTCCGCCGGGCTCTTCTTGCCGGCCATGGTCTCGGCGCTCCGCATGTCCTCGACCTTGCGGCCGCTGAGCTTGCCATAGGTGGGGAAGCTCGCGACGTCGAACCACACCGAGCCCTCGGACGCGTAGGCGTGGCCGCGATCCACCAGGCTCTGGATGACCGCGACGATCTCCTCGATGCACTGGCTCACGCGCGGCTCGTGCGTGGGCAGCAGGAGGCCGAGCGCCTCCATGTCCTCCTGGAAGCTCTGGATGAAGCGCTCGGCGAGCGTCATCGGCGCCTCGCCCGCCTCGTTGGCCCGGAGGATGATCTTGTCGTCGACGTCGGTGTAGTTGCGGACGAACTCGACGTCCCAGCCGCGGTGCCGCAGGTACCGGGTGACCATGTCGAAGGTGACCATCGCCCGCGCGTGCCCGACGTGCGAGTGGTCGTACACCGTCATTCCGCAGACGTAGAGCTTCACCTTCCCTTCGTTCTGCGGGCGGAAATCCTGCACCTCACGGGAGAGGGTGTCGTACAGCCGGAAAGGGGAAGCCATGAGCGCTGCTTATCCGACCCCACCCGCCTGTCAAGCCGCACCCTCCCCTCGGCGGCGCCCCGCCACCCCCGGTTCGTTCGGAGGTCTCCGGAGGCTTCTCGATTTCACGCAGAGGCGCAGAGGCGCAGAGGTGGGTCGAGGGGCACGACCACAGACGCTTCGGTTCGACCTCGGCCATGACTCCGGGTCCACCTCGACGATGCTCCGCCCGAGTCGCGGACGGCACGGAGCCCGCTGGCCACCCGCCCTCCCTCTGCCCCTCTGCGTCTCCGCGCCTCTGCGAGAGCACAATTGCGACCGCCGAGCCGCGGTCGGCACGCCTCAGGCCGGCCATCCGCCACGCCGCTGCCCTCCACGCCGCTGCCCTGTCGAGTAGCCCCGCCCCCTCACGGAGGCGGGGCCCTCACCAGATCCGGACTAGGAGATTTCCACCATCCGGCTCCTCCGCCGAGCTCGCCTCATGCAGACCAGATGTCGACTCGGA
>Ga0310345_10000284_pt1 | contig 88779 bp, 92 predicted proteins | sample HC15DNA20500_MG_FD_204667 | JGI IMG/M metagenome (GOLD analysis project Ga0310345, IMG submission 204667) | Marine microbial communities from station ALOHA, North Pacific Subtropical Gyre - HC15-DNA-20-500_MG | ecosystem: Environmental > Aquatic > Marine > Oceanic | place: Pacific Ocean: North... | reverse complement strand
TGTTTTTTCAACTGGACCAAAAGGTATAAGTTTAATTACATTATAATTACTATCTGCTAAAGCATATGATATATTGTCACTCATACCAAATAATTGAGAGAACCATATCCTATTGTCATTTTCTTTTATTCTAAACTTTTTCATCAATGATATAGCTTGCAAAAATGAATTCTCATTATGACTGCCAATCCATAAAGAAATTTTTTTGATATTATTAATACAGTATTCTAAAGAAGCATCAAATTCCATGTCTGTATGGTCTTTAGTGGATTGAATTGGATCATCATAATCCAAATTGATAGCTCTTTGTCTTTCCTTTTCCATATATGCCCCTCTAACCAATTTTACACCTAAATAAAAATTTTCATTTTGTGAAAACTTATAATTATTTTTGATTCTTTCAAAAGCTCCTTTTCGATAACACTGAAAAGTTAAAAATAGAATTACTTTCTTTTTATTATATTTTTTCATCAAGTCTAAAGTAACGGAATCTATCGCTTCTTGTATCCAAGATTCTTCTGCATCAATTAGTAAATTGACATTATTGTCTGCTGCGCATTTACAAATCTTATCCAATCTGTTTTTTAATTTTAAATATTCAATTTTAGAAAAATTTGTGTTTTTATTAGAACTTATCTTTTCAAGAGAATCAAAAGAAGCTAATCCAGTAAGTTTTACAACATAGAAAGGGAGTTTTATTTTACTTATTGAAGTAATAATATTTATCGTTTTATTCATGTTTTTCTCAAATCCTTCTTCATTTATCTCCCCTTCAACTGAATAATCTGGCATAGCAGAAATATTATATTTGGATAAAGATGAAATTATTTTATCACATTCACTAAGTGTTTCTCCTCCACAGAATTGAGAAAATATTGTATTTTTTATCATATTCTTTATGGGTAATTTCAATTTTAAAGCTACTTTTAATAAAATAGTACCTATTTTTACAAGCAATTGGTTGTTTAATATCCAAAATATAAAAAAAGATTTTTTTAATTCTTTATTTGACTTGCTTATATAGGCTAGTTTTGTGTTGTTGAACAAGTTTTTGTTAATTTGTTGCATTTATAGTAATTAAAATAATTTGAATTTAAACATAATATTAAATGGCTACAAAGTTAAATATTGCTCCAATTAATACATGGCTTAATTTAGAGAAAAAACCTTTCATTATATCAGGTCCATGCAGTGCAGAAACTTATAGTCAGCTATATTCAACATGTAAGCAACTAAAAAGTATTGGCATTCAGGTAATGAGAGCTGGTGTTTGGAAACCTAGAACAAGACCTGGAGCATTTGAAGGTAATGGAGAAGAAGCTTTAAAATGGATAAAGGACATTAAAGAAGAACTAGGAGTTAAATTTACTGTAGAGGTAGCAAATCCTTTACATGTTGAGTTATCAATAAAATACGGAATAGATATATTATGGATCGGTGCGCGAACTACTGTAAACCCATTCTCAGTTCAGGAAATTGCCGAATCAATAAGAGGGTTAGATATTCCAATACTAGTAAAAAATCCCATAAATCCTGACCTTTCTCTTTGGATAGGCGCACTTGAAAGATTAAATAAAGTTGGAATAGAAAAAATAGGTGCTATTCATCGAGGGTTTTCAAGTAATGACAAATCAAAATATAGATATTTGCCACTATGGAAAATAGCAATAGATTTAAAAAGTAATTTACCAGAATTGCCAATAATTTGTGACCCATCTCATATATGTGGAAATAGAGAAATGATATTTGATGTTTCTCAAAAAGCCTTGGATTTAGATTATGATGGTTTGATAATAGAATCACATATAGATCCTGATAATGCCTGGAGTGATGCTAAACAACAAATTACTCCTAATGATGTACATAATATTATTCAAGATTTAAAGTTGAAAAAGAAAAATGAAAATAATCAAAATTATAAAATATTACTTGAAGAATTAAGAGACTCAATAGATAAAGTAGATAGAGACTTGATTGATATACTAGTAAAAAGATTTGATTTAGTAGAAAAAATTGGAGAATTTAAAGAGGATCAGGGATTAACTGTTTTTCAAATTAAAAGATGGAATGAGATTTTTAAATCCAGAAAAAAATGGGGAAAAAATAAAAAATTGGATATTAATTTTATAGAAGAGCTTTATAAACTAATTCATATTGCATCAATCAAAATTCAGACTGAATTAGAAAAAAAAGAAAAAAATAAAGTATGATTCCTTCAAAAATATTGTTAACTAATAATATAAAATCCGCTATAGCGGATTTTTTTTCTGAAAAATCTTTTTCCAAAATCGGAATTATTGTTGATGAAAATACAAAAGAACTATGCTTACCCAAAATAATAACTGCAATAAATCAAAAAAAATATTGTATAATTGAAACAAAAAGTGGTGAAGAAAATAAAAATATTGATTCGTGTATTTTAGCATGGAAAAAATTAACTGATTGTAAATTTGATAGAAATTCCTTAGTAATAAATCTTGGGGGTGGTATAATTTGTGATATGGGAGGATTTATTGCTTCTACTTTTAAAAGAGGAATAGAATTTATAAATATACCAACAACATTATTATCACAAGTAGATGCAAGTATTGGAGGTAAAATAGGAATAGATTTTATGCAATACAAAAATCAGTTAGGATTATTCAAAGAAGCTTCAAAAACAATAATTTCCACAGAATTTTTAAAAACATTAAATAAAAGAGAAATTAAGTCAGGATTTTCAGAAATATTTAAACATTCCTTAATAAAGGATTCAAAATATTTTGACGAAATCATTAAAAATAACTGGAATTATCAAAATTGGGATCATCATATCAAAAAGTCAATTGAGATAAAATCTAAAATTGTCACAAAAGATCCTGAAGAATTAGGTTTAAGAAAAATTTTAAATTTTGGACATACAATAGGACATGGGGTTGAATCAACTTTTTTAAATACTAAAAATAAATTATTGCATGGTGAAGCAATTTCTGTTGGAATTATATGTGAATCTTTTATTTCAAAAAATAGATCTGGATTAAAAGAAATTGAATTAAATAAGATAAATAAATATATATTAGATAATTATAGTTTTGAAAAAATTCATCATCACAATATCAATAAAATTATCAATAATATTGTACAAGATAAAAAAAATATAGATGAGATTATTAGAATGACTTTACTAAAAAAAATAGGTTCTTCAACATATGATATCTCTGTTACTAAAAAAGAAATAGAAGAAAGTGTTCTTTATTTTAACAATTTATTGAATAAATGAAATCAATAAATCTTAGTTTTTTTAAATACTCTGATATTGGAAAAATAAATCTTAACTCATCCAAAAGCGAAAGCAACAGAATTTTAATAATTCAAGCTTTATGTAATAAAAAAATTAATATCCATAATCTTTCGAAAGCAAAAGATACTCTTATAATGAAAAATATTCTTTCGAATGAAGAAAAAAAAAATTGGAATGCCAGAGATGCAGGTACAGCAATGAGATTTCTTACTGCATATCTTGCACTAAATCATAATAATAAAAGTTTAACAGGTACAAAAAGAATGCAAAATAGACCAATTAGTCTATTAGTTAATAGTTTAAATAAGTTGGGTGCAAATATTTCATTTATAAATAAAAAGGGATTTCCTCCACTTAAAATAAAACAAAAAATAAAGCAAAAAACAAACAAAATAACTATAAAAGGAAATATTAGCAGTCAATTTATTTCTGCATTATTGATGATAAGTCCTAAACTAAAAAATGGACTAGAATTAAAAATATTAAAACCATTTTATAGCAAACCATACATAATAATGACACTTAAAATAATGTCTCATTTCGGAATTAAATATAAATTTAGTAATAGTTCAATAATAATTCATAATCAAGAATATAAAGGAGGAACCTATAATGTTGAGTCAGATTGGTCAGCAGCAAGTTACTGGTATAGCATACTTGCGTTAAATAACGATATAAATACATTAACATTAAATGGATTAAAAAAGAATTCGTTACAAGGGGATATAATAATATCAGAAATAATGAAAGAATTTGGTATCAAAACTAAATTTAATACTAATGGAGTAACATTGAATAAATATAAAAAAGAATTAAAAAAAATGAAAATTGATTTTACAGATTGTCCCGATATAGCACAAACTGTAATGGTTGTTGCAGCAATGAAAAAAGTTAAATTGGAATTGAAAGGGTTAGAAAGTTTAAAGATTAAAGAAACAGATAGAATCAAATCTATGAATTATGAACTCAATAAAATTGGTGCAAAATTAATTTTCAATAAAAAATGGAGATTGGAATATTTTAAAACAAAGAATTATGATAATATTGAAATAGATACTTATGATGATCATAGAATAGCTATGGCTTTCGCACCAATTTCTTCGATAATCCCTATCAAAATAAATAATCATAAAGTAGTAGAAAAGTCGTATCCTTCTTTTTGGAGGGATTTAATTAAAGTGGGTTATGTAATAAAAGAAAATAATTAGTTAAATTATTTTATATATCTAAAGTCTTGATCTTTTTTTAAATTAAGAATCGAATTGTAAATTAATTTTATACAATTTTCAATATCATCTTCATGTGCGGTTTCAACAGTAGTATGCATATATTTCAAAGGGAGAGATACTAAAGAAGAAGCAACGCCATCATTAGAATAAGCAAATGCATCAGTATCAGTTCCTGTTGTTCTAGATGCTGCGATTAATTGATAAGGAATTTTCTTTTTTTTAGCTGTATCAATTAATAACTTTAATAAATTATTCTGTACAGCAGGCCCAAAAGTTAAACCGGGTCCATTTCCACATTTTACATCACCATCTGTTTTCTTATTATACATCGGAGAATTAGTATCATGAGTCACATCAGTTACAATGGCTACGTTTGGTTTTATCTTTTCCGCTATCATTTTAGCTCCTTTTAAACCTATTTCTTCCTGAACAGAATTTACTATATAAAGACCAAAATCAAGATCTACTTTATTCTCATTGATTCTTCTGGCTACTTCAGCAATCATAAAACCACCAATTCGATTATCTAAAGCTCTTCCTGTAAAATATTTATTATTCAATCTCATCAACTGATCATCAAAAGTTATTACGCAACCAACATGAATACCTAATTTTTCAATCTCTTTCTTAGAGTTACATCCTACGTCTATAAAAAGATTTTTTAGACTTGGTAATTCTTCCTTTTTCGGATCTCTTACATGAATTGCTGGCCATCCAAAAACACCCTTTATTATTCCTTTTTCTGTATGAATATTAACTCTTTTTGATGGAGCTATTTGATGATCAGAACCTCCATTTCTAATAACATAAATATAACCATCATCAGTTATATAATTTACAAACCAAGAAATTTCATCAGCATGAGCTTCTATAACAACCTTATAATTTGAATCTGGATTAATAACCCCAACTAAGGTACCGTAGGTATCTGATAAATATTCTTTTATATAAGGTTTCAAATAATCTAACCATATGCTCTGACCAGAACTTTCAAAACCAGTTGGTGATGGGTTATCTAAGTAACTAAAAAGAAAATTTTCACTCTTTGAATCCATTTTATGATATATTAAAAATTATCGATCTGGAATATAATAAATATCTTCAGTTTTTTTTTTCATTAAATACTTTTCTCTAGCAAATTTTTCCAAAAGTTTATCATCTTCTTCAAAAGCTTTTTTCTCTAATTCAACTTTTTGAATCTCTTGTTCATAATAATCAATTTCACTACTTAATTCAGAGATTTTTTTATTCAATTTGTATCTACTTCTAAATCCGTTTGAATCAATTACAAGCATCCAAAATAGAAAAATTAAGAAAAATAAAAAATAAAAATTTTTAAATAGTTTATTGAAATTCTTTTGAATCATTTTTCAAATATATTAAATATTATTGTGATGATATAAGGCATCTTTGCCTAAATACTCTTCTATTCTTAATAATTGATTATACTTAGCGTTTCTATCCGACCTAGATAATGATCCAGTTTTAATTTGACCCATGTTAAACGCCACAGCTATATCAGCGATGGTCGTATCTTCTGTTTCACCAGATCTATGAGATATGATTGAATTCCAACCAGCTTTTTTAGCCATATTTATTGTAGATATAGTTTCCGTCAGAGTACCTATTTGATTTGGTTTAATAAGTATTGCATTACCACATTTTTTTTTAATTGCCTTATCTAAATATTTAATATTAGTAACAAGATTATCATCCCCTACTAGCTGACATTTATTTCCAATTCTTTCTGTTAATTTTTTCCATCCATCCCAATCATTTTCTGCACAACCATCTTCAATACTATCTATTGGATACTTTTTAACTAATTTCTCTAAATAATCAACTTGATCAGATGAATTTCTAGCTTTTCCATTTTCACCTTCAAATAAAGAATAATTATATACGCCATCTTTATAGAATTCACTAGAAGCACAATCCATAGCAATAGTTACATCTTTATTAATTTTATAACCTGATATATCAATAGATTCAATAATTGTTTCAATAGCTTCTTCTGTGCCATTTGAGAAATTTGGAGCAAAACCACCTTCATCACCTACAGCAGTACTTAAATTTTGTTTTTTTAATAATAATTTCAAATTATGAAATATTTCAACACCACATCTTAAAGCTGATCTAAAAGAATTAGCTCCTATTGGTCTAATCATAAATTCTTGAAAAGCAATAGGAGAATCTGAATGAGAACCACCATTAATAATATTCATCATTGGTATAGGAAGTAAATTAGAATCATCATTACCTAAATATCTAAATAAAGGAATATTTCTTTCTTTAGCAGACAAATGTGCTACAGCCAATGAAACACCTAAAATCGCATTAGCACCTAAATTAGATTTATTTTTCGTACCATCTAAATCAATTAATAGGTAATCTATTTTTTTCTGATCAAAAGGGGAAATTCCTATAAGTTTTTTTGAAATTATTTTATTTACATTTTCAACTGCTTGCAAAACGCCTTTTCCTAAAAATTTAGTTCCTCCATCTCTTAGTTCAATTGCTTCATTAGATCCCGTTGAAGCTCCTGAAGGAACAGCTGCTCTTCCAATAAAATTATTGCTAGAAAGAATTTCAACCTCTACTGTAGGATTACCCCTAGAATCTAAAATTTGCCTTGCTCTAATTTTTTTTATTTTTGTCATCAATAGTATTATAACATCTTTATAAAATTATCAAATAAATATCTTGAATCATGAGGTCCTGGTGAAGATTCTGGATGATATTGAACGGAGAAGGCCTTTTTGTTTTTTAATCTTATACCTTCTACAGTTTTATCATTTAAATTAATATGGGTCAACTCAACATCTTTGGAATCATTTGTATCAGTCATATCGACAGAAAATCCATGATTTTGAGAAGTTATTTCAGATTTTCCAGTTAAGAGATTTTTAACAGGATGATTTATTCCTCTGTGTCCATGATGCAATTTATATGTTGATATTCCACAAGCTCTTGCAAGTATTTGATGTCCTAAACAAATCCCAAAAATTGGAATATTATTCTTAAGAATATCTTTAACAGTTTTAACAGCATAATCCATTGATGCAGGATCTCCAGGGCCATTAGAAATAAAAAATCCATTAGGTTTCCATTTATCCATTTCTCTAAAATTTGTTTTTGCAGGAAAAATTTTGCATAATGCTTGTCTTTTGTTAAAATTTTTCAAAATTGATTTTTTACAGCCAAGATCTAAAACAGCTATCTTATATTTATAATCTTTATTTCCATAATAATATTGTTTTTTAGTAGTTACTTTCGATGCTAATTCTAAATTCTCCATTGAAGGAACTTTTTTTAACTCCGAATTTAAAAAATCACTTGATAAATCATCAGTAGAAATTATACAATTCATAGCACCTTTACTTCTGATATGTTTTACTAATTTTCTCGTATCTAAATCATAAATTCCTAAGGTATTGTTTTCCAGCAAAAATTCTTCTAAACTTTTATCGGCCGAATTACGACTAAACAAATTTGAATATTCATTTATAACAATTCCTCTTACTTGACTTCCTAAACTTTCCTGTTCATCAATTTTTGTTCCATAATTACCAATATGTGATGAGGTATTAACTATAATTTGACCATAATATGAAGGATCTGTATATATTTCTTGATATCCTGTCATACCAGTATTAAAACATATTTCACCAGTTGCAAAACCTTTTTTACCTAATGCTTGTCCTTGAAAAATTGTTCCATCATCTAATAATAATTTTGCTTGATATTTATTATTTAAGATCATTAATAAATAATTAAATGACTTCAAAAATAAGAAATAAAAAAGGGATTAAATAAATTTTAATCCCTTTAGTTATGAGCTTAAATGCTTTTATAAAATTATTTAGATTTTTTATTAACATTTTTCTTTTTAGGATTTGAATCAACTGAAGATTTAGTTTTTTTTGTTGTATTGATATCATTTTCAGTTTTAGATTTTCTTTTTCTTCTCCTTCTCTTAGAACTTTTTACATCAGTATCTATCAATAATTTATTAAAATCTACAAGTTCTATTAAACACATTTCAGCGTTATCACCAAGCCTTGAACCCATTTTTATAATTCTAGTATATCCCCCAGGACGATCTGAAATTTTTTGAGAAATTTCATCAAATAACTCCCTAACTGAACTTTTATTTTGCAAATAAGAAAAAACCGTTCTTCTTGAGTGAGTTGTGTCATTTTTAGCCTTAGTAATTAATGGTTCAACAAATTTTCGTAATGCCTTAGCTTTACTTAAGGTTGTAGAAATTTTTTTTTCTAAAATTAATGAAGAAGCCATGTTAGATAACATTGCTTTTCGATGGGACGGAATTCTACCCAAATGATTAAATCCTTTTCTATGTCTCATTTCTAATGACTAATCTAGATTATATTTTTTTAATTCCATACCAAAACTAAGTCCTTTATTTTCAATAAGTTCTTCTAATTCAGTAAGTGATTTTTTACCAAAATTTCTAAATTTCATCATATCAGAAATTTCTATACTAACTAAATCTCCTAGGGTTCTAATATCAGCAGCTTTTAAACAATTATATGCTCTTACGGAAAGATCTAAATCATTAAGAGAAGTCTTAAGTAATTTTCTCATGTGCAATAATTCTTCATCAACTGCTTCAATTTCTCCTGATGTATCTTCTGCAAATTCCATATCTTTATCTGAGAATAAAACAAAATGTTTAATTAGAAGTCGAGCTGAATTTTTTAACGCATCTTCTGGATGAATAGAACCATCCGTTTGAATATCAATTACCAACTTTTCATAATCTGTTTTTTGTTTTACTCTAGTATTCTCAACAAAATATTTAACATTCAATATAGGAGTGAAAACAGAGTCAATACTAATAAATCCTATTTCTTCAGTTTTAACTTTATTTTCTTCAGAAGTAACATATCCTCTTCCTTTTTCAATCTTTAAATTAATTGAAAATTTAATACTTTTATTTATCCTGCAAATAAGCTGATCTGGATTTAATATTTCATAAGAATTGGTAAAGGCAGCTATATCTTCTGCTTTAAATTCTCCTTTTTTTGAAAGTTTTACAGTAATAATATTATCAGGATCATCACCTATACATTTAAACCTAACCATTTTTAAGTTTAGAATTATCTCGGAAACATCTTCAACGATACCTTCTATTGTAGAAAACTCGTGAAGAATATTAGGTATTTTTATAGCTGTTATAGCATAGCCCTCAAGTGAAGAAAGTAAAACCCTTCTTACAACATTCCCAATTGTAACACCATATCCTGGTTGAAGAGGTTTAAAAGTAAAAAGTCCATGAAAATCATCAGACTTTTCCATTACTATTTTATCTGGTAGTTGAAATGAAAGTAGTGACATAATATTATAAATTTATTTTAACATTTTATTTTGAATAAAGTTCAACAATTAATTGTTCATTAATATTTTCTGGAATGGATTCTCTATTAGGAATATTTAATACTTTACCTGAAAGAGCCTTAGGGTCCCATTCTAACCATTTATATTTATTTGAATTTGGATTATTCACTAATTCAGTTATCACAGAAAGTGATTTAGATTTCTCTCTAATACTTATTAAATCTCCTTCTTTAAGAATATAAGAAGGAATATTAACTATCTCATTATTTACTAGTATATGTTTATGCCCAACTAACTGTCTAGCTGATCTTCTAGTTTTAGCGATACCTAATCTAAAAACAACATTATCTAATCTCGATTCTAATAACTGAAGTAAATTTTCTCCAGTGATTCCAGATTTTCTGGAAGCTTTGTTAAATAAATTATGAAATTGTTTTTCCAAAACACCATAAATGTATTTTGCTTTTTGTTTTTCTGATAATTGAACTGCATATTCAGATGGTTTTCTTTTTCTTCCTCTTCCATGTTGTCCCGGAGGATGAGGCTTTTTCTCAAGTGCCTTAGTATCACCGAAAATAGGTTCCCTATATCTTCTGGAAATCTTTGATTTTGGACCTTTATATCTTGCCATAACTTATAAAATTAAACTCTTCTCCTTTTTGGAGGTCTACATCCATTATGAGGTAAAGGTGTAACATCAGTTATTGATGAAACATCAAGGCCAGCATTTTGAATACTTCTTACTGCAGAATCTCTTCCAGAACCTGGACCCTTAATAAAAATATCAACCTTTCTCATACCTAAGTCATAAGCTGTTTTTACTGCATTTTCAGTCGCAACTTGAGCAGCATATGGTGTATTTTTCTTTGATCCTCTAAAACCCATTTTTCCAGCAGAAGACCATGAAATAACCTGACCTGAAAGATTTGTAATTGAGATTATAATATTATTAAAAGAACATTTTATATGCGCCTGACCAATATTACCAACTACAACTTTATTTTTCTTTTTAGATCTTTCCTTTTTATTTTCATTCATAAATTTTTCTTATTTAATAGCTTTCTTTTTATTGGCAACTGTTTTTCTTTTTCCTTTTCTCGTTCTAGAATTATTTTTAGTTTTTTGACCTCTAACTGGTAATCCTTTTCTATGTCTTAGACCCCTATATGATCCAATATCCATAAGTCTTTTTATACTTAATTGAACCTCTGATTTTAAATCTCCTTCTATAGTATAATTGTCATTTATTAATTTCCTAACCACATTAGATTCCTGATCTGTCCATTCTCCAATTTTTTTATCATAATTAATTCTTGCTTTTTTTAATATTTTTTGGGATGATGATTTACCAATACCAAAAATATAAGTTAGTGCAATTTCACCGCGTTTATCATCTGGAATATCTATACCTGCAATTCTCATACTATTTATCCTTGTCTTTGTTTGAATCTTGGGTTTTTTTTATTTATTACAAATAACTTTCCTTTTCTTCTTATCACTTTACATTCATTACTTCTCTTTTTAACTGATGCTCTAACTTTCATTTTTTTTTACTTATATCTATAAACAATTCTACCTTTAGATAAATCATAAGGCGACATTTCTATTCTTACTTTGTCTCCTGGCAAAAGTCTTATATAAAACATTCTCATTTTTCCAGAAATATGTGCAATTATTTCATGTTCATTATCTAGTTTGACTTTAAACATAGCATTTGAAAGAGATTCCACTATCAAGCCGTCTTGTTCTATTGGTTTTTGCTTCGCCATAATAAAATTATATACTTCTTCCTTTAACTTTACCCGATTTCATCATACCATCATAATGTCTCATCAATAAATAACTTTCTATTTGTTGTAAAGTATCCAGAATAACGCCAACCATTATTAAAAGTGAAGTTCCGCCATAAAAAGTTGAAAAACTCTGACTAACTCCAAACATCATTGCAAAGGCAGGTAATATTGCAATGATAGCTAACAAAAATGAACCAGGCAAGGTAATCCTATCCAGAACATTTGAAATAAAATCTACTGTTTCATTTCCAGGTTTTATTCCAGGAATAAAACCATTATTTCTTTTCATATCATCAGCCATTTTATTGGGATTAATTGTTATTGCAGTATAAAAAAAAGTAAACATAATAATAAGTAAAGCAAAGGTTAGATTGTATGGCCATGATTGCATATTTGAAAATGAAGTTGCAATATATTGAAAAAAATCTGAATTTTCAGCAAATTGAAGGCCAATTATGGCTGGAATAAACATTAAAGCTTGAGCAAAAATTATAGGCATAACACCAGAGGAATTAACTTTTAAAGGGATATATTGTCTTTTACCTCCAAATAGATTACTTCCTATAACCTGCTTTGCATATTGAACAGGTATCCTTCTTATCGCTTTAGTAACCATTACAGTAAACATCACAACACCAAATAAAACTGCAATTTCAACTACAAAAAGTAAAGCTTGACTCATTCCTTTGGATATCGCTTCAGCTACAAGACTTCCAGGAAATCTTGAAATAATTCCGATCATTATAAGCATTGATATTCCATTACCTATACCCTTATCTGTTATTTTTTCTCCTAACCACATACAAAAAATTGTTCCTGATACAAGAATTATAACACTAGATAAAGTAAAAAAGAATGTGTTAGAAACTAATATTGCTTCCCTAGGAATAGTAGCACTTATATAAGCAATACTTTGAAAAGAGGTAATAATTATAGTAAGATATCTGGTGATTTGTGTCATTTTTTTTCTTCCACTATCTCCTTCTTTTTGTAATTTTTGAAAATAAGGCATTGTAACTCCTAATAATTGAATCGCTATCGAAGCTGATATATATGGCATTATACCTAAAGCAAAAATAGAAGCATTACTAAAAGCTCCACCCAAAAAAGTGTCTAAAAGACCAAAAATTCCACTAGCATTTTCTTGTAATTTTGAAGGATCTATACCAGGCAAAACAACAAAAGAACCTAATCTAAAAATAGTTAAAAAAAATATAGTGTTGATAATTCTATTCCTCAATTCATCAATTGAAAATATATTTTTTATAACAGAAAACAACTTAATCATTTGAAATTATTTTAACCTTACCACCCAATCTTTCTATGGCATTTATAGCAAATTTTGAGAATAAATGAGATGAAATGTTAATTTTTGATTTTAATTTACCCCTACCTAATATCTTTATCAAACTATTATTATTTGCTAAACCATTATTTATTAACACTTTAGGATTTATTTCTTTTAATTTTTCTTTGTCAACAAGTTTTTGCAAAACATCAAGATTAATTGGTTTAGTATTAATTCTGTTTGGAGATCTAAAACCAAATTTAGGAACTCTTCTCTGAAGTGGCATTTGACCACCTTCAAAACCAAATTTTTTTGAATATCCTGAACGTGACTGTGCCCCTTTGTGCCCTCTTGTTGAAGTGCCTCCCTTACCAGATCCTTGACCCCGGGCAATTCTTTTTTTTAATTTTATTGAACCTTTAGCCGGTTTTAATGTATGTAATTTCATTATTATAAATTTTTTATACTTACAAGATGTTCAACAACTTTTATCATACCTAGAATTTCAGAAGTAGATTTTTTTTTAACAGATTTATTAATTTTACCTAATCCTAATGCTTTGATTGTTCTCTTCTGATTTTGATTTTGTGAAATCAAACTTTTAATCTGAGTTATCACTATAATATTGTTTTTATTATTAACCATGAAATATTTTATTTAAATCAACACCTCTTTGTTTTGATACAGCTAGAGGATCTCTTAATTTTTTTAAACCATTGAAAGTTGCTTTTACTACATTATGAGGGTTTGAAGAACCTTTTGATTTAGCCAAAACATCTTTTATACCAGCATTTTCAAATACAGCACGCATTGCTCCACCAGCAATTACACCTGTTCCAGGTGATGCTGGCTTTATTAAAACCAATCCTCCTCCATACTTACCAGTAGTTTCATGAGGAATAGTATTTTTTAATATAGGAATTTTTAAAAGATTTTTTTTAGCATCATCAGTTCCTTTAATAATAGCATTTGTAACTTCATTAGCTTTTCCTAAACCATAACCAACTACTCCATCTTCATTACCCACAACAACAATAGCTGAAAAACTGAATCTTCTACCCCCCTTTACGACCTTAGTAACTCTAGAAATAGATACTACACTTTCCTTTAATTCTAACTCGCTGGCTTTAATTCTTTTCATAATTTAAAAATTTAATCCTCCTTCTCTAGCACCTTCAGCAAAAGATTTAATTTTACCATGGTATTTATATCCACTTCTATCAAAAAGTACATTTTTTATTCCTGCAGAAACTGCTTTTTTTGCTAATTTAACACCTACTTCTTTAGATATAATCATATTTTTTTTTCCTTTTTTTTCTATTTCTATAGAGGAGCATGAAACCAAAGTATTACCTAATTCATCATTTATAATTTGAGAATAAATAGCCTTATTGCTTTTATAAATAGATATTCTTGGTCTAATTTTTGTGCCATTTATCTTAGTTCTTATTCCCTGTTTAATTCTTTTTCTTCTTAGTTGTTTATTAAAATTCATATTTCATAAATTTAACTAGTTGTTGCTGCCACTGCCTTACCAACTTTTCTCCTAATCCATTCCCCAACAAATTTTATACCTTTTCCTTTATATGGTTCTACTGGTCTTAATCCCTTTATTTTAGCAGCAATTTGACCAATAAGTTGTTTATCAATTCCAGAAAGTATAATAACTGGAGCCTTACCTTTAACTGTTTCAGTATTTACTTTTAATTCTGAAGGTATTTCAAAATATATATTGTGAGAATATCCAAGACTTAAATTAAGTATATTTCCTTGAGAAGTAACTTTATAACCAACTCCAACTAATTCAAGTTTTAATTCATACCCATCAGATACACCTATAACACAATTATTGATTAAGGATCTATATAGACCATGAAGAGATTTATGTCTTTTTTGTTCAGTTGGTCTAGAAATAATGATTTGATTATTCTTCTCTTTTATAGAAAATTCAGAATTAAAATCTTGAGAGATTTCACCTTTAGGTCCCTTGATGTTTATTGAAGAGCTTTTTATTGAAACTGAAACTTCTTCAGGTAAAAAAATTGGATTTAGTCCTACTCTAGACATAATAAATTATTTAATAAACATAACACAAAACTTCACCACCAACCCCCAATTTTCTAGCTTCTTTATCGGTAATTACACCCTTAGAAGTAGACATAATTGCTACCCCTAAACCATTAATTACTCTTGGCAAGCTATTTGAATTAACATATTTTCTTAATCCAGGTTTACTTACTCTTTTAAGTTTTACTATAGCTGAATCTTTAGTTTTCCTATTATATTTCAAAGCTATTTTTATTTTCCCTTGGACTTTATCGTCTTCAAACTTATAGTTCAATATAAAACCTTTATCGAGTAAAACTTTAGTCATCTCTTTTTTAATATTTGAAGAAGGAATTACCACAATTCTATGCTTTGCTTTAGTAGCATTCCTAATTCTAGTTAAATAATCAGCTATTGGATCTGTCATTAATTTAATTCTTAAAAAACTGCAATTTTAATCAATTTTATTTTCATAATAAAATTACCAACTAGCTTTAGTAATCCCAGGAATTTTTCCTTCAGAAGCCAATTTTCTAAACTCTAATCTTGAAATTCCAAATTTTCTCATAAAACCTCTCGGTCTACCTGATAAATTACATCTATTATGTAATCTAACAGAAGATGAATTTCTTGGAAGTTTATCAAGACCTTCCCAATCACCTTTAGCCTTAAGTTCGGCTCTTTTAATTGCATACTTTTCAACAAGTTTTTTTCTTTTATTCTCTCTTACTTTTACTCCATTTTTTGCCATAGTTCTATTTTTTTATTATAAAAGGCATACCAAAAGATCTTAATAGTTCATAACCTTCATTATCTCTAGAAGAATTTGTTACTATTGTAATATTCATTCCAGTTAACCTATTTACTTTATCAATACTAATTTCTGGAAAAATAATTTGCTCTTTAATTCCAAGTGTATAATTACCTTTACCATCAAATCCCTTATAACTTAGTCCTCTAAAGTCTCTAACTCTTGGCAAGGCAACAGATATTAATCTATCTAAAAATTCGTACATTATATTACCCCTTAACGTTACTTTCGAACCAATTGGCATACCTTCTCTTAATTTGAAATTAGAAATAGAGTTTTTAGCAAAAGTAGGAACTGCTCTTTGACCAGTTATCTGAGAAAGTTCGTCAACGCTTGATTGAATTAATTTTTTATCATTAACAGCAGCTCCTAAACCCTGATTTATACTAATCTTATTAATCTTAGGTACTTGCATAATGGTGTTAAAATGAAACTGTAATTTCAATTTTGGAACAATTTCTTTTATATACTTTTTTTTGAGTCTAGGCAAAATCATTATTTAATATTTTTTTTTGTTTTCTTTGAAAATCTAGAAATTTTACCATCTTTATCCCTTTTTCTAAAAATCTTAGTAGGTTTTCCATTTGAAGGATCTATCAACATCAAATTACTAATATGAATTGAAGATTCCTTTTTTTCAATTTTACCTTTAGGATTATCAGCCGAAGGTTTTAAATGTTTTGAGATTAAGTTTAAACCCTCAACTATTGCACGGCTTTTAGCAGGAAAAATGGTTAAAACTTTAGATGTCTTTCCTTTATCATTTCCTGATATAACCTTAACTGTATCTCCTTTTTTTATATGTATTTTCATATCATTAATATTTATAATACCTCAGGTGCAAGTGAAATTATTTTCATAAATTTTTTTTTTCTCAGTTCTCTAGCAACTGGTCCAAAAACTCTAGTCCCTCTTGGTTCATCATTTTCATTCAATAAAATTACAGCATTATCTTCAAATCTTATATAGGAGCCATCCTTTCTTCGCACCTCCTTTTTAGTTCTAACAACTACAGCATTCGAAATACTTCCTTTCTTGACATTACCTGAAGGCAATGCGTTTTTTATAGTTACCACAATTTTGTCTCCAAGAGAAGCATATCTTTTTTTTGTTCCACCCAATACTCTAATACACAAAACTTCCCTAGCTCCACTATTGTCTGCTACTTTTAATCTACTTTCTTGTTGTACCATATTTATTTTGCTTTTTCTATTAATTTGATTAATCTCCACCTTTTTCTCTTACTCAAAGGTTTTGTTTCCATTACTCTTACCTTGTCTCCTGTATTACATTTATTTTCTTCATCATGAACTAATATTTTTGAAGATTTAATCATATACTTACCATAGATAGGATGTTTTACTTTTCTTTCTACAATTACGGAAATAGTTTTATTCATGGTATTACTAAAAACAATGCCTTCTCTCTGTTTTCTTAAATTTCTTTCCATAATTTATTTTTTATTAATTTTTTTAGAATTTATTTCAGTTTTAATCTTTGCTATCAATTTTCTAGATTCCTTAATTTTCATAGGATTCTCAATAGGGGTTACAGAATGAGAAAATTTTAATTTATTTAAATTCTCTTTTTCATCGATCAATTTATTTTTTAATTCTTCCACACTTAATGATTTAATTTCTGAGTTTTTCATTATAAATTCTATTCTGTATAATCTTTTCTAACAACAAACTTAGTTCTTACAGGTAGTTTTTGTGCTGCTAATCTCAAAGCTTCTTTAGCAACATTTGTTTTAACACCTCCTGCTTCAAACATAATAGTTCCTGGTTTGACAACAGCTACCCAATATTCTGGAGCTCCTTTACCTTTACCCATTCTCACTTCTGCAGGTTTTTTTGTTATTGGCTTATCTGGAAAAATTCTAATCCACACTTGCCCTTCTCTTTTCATTTCTCTGGTCATCGCAATTCTTGCGGCTTCAATTTGTCTTGATGTTATCCAAGCGGCTTCAAGAGACTTTAAAGCAAAAGAACCAAAATTAATTGTATATCCTCTTTGAGCGATTCCTTTAACTCTTCCTTTTTGTTTTTTTCTAAATTTTGTTCTTTTAGGTTGTAACATATTAATTTATATTTTTTCGATTAGAAAAATTCTTTCTACTATCAATATTTAAGGTCACGTCCCTTTTTCCAACAATTTCACCTTTAAAAATCCATACCTTTATACCAATTTTACCATAAGTAGTGTTAGACTCAGAAAACGCATAATCGATATCAGCCCTAATTGTATGCAATGGAATTCTTCCTTCTTTATATTGTTCCGATCTAGCCATTTCAGCTCCACCAATCCTCCCAGAAACTTTGATTTTTATTCCTTCTGCTCCAACTCTCATTGCTCCAGCTAAAGCTTGTTTCATTGCTCTTTTATGAGAAATTCTAGCTCTGAGTTGTTGAGAAATTGAATCAGCAATTAACTTAGCATTAAGTTCAGGTCTTTTAATTTCAAAAATATTAATCTGAACATCTTTTTTGGTTAAATTTTTTATTTCTTCTTTCAATTTTTCAACTTCACTACCCCCTTTTCCAATAATTATACCTGGTCTAGCGGTATGAATAGTTATTTCTATCACTTTGAGACTTCTTTCTATAAAAATCTTAGAAATACCAGCTTTTGGCAATCTAGCCGAGATATATTTTCTAATATTATGATCTTCTATCAATTTGAATGAAAAATCTTTACCACCATACCAGTTTGAATCCCATCCTTTAATGATTCCCAATCTCTGACTTACAGGATTAACTTTTTGACCCATCTTCTTTTTTATTTAAGGTTCTCAAATCATCTAAAATAATAGTAATATGATTAGATCTCTTTCTTATTCTATGAGCTCTTCCTTGCGGAGCTGTTCTCAATCTCTTAATCATTTTACCAGCATCTACATAAATATTTTTAACAAAAAGATCTGTTTCTTCAATTTTTTCATTATTATTTTTTTCTTGCCAATTTGAAACTGCAGACAATAATAATTTTTCCATAATTCTAGATGTATATTTTGAATCAAATTTAAGATTATTTAAAGCTGTATTTACTCTTGTCCCTCTTATAAGATCAGCTATTAATCTCATTTTTCTTGGAGAGGTAGGAACATTTTTTAATTTAGCAATAGCTTCCATTAATATTTAATTTTTTTACTTGAATGACTTTTGAAGTTTCTAGTAGGTGAAAATTCTCCCAATTTGTGACCAACCATATTTTCTGTCACAAAAACGGGAACAAATTTCTTTCCATTATGAATAGCAAAAGTATGCCCAACAAAATCTGGAGATATCATTGATCTTCTTGACCATGTTTTTATAACTTTTTTATTTCCAGAATCATTCATAAGATCAATCTTTTTTTTTAATCTAAAATCAATATAAGGGCCCTTTTTTAGTGATCTACTCATTATAAATTTATTTTCTTCCTTTAACTATTAATTTATCTGAATATTTAATTTTTTTTCTTGTTTTAAGTCCTTTACTATATAAACCTTTTCTAGATCGAGGGTGACCCCCAGATGATTTACCTTCTCCGCCTCCCATAGGATGATCCACTGGATTCATTGCTACACCTCTAACTCTAGGTCTTTTACCAAGCCATCTATTTCTTCCAGCTTTACCTAATATTACATTCATATGTTTTGGATTAGATACTGATCCAATAGAAGCTTTACAAGAAACCAATACCAATCTCATTTCACCAGAAGGTAATTTTATTGTAGCATATTTATCTTCTTTTGCCAAAAGTTGAGCATAAGTGCCTGCACTTCTGGCTAATGAAGCTCCCTTACCAGGTACAAGTTCTATATTATGAATGATGGCTCCCAAAGGTATCTTTGAAATTGGCAAACAATTACCAATATTTGGAGAAACATCAGGTCCACTTATAACTTCCTGACCAACTTTTATTCCTTTAGGAGCAATGATATAACTTTTTTTACCATCGACATAATGTAATAAAGCAACATGGGAAGATCTGGTTGGGTCATACTCAACTGATTTAACTATTGCAGGAATTCCATTTTTAGACCTCTTAAAATCAACAATTCTAATTTTTTTCTTGTGTCCTCCTCCTATATTTCTGACAGTCATTTTGCCACTATTATTTCTACCCCCTGATTTTTTTGAAGTAAGAAGTAATGATTTTTCAGATGTTGAAGTGGTTATTTCTTCAAACGATTGAGGAATTTTAAATCTTTGTCCTGGTGTTGTTGGTTTTATTTTTTTTAGCGGCATGACTTATACATTAGACTTGAGAGTAAAAATCAATAAATTCACCCTCTGACAACTGAACTATAGCTTTCTTATATGATGATTTTCTTCCATTAACTGTACCTGTCTTAGTAAATCTAGATTTTGATTTTCCTAATACATTTATGGTATTAACATTTTTCACCGATACATTATAGGATTTTTCCACGGCATTTTTAATTTGAACTTTATTCGCTGTTTTATGGACTATAAAAACAAACTTCCCCTTATCATTTACAGAAGATGCTTTTTCAGTTAATAAAGGTTTTAGAATAATATTCATGTTTAATTCAATAAAATTGATTCTAATTTAATAATTGAGTCTTCAGTTAAGATCAAATTATCAGAGTTAATTATGTCATACGTAGAAATTTCACTAACATTTTTAACGCTCGATTTTTTTATATTCCTAGAAGAAAGAATTACATTTTGATCGTTTTCGGATATAAATAATAAAGTTTTCTGATTATTCATTGACAAATTCTTTAAAATCTTAATATAATCTTTAGTTTTAATACTCTTTAAAGTAAAGTTTTCAACAACTGTCAAAGAATTTTCATTCATCTTATATGTCAAAGCTGATTTTCTAGCAAGATCTTTAAGCTTTTTATTAGTTTTCATATTATAATCTCTAGGTCTTGGACCAAAAATTTGTCCTCCACCCCTAAATAATGGTGATTTTATACTTCCAGCTCTTGCTGTTCCTGTTCCCTTCTGTTTTTTTATTTTTTTCGTTGATCCAATAATTTCACCTCTTTCTTTAACCTTACTTGTCCCCTGTCTCTTATTAATTAAATAATTTTTAACATCAAAATAAATGGCGTGATCATTAGGCTCTACACCAAAAATCTTATTGGAAAGAGTAATTTTTTTTCCAGAATTCTTACCGCTTATTTTTTTTATCTCTATTTTCATAATTTATTTTTCTAAAACAACATAAGAATTATTTGAACCAGGAACAGATCCAACTACATAAATTAAGTTCTCTTCTTTATTTATCTTTAAAACTCTTAGATTAGATTGTTTTACTTTATTTCCTCCCATTCTTCCCCCCATTCTCATTCCTTTAAAAACTCTAGATGGTGTTGATCCTGCTCCTATTGATCCTGGAGCTCTTAATCGATTGTGTTGACCATGAGTGCTTTCACCAACTCCTTTAAAATTATATCTTTTAACAACACCTTGAAAGCCTTTACCTTTTGAAAAAGCTATAACATCTAAAAAATCATTCTCCCTAAATATATCTTCCAATTTAATTTCCATTCCTAATCTGAAAGAATTAATCTCATTATCACTAAAATTCTTAAATTCGATTAATTTTTTTTTAGGTGAAGATTTAGATCTTTTGAAATGACCAGAAAGAGAGGCATTCATTTTTTTATCTTTCATATCATCATATGAAAGTTGAATTGCTTTATAGCCATCAGTTTTGATATCCTTAATTTGTGTTACTACACAAGGCCCAGCTTCAATAACAGTACAACCCATAGTTCTTCCATTATTATCGAAAAAGCTAGTCATTCCAAGTTTTTTGCCTATTAATCCTGACATATTTATTTAAAATTTATTAATAATCACCCCAAAATGGGTGCAAAGATAACTATTTCATCTTTGTGTTCAAAGATTAAAAAAATTATTTTTTTCTTTTAGAAATGTGATTGAAAATTCTAAAATTAGATTAAACTCTAATTTCTACATCTACACCATTAGGAAGCTCTAACTTCATTAGCGCATCAACAGTTTGACTATTATTTGAATATATATCAAGAAGTCTTTTATAAGTACAAAGTTTAAATTGTTCCCTTGACGTTTTATTTACATGAGGAGAACGTAAAACTGTAAACACTTCTCTTCTTGTTGGAAGAGGAATAGGACCACTAACAACTGCTCCAGTTGTTTTAACAGCTTTAACAATCTTTTCAGAACTTTTATCAACCAAATTATGATCAAAAGACTTTAATTTAATTCTAATTTTTTGTGCCATTTAATTATTATTTTGTTTCCCCATTAGCTTTAGAAATAATTTCATCAGCAATATTTTTCGGAACATGTTCGTAATGAGAGAAAGTAAGAGAAGCTGATGCTCTACCAGAACTTATTGTTCTTAAATCAGTAATATATCCAAAAAGTTCTGAAAGAGGTACGTCTGCACGAATAATTTGAGCATTTCCTTTCATATCTATTCCTTTCATAATTCCACGTCTTTTATTTAAATCCCCTGTTACTGGACCGGTAAATTCATCAGGAGAAACAACTTCTACTGACATTATAGGTTCTAACAATACTGGATTGGCTTTTTTTGTGGATTCTCTAAAGGCTATTCCTGCAGCCAATTCAAATGATAAAGAATCCGAGTCTACATCATGAAAAGAGCCGTCATATAACCTAACTTTCATGTTTTCAATAGGATATCCTGCTAATGGGCCATTCTCCATGGAATTTTTAAAACCTTTTTCAATAGCAGGAATAAATTCCTTAGGAATCTTACCACCAACAATCTGATTAACAAACTGAAGACCTTTTTCTTCATAAGAATCGTCTTTTGGACCTATTTCAAAAACTATATCTGCAAATTTTCCTCTACCTCCAGATTGCTTCTTATATATTTCTTGATGTTGAATAGTAGTATTTAGAGATTCTTTATATGCAACTTGAGGTGCCCCTTGGTTTATTTCTACTTTAAATTCTCTTTTTAATCTATCAATAATTATTTCAAGATGAAGTTCTCCCATCCCCTTTAATATAGTTTGACCTGTTTCATCATCGGTTTGAACTACTAGTGTTGGATCTTCTTCAACCAACTTTGCAACAGCCATTCCCAGCCTATCAACATCAACTTGTTGTTTTGGTTCAATAGCATATCCAATCACTGGATCGGGAAATGAAATTGATTCTAAAATTATCTTACTTTTCTCATTACTTAGAGTGTCTCCTGTTTTTATGTCCTTGAAACCAACTCCTGCACATATATCTCCAGCTTCAACTTGTTCTATAGGATTTTGTTTGTTTGAATGCATTTGCATTAATCTTGAAATCCTTTCTCTTTTTTGATTTCTATTATTGAAAACATAAGATCCAGAATTTAATTTCCCAGAATACACTCTAAAAAAACAAAGCCTTCCAACAAAAGGATCTGTGGCAATTTTAAATGCTAAGGCAGAAAAAGGTTCATCATTAGAAGCTTCTCTTTCTTCCTCATTGTCAGAATCTGGGTTTATACCTTTAATTGGGGGTAAATCAAGAGGAGATGGTAAGTAAGAACAAACTGAATCAAGTAATGCTTGAACACCCTTATTTTTGAAAGCAGATCCACACAAGACAGGTGAAAATGACATATCTATTACCGCTTTTCTTATAGCATTCATCATTTCTTCCTTAGTAATCGAATTCGGATCATCAAAAAACTTTTCTAATAAGTTATCATCATATTCAGCAACACTTTCAACTAATTTTTGCCTCCATTCATCTACTAAAGATTCAAGCTCTAAAGGAATATCTATTACTTTATATGTCATACCCATATCATCATCATTCCATACAATCGCCTCCCTAGTTAATAAATCAACTATTCCTTTAAAATTTTCCTCAGATCCTATAGGAATTTGTAAAGGAACTGGATTTGCATTTAACTTTTCTTTTATTTCTTTCACTACATTTAAAAAGTCTGCTCCTGCTCTATCCATTTTATTTACAAAACATATTCTAGGAACATTATATTTGTCAGCTTGTCTCCAAACTGTCTCTGACTGAGGTTCAACTCCTGCAACTGCACAAAAAAGAGCAACAGCTCCATCTAAAACTCTGAGTGACCTTTCAACTTCAACTGTAAAATCAACATGGCCAGGTGTATCTATAATATTTACTCTATATTCTTTGGAATCAGGCAATAAATTACCTTGCTTAGTGGGATATTTCCAAAATGTTGTTGTAGCAGCTGAAGTTATAGTAATTCCTCTTTCTTGTTCTTGAGCCATCCAATCCATAACTGCAGCTCCATCATGAACTTCACCAATTTTATGACTTAAACCAGTATAATATAATATTCTTTCTGTAGTAGTAGTTTTACCAGCATCAATATGAGCCATTATACCAATATTTCTTAGATAATTTAATTTTGAATCAATCTCCATTGTATTAAAATCTAAAATGAGAAAATGCTTTATTTGCTTCAGCCATTCTGTGTGTGTCGTCCTTTTTTTTTACAGCTGATCCTTCACCTTTAGATGCTGAAATGATTTCATTAGCCAGTCTTTCTTTCATAGAATTTTCTTTCCTTAATCTAGCGTATTTTATTAACCATTTTTGACTTAAAGTTATCTTTCTAGAAGGTCTTACTTCAATAGGTACTTGAAAATTGGATCCACCAACTCTCCTACTTTTAACCTCTACAGATGGCATAACATTGCTGAGAGCCTTTTTCCAAACTTCTATTCCCTTTTCTTTTGTTTTTTTCTCAATAATTTGTAGGGCATCATAAAATATAGAGTATGAAATGCTTTTTTTACCCTTTAACATCAAATTATTGACAAATTGAGTTACTAAAGAATCTTTATAAATAGGATCAGGTAAAAAGTATCTTTTTTTAGGTTTTGACTTTCTCACAATATTTATTTTTTATTTTTTGGTTTTTTTGAACCATATTTTGATCTTCTTTGAAGCCTTTCGTTAACACCAGCAGTATCTAAAGTCCCTCTAATTACATGATAACGCACTCCTGGTAAATCTTTTACTCTACCTCCTCTGATTAATACTATCGAATGTTCTTGCAAATTATGCCCTTCACCTGGAATATAAGCATTTACTTCTCTGCCATTAGTTAATCGAACTCTTGCTACTTTTCGCATAGCAGAATTTGGTTTCTTTGGTGTAGTAGTATAAACCCTAGTACATACACCCCTTTTCTGGGGACAAGAACTTAACGCAGGAGATTTTGACTTAGATGTTAACTTTTTTCTACCTCTCCTTACAAGCTGTTGTATAGTTGGCATATAATTAAATTAAAAATAGGAGGCAAAAATATATATTAAGATATCTTAAACAAAATTTTTTTAACTTTTCCACTATTACTGACTTTCTATATTTTTAGAAGGATCTAATTCTACAGGAAATTTAGGGATTTCATTAAAATCTTTAATTTCATTATATTTTTTTTCGTATTTTGAAATATTATCTAGAAGAGCAGAAGAAAATTTTTTCGCATGTTCAGGAGTAATAATTATCCTAGATTTAACTTTGGCTTTAGGAACACCTGGTATTAACTGAATAAAATCAATAACAAATTCACTACTTGAGTGAGCAATCATGGCAAGATTAGCATAAGTGCCTTGAGCAATATCATCAGTTAATTCAATGTTTATTCTATTTGTTTTTCTATTCATTTGTTGTTTTAGATTTTTCTTCATTAATATTAACGTTATCTGTCAATTCATCATTTAATTGATGTTCTCTGAGACTAGTTTTATTTTTTTCATTTAGCAAGTCATCATATTCTCTTTCCTGATAAACTATCAAATCATTGTACTCCCTAGAACCCGTTCCAGCAGGAATTAGATGACCAACAATTACATTCTCTTTAAGTCCTCTTAAATTATCAATTTTTCCTTTAATAGAAGCTTCACTCAAAACTTTAGTTGTTTCTTGAAAAGATGCAGCTGAAATAAAACTTTCTGTGCCCAATGAAGCGCGTGTTATTCCTTGCAGAGTAGGTCTAGAAACAGCTGCTTCAGCACTTCTAACTTCAACTAATTTTTTATCATTTCTTCTTAAAGAAGAATTTTCATCTCTTAATTCTCTTAAAGTGATTAATTGTCCTTCTTTAAAATTTTTAGAATCTCCAATATCAGTTATTATTTTTTGTTCAAAAATAGCATCATTTACTTTCCTGAAATGATTTTTATCAATTTTTTCATCCTGCAGCAAAGTTGTATCACCTGGATCTATTATAACTACTTTTTGCATCATTTGTCTAACAATTACTTCAATGTGTTTATCATTAATTTTTACACCTTGTAATCTATAAACTTCTTGTATTTCATTAACTAAATAATCCTGTACTTCAGTAGGTCCTTTTATAGACAAAATATCTGCAGGTGTAATAGCCCCATCGGATAAAGGAGTCCCTGCTCTAACAAAATCATTATCTTGAACAAGTATATGTTTTGATAATGAAACCAAATATTTCTTTTTAATTCCATCCTTAGCTTCAATAAAAATCTCTCTGTTCCCTCTTTTTATTCCTCCATAAGATACAACTCCATCAATTTCAGTTACTACAGCTGGATTTGAAGGATTTCGTGCCTCAAATAATTCTGTAACTCTTGGTAAACCTCCAGTAATATCTCTCGATTGGCCTATCATCCTAGGTATCTTGACTAAAATTTGACCCGATTTTACTTTCATTTTATCATTAATAGCCAAATGAGCACCAACAGGAACATTATAAGATTTTTCTCCATCTTTACTAGAAACAATAACTGTAGGATTTTTTGTTTTGTCTTTACGCTCAATTATTACCTTTTCCTTATGACCAGTTTGTTCATCAAACTCTTCCTTATATGTTAATCCTTCTTCTATAGATTCAAATTTAATTTGTCCATCAAACTCTGAAAGAATAACAGCATTATATGGATCCCATTGACATAATAAATCACCTTTTTTGACTTTTTGTTTAGACTTCACTAGCAAATGAGATCCATATGGTACATTATTGGACATTAATAAGTTTCTTTTTGAATCTAGAACTTTAATTTCTCCACTCCTAGCCATAACAATATTGACATTATTATTATCTGAATCCTTTGTTATAATAGTTCTTAAATCATCAAGTTCAATATAACCATCAAATTTAGATTTAATATTAGCATCAACTGCAATATTTGAAGCAGTTCCTCCAACATGAAATGTTCTTAATGTAAGTTGAGTTCCAGGTTCTCCAATTGACTGAGCTGCTACTACACCAACAGTTTCACCAGCAAATACTAAATCTCCAGTAGCCAAGTTTCTACCATAACATTTAGCACATACGCCTCTACCTGTTTCACAAGTTAAAACAGATCTAATTTCTATTCCATTAATATTGGTTATATCAATTTGTTTTGAAACTGACTCTGTAATTTCTTCCCCAGAACTAACAATCAATTTATTAGATATTGGATCATAAACATCATGAACAGAAACCCTTCCTAAAATTCTTTCTGACAAAGGTTCAACAACATCTTCATTATCTTTCAATGCTTTTATAAAAACACCACGAAGAGTTCCACAATCTTTTTCGTTAACAATAACATCCTGAGCAACATCAACCAATCTTCTTGTTAAATAACCAGCATCAGCTGTTTTTAAAGCAGTATCTGCCAATCCCTTTCTTGCACCATGAGTAGAAATAAAATATTCGATAACATCAAGCCCTTCTTTAAAATTAGACAAGATGGGATTTTCAATTATTTCACCAACAGATCCAGCCAAGTTTTTTTGAGGCTTAGCCATTAAACCTCTCATGCCTCCTAATTGTCTAATTTGCTCTCTTGAACCCCTAGCACCAGAATGCATCATCATATATATTGGATTAAAACCTTGTGAGTTATTCTCTAGTTCATTCATTAATTTTGAGGTCAATTTTGTATTAGCTCTTGTCCAAATATCAATTACTTGATTGTATCTTTCATTATCAGTTATTAATCCCATATAATAATTCTTCCAAACACCAGTAACTTCTTTCTTAGCTTCTTTAACTAAATCTATTTTATTTTTAGGAATTTGAATATCACCCAATCCCATCGATAAGCCTCCTTCATATGCCATTTCAAATCCTAATTCTTTTATGTGATCTAAAAATTCAGCTGTTCTTGATACACCACATATTTTATAAACTTTAGATATAATTTGTTGTAATTTTTGCTTTGTAAGTAATTCGTCTATATAACCAACCTCTTCAGGAATAAGCTCATTGAATAAAGCCCTCCCTGCTACTGTTTCAATTAATTTATTTTTTAGTGATCCATCTTCAGATCTTAATTTAGCCCTAAGAAATATAAAAGCATTTTTTGATAATTTATTTTCATTAATAGCAATTTTCACCTCATTTAAAGAAGAAAATCTTAATCCCTCACCTTTGACAGGATGATTTTTTATACTTTTTCTTCCTTTAGTAACATAATAAAGACCTAAAACCATATCTTGTGAAGGAACAGTAATTGGGTTTCCATTTGCTGGATTTATTATATTATTCGAACCTAACATTAAAATAGAAGCTTCGACAATTGCTTCATTTCCAAGAGGAACATGTACGGCCATTTGATCTCCATCAAAATCAGCATTAAAAGCGGTACAAGATAATGGATGTAATTCAATTGCTTTACCTTCAATCAATTTTGGTTGAAAGGATTGAATTCCTAATCTATGTAAAGTAGGAGCTCTGTTTAAAAGAACTGGATGTCCCTTCAAAATATTTTCGAGAATATCCCAAATTACTGGTTCTTTAGCATCAACCAATTTTTTAGCTGATTTCACAGTTTTAACAATTCCTCTTTCAATAAGTTTCCTAATAATGAAAGGTTTAAAAAGTTCAGATGCCATATCCTTTGGCAATCCACATTCATGCATTTTTAACTTTGGACCAACAACAATAACTGACCTCCCTGAATAATCAACTCTTTTCCCTAAAAGATTCTGCCTAAATCTTCCTTGTTTTCCTTTTAACATATCAGTTAATGATTTTAAGGATCTATTACCTTCAGATCTAACTGCATTTATTCTTCTAGAATTATCAAATAAAGAATCTACTGCTTCCTGTAGCATTCTTTTTTCATTTCTTAAAATAACTTCAGGTGCTTTAATCTGAATTAATCTTTTCAATCTATTATTTCTGATGATAACCCTCCTATATAAATCGTTTAGATCAGAAGTTGCAAATCTTCCTCCATCCAAAGGAACTAATGGTCTAAGCTCTGGGGGAATTACAGGAATCAACTTTATAATCATCCATTCTGGTTTGTTTTCTATATTCTCTTTTGATTCTCTAAAAGATTCAACAACTCTAAGCCTTTTTAAAGCTTCGGCTTTTCTTTGTTGAGATGTCTCATTTGAGGCCTTTGATCTTAAATCTACAGATAATGCATCCAAATCAGAATTAGCAAGAAGTTCAGATATCGCTTCTGCTCCCATTTTTGCAATGAATTTGTTTGGATCGTCATTAGAAAGTAATAAATTATCTTTTGGTAAGGTATCTTGAATATTTAAATACTCTTCTTCTGTCAATAAATCACATATCTTAATTTCATCTTCTTGTTTTATTCCAGGCTGAATTACGACATATCTTTCATAATAAATTACTTGATTTAACTTTTTTGCAGGTATACCAAGCATATAGCCTATCTTATTTGGCAATGTCCTAAAATACCATATATGAGCAACGGGAACAACCAATTCAATATGCCCCATCCTTTCTCTTCTAACCTTCTTTTCAGTAACTTCAACTCCACATCTATCACAAATTATTCCTTTATATCTGATTCTTTTATACTTACCACAATGACATTCCCAATCTTTAACAGGACCAAAAGTTCTTTCACAAAATAATCCTCCCATTTCTGGTTTAAAAGTTCTATAGTTTATAGTTTCAGGAACTGTAACTTCACCAAAAGAATTTTCCAGTATAGATTCTGGAGAAGCCAAACTTATAATAATCCTTGTAAAATCTATTGTTTTTTTATTAGAGTAATTTTTCATAATGATTATTAATTTATTTCATAGTTATTTCAAGTGAAAGTCCTCTTAGTTCGTGTACTAAAACATTAAATGATTCAGGAACATTAGGCTTATGCATGTTTTCTCCTTTAACTATAGCTTCATATGCACGAGCTCTCCCTACTATATCATCAGATTTAATAGTTAAAATTTCCTGTAAAATATTAGAAGCACCGAATGCTTCAAGAGCCCAAACTTCCATTTCTCCGAATCTTTGTCCACCAAATTGTGCTTTCCCTCCAAGAGGTTGTTGAGTTATTAGAGAATAAGGACCAATTGATCTTGAGTGCATTTTATCATCAACCAGATGACCCAACTTTAAAATATAAATTACTCCAACAGTTACAGGTTGATCAAATTTCTTCCCAGTCAAACCATCATATAAAATAGTTCTACCAAAATCAGGTAAATTAGCTTCCTGTAGTTCTTTCTTTACTTCTTCAGTTGTTGCTCCATCAAATATAGGAGTTTTATACTTTCTGTTAAGTTTTAATCCCGCCCAACCAAGAGCTGTTTCGTATAATTGACCTATATTCATTCTAGAAGGAACACCTAATGGATTCAACACCACATCTACTGAACTTCCATCTTCAAGAAATGGCATATCTTCTTCTCTAACAATTTTTGCTACAACCCCTTTATTCCCATGTCTTCCAGCCATTTTATCTCCAACTTTAAGTTTCCTTTTTTTAGCTACGAAAACTTTAGCCATTTTAACAATTCCCGGAGCCAATTCATCTCCAACTTCTAAAGAATATTTACTTCTTTTAAAATTGGAAATCAATTCATTCCTTTTAATAATATAATTCTTTACAGCAATAGAAACTAACTTGTTAATCTTTATGTCATTTGTCCATCCCTCAAGAACTATATCATTTACTAAACTAGATTCCTCAGGTACATTTAAACTATTAGTGTCATAAAAAATATTATCAATTGGAAAAAATTTCTCTGAAATATTTTTCTTAATGAAAGAAGTTCCTTTAGGAATAACCAAGTCCCCATACTTATGATTAATATCATTAGACTTTTTCCCTTTTAAAAGAATTTCAAATTTTTCAATTAATTTATTTTTTAAATCAGTTAGGGATTTACTATAATCTGATTTTAATTTTTCTAATTCTTTTTTTGCAATTTTTTTAGAATCTATATCTTTTTTTTGTCTAGAAAAAATCTTATTTCCTATAACAACTCCATTTAATGAAGGAGGTGCTTTCATTGAAGCATCTTTAACATCTCCAGCTTTATCACCAAAAATTGCTCTTAATAACCTTTCTTCTGGAGTAGGATCACTCTCTCCTTTTGGGGTAATTTTACCTATAAGGATATCTCCTTCTTTTACACTGGCTCCTATTCTAACAATCCCATTTTCATCTAGATCTTTTACGGCTTCGTCACTGACATTAGGTATTTCCGGCGTAAATTCTTCTTCTCCTCTTTTTGTATCTCTAACCTCTAATTTAAACTCTTCTATATGTAAGGAAGTAAATATATCATTTCTTACTACTTTTTCAGAGATAACAATTGCATCTTCAAAATTATAACCCTGCCATGGCATAAACGCAACTTTCAAATTTCTTCCTAATGCTAATTCTCCATTTGCAGTGGCAAATCCTTCACATAAAACCTGTCCTTTAGTTACCTTATCTCCAATTTTAACAATTGGAACAATGTTAATACAAGTATCTTGATTCGACCTTCTAAATTTAACTAAATCATAAGTCTTTAAATTATCATACTCCTCAAACGAAACAAGTTTTTCATCATCATTTAAATTATAAACAATTTCTATTCTTAAGGAATCGACAAAAGTTACTTTACCCCTTCCTTCAGCTACAATTGTTGATCTAGAATCTCTTGCAACACGTGATTCTATTCCAGTCCCAACAATAGGAGCCTCTGGTCTCATTAATGGAACTGCCTGCCTCATCATGTTAGATCCCATCAAAGCCCTATTAGCATCATCATGTTCTAAAAATGGTATTAGTGATGCAGCTACTGAAACTATCTGGTTCGGAGCAATATCCATGTATCTAATTTCTTTTCCTTTAACTATTGGAAAATCACCTTCAAATCTAGTTTTAACTAATTTATTCACAAACTCACCAGATCCTTTTAAAGGAGCATTTGCCTGAGCAATATAACAATTGTCTTCATCTTCAGCAGTTAAATAATGTGCTGTTCCTGACATATCTACTTTACCATTCACTACATCTCTATATGGGGTTTCAATAAATCCCATACTATTCACTTTAGCGTGCACACATAAAGAAGAAATTAAACCTATATTTGGTCCTTCAGGAGTTTCTATAGTACATAATCTACCATAATGAGTATAATGAACATCTCTTACTTCAAAACCAGCCCTTTCTCTTGAAAGACCTCCTGGACCAAGTGCTGACATCCTTCTCTTATGAGTTATTTCAGCAAGAGGATTGGTTTGATCCATAAATTGAGACAATTGATTTGTACCAAAAAAGGAATTTATTACCGAAGTAAGTGTACGAGCATTAATTAAATCTACTGGTTTAAAATCCTCATTATCTCTTACATTCATTCTTTCTTTTATTGTTCTCGCCATTCTAGCTAGACCAACACCAAACTGTGAATAAAGCTGTTCTCCAACAGTTCTAACTCTCCTATTACTTAAATGGTCTATATCATCAACTACAGCCTTAGCATTGATCAAGGTAATCAAATATTTTACGATTAGAATTATATCATTTTTTGTCAAAACCCTAATTTCAAAATCTTCATTAATATCAAGTTTTTTATTTATTCTGTATCTACCAACTTCTCCTAAATCATATCTTTTGTCACTAAAAAACAAATTTTGAATTATGTCTCTAGCTGTTTCTTCATCAGGAGCTTCAGAGTTTCTTAATTGTCTATATATTTCCTCTAAGGCTTCCTTTTCAGAGTTTGAACTATCTTTTTTTAGTGTATTATAGATAGTCATGTATTCAGCAGTATTTATATCTTCCCTATGAACTATAATAGAATTTGACTCTGAATCTATTATAGTATCAATATCCTCAATCTGAATTTCATAATCTCTTTCTAAAATAACCTCATTTCTATCTACAGATATTAATTCTCCAGTGTCCTCATCCACAAAATCCTCTATCCAAGTTTTTAAAACTCTTGCTGCTAATTTTCTCCCAATAATTTTCTTTAAATTAGATTTAGAAACTTTAATCTCTTGCGATAAATTAAAAATGTTCAAAATATCTTTATCAGTTCCGTATCCAATTGCTCTCAATAAAGTTGTAATAGGAAATTTCTTTTTTCTATCAATATAAGCATACATTATATTGTTTACGTCAGTAGCAAACTCTATCCAAGAACCTCTAAATGGTATTATTCTAGCAGAATAAAGAGGCGTTCCATTTGTGTGTTTACTTTGAGCAAAGAAAACTCCAGGAGATCTGTGTAGTTGAGAAACAACTACTCTTTCTGCACCATTAATAACAAAGGATCCTTTTAAAGTCATATAAGGAATATTTCCCAAAAAAACTTCTTGTTCAATAGTCTCAAAATCATCATTGTCTTCATCATTACATATTAGTCTCAATTTAGCTTTTAGTGGAAGAGAATAAGTTAACCCTCGATCAACACATTCATTCACACTATATTTAGGAGGATCCACAGTGTAGTCAACAAATTCCAAAACAAAATTTTCTCTTGAATCGTTGATAGGAAAATTTTCCATAAATACTTTATAAAGTCCTTCGTGTGTTCTTTTCTCAGGAGCGGTTTCTAATTGGAAAAAATCTTTATAAGATTTTATTTGAACGTCAAGAAAATCAGGATAATCTAAAATTCTACTTATTTTGGAAAAGTCTATTCTTTTTAATTTATTATTTTTTTTCAATAGTATATTTTTATAAAATTATTTCTCTTGCAATTACCTTTCAATAACTATGAATTAATATTCAAATCATAGCACTAACTATATATAATTTATTTTAATTCAACCTCAGCGCCAGCTTCCTCTAATTGTTTTTTTGCTGTTTCTGCTTCATCTTTTGCTACCCCTTCCTTTACAGCTTTTGGAGCAGCATCTACTAGATCTTTTGCGTCTTTCAATCCTAAACCTGAAATTTCTTTTACAAGTTTAACAATTGCTAATTTAGAAACTCCCGATGACTTAAGTATTATGTCAAAATTTGTTTTTTCTTCAGTTACTTCAGAAGATTCTAAATCTCCTGCTGGTGCTGCAGTTGACATAACTGCTGCTGCAGGTTCAATTCCATATTCATCTTTTAAAATATTTGCTAATTCATTCACATCTTTTACTGATAAATTAACAAGTTTTTCAGCTATTGATTTTATATCTGCCATTTTATTATAGTTTTAGTTTTGTAAATTATTTTTTTCTAATTGTTTAATAAAATTTGAAATTTTATTTTCAGCACTTTTGAGTAGATTAATAACATTACTGATAGGAGATTGTAATAAATTAACCACATCACTCAACAGTTCATTTTTACCTTTCAATTCACTTAAAGAACTTAAATGTTCATCACCTAAATAAAAATCTGAACCTATTGAGGCTGCTTTTAATTTTGGATGATCATTCCCAATCATTTTTCTAAATTGTTTTAAAATTTTTGCCGGAGCACTTGGACTAATTTTGGAAAACAATATACCCGAAAATCCTTTTAAAACATTACCATTTATTATTGGAGAAAAATCATTTAAAGACCCTTTCAGAGCTTTTTTAATGAAAGAATTTTTAACGACTTTATACTCAACATTTTGTTTAAAGCATTTTTCCCTAAAATTATTTATCTGACTTACAGATAAACCAGAAGCATCCATTATATAAATAATATTATTTTTATCAAATTTTTTGCTAAGATCCTCTACTAATAATATTTTCTTTTCTTTTTTCATATTATAAATCAGAAATACTAGTTTTGTCTATTTTAACAGCACTGCTCATAGTACTAGAAATAGAGATACTTTTAAAATAATTTCCTTTTGTTGTGGAAGGTTTAAGTTTAATTACAGAATCAATTAACTTAACTGCATTTTCTTCTATTTTGATAGAGTCAAAAGACACTTTCCCAATAGAAGCATGAATTATACCATTTTTATCAACTTTAAAATCAATTTTTCCCGCTTTTACCTCATCAATAGCCTTAGAAAGGTCATCAGTAACTGTTCCTGATTTTGGATTGGGCATTAAACCTCTAGGTCCAAGAAATTTTCCTAATTTTCCAACATCAGACATCAAAGATGGTTGAGTGATCATTATGTCAAAATCAAGCCATCCTTTTTCAATTTTTTTTATAAACTTTTCAAATCCAACAAAATCTGCCCCCGAATTTTTTGCTTCTTTTTCTTTCTCTGGACTACATAAAACTAAGATTTTCAAATCTTTTCCTGTTCCATGAGGGAGTCCTACTACACCTCTAACCATTTGATCAGCGTTTTTTGGATCAACACCTAATCTTATATCTAAATCTACTGAAGTATCAAAATTACAAAAAGATATTTCTTTTATTATTTCTGAAGCTTTTTTAAGTGAATAAGTTTTATCAACATCATATTTTTCAAAAGCTATCTTTCTTTTATTAGTAATTCTTGTCATAAATTTTAAACATTAATTGGAAAATTTCCTTTTACATTAACCCCCATACTTCTAGCAGTTCCTGCAATCATTTTCATTGCAGAATCAATTTTAAATGCATTAAGATCTTTCATTTTGGTTTCTGCAATTTGCTTAACTTGATCCCAAGTTATTGATCCTACTTTTTGAATATTTGATTGCTCAGAACCCTTTTTTTTATTTGCTGCTTGTAGTATTAAAACCGAAGCTGGTGGTGTTTTAATTACAAAATCAAAAGATTTGTCTTTGTATATTGTTAATAAAACTGGTAAAATCTGTCCTTTTTTATCTTCACTTCTTGCATTAAATTGATTACAAAACTCCATTATATTTAATCCTTTACTGCCTAAAGAAGGTCCTACAGGAGGAGATGGGTTAGCCTGACCACCTCTTATTTGTAATTTTAAATAACCATCAATTTGTTTTGCCATTACTAATTCACTTTTTCAACCTGAAAATAATTTAATTCTACTGGAGTATTCCTTCCAAAAATTTTTACAGTTACATTAACTTTTTTTTTCTCTTCAAAAATTTCAGAAATACTTCCAGTAAATCCGTTAAAGGGGCCATCCATCACCTTTACATCTTCTCCTATACTAAATGAAGTTAAAGAAGAAACTTCATTTAATTGTGCTTCATCAACTTTTCCAAAAATACGATTCATCTCGCTTTCCTGAAGAGGAATTGGAATTTTTGCAGCTCCTTTACCAGAACCTAAAAAACCAATAACACCGGGAATATTATTTATTAAATGCTGAACTTCTCCATGAGAAAAATCTGCGGAAACTAAAACATATCCTGGAAAATAATTTCTTTCTTTTATTTTCTTCTTACCGTTCCTCATAACATAAATTTTTTCGTTTGGTATCAATACTTCAGGAATATATTTTTCTAATTTATTTATGATGATTTCCTTTTCTAAATAAGATTTTATCTTATTTTCTTTTCCGCTAATCGCTCTAATTACATACCATTTTAAACTCATATCTATTATAATCTACAATGATTTATAAAAAAAAGACATAAGATTTTCAAATCCAAGGTCTATTATTCCAATAAATAGTGCAAAAATTAATGAAGCAATTAAAACTAGAACGGAACTAGTTTGCAAACTATTAATACTTGGCCAAGTTACTTTATGAATCATTTCTTCATAGGACTGGGTAAGATAACGAATTGAATTTTTCATAGTCAAAAAATTTTTTAACTCCCGTTTGCACGGGTGGAGAGACTCGAACTCCCAGCCAACGGTTTTGGAGACCGCTACTCTACCAATTGAGCTACACCCGTTTTTTAACAACAAATGCAGGTCAAATGACCCGCAAATTTAGAGTAATTGTTTTTATTTTACAAGTTTAAACTTTAAAAAATAGCTCAAAAAAATATTAATCCAATATTTCCGTAACTTGACCTGCACCTACTGTTCTTCCTCCTTCTCTTATAGCAAATCTTAATCCTTTCTCTAAAGCAACTCTATTAATCAGTTTAACTTCAATTGTTACATTGTCTCCTGGCATTACCATTTCTACTTTTTCAGGAAGATATATTTCCCCAGTTACATCAGTCGTTCTTAAATAAAATTGAGGTCTGTATTTTTTAAAAAAAGGTGTATGTCTTCCTCCTTCTTCTTTAGATAAAACATAGACTTCAGCTTTAAAATGAGAATGAGGTGTAACAGAACCTGGTTTACAAATAATCATTCCTCTTTTTATATCATCCTTTTCAATTCCTCTTAATAACAGCCCCGCATTATCACCTGCTTCACCTTTTTCTAAAATCTTCCTAAACATTTCTACCCCTGTAATAGTTGATTTAAGATTTTTAGCTCCCATCCCTATTATATCAACAGCATCACCCGTATTTACGGTTCCTCTTTCAATTTTTCCAGTCGCAACTGTACCTCTTCCAGTAATAGAAAACACATCTTCAACAGGCATTAAAAAATCTTTTTCAGTTTCTCTCTTTGGTTGAGGTATATATTCATCAACAGCTTTCATTAACTCCATGAGTTTTTCGACCCATTTATCTTCCCCATTTAATGCTCCCAATGCAGAACCTTGAATAATTGGAATTTCATCACCTGGAAATTCATAAAAATTCAATAACTCCCTTACTTCAATCTCTACTAGTTCTAATAATTCAGCATCATCTACTAAGTCAACCTTATTAATAAATACAACCAACGCAGGGACACCAACTTGTCGAGCTAATAAAATATGTTCCCTTGTTTGAGGCATGGGGCCATCTGTACCTGCAACAACTAAAATTCCACCATCCATTTGAGCTGCTCCTGTAACCATATTTTTTACATAATCAGCGTGTCCTGGACAATCAACATGAGCATAATGTCTATTATCAGTTTGATATTCAACATGAGCTGTATTAATAGTAATACCCCTTTCTTTTTCCTCAGGAGCATTATCAATTTGTTCAAAATCTCTCTTTTCTGCTAAGCCTTTATCAGCTAATACCTTTGTAATTGCAGCAGTTAAAGTAGTTTTTCCATGATCAACATGACCAATTGTACCTACATTAACATGAGGTTTCGACCTATCAAATGTTTCTTTTGCCATAATATAAAAATTTAATTCAAATTTAATTTAATAAAACGATTTTTCAATCATTTAACTATCTTTTCCAGAGCCGATGACGGGAATTGAACCCGTGGCCTCTTCCTTACCAAGGAAGTGCTCTACCCCTGAGCTACATCGGCCTTTTATAGAGCGGGCGACGAGATTCGAACCCGCGACCTACAGCTTGGAAGGCTGTCGCTCTACCAACTGAGCTACGCCCGCTTATATAATTAGTCCAAGTGGGGGGAGCAGGATTCGAACCTACGAAGACATAAGTCAACAGATTTACAGTCTGCCCCAGTTGGCCGCTTTGGTATCCCCCCTTTATGCAATAATAAAAAAGAATACCTTTTCTTATCTATAAAAGCTCAAAGGTTTGCAAAAATATAACGTTTTTTATTTTATTCAAATTTTTGTAAATAAATATTGTATCGGATTTTTATTTTATTTGATGATACAAAAAATTGAAATATTATATTTGTATAAAAAAATCTATATATGAAATATAAAAGAGTTTTATTAAAAATAAGTGGTGAAGCATTAATGGGAAATAAAAAATTTGGCATAGATTCTAAAAGACTAGATGACTATTCTTCTGAAATTAAAAAAATTCAACATTTTGGAATAGAAATTGCTATTGTTATAGGTGGTGGAAATATATTTAGAGGAATAGAAGCTGAAAAAAGTGGAATTGAAAGAGTTCAAGGTGATTATATGGGAATGCTTGCAACCGTAATAAATAGTATGGCTCTTCAGAGTCATTTAGAGAAGATTGGTTGTGATACAAGGTTAATGTCAGGTTTCAATATAGATCAGGTATGTGAACCTTTTATTAGAAGAAAAGCAATAAGACATTTAGAAAAAGGAAGAATTGTAATATTTGGTGCCGGCTTAGGAAAACCTTACTTCACAACTGACTCAACTGCAAGTTTGAGGGCTATAGAAGTTGAAGCTAATGTTGTTTTAAAAGGCACAAGAGTTGATGGGGTCTATTCATCTGATCCAGAAAAGGATAAAAATGCAACAAGATTTTCAGAAATATCCTTTGAAGAAGTTTATAAAAATAATTTAAATATAATGGACATGACTGCATTTACTTTATGTAAAGAAAATAAATTGCCCATAATAGTTTTTGATATGAATACACCAGGAAATCTTAATGCAATAATAAAGGGAGAAAAAGTTGGAACTTTAATTTATTAAATATGGAAAAATTAAATATTATTATAAAAAAAACTAATGAATCTATGGAAAAAACAATGCAATTCATGGATAGAGAACTTTCTAAGGTAAGAGCAGGAAAAGCTCAACCAAACATGTTAAATAGTATAATGGTTGAATATTACGGAAATATGACACCAATAAATCAAGTGGCATCTATAATTTCTCCAGATTCGAAAACACTAATAATTAAACCATGGGAAAAAACTGTAATTCCTGAAATAGAAAAAGCAATTTTAAATAGTGAACTAGGATTAAATCCTCAAAATGATAGCGAAACAATAATAATTAACATACCACCACTAACTGAGGAAAGACGTTTATTATTAGTTAAACAAATAAAAAATGAAGGAGAAAAAAGTAAAATTAGTATTAGAAATAGTAGAAAGGAATCTAATGATTCATTAAAAAAACTTCTTGATGAAGATTTTTCTGAAGACTCTATCAGATCAAGTGAAGATGAAATTCAAAATATCACAAATTCATTTATAAATAAAATTGATACTTTAATATCACTAAAAGAAAAAGAACTGTTAACCATCTAATATTACTTGTAATATTTACGGAGTAATATTTCTTTCTCTACTTCAAGAGGGACATATTCTTTAATAGAGTCTCCTTTTTTGACCAAACTACGAATTTTTGTAGAAGAAAAGTTAATTAAGGGAAAATCAAGTTTTGTAATTTTAAAAGATTTTAATTTTTTATAGTTTGATTTTTTTCTAGGATATGTTATAATTTCATAATTTTCCAATATTTTTTCGTAATTCTTCCATTTAACAATATCTGAAAAGTTATCTTGACCAAGTATCATTTTAAAGATATAATCAGGATACTTTGCATCAAGAGAATAAAGGGTATCTACAGAATAATTAGGAATTGGTAAATAAAATTCTTCTTTACATAAAAAAATATTTTTTTGATTAATTAGTGCCTTTTTAATTAATTGTGCTCTTTTATTTTTCTCTAAGATAACTTCTTTTTGTTTAGCAGGACTGACTGGAGTTAGTACAAACCATACTTGATCAATATTTGTTTTATTTATAGCAATATTTGCTATAGCCAAATGTCCATTATGTAATGGATTAAAAGTTCCAAAAAAAAGACCAATTTTCATTATACTTTATCAAGAAAATTATCAACTATCTTTTTAACATTCTTATAAGTTTCATCTAACTCTAAATTTATTACTATTTTATCAAATCTATTTTTTAATTTAATCTCTTCTCTAGCTTTGTTCATCCTTTCATTAATAATATCTAACGATTCTGTTCCTCTGAGGATTAATCTTTGCTTCAGAATATTAATACTGGAGGCATGAATAAACAAGGATAAGCCGGCATTTTTGAAATATTCTTTTAAACTTAAACCTCCTCTAACATCCACATCAAAAATGATATTCTTTTTATGAGCAATTAGATTAACAACCTCTGACTTTAAAGTACCTTTGAAATCTCCATTATATACCTCTTCCCACTCTATAAGTTTTTTTTCTTTTATTAATTTTTTAAATTTTTTTTTATTAATAAAATAATAATCTTTTCCATCTACTTCATTAGATCTAATTGATCTAGTTGTTACCGAAACAGAAAAAGACAAACTTTTAAATTGATTCAACAAAAATTTTACAATTGTAGATTTCCCTGAACCAGAAGGTGCACAAACAATAATTACTTTCCCGTAGGACATTCTACAAAATTAGTTAATTATGTAAATAAAAATTAAATAATCTTAAGTGTGATTTAATATCTATAATAATCAGATTTGAAAGGCCCATTCTTATTAACTCCAATATATTTAGCCTGATCTTCAGATAAAGATTCAAGTTCAACATTTATTTTTTTCAAATGCAACCTTGCAACTTTCTCATCAAGATACTTAGGTAAAGTATAAACTTTATTTTCATATTTGGATGAGTTCTTCCATAGTTCAATTTGAGCTAATACTTGATTAGTAAATGAATTAGACATAACAAAAGATGGATGACCAGTAGCGCAACCTAAATTTACTAACCTGCCTTCAGCTAAAATAATTATTTCTTTTCCATCTAAGTTGTAAAGATCAACTTGAGGTTTAATTTCTAATTTATTATTACCATAATTTTTTTCTAACCAATTCATATCAATCTCATTATCAAAATGACCAATATTGCAAACTATTGCTTTGTCCTTCATAGCCATAAAATGAGATTTAGTAATTATATCCTTATTTCCAGTAGCAGTAACAATAATGTTAGCTTCGCTAATAACATTGGAAATTCTTTTAACTTCAAACCCATCCATTGCGGCTTGCAAAGCACAGATTGGATCTATTTCAGAAATAATAACTCTTACTCCAGTACCTCTCAATGAAGCAGCAGAACCTTTACCCACATCTCCATAACCTACAACTATTGCTACCTTTCCTGCTAGCATTATATCAGTTGCTCTTCTTATAGCATCTACAAGCGATTCTTTACATCCATATTTATTATCAAATTTTGATTTTGTTACCGAATCATTTACGTTAATTGCAGGCAAAGGTAAATTTCCTTTTTTCATCCTATCATATAATCTAGCAACTCCTGTTGTAGTTTCTTCAGATATACCATTTATTCCATTAATCAAATTAGGAAATTTGTCCAAAACTAAGTTTGTTAAATCACCACCATCATCAAGAATCATATTCAAAGGTTTATTTCCCTCAAAAGCATACAAAGTTTTTTCAATACACCAATTAAATTCTTCTTCACTCATTCCTTTCCAGGCAAAAACTGGAATATTTTTTTTTGCTATAGCAGCAGCTGCATGATCTTGTGTTGAGAAAATATTGCATGAGGACCAGGAAACTTCTGCTCCAAGTTCTATCAAAGTTTCAATCAAAACTGAAGTTTGAATAGTCATATGAAGACAACCTGCTATTCTAGCTCCTTTTAGTGGTTTTTCTTTTCCATATTCTTTTCTCAAACTCATTAATCCTGGCATTTCAGATTCAGCAAGTTTTATTTCTTTCCTTCCCCAATCTGCTAGATTAAGATCTTTAACCTTGAACTCTACTTTTTCTTTAGTTTTATCCATTACAAAAATTTAATTTCTCCATGATTAAATAATTTAGTTTTGCCATTTACTTGTATTTTTATTTTTCCTAAATTATCAATTCCTATTATTATCCCTGCAAATCTAATATCATTTTCAATAAAATTTACTTTTTGTTTAGTATTATATAAAACTGACAAATATCTTGTGTATAGAATGTTAAATTTTTTTTCTCTTAATAAATTATAGTTCTTTTCAAATTCAATTTTGACCAATGTTAAAATAGAATCTATGTCATGGTTATGAGAAGTTACATTATAAATAGAAATCGCACTTTTCATAGAAAATATTTTTTGATTAATATTAATTCCAATTCCTATAATGGATTTTTGAATTTTTTTATTAAAAATTATATTTTCTACTAAGACACCTCCTATTTTAGAATTTTTATAAAACAAATCATTAGGCCACTTAATTTTGATATTTTCTCCTACAATGGATCGAAGAACATTGCATATAGATAAAGAAGTTATTATGTTTAAATAAAATTGATATGATATAAATAAATTTGGCGATATAATAAAAGAGAATGTTAAATTTGATTTTTTTTCCGATAACCATAAATTATTTCTTTGACCTCTACCTTTAGTTTGGAAATCTGTAACTACTATAGTGCCTTCATCACAAGATTTTTTTTTATTTAATGCAATCAAATAATCATTAGTAGAAGAACATTCTGAAAGATAAAATAAATTTTTATTAGCAAATAAAGAGATGACCAATGATTTATGAAATTAATTTTTGTAATTTTAAGACAAATTTATATGATTTAATGGAGGAAAAAAATCATAATTCTAATTCCAAAGAATTAAGTGATATAATTGCAATAAGTATGAAGAGTAAGAAAGCAAAAGAAGTTTCTATAATAGATCTAAAGAATATACAAAACTCAGTGTGTGATTATTTCGTTATTTGTTCTGGAAATTCTAGTATTCAAATTGAAGCTATTGCTGAAAATATTGAAAAAAGTGTATATAAAAATTTTAAAGAAAAACCATGGCAAAAAGAGGGTGAAAATAACAAAGAATGGTTGTTATTAGATTTTGTAAATGTAGTTGCCCATATTTTTAATATGGAAAAAAGATATCATTACAATTTGGAAAATTTATGGGGTGATGGAAATAACATAAGAGGATAATAAGAAAATGGAAAAAGAAAAAAATAAAAATATCTTAAACAAGAAACCTATTTTTAATAATCAAATCTGGCTTATAATAGGTATTCTTTCTGTTATATACATTTCTATTGGATTCTTCATGGATAAACCAATTCCTATAGACTATAATAGATTTAAAAGCATGATAGTAAGTCATGATATAAAAAAGATAGTAGTAATTAAAAACCAAGAGTATATAGAAGTTACATTAAAAGAAGATGCATTACAGAATATAGATTATAAAGATGAATTAGAGTTAAATGGACTTAATGATAATGTTGATGGTCCTCATTATACTTTTGAAATTACATCTCTAGAAAGTTTTGAAAAAAGGTATTTTGATTTAATTAATACTATGAAAAAGGATAATAGTAATGAAGTTGAATATCTAACAGAAAAAAGATATGATGCGTTTTCTTTTTTTCAGACATGGGGTTTTACAATAATTATTTTAATTGGATTTTGGTTTTTGTTACGAAGAATGTCAGTTGGTTCTGGTCCTGGAGGTCAAATCTTTAATATTGGAAAATCAAAAGCATCATTATTTGATTCAGAAAGTAAAATTAAACTAACCTTTGAGGATGTTGCCGGTTTAGATGAGGCAAAAGAAGAAGTAAAAGAAATTGTTGACTTTTTAAAGAATCCAAAAAAATTTACAAAACTGGGTGGTAAAATTCCAAAAGGAGCTCTATTAGTTGGTCCACCTGGAACTGGGAAAACACTTTTAGCCAAAGCCGTAGCAGGGGAGGCAGAAGTGCCATTTTTTTCTTTATCTGGATCCGATTTCGTTGAAATGTTCGTTGGTGTAGGAGCAGCTAGGGTAAGAGACCTATTTAAGAGAGCGAATGAAAAAGCTCCTTGCATCGTTTTTATTGATGAAATTGATGCAATTGGAAGGTCTAGAGGTAGAGGTCAAATGCCAGGTTCTAATGATGAAAGAGAAAACACTCTTAATTCTTTACTTGTTGAAATGGATGGATTTAGTACTGATTCAGGAGTTATTATTTTAGCTGCTACTAATAGACCAGACGTATTAGATTTTGCACTTTTAAGACCAGGAAGATTTGATAGACAAATAACTATTGATAAACCTGACCTTGTTGGTAGGGAAGCAATTTTTAAAGTTCATGTTAAAAATATAAAATTAGACCAAGCTGTAAATTTAAAACACTTAGCTGCACAAACGCCAGGATTTGCTGGTGCAGAAATAGCAAATGTATGTAATGAGTCAGCATTAATTGCAGCTAGAAAAAATAAAAACATGATAGAAATGGATGATTTTCAAGATGCAATAGATAGGGTAATTGGAGGATTAGAGAGGAAAAGTAAAATCATCTCTCCAGAAGAAAAAAAGATTGTTGCTTATCATGAAGCTGGTCATGCAATTGCTGGGTGGTTTTTAAAACATGCGGATCCACTTGTGAAAATAAGTATTGTACCTAGAGGAATTGCAGCTCTTGGATATGCTCAGTATTTGCCTAAAGAACAGTATCTATATCAAACCGAACAACTAATGGACGATATGTGTATGGCACTAGGAGGAAGAGCAGCAGAAGAAATAATTTTTGGAAAAATTTCTACTGGAGCTCTAAGTGACTTGGAAAGAATTACAAAAATGGCCTATAGTATGGTAACTGTGTATGGGATGAACAGTGTGATTGGAAATATTTCTTTTTTTGATTCCAAAAAAACTGACTATAATTTCACTAAACCATATTCAGACTCGACTGCAGAAAAAATTGATTATGAAGTAAAAAGAATAGTACAAAAAGCCTACGATAAAACAATGAATTTATTGAAGAATAAAAAAGAAGAATTGAAAAAAATTGCTAAAGAATTATTAAAAAAAGAAATTTTATTTCAATCTGATATTGAAAAATTAATTGGGAAAAGACCATTCAAAGAACAAGATTCATTTCGATCTTTAAAGCAAGAAATAAATAAGAAAGAAGAAAGTGAAGAGATAAAGGAAGATACAGATAATAATAAGACTAATGAAAAAATTACAGATCAAACTGAAGAATAATGAGAAAGTTTATTTTTTAGGAGATTTTCATTTAGGAGCACCAGATAAAGATCAGAGTAATAGAAGAGAAAGAAATATTATTTCTTTCTTAGATTCAATAAAATCGGATGTTAAAGAATTGTTCTTGATGGGGGATTTATTTGATTTTTGGTTTGAATATAAAGAAGTTATACCTAAAGGATTTGTTAGATTTTTTGGAAAAATTGCTGAGATTTCAGATAAAGGAACAAATATTCATCTAATAGTAGGGAATCATGATATGTGGGTCAAAAATTATTTTACTGAAGAATTAAATATCAATATACATCACAAATTAATAAATGTAATAATAAATGATAAATCATTATTAGTCGGTCATGGAGATGGTCTAGGGAAAGGAGATATCTCTTATAAAATATTTAAAACTATATTTTCTAATAATTTAATAAAATTTCTATGCCAATGGATCCATCCAGATCTAGGAATAAAAATTGGAAAATTCTTTTCTAAGGATAATAAAATTCAAGAAAATAATAATCAATCAATAAATAATAATAATAATAATAATAATAGATTATATGATTATTGTAAAAAAATAGAAAATCAATCACATAATGACTATTATGTTTTTGGGCACACTCACTTGCCTTGTGAAAAAACCATAGGGAAAAATAGCAAATATATAAATGTGGGAGACTGTATTAAGGATTGTAGTTACTTAGAAATAAATAACAAATCTTATAAACTAACAAAATTTAATAGTTAGTAATTTTTTTTAATAATTTTTTGTGAGGTATACGTAATTTTAAATCTCTGGGATTAGCATTATCTAATACTAACGCTCGCAATTGATTATCTACCTTCCTAAATTCATCAATTTTACTACTTTTAAAGTTTGAAATGAGTTCTTTTACTTTACAATAGAGTTTATAATTCAATTTTTTGAGCATACTACCCGCTATACTCTCAAAAATTACTTTATCATTCAAATTTAATCCTTTTATATATTTAGATTTATTATTTATTAATAAAGGTTTTGACAAATTACTCCACATTTCTCCAGATGATGCAGCAATAATAGATTCTTTTGATTTATAATAATTCAATACTTTTTTATCATAACCAACGTTTATTTTATTACAAAAATCTGAGATTACTTTATGTGGGTTGGATAGTAAATCTTCATACTTTATTGAAATAAATCTACTTGGTGGAATTTGCTTCTTAATTCTATCACACATAATTTGGTCCTTCAACCACTGATCAGCTATAAAATAAGTATGCTTGGGACCAATAATTGTATTTTTAAATGATAGTGCCACATCTCTACCATCTCTATATAAATAGACATATATGGGATTTAAACCTTCTTTTTCCAACTTATAATAATAATTACTATTGCTTAGACTTTTACAAATCCAAATCATTGAATTAGATTGAGTTGCATACAGTTCGTAAATGGCCTTAAATATTTGAATAATAGAAGGATTTTTAAATTTAGACTTAATATCCTCAGAAGAAACTGAAAACTTATTCCATTTAATAGGATTTGATTTTACCCATTCGATAACATCTGAAATGAGTCTATCTACGTTTTTATTTTTTTCTAAATTACCATACTTATTAAGTATAGGGAAGAAAGTACTCAGAATATGAGGAGGATGAGGAGCAATAATTTCATCCAATTGATCCACCATTAATCTAAACAAATTTGAACCTGAGCGTTGGGTTCCAATTAATTGAACGTATTTCATAATAATCAAAGATTTAAGAAAAAACCAACTATACCAGAAAGTAGAATCAAAATTATCGGATGAGTTTTTGTTTTAATTAACAATAAAAAAGAAATAACACACACTATAAGGGTGTAAGAATCTACAGTTCCTTTATTCAATATTACTATTATAGCTGAATAAAGTATAAGTCCAACAATTCCAATTTTTATTCCTTGAATAATTTTTTTCGCAAACATATTATTTTTAAAGTATAAATAGAATCGTGAAATAAAAATAATAATCACTGATGAAGGAGCAAATATTGAAAATGTGGAGCAAATAGCACCAGTAATTCCATTCATCTTATATCCTACAAAAGTTGCACTAATAAGAATTGGACCAGGAGTTATTTGTCCCATGGCAATACAATCAATAAACTGCTGAGAATCCAACCATCCAATTTCATTTACAATAATTTTATCAAGAACAGGTATAAAAACGTATCCCCCACCAAAAAGAGTTAAAGAAATATTAGAAAAGACCTTAATAAGATCAAAATTAATAGAACGGTAATTAAAATTATTTATAAATAAATAGAAAAGAGTGAGAATTATTCCTGCAACAATTATTCCTTCAAACCTAATAATGTAATTTTTTTCTGGTTTTTTTATAATATTAGAAAAAATTTTCTTTTTATAATAAATGATATTCAATAATCCGCACAAAAGTAACGGAACTACTATAGCTAAATAACCATTCAAAACGATTGCAAGAATAAAACTTAAGAAAACCAAAAAATAAGAATATATGTTTTTGTTAACCTTTGATGAAATATCATATGCTACACTAATAATTACAGCGGAAACTACTGGAAGGACTCCAGTAAAAAAAGACTGAAATCCAGGTAAATTTTTTGAATTAAAATATAATTCAGTGAGAATTACCATCAAAATAAATGAGGGTAACAGAACGGCAATGAATGCCAATACAGCTCCTTTCCAACCTTTCATCAAAAAACCCAAATACGTTGAGACATTAATAGCCATTGGTCCTGGAAGAAAAGAAGCCAAAGTAATTGCATCTAATACTTGCGCTTTTTTTATATATTTTTTTCTTCTTGAGAATTCATATTGAACCATAGCTATTAACATCATGTACCCACCAAAAGAAATGGATCCTGTTTTTAGAAATACTAGAAAAAGTTTCAGATAACTTATATCTTTATTTTTCATTCTTGAGTATTATTTGGAAATGGATTTACTATATGTTATATAAAGAAAATTAATTAAATATACTAAACTTTATTTGCTATTTACTCTGTAAATAATAAGCTCTATAGTAAGCATGATCGCTTTTAAGTTTCCATAACACATTACCCTCCATATCAGTAATAAAAATTACATTATTTACTGAACTTGAAAAAAGAAGTTTGTTACGGTCAAAGAGATATACACTTCCCTGTTTAAATGAAAATAATTCTTTAGATAATTCTACTATCTTGATTGTGGAAAATTGATTTTTATTAAGAGAAAAAAATAAGGCTCTTGATGTCATTCGATAAGTTTTATGACCATTATCAAATAATAAGAATGTATCACCCTTTATATGATGAATGGCATGCTGTTGATAAAAAAATGCGTTAGGTTCCATATTAATTTCACCGTTTAAGCCTAGTTTCCACATTATTTCCCCATTATTGGAGTTGATTTTCCAAAGTTGATCAAAACTTCTAAATGAAATAATATAATTATTATCAGGTGTAATGCCAATTGCATTACCATGACTCCAATCACTTTTGATATCAATTATATTCTTGTATTCTAATGGATCTTCATGATCAAAAATATTCCATTCCCATACTAGATTTCCTAAATTGTCATACACTACAATACCATCACCTTTTATAGTATCATAAGATAAGCCCCCATATGAACTAAGATCTAATACCTTCTCTTTATAGGATAAAGCTATAATATTATTGTTTTTATCTTTTGTTACTTCGTGGTGCAGCACATTTGTATCTGTATGAATCTGAACTAGTGTGTCACCATCTAAATTAATTTCATAAATTAAATTAGGCCTAGATAGGGATAAATAAGAATTCTCAGAAACCAAGTCAAAAGGACGAGAAAATGAGGTATCTGAATTTTGATACCATACAACATTAGCCTTATCATCTAGCAATAGCTGAACTCCTGGATTCATCTGTGTCCTTAAAAAAATTAGACCATCAAAAGAATAATTAGCTGCATTATCCAAAGTGAATTCTGGAATAAATTCAGGCACTGATGGTGTAACAAAAGAAAGGGTATCGCTTACAAAAGAAGTGTTATTTTTAGAACTGTGAATCAAAAATTGATACTCTTTTTCAGGAAGCAAGAACAGCACAGATATTTTATGAAATAAAGTATTTTTTGATTTTTTAGAATAAAGTATTTTTTCAGTTCCTTTTACCCAATAGGAAATAAAAGATTCACTTTTTGATTTCGTATAAAAAGAAATTTTTTTTTGCAAAAGATTATAAGGAGGATCCTCAATCTTAATGGAATAGATTTGCTTTTTAAAATAGGAACAGGATACACTAAAAAAAAGTAGTAAATGAAATAAAATATTTCTGATTTTCATTACTACAAATATAAAAAAAAGGTAATGGTATTTCTACCATTACCTTTATGTATATAATATTAAAGTATATACTAATAAACTAGTTAGTTACCTAAATCTGGCCAGTCTTTATCAGCTCTGGTAAGATACGTTTCCGCACCTTCACCATAATCATTAAGCCAGTCAATATACAACACTTTTAAATCAACCTGACGAGCCACAGAAAGAAATGAGTATACTTCTCCCCACTGAGATGCTCCCACTGGTGAAAGTACATTACAGGCATCTTTATTTTTAAGTGTTCCCATTGGTTTACCAGTCCATCCTCCGTAGCATGCAAAATATGCTCCGTAAGAAAAGTCTCCACCAACAACCTCGTAAGTGTTTTCGGAACCTTTCACAGCCCACTCAAAGTTACCTGACGTAGCATCTCCACCTGGACACCATGCGCCTTTACCATTTCCAGTAGTTGCAAATGTTCCTGCCAAATCAGAAGGACATATAACAGAAACATCTAACTTGAATAATGCACTAAAAGGTGCAGAAGATTCAAGGTTAGAATCTGTTGTTGCAGCGTCATACGTACTACCATCCGCCATAGTAATAACGAAATGATAACGGTAATCACTACCTCCATCGATAGCAGTATTATCTGCTTGTCCCAAAGCTGTCATAGCCTCAGCAAAACCTAGCTCGATAGTCGAACTCAAATATCCATCAGCGTTCGTAGTAAAAGCTGAAGCATCAATAGATTTAAGTGCTACTTTAGCCTTAGTTCTATCTACACCACCTCTTTTAACTTTATCGAGGTATTCTATTGAAATTGCATACGATGCAATATCAGCACCTTCGTTACCATCCCAATATTCAACCTCAAGTGTAACCTTGGATGTAGATATTGCGAAAAAGTCGAACTTACCATCAACAGACATTTTTCGGGCATAACCACCTGTTTTCATCGTTTGAAAAATTTCAAACGGAAGCTCAGGATCGCCACAAGATATCACTGTTGCCATTGCAACAAATGATAATAATAGTTTTTTAAGATTTTTCATAATAGTTATTATTTAAAATATTAATAAATCGTTCCTGATCTAGTATCCCAGAAAACTTTGGTTGTCATAAGTTGCTGAGTAGCGTTAGCATTTAAATTCACATAATCAGAAGGATAAGGCCACAAACGTGGGAAATCTCCCATATCAGCCTCTCTAGCCCACTGTAACTCAGAACCACCTGCGTTATTCACAGGTTTTCCCGTTCTTCTCATAGCATTCCATGCCTCAATCCCATTACCCCAAAGAGCTAATCTAAACTCTTTGACAACAATATTTAACTTACCATCTGCAGTGGTAGCATCATAAGCAGTAGTTACCTCTCCCTTATAGTTACCGACAGCTCTCGCGAAACCATCAATACCACTATCAATCCAGCTTGGAACTGTACCAGCAGCTTCTGAGGTACTTTTAACATAATCCATAGATTTTTGTATTCCAGTTTCAAGCATTACTTTAGCATCATCTGGAGTTCCGTGTAAAAGTGCAGCTTCCGCTCTCATGAAGTAAACCATAGAAGCAGTAAGGATTGGTTGTATACCATCTCCACCACCGCCTAAAGTTCCACTATATTGTGTATGACCTTCGCCAGTCATTGCAGAAGTATTACCCTCATCATACATTCCTCCAGCAGGATATATACCTGGAGCAGTTCTTTTCCTTCCATCAGGAGGAATACCATCGTTATTACCATGGTCCCTACCCCAATATCCCCTTGCATTAGAAGGATTGATATGACTTGTACTACTAGCTAAACAAAACGGCCATTCACGAAGATTACCATATGCATTAGTATATTGCAAGTAATGCGATGGTCTATCTGAGTACACACAATCTAAAGTAAACTGATCTTCATCAGCAGCATCTAAATCCTGTCTTTTAAAGTAAAACCTTCTTCTCGGATCATCAACAGCTTTTTCCTCAAAAAATTCCCACATATAGTAGTTGTTAATATAACTCCAAGAACCTTGTTCGTAAGCACCAGAATACCATGGATGTCTTGAATTCGGATTAGATCTGTTAGATCCGTATTGGAAAACCCAATTATCAGCATCCGTTTCAATCACACCAAGAGCAAGTGCTGACTGAATATCAGCATCAACACCCGTATTAAGTGCCATTCTAAACTTAAGCGTATTTGCAAGCTTAGTCCATTGTGCCTTACTTCCACTATAGAAAATATCTATAGCAGGTGCACCAACAGAAGTTGGATCAGCAAGATGTGTAACTGCATCACTTAAAAGCGTTGCCGCTACAGCATAAACTTCTTGACCAGTATCTGCCGTTGGACTTGGGGTTTCAACTCCTTTAAATGCGTCCGAATAAGGAACATTTCCAAAATTGTCAACCAAATCCTGAAGCAAATATGCTTTCATGATTTTAGCGGCACCTACGTGAACAAATTGTTTCTTTTCGGTTGCCAAAGTTATCAGTGCATCAATATCTGGAATTAAATATGCATAAACCATATTCCAACGCCAGTTGAAAGTCAAAGGAGTATAAGCGGATTGGTAATTATTACCAAACATTGCCGTCATCCTTGCAAGCTGCATTCCAGTAGATTGAACACCTCCAAAATAAGAAGCAAAGCTCACCTGGATTTCATTAAAATATAAATCCACATCAGCATTTTCAGCTGTCACCGCATTCGGGTTATTTAATTGATCTAAATCTGTTAGATCACAAGAAAACCCTATAAACAGGAATGCGAACAATAACGATATTTTATTTAAGTATTTCATAATTTATATAATTTAGAATAATTAAAAAGTAAAACTTAAAGTCGCACCATACTTCTTAGAAGTAGGTCCCGTAGTACGGTCAAATCCTTTACCATTACCAACACCTAAACTTAATACCTCCGTATCCATATTAGAAGATCTAGGGAAGTTATAAGCTAAGTGCCATAAGTTTTGACCTGAAAAAGTGACACTAGCATTTCCAAATGGTGTTCCATTTAGCCAGCTCTTTGGTGCCACTACTGAAAGCGAGATTTCTCTCAATCTTACAATTGAAGCATCAAACATCCTTTGTTCATCATACCATACTCCAGTATCTCTCCAGTAATGAGCATTAGGTGTAACTTGGATGTTATTTACATTACCATCTTTGTCAACACCAGTAACCACTACAGGAATAAATCTGTCAAAACCAGTATATTTTAGAATACCTCTACCAGTAAGTGTAGATGCAGTACCACCCCAAATATCTCCACCAACGGTGTGATCAACTTGAGCTCTTAAAGTAATCCACTTATAAGAAATGGTATTTGTAACATTTACAACATAGTCTGGGTTAGGGTCTCCAAGAAAACCGTCAGTACCAGCATATTGATAGATTCCAGCAGCAGAAATTATAGGATCATAATTTTTTCTTTCATCATAAGGAACATCCTCAACAGCCAACGTACCATAATTTCTCATTATTGGTGCCCCCCATATCATATTGAATGGTAGGCCTGGTTGAGCAAAATTACCTAACCAAGATGCACCAGCAATCAGTACTTGATCAATACCATCAGCGATTTTTGTCACTTCACTTCTGTTCAAAGTAAAGTTAGCAGAAATGTCCCAGGTCAAGTTTTGAGTCTGAACCGGAATTACATTTAAAATGGCCTCTATACCTTTATTTTGGATAGAAGCAGAATTAATTGTAGATGATGTATAACCTGTTGATGGGTCTAATTCTAGATTTATAATAAGGTCTTCAGAATCTTTATTGTATAAAGAAACGTCAATTCCTATTTTATTTTTCCAAAATCTACCTTCAATACCAACTTCTAATTCCTTGTGTATCTCAGGTTTCAAATCAGGGTTAGCATAAAAATTACTAACAGCGTTGGAATTCATTACAGTACCTCCTTTAGTTTGAAACATTTTAGTATATGTATCAAGAGTACCTCTAGTTGAATAAGGACTAGGATACCCAGCAGATGTACCATAACCAACTCTAATTTTTAAATAGTTAAGCATATCATTCGAAATATCCATGGCTTCGAATGGAAGCACAGAAATTGATGCCGAAGGATATAATACCGCTCTGTTGTCAGGCTCTAAAGTAGAAGTCCAGTCATTTCTAGCTGAAGCAGTTAAAAATGCCCAGTCTCTATACCCAAAAGAAACGTTTGCAAAAGCACCATAGGTATTTTCTGCAAAAACATAAGAACTTGCAGTAGTGGTGATAAAGTTTGAGTGAACAAACAAATCATACACAAACTGCTCTGAACTATTTATTGTATGTCTTTCATATTCTGTCGATTTAAGATTAGCTCCCACAAGGAAATCTAAATCTAAATCAGCAGACAATTCAATTGCACCATTAAGATTCAGTTGTTGATCCGTTATAGTGTTAGATCTGTTGGAAGTTTGATATTCTCCATCAGGAGTTTGTCTTCCACCTTTATTAACTCTATAATTTTTCATCATATTGTAATGGTCAAGCCCTATTCTATAGGTGATATTCAAGAAATCAGCTACTTCATAACTAAGACCTACATTACCAATAAATCTCTCTATATTATCTCTATCAGAGGTATTATTAAGCGTCCAGTAAGGATGCTGAATATCGTTACCACTTCTATAATAAACACTAGAATGATCATCAGGCTTTTCATAAGGTAAGCCAAGTAAACTCCAACTTCTAGGAGTATACAAAACATTACTGAACAACGAATTACCAGATGGGTTAGAACTATAGATAGGAGACGACATAGGTTTCATAGTCTCTGACTGAACGTAATTAAACGTTGCATTCAATTTAAGACCATTTGAAAGCTGTGTGTTTGATCCTAGTGAAAAATTATGTTTCGTATAATTATTAAACGGCACATAACCTTCATCTTTCGTCCAACCGTAGTTAGCTTTAATACTAGAATTACCTCCTACATTAGCAGCCAAACCAATTGATGTATTCTTCTGACTTCCTTGTACAAAGAAATTTTGAAGATTATCATACGCTTGGTATGTCCACCTTGCACCAACTAATTCTGGGAAAGCAGCATTCCAGGCAGATCTGTCATATGGATGCTTTATTGTTCCTGCATCATCTACTCCATTTCTACCATTTGCAGCCCAATCACCTCCTGATAAAGGAGCTCCCCAGTTGCTAAAAGCACCAGAAGCAAAATTTTGCCATCCGTTACCAAAATTATCTTGATCATTAGGAAGACTAGCTACCTCATTTACAAAATAAGATTGATTGAATGTCACCTCTACCTTTTTATTATTTGAAGGGCCTCCTAGAGAACCGGTTTTTGTAGTAACAAGAATTACACCGTTTCTTCCAGCCTCTCCATATAAAATAGTTGCCGCAAGTCCTTTAAGAACACTGACGTTCGCTACGTTATTTGGATCAAGATCAAGGAATCTACTTGAAGAAGTAGAACCACCAGAAGAGAAACTTCTATCTGCATAAGTAGAAGCATCTATTGGAACACCATCTAATACAAATAATGGTTGGTTCGAACCTGATATAGAAGAATAACCTCTAATAATTATGTTCGTACCCGTTCCCACAATACCACTTGTAGAAGTGATATCTACACCTGGAACCTTTCCTCTTAATAAACGTGCAATGTCAGCTTCGGGTCTTGCCTCAAGCTGTTCACCACCTATCGAAGTTACCGCATATCCTAATGCAGCCTTCTCTTTAGTGATACCCAATGCAGTTACAACAACTTCCTGAAGTTCTTCAACATCAGAACTCATAACTACATCAATCACTGATCGTGCTCCTATATCAATTTCTTGAGCGGAAAGACCAATGAATGAAAACACAAGGGTACCTCCATCAGACGGAACGTCTAACTTAAAATTACCATCGATATCAGTTGTTGTACCGGTGGTAGTACCCTGCAGGATTACGTTAACACCTGGAAGACCACTTCCGTCTTCTTCCGATGATACCGTACCTGAAATAGTTCTGTCCTGGGCCCACAAGTTTGTGGCCAAAAACAAGAAACTAACTAGTAAAATTCTCAACATAAGATTATTTAGTTTATAGTTGAAATAAAATTTAACAATAATTTAACCTCTAAAAATAAAACTTTTTTCCTTCGAAAAGAAAAAAAAACAATTATTTAAAAAGAAAAAAAACCTTACAAAAACATAAAAATATGTCTTATCAAGGAAAAATAGCTAAAACAAAGATCCTAGCAAAAAGTATTTTTTTCATATAATGAACCAAAATATATAAATAAATGCAATTAATAACGTCTTTTATTAAAAAAAATTTAAATAAATGTTAAATGATTGATAATTTGTTAATTTGTTACAGACCAATAACCCTAAATTCAATCCTTCTATTAATTTTTTTCATATTTTCGTCATTTCCAATATAAATTGGTTTCTTGTTACCATATGCCTTATAGCTAATCTGATTCTTATTATCCAACTTTTCTGTTAAGTAATTGTAGACATTTTTAGCTCTTCTTTCTGACAAATCCATATTGTATTTTTCAGTACCTGAATCGTCGGTATGACCAGAAATTTCTATCTTAACAGAATTGTTATTTGTTAACCATTCAGATAATAAATCAAGCTGAATTTTTGCTTCTACATCTAGCTGATCATCATCAAAATCAAAATATATATTTTTTACATCTAATTTTAGTCCTATCGATATTGGATCCAAATAAATTTTTTTAAACTGACTTTTTAATGTATCTAATTCAAAAAAATTATATTCGTAACCATTTGAGGTAACTGAAAATTTGTATTTTACTTCTTTAGATAAAAGTATATTAAATGTACCATCAATTGAATCCGAAACTATAAAATAACTTTCATTTGTTAGATTATTAGTAATTTTTAAATTAGAATATAAAGGACTATTTGTGTTCTTATCTAGAATCTGACCTGTAAAATATATCGAAGTTTGGTTTATGAGAGAATGGTCTGATTCTGCAAAATAAATTTTGCTGTTTTTAACTGACTCATTAATGAATTCTTCATTAGTATAATATAAGACTTTTCCGTCATTTGATAAATTGAATGAACTTTGATCAAAATGGTTATTAATAGGATAACCAAAGTTGGATATACCCTTCATTTCTTGGTTGTTAAAAGTAGCATGATAAATATCATATCCTCCAAATGATTTTTTTCCATTAGATGAAAAATAAAAATCTATCATGTTTGGGTGAATAAATGGAGATATTTCGTTACCTATAGTATTAATTGAATTGCCTAAATTTATTGCTTTTCCCCATTTCTCTCCATTTTTTTTAGAAAACCATATATCTTTTCCCCCAAATCCACTGGGTCTATTAGATGAAAAAAATAAAAATTTGCCGTCTGAAGATAAGCTAGGATGTGATTCCCAATATTCTGTATTTATCTTTTTATTTAACTTTTTTGGAATTGACCATTTGTTTTGATCCTTTTTAGAGTAGTATAAATCGCAACTCTCTCCTCTATAATTGGAAGTGCAAAAAGAAAAAACAACTAAGTTTTTATCAAAAGAAAAAGTTATAGAACCTTCGTTATTCTCTGAATTAATTATTGATGTAACTGGTTGAACTCTTCCCCATGCCTTATCGTTATCTTTCTCAATAAAATACAAATCTTCATCATCGAAAAGAGATCTTCCTTTTCTGGCTGTAAAATATAATATCTTGTTTTTCTGATCAAAATAAGGGAAATACTGAAGGGAAAATATATTCACTTTATCAAAAGCGATAACATTTAATTTTAAGGAGTCTGATATCTTTTCCAATGAAAAACCGATGTTCTCTATTTTTTTTTTAGTTCTTGATTTTATCATTTCATCTTTAATTTTCAGGAAAAAATTTTTTGATAATTTATAGTAACCAAGATCAAAATACATATTTGCTATTTCATAATATGCTTTATCTAAGTTATTACTTTTTAGACCCTTCTGTAAGGTTTTTTTATATGTATCTATAGATTGTAAATAAGATCCTTTTTTTTTTAAAGTTTGAGCTTTTTTAATATATGCAAGCACAAACTCTGGGTCTGATTTAATAGATCTATCAAAATTAATAATTGCGTTATCAAATTCCCCAATTTTTGAGAGGCTAAGACCTTCTTCATAAAATTTTATTGCTTTTTTATTTTTTGTGGAATAAACCACTTGAGAAAAGACATTATTTATAATAAACATTGTAATCAAAATAACACACTTTATCTGACGATATGCTTTCATTACTTTATCAACTAATATATTATTTACTATTTAATTATTTTCGTATGCTTTTAATGTGTTTTGAAGCAGAGATACTATGGTCATAGGACCTACACCACCAGGAACTGGAGTTATATAACTTGCTTTTTCTTTTACAGAATCAAAATCTACATCCCCTTTTATTACATAACCCTTAGATCTATTTGAATCTTTTACCCTAGTAATCCCTACATCAATTATCACAACTCCATCCTTTACCATGTGAGCCTTGAGAAAATTTGGAACTCCCAATGCTGATATAATTATATCAGCATTCTTGGTAAAAGACTCTAAATTTTTTGTTCTACTATGAACGATTGTTACTGTTGAATTCCCTGGCTCAGCTTTTCTACTCATAAGAATACTTATTGGTCTTCCGACAATATTACTTCTTCCAATTACTACAGTATGTTTGCCACTTGTTTTAATATTATATCTTTCAAATAACTCTATTATTCCGTAGGGTGTAGCTGGAATAAAAGTTTCCATATTGAGAGACATTTTACCAAAATTTGTTGGATTAAACCCATCGACATCTTTATTTGGACTTATTGATAAAAGTACTTTATCTTCATCTATATGATCTGGGAGAGGTAATTGAACTATAAATCCATCAATATCTTTATTATTATTTAATTTACTAATTTCATTTAATAATTTTTCTTCTTTTATGTCATAAGGAAGTTTAATTAAAGAAGATTTAAAGCCTACTTGTCTGCATGAAATTACTTTATTTGAAACATAAGTTTGACTTGCTCCATCTTCACCAACTAAAACTGCCACCAAATGAGGAGGCCTTTTCCCCTTAGATACAATCCTTTTAACATGAGTTTTTATTTCTTCCTTGATAGAGTTAGAAGTTTTTTTTCCGTCAAGTATTTTTGCCATAATATTATTCTTCAATTTTTAAAACTGCTAAAAATGCCTCCTGAGGAATTTCTACGTTTCCAACTTGTCTCATTCTTTTTTTTCCCTTTTTTTGTTTTTCCAATAGCTTCCTTTTTCTAGTAATATCTCCACCATAACACTTAGCAGTAACATTTTTTCTAAGAGCTCTAACTGTTTCTCTAGCAATAATTTTACTTCCTATAGAAGCTTGTATAGCTATTTCAAACATTTGCCTTGGAAGAAGCTCTTTTAATTTTAAACATAATTTCTTACCCCATTCAAAAGCTTTATTCTTATGCACTATTGCAGATAAAGCATCCACTTTATCACTATTAAGTAGAATATCTAATTTAACTAATTTTGATTTTACATAACCAGATAATTCATAGTCAAATGAAGCATACCCTCTTGAAATAGATTTAAGCTTATCATAAAAATCAAATACTATCTCAGAAAGAGGAAGATCAAAAAGAAGTTCAACTCTATTTTTTGAAAGATAGACTTGATTTTTTATCATACCTCTCTTATCAAGACACAACTTAATTATACTTCCTATATATTCAGATTTAGTTATTATTTGAGCTTTAATCATAGGTTCTTCTACAGAAGAAACATTATTTGAAGAAGGCATATCCGATGGAGCAAAAATTTTTTTAGTGGATCCATCCATCATTAAACATTTAAACTCCACAGAAGGGACAGTAGTTATAACAATCATATCAAATTCCCTTTCAAGCCTTTCTTGAATAATTTCCATATGAAGCATCCCTAAAAAACCACATCTAAAACCAAATCCCAAAGCAACTGAGGTCTCTGGTTGCCATACAAGAGAAGCATCATTCAATTGTAATTTTTCTAATGATCCCCTTAAATCTTCATAATCAGAACTTTCAACAGGATAAATTCCTGCAAAAACCATAGGTTTAACATCTTCAAATCCCTTTATTTCATTTGTTGTAGGTCGATCTTTATGCGTAATTGTATCTCCTACCTTAATTTCTTTAGCTTCCTTTATTCCTGATATTAAATAACCTACATTTCCAGCTTCTAGAGAATCTTTCGGTTCTTTTTTTATTTTTAAAATTCCTATTTCATCTACATTATATTCTTTTTTTGTATTTACAAATTTTACAGTTTCTCCTTTTTTTAAGGTTCCATTAAAAATTCTGAAAATAACTTCTACTCCCCTGTAAGAATTATAAACCGAATCAAAAATCATGGCCTGCAATCTTTCCTTAGAATTACCTTTCGGATCTGGTATTTTTTTAATTATTTTTTTGAGAATATTTTTAATTCCTATCCCATCTTTTGCGCTTACATGTAAAATGTCTGAATTCTGACATCCTAGTAGATCACTTATTTGATCTGATACTTCTTCAATCATTGATCCTGGTAAATCAATCTTATTTAAAATAGGTATGATTTCCAGACCTTGTTCAAGAGCTAAATATAAATTTGAAATTGTCTGAGCTTGAATTCCTTGGGAAGCATCAACAACAAGAAGAGCTCCTTCACAAGAAGCAATAGATCTTGATACTTCATATGAAAAATCAACATGTCCTGGGGTGTCTATTAAATTTAAAATGTAGTCTCTCCCTTCCAAAACATATTTTAATTGAACAGCATGACTTTTTATAGTAATTCCTCTTTCCTTTTCAAGCTCCATATCATCAAGAAGTTGAGCCTTCATATCTCTTTTGTCTACTGTATTAGTAACCTCTAAAAGTCTATCCGCCAATGTACTTTTTCCATGATCTATATGAGCTATTATACAAAAGTTTCTAATATTTTTCATAATCTAATAAGTCATTAAAATTAGATAATTATTTGATGAATTATTCCAGAGAGAGAATAATAAAACCTAATTATTTAATAATTTTCCACCTCTTATGAGACCAAAGCCAATTTGAAGGATTCTCATTAATTTCTTTTTCAAGAGAATTTGCATACTTGGGAAGAATTTCGAGTTTATTCATATCATAAGGGGGTGAATTCAAGGATAATAATTTCATACTGTAATATCCTCTTTTAACTCTTCTCATTGTAAGAAAGAAAACTTCACAATTAATTTTTTTTGGAATCAATTCTATACCGCGATAAAAAGCCGTTTCTTGATTTAGTAGATTTTGCCAAAATACTTTGTTGTCAATCCTAGGGCATTGATCGGCAGCCAAACCAATGATATTAATAGAATCTAAATTTTGATTCATATAATTAACTGCCTTTTGAGCTTCAATCATAGTTCCACCAAATTTCGTTCTCATATCATATATAATTTCATCAAAAGTTTTGTTAGATAATTTCTTATAAATTCCAAAAAATCCAAAACTATGCACATCAAAATAAGTTCCTATAGATAATAAAAGCCATTCCCAATTGCACTGATGGCTACAAATAATAACAATAGGCTTTCTTTTTGATATTATTTGATTCATTTCGTCGAAATTTTCAATGAAAATTCGTTTTTTTAATTCTTTTTTAGTAATAGTATAGCCCTTAAGAACTTCTATAAAAACATCACAAAAATTTTTATAAAAACCATTATAAATTTTTTTACGTTCTTCTTCAGATTTATTGGGAAAAGAATTTAATAGATTCTTTTGCACAACTTTTCTCCTATAAAATCTTTTTAAAAAAAAAGATAAAAAATCTGATATCATATAAAGTATTCCTAGTGGTAATTTTGAAAAGAAATAATATAAAACCTTCATAATAAAAGTTTAATCTTCTGACAATTTTTTTAATTTATAATTTTTAGGTAACCCTCTAAATTTGACTTCTTTTTTTATAGAATCACTTCTTCTAAAAAGGGTATTTATATATACCCATCTTACGATGATGTCTTCTTCGTTAAAATTTAATACTACATAACCATGATCTCTGGTATTAGAATACTTCAAATGAGGATTAATGGAACTATTAGTTATATAATTTTCATGCTCTATGATTTTTTCTTGTGAAAAACTAGAGTGCCTCTCATCAGAATTTCCTGAATTAATACTAGGGGTACCAAATTCAAATGCATATGTTTCTAGTGATCCATCAATACGTTTTTTAAGAGGATTATGCGCTACTTCAAAAGCCCAAGATTGATGAGTGTCTCCTGTTACAAAAACGATATTTTCTAAGTTGTTATCCAGAATAAAATTGGCAATTTTTTCTCTTTCTTTAGGATAACCATCCCATGAGTCTAGATTGATTCTAAAATCCTCTCTTCCATAATCCAAATATGAAAATATTACTTGGTTTCCAATAATTTTCCATTTTGATTTTGAACTTTTTAGATGATCTAAAAACCACTGTAATTGAATATTTCCTAACATACTTCTGTTTTTATCGTATAAAGCTGGGTCTTCAAGTGTTTTTGCTTGTTCTGTCCTGCCTTCGAGTCTTTCTTCAAGAATGAGAAGATCAGCAAGATTTCCAAAAGAAAAATATCTGTATGGCTTTTGTCCTTCACGAATTGGTAACCACTCATAATAAGCTTGTAAGGCAGCAGATTTTCTTTCGGAAAAATCCCCTTCTAATAATGGTTGATGGTTTTGAGCACCTGTCATATAGGTGTTGTTACTTGTTTCATGATCATCCCAAATAACAATGAAAGGATGGAGTCTATGAGCCGCAATAATATCTGGATCCAATTTATATTGAGAATACCTGGTTCTGTAATCCCTTAAACTTATCAATTCTTTATTGGGTAAATGTAATCTATTAAAAGTCCCATGACTATAATCTCTGGCTTTATATTCATAAATGTAATCCCCCAAATGAATCACTGCATCCAAATTTGATTCTTTAGCAAGAGCAGCATAAGAATTAAAGTAGCCCCTCTGATAATCACTACAACTTACTACTGCAAAATTTAGATTTTTAGAATTTACTGATGCCGTTTTAGTTCTTCCAAGAACTGATTTTTTTTCTAAAGCTTTAAACTGATAATAATATGTTTTTCCAGGCTCTAAATCCTTAATATCAACTTTAACCGTAAAGTCACGACTAATATCTGTAATAAATACTCCCCTTTTTATTACATTTTTCATTAAGCTGTCAGATGACAAATACCAATCTACCTTTATTTTTTTTTTTTTAAACTTAGGAGTTACTCTTGTCCATATAACAATTGCATCGAAAATTGGATCTCCAGAAGCAACCCCATGGTAAAACGGAGCTATAGAATCTATTCTAAGATGGGAAGTAGTTTCACAAAAAATTACATTATTTTTTTTACAAGATGAAAAGACAATAACAAATAATGATAAGTAATAATGAAGTTTCATATATCAAAGAAATATACAATATTATAGTATGAATAATAAATCATATAGATTAAAAATTTAGTATTTAATTTATATTTGTCTACTTATGAGAATATCGGCCTCAATTTATTCAAGTAAACAAAAAAAAATTCAAGATTCTATAGAAGAGCTGGATGCTTTAAACGTTGATATGATTCATATTGATTTCAATGACAAAAAATCAGACGAAAAAATAATTTTTTCTGATATAAAAAAGATTAGAGAATTGAGTGAAATACCAATTGATCTACATATAATTTCAGAGAATCCCTCTAATTATTTTCATTATATAACAAAACATAAGCTAGAGTATGTTACATTTCAATATGAAATCATTAAAGAAGAACTTATAATACCTAATGGTTCAGATACAAAATATGGAATTGCTATAACTTCAGAAACTTCAATAAGTGTATTTAATAAATTTGAAAATAAATGTCATTTTATTCTGTTAATGACTACTACTCCTGGAGAAAGTGGTGGTAAATTCAATAAGATAAATTTTAAAAAAATAAGAGAATTTAGAAAAAGTTATCCACATAGAAATATTCATATTGATGGAGGAATAGATGATGAATTAGGTTTTATAATGAGAATTCTAGGGGTACACGCATCAGTCTCTGGATCCTACTTAATGAATAATAAAAATACTGCAGCAGCATTATTTAAATTAAAAAGCTCTGTAGTGCATTCAGAATATGTTTTGAAAGACTTCAAAATAGATTTGAGTGAAAGCCCTGTATTAAATATTAAAGATGCATCCTTAAAAAAAGTACTTGAAACAATTGAAAATTATAATTTAGGATTTGTAATGTTCATTAACGAAAGAGGAGAATTTTGTGGTCTCATCAGTAATGCAGATATTAGAAAGGTATTAATAAATAATTTTGAAAATTTTAACACTCTAAGTATTAACAAAGTAATAAACAATAACCCAATAACTATTTATGAAAATAACACAATAAGTGATATGTTAAAAATTATACAAAACAATGAATTTATTATTTCATTTATGCCTATAATTGATAATAAGAAAAAATTAAAAGGTTGTATAACTTTTTTAGACCTTATAGTGAGTGAGTCATGATAGTTCATTTAAAAGAAAACATAACTAAGGGAGAAGCTGCTAACATAGCTAAAGCCACTCAATCTGTAATGTTCAAAAAAGATAATTTTTTTATTTTAATTACCCCTTCTAGTGTAAAAAATTTTCCTGAAGAATTATCTGAAAAAGTCAAAAAGTTTTTTTCAATGGAAAGCGATATGCAACTTTCAAGTAAAGAATATTTGTCTGAAACAAGAAAAATTAACATAAATAATATCACAATAGGAGGTGATTCAAAAAACACATTGTTAATTACAGGACCTTGTTCCATAGAAAGTATGGAACAAATATCACTATCTGCTGATCTTCTAAAAGAACTTAATTTAACAACTTTAAGAGCAGGATGTTATAAGCCTAGAACATCTCCTTATTCATTTCAGGGACTAGGTCTCAAAGGGCTACAGATGCTTTCATCCATTAGGAAAAAATATGGATTTAATATTATTTCTGAAGTCAGAGACGCTTCACATGTAAATGAAGTAATTGAATATGTAGATATTATTCAGATAGGAGCAAAAGCCATGTATGACCATGGTATATTGAAGGCTTGTGGAAAACAACATAAACCAGTTCTTCTTAAGAGAGGATTTGGTTCCAATCTTAAAGAATTCGTCCAAGCAGCAGAATTTATTCTTTCAGCAGGAAATGAAAATGTAATGTTATGTGAAAGAGGCATTAGAACATTCGAAACTAAAACAAGATTTACACTTGATTTATGTGGTGTTTCTTATATTAAAGAATACACCAATTTACCAATAATACTTGACACAAGCCATGCAATGGGATATAGTTATGGTGTCCCTGATCTAACTAGAGCATGTGTAGCAATGGGAATAGATGGCCTTCTTATTGAAAGTCACCCATGCCCAAAAGAAGCTAAATCAGATGCTGCTCAACAACTAGAATTTGATGAATTTAAAAAGATGTTTTATTCATTAAAACCAATAGCTAAAGCTATAGGGAGAACTATTATTTAAAATGAAAATTCCAAAAATAGAATTATTAATACTCGATGTGGATGGGACTCTTACAGACGGAGGGATCTATATAGATGAAAACGGAAAGGAAACCAAAAAATTTAATGCCAAAGATGGAGTTGGAATCATGGAATTACAAAAAAATGGAGTAGAGATAGGAATAATTAGTAACAGTGAAAAAGGAGGAGGTATTTTGTCTAGATCAAAATACCTTGGAATAAAACATTTGTATATAGGAGATGATCCAAAACACAAAATATTAAATGAATGGGTATTTAAAAAAAATATTAACTTAGAGCATACAGCTTTTATTGGTGATGATATCAACGATCTAGGAATAATAAATTTAGTAAAATTTTCAGCCTGTCCTAATGATGCTGTAGAAGAGGTTAAAAAGAAAGTTTCATTGATTCTAAATACTTCTGGAGGAGATGGTTGTGTAAGGGAACTCAGTGACCTATATTTAAAGGAAATTAAAAAAATATGAGCGTATTAGTAGATAATAATTCAAAAGTGATTGTTCAAGGATTTACTGGTTCAGAAGGTACCTTTCATTCCTCAGAAATGATTAAATATGGAACTAATGTTGTTGGTGGTGTAACTCCCGGAAAAGGAGGATTATCACATCTTGAAAGACCAGTTTTCAACACAGTAAAAGATGCAAAAAATAACACAGGAGCTAATGTTTCGCTTATTTTTGTTCCTCCTGCTTTTGCCGCAGATGCAATTATGGAATCTGCTGATTCTGAAATTGAAACTATTATTGCTATAACAGAGGGAATTCCAGTAAAAGATATGATAAAAGTAAAGTCTTATCTAAAAAATAAAAATTCCACGTTATTAGGACCAAATTGTCCCGGAGCTATCACACCAGATGAAGCTAAAGTTGGCATTATGCCTGGTTTTGTTTTTAAACCGGGAAATATAGGTATTGTATCCAAATCTGGAACTCTAACATACGAAGCAGCTGATCAGGTTGTCAAAGCGGGTTTAGGTATTTCCACTGCTATTGGAATTGGGGGAGATCCTATAGTAGGAACATCTACAAAAGATGCAATTAAATTATTTATGAATGATCCTAAAACAAAAGGGATTGTAATGATAGGTGAAATAGGTGGAAGTTATGAGGCAGAAGCTTCTAAATGGATTGAAAATAATGGGAACCAAAAGCCAGTAGTAGGATTTATTGCGGGACAAACTGCCCCCCCTGGAAAAAGGATGGGTCATGCAGGCGCAATTATAGGAGGAAAAGATGATACAGCGATTGCAAAAATGAAAATAATGAAAGAGTGTGGATTACACGTAGTGAAATCTCCTGCTGATATAGGTAAAAAAATGTCTGAAGTCCTATAAATGAATAACTTCATCATATGCTGCTGCCGTAGCTTCCATAATTGCTTCTGACATAGTTGGATGTGGATGTATTGACTTAATTATTTCATGTCCAGTTGTTTCTAAGTTTCTAGCAGTAACTACTTCAGCAATCATTTCTGTAACATTATATCCTACCATGTGACAACCTAACCATTCTCCGTACTTTGTATCAAAAATTACTTTTACAAATCCATCGGAGTGTCCAGCAGCATTTGCTTTTCCAGAAGCCATAAATGGAAATTTTCCTACTTTAATGTCATACCCTAGATCTCTAGCTTCTTTTTCCGTAAAACCTACAGAAGCTACTTCAGGCATACAATAAGTACAAGAAGGAATATTATCATAATTTAATGGCTGTGGTTTTAATCCTGCAATATGTTCAACACAGATAATCCCTTCAGCAGAAGCCACATGTGCAAGAGCTGGTCCTTTAACAATGTCTCCTATAGCAAAAATTCCATCTATATTAGTTTGATAAAATTGATCAACATTAATCTTTCCTTTTTCAGAAATTACACCTGCTTCTTCAAGTCCAATCCCCTCAATATTTGTTTCAACCCCAATTGCAGATAATACCACGTTGCAATTAATAGAATCTTTTATTGAACCTGATTTATAATTAACCACACAATTTTTTCCTTTAGAATCAACATTTGTGACTTCGGTATTGGTCATAACTTTAATTCCTTTTTTAGCAAATGATTTCATTAACTCTTTTGAAATTTCTTCATCTTCAAGTGGCAAAATATTGGGGAGAAATTCTATTAAAACAACTTCTGTACCTATGCTATTATAGAAATATGCAAATTCTGAACCTATTGCTCCTGATCCAACTACAACCATTTTTTTTGGTTGCTTTTTTAAAGACATAGCTTTTCTGTATTCTATAATTTTTTCACCATCAACAGAAATATTTGGCAATTCTTTTGACTTTCCACCTGTAGCAAGTATTACATTTTCACAATCAACAATTTGAGAAGTATCTTTATTATCAATAATTTCAATTTGATTTTTAGATTTCACTATACCGAAACCATTAATCACATCAATTTTATTTTTTTTTAATAAAAAATTAACTCCTTTACTCATTTGATCTGCCACATTCCTACTTCTCTTAATTATAGAATTAAAATCAATCCCAGCTTCTTTCACATTGATACCAAAATCTTTAGAATGATTAATATAGTCAAAAACTTGAGCGCTTTTTAACAATGCTTTGGTTGGTATACAACCCCAATTCAAACAAATTCCTCCAAGAGATTCTTTTTCAATTATTGCAACTTTCATTCCTAATTGAGCGGCTCTTATAGCAGCCACATAACCACCCGGACCAGAACCTATTACAATCAAGTTATATTTATCAGCCATAATTTAAATGCAAATTTAAGTTCTTAAGTAAAATAAAAAAATTTAACCCTAATTATATCTAAAAATATTTGTTGAAAAATATAATAAAATTAATAATCAGGATTAGTTTAGCATCTTAATATTGCTTTAATGAAACTTTTAGATAATAAAACCGCATTAGTAACTGGTGCCACTAGAGGAATTGGAAAAGCTATTATATCAAAATTTGCAAACGAAGGATGTAATATAGCATTTACTTACCATTCTAGTATAGAAAAAGCTAATACACTTGAAAAAGAATTTTCTTCTTTAGGAATTATATGTAAGAGTTACCAGTCAAATGCATCGGATCATGTTCAATCTTTAGATCTCATTGAAAATGTTTTGAATGATTTCAATCATATTGATATTCTTGTAAATAATGCAGGTATAACTAAAGATAATTTGTTAATTAGAATGTCAGAAAATGCATGGAATGAAGTCATTGATACCAATTTAAAATCTTGTTTTAATTTAACAAAAGCTCTATCTAAAACTTTTATGAAACAAAAATCTGGATCTATAATAAATATTACTTCTATTGTTGGGATTAAAGGGAATGCTGGACAGTCTAATTATGCAGCTTCAAAAGCTGGAATAATTGGTTTCACAAAATCAATAGCATTAGAATTAGGATCAAGAAATATTAGATGTAATGCTATAGCTCCAGGATTTATTGCAACTGAAATGACAGAAAAAATGAACGAAAATGACTTAGACACTTGGAAAAAATCAATACCCCTTAAGAGAGAAGGTCTACCAGAAGATGTTGCAAATACATGCGTTTTTTTAGCCTGTGATCAATCCTCATATATCACAGGACAGGTAATTCAAGTTGACGGTGGAATGGGAACTTAAAAAATTATTCAGATTTAAGTTTTTGACTTTTAGCTATAAAAATAGATTTACTTTTCGCATCATAATCTGCCGTTACAGCTTCACCTTTTTTTAAACTGCCACTTAATATTTCTTCAGCTAAAACGTCTTCTAAATACTTCTGAATTGCTCTCTCTAACGGTCTAGCACCATACTTAGGATTATAACCTTTTTCAATCAAAAAATCTTTAGCTTTTTTTGTAAGTTTTATCGAGTAACCCATGTCATTAGCTTTTGAATAAAGTTTATTCAAAGAAATATCTATGATGCTATACAAGTTTTTTTTGGTTAAAGAATTAAATATTATCACATCATCTAGTCTATTTATAAATTCTGGATTGAAAGTCCTTTTTAAAGCCCTGTTAATTGTCGAATTTAAGATTTCATTAATATTATCTTTATTGGCTTTAGTTTCAAATCCTATACCGACACCAAAATCTTTAATGTCTCTAGCGCCCACATTAGAAGTCATAATCAGAATAGTATTTCTAAAATCAACTTTATGACCTAAACCATCGGTCAAAAAACCATCATCTAAAATTTGCAAAAGTATATTATATATATCTGGATGAGCTTTTTCAATTTCATCAAGTAAAATAACACTGTATGGTTTTCTCCTGACCTTTTCACTTAATTGACCTCCTTCCTCATAACCAACATAACCTGGAGGGGCACCTACTAATCTTGATACTGAAAATTTTTCCATATATTCCGACATATCTATTCGTATCAAAGAGTCTTCTTTAGCAAATAAATACTTTGATAAAACCTTGGCTAATTCAGTTTTACCTACACCAGTTGGTCCCAAAAAAACAAATGATCCTATAGGTTTTTTCGGATCTTTCAAACCAACTCTAGTGCGTTTAATAGCTCTAACTAATTTATCAATCGCATTTTTTTGACCTATAACTTCTTTTGAAAGTTCTTTGCCCATTCCTAAAAGTCTTTTGCTTTCTTTTTGGGCTATTTTTTCAACAGGAATTCCTGTCATCATGGAGATAATTTCTGTTATATTATTTTCAGAAACTTTGTCTAATTTTTTCTTTGAAGACTGAATCCATTTTTCTTTTTCTTTTTCAAGTTGAAAAATTAATTTTCTTTCATTATCTCTCAATTTAGCTGCTTCTTCATACTTTTGATTTCTTACAACTTGATTTTTTATAAGTTTAATCTCCTCAATTTTATTTTCTATTTCTATAATTTCATTAGGAACGTCGAGATTATTTATATGTACTCGAGAACCAGCTTCATCCATAACATCTATTGCTTTGTCCGGCAAGAATCTATCACTTATATATCTATCTGATAACTTCACACATGCTTCAATAGCATTATCAGAATAAAGCACATTATGATGACTCTCATATCTATCTTTTATATTCATTAAAATATTTTGAGTTTCTTCTGGAGTAGTTGGATCCACAACTACTACTTGGAATCTTCGAGCCAAAGCACCATCTTTTTCAACATGTTGACGATATTCATCTAAAGTGGTAGCACCAATACATTGAAGTTCACCTCTTGATAAGGCAGGTTTAAACATATTTGAAGCATCCAAGGACCCCGAAGCACCCCCAGCACCAACTATAGTGTGCAACTCATCTATAAACAATATAATATCTGTAGATTTTTCAATTTCATTCATAACAGCTTTCATTCTTTCTTCAAATTGACCTCTATATTTGGTTCCTGCAACAAGAGAAGCTAAATCTAGAGTTACCACTCTTTTATTATGCAACGTTCTTGAAACTTTCTTTTCAACTATTCTTAATGCAAGAGCTTCTGCAATCGCTGTTTTCCCTACACCAGGCTCTCCTATTAATATAGGGTTATTTTTCTTTCTCCTTGACAAAATTTGGGCAACCCTTTCTATTTCCTTTTCTCTTCCTATAACAGCATCCAACTTTCCTTTTTCAGCTAGTTGTGTTAAGTCTTTTCCAAAATTGTCAAGAATTGGAGTTTTAGATTTTTCCCCTTTGCTAAATGCCTTAGACTTAACTGAAGATGCAGAAAAAGAAGATTTTTTTTCAGGAAAATCATCTCTACCTAAAGGTTCTGAAGTTGTTGTCCCGACAGGATTTTTTGATTGATATTCAAGTAACTCTTTAACTATATCATAATTAATATCAAACTTTTCTAATATTTGAGTTGCTATATTATCTTCATCTCTTAAAATTGAAAGTAAAAGATGCTCTGTGCCAATCAACTGACTCTTAAAAATTTTAGCCTCTAGATATGTTATTTTTAATACCTTCTCTGACTGACGTGTCAAAGGTATATTGGATATATTTTTTAAATTACTAGATGAAGAATTTTTTGTATTGTGTTCAATAGAAGCTCTCAAATCATCCAGACTAATTCCTAATTTTTTTAATAAACTTATAGCGACACCTTCGCCTTCTCTAATAACACCTAACAATAAATGTTCTGTCCCAATATAATCGTGGCCAAGACGCAAAGCTTCTTCCCTACTTAGGGAAATAACCTCTTTTACTCTATTAGAAAACTTTGCTTCCATAGCAATTAATTTAAATCTTACTATTAACTAATTTAGTCAAATAGGATTATTATTCTCAATAATTCTAGATTTATTAATAATTTCTGAAGAATTAGGTCCTTCTGAAAATAATAAATCCATAATACTAAGATTAGGTACAAATTCCTTGCCAAAAACATGTTTATATGTGATAGGAAAATAAATATTTCTTACTTTATATGATATTTTTGGATCTACTATATCACTATAATCATCTTTTAAATAGCTTTTGCTCTGTTTTTCATCTATATATCTAAAATCATTTTCAAAATCTAAAAAGTCAGAAAACAATGTCAATAAGTCATGATTAAGGTCTATTAAAAATTTATGTTTTATATTCAAACAATTTATAATTTCATCTTGATAATAGAGAAAAAAAGGAGCTTTTCCATAGACTGATTGTAAAGATCTAGAATGTATATTGATCCAATTTTCAGAATAATCAATTCTCATGTCCTTCATTATTTTCACATTCTTAGAAGTTATTATGGGGACAGACAAATTTATTTTTCCATTAGGGCCTAAGATCACACATCTGTTTCTATATGTTTGCTTCTTATATAAAGAGCTATTATTTATAAGAATATTTTTTTGACTTGTTAGTAAAACAAAGTATTCCAGATTGGGAAAATATTGACTTTCAAGTAAACTATATTTTTTCTTTTTCAATTTTCTTTTTCTACCAAAAATAATTATTCTAAAACAATATTAATTTCAGGCGAGAGAAGAGAAACGTTTCCTAGGGAATCTTTAGCTTCAATACGATAATAATAAGTGGATCCATTGTTAAGGTTTAGGTGAAAAAAACTCGCATTATCATTTAAAGAAACATAAGATATTTCTTCGACTTTATTTGAACTTTCTTTTGTTATCCCAGATGAAGTATCCCAAAATAAATTATATTTTGAAAAATATTTATTTGTTGGAAATGCAATTACAATTTGGTCGCTTTGAGCTTTTCCAGTTATTATAGGTGGAGTCAAAAGAACTACTTCAGAAAAATTTACAGCTCTAAAATTCCCCATTGTTCCCTCACCAAAATTCGACACAGGGTTATAGGGTGTTTGAGAATCTTCACCAATAATACCACGAACAATTTTTTCATACATATTAAAATAGTCATAAGTAAGTTTATCAATTTCTGATGCCCTAAAGACAGTATATTCATTTGATCCAATATCAATCGTTGGATTAAATAAACGCAAACCATCATTGATATTCACAACACGATTATCATCAATAGCCCAATCTTTTTGAACTAAATGATCACCATTTCTTATCCATTCAAATAAATATCTATTTCTAGTTGCAGCTGGATCATTTACTATCCATTCTTCAGAATAATAAACAGAACCTTCTTCTTTTTCACCCTTTTCATCCTTTTCATTATCTTCAGTCTTCTCACCTTCATTAACCCAAGCATCTTGATATCCTGGAGCAGAAATCATTGTGGAAGAAGCTGAGTATATTTTACCTCCCCCCATATCAATAGTAAGTGTGTAAGTTTCACCTATATTTCCTTTAATATTGGTACCATAATAAATTCCATCTTTCCAAAATTGCAAGACTTCATTTGTTCCATCACTTTTTGATAAAGTAACGATTGCATTATTTTCATAAGGAATGGCTGCCGTTGAGAGTGTATCAATATCGAGTGAATAACTTATCTGTACCCATGCAATTTTATTTTTTTCAATTTCTCCATTTATAACAATTATTTGAGACACATTATCAACTGAAGTATCTATTTCTAAGTATTCTTCATGGTAACCATTACAAGAGAGAAATAACGTAAATACGCTTACTATCCATAACCACTCAAAGAGATATAATAGGATTGGCGTCTTTTTAAATTTCTTCTCATACATTTTTATAAAATAAGACATATCTTAAAATTTAAAATTTATATTGAAACTTGGTAAAAAGCCATAGGTACTTATCCCAAATTGTTGAAATAAACTTCCATCTGATGTAGAACTAGAACCACCTTTCCCTTCAACACCACCTGTGTCATATACTGTTATTGCTCTTATATTTCTACGATTATAAATATTGTACATAGAGACTTTAACTTGTGTTGTAATGTCTCTTTTGAATAATTTAAAAAATAAAAAATCAGGTTCATAGATCAATCCAAAATCTAGTCTATTATAATTAGGTAATCGATACTTATTGCGACCTTCCCAATATGGAAAAGAAACCCCACTAATATTATAATATGCCTCTGGTAACGTAATTGGAGATCCTGTTGTATATAAAAATGTAGTTGACAATGTTAAATCTTTAAATAAATCATAATTAATATACATGGCTAAACTATGTGTTTTATCAAACATATTAGGATACCACCTCCCATTATTTATTACATTTATTTGGTATTCGCTACGTCCCAAATTATAACTTATTCGTCCATTCAACCTACCTTTAGGTTTTTCTGCTGAAACTTCTAAGCCATAAGCTTTACCTTCTCCAGTAGCAACATAGGCTTCTAAGTTGTTAATGAAATAGTTATGCAACCCATCCTCAAAATCTGCTGCATTAGTTATCCATTTATAATATGTTTCAAATGAAAACTTGATTTCATCATTGAAATTATGAAAATATCCTATCGCAACTTGATCTGTAAGCATTGGAGGAATGTTTGCAGTTGTTGGCATCCATATGTCATACCACTGTATCTCTCCTCCAAGAGTCATCAAGCGTAGGTATTGTGCATTACGGTTATATGAAGTTTTTATAGAATTATTTTCATTCAACAAAAAAGTGAATGCCAATCTTGGTTCCAAATTTTTGTAAGAGAATATGATATCCGTTTTTTTAGGATAGTTAATACTACTAATTGACTCATTTGATTCTTCATCATAAACATGAGAATCACCTGCTCCTAACTGATAATATAAGGAATATCGTAATCCATAATTTGAAGACAACCATGAATTGAATTTATGATCATTTTCAATATAAAAAGCTGTTTCCAAACCTTGCATAGGTGGCATAAATTTTCCTCCATCATCTTGAGTATCCTGTACCCCTCCATGATTAAAATCTTGATACTCAGATTGAAACCCAAATCTTACATCATGGGCATCACTCGGAATCCATGAGAACTCATGTTTTAGGCTATTTGTATTAATCCATGAATTAAATTCATAAACACTCGCAACATTATGAGTATAGTAGCGACTATGAATTATAGATGTGTTAGAAATAAATTTTTTATTGTATATATGATTCCATTTTAACGCCCAAGCTCTGTTTCCCCAATCAGTTAGACCAATAGTAATTGCATAATCTTGACCAAAATAGGCTGAAAAATCAAAACGATTATTCTCATTCAATTGATAAATAATTTTTGCATTTAAATCATACCATTTCTCTCGCCTTGCGAAAAATGTATTCCCGTCACCACCAACACTTTTACTTCCTCCTTTACCATAACTATCTTCTGAATTATCGACTATTAACTGATCGTAGAAATATCCTAATGAAAGTCTTGTAGATCTTCCTGCTAGGAATAATGAAAGTTTATCTTTTATAAGAGGAGCTTCCAATGAAAACTTTGAGGTAATCAATCCAAAACCTATACTAGCCTTAATCTTCTCAAAATTACTTTGCTGCATCCGCACATCTAATACCGAAGCACCCCTCCCTCCAAAACGTGCTGGAGTTCCTCCTTTATAAAGTGTCAATCCTGCAACAGCATCAGAATTAAAAACAGAAAACAAACCCTGCATATGTGATGAGTAGTAAATAGGCATCTCATCCATCAAAATTAAATTTTGATCAAAACCACTACCACGAACAATATAGCCACTTTGCCCTTCAGAAATTCCTGTAACTCCTGGAAGTAATTGAATTGTTTTAAAAATATCAGTTTCACCCATTATTACTGGAATTTTTTCTACTTGTTGAATAGTTAATTTTTCTACACTTACCTCTGTTGATTTTATATCGTCTTGGATTCTATTATCGTAGATAACTAATTCGTCTAGTTTATTCAGGGAAGACGAAAGTCGAATGTCTTGAATTATATTTTTTATTAAGCTTACTGAGACTTCGATTGTTTCATATCCAATAAAACTATAAATAATAAAATATTTTCCTTCTCGTAATGAAAGAGAGTACTCTCCATTTGTGTCAGTAATTATGCCCTTAGTAGTCCCTTTGACTTTAACTGTAGTGCCAATAAGCAATTCACCATTTTCGTTTTTAATTGTACCACTAATAGTAAACTTGCTCTGAGAATACCCATTTGATACAAATAAAATACTAAAACTTATTATAAGAAGAAATCTCATGCAATTAAAATAATTAAAGCTCGAACTAAATAAGTGACTTCTAATAGAAATATTTTCTTAAAATAAGTCATAAACTAAATATTTAAAATGAATTCGATAAATTTATTAAAGAATTTGATGCCATGAAAAATAAAACGTTGCTGCTAAGCATAATCATATTTTCAACCCTTCTTACTACATTTTCAGTATATTTTTATCAAATCTTTTTTACTCCAAATTTTCTTATAAATAATTCGGGAAAAAAAATTTACATAAACGACGCAATGAATTTCAAAGATTTACAACACACTTTACTAGAAAATGGATATGTCCATGATTTACTATCTTTTAGTTTTTTGGCAAAAATTATGAAATACAACGAGAATATTAAACCAGGAGCGTATATTGTCGAATCCAATATGTCAAACTATAATTTGATAAAAAAGTTAAGATCAGGTAATCAAACACCTGTAGAGATAACTTTTAACAATGTGAAAAATTTAAAAGAGCTAGCTGATAAAATAACTCAGAATATAAATCTTACTCCTACTGATTTTCTTGAATATGTATATAATGGAAATTGGTATAACAGTATTAATTTAAAACCTAATTATCAAAAAATAGGTCTTTTAAAATCTAAATTCAATTTAGAGAATATTCTACTGTTGTTTCTTCCTGATACTTATGAAGTCTACTGGAACATATCAGAAAAATTTTTAGTTGAAAAAATGAAAACACAATATGATGTATTTTGGAACTCAAATAGAATCAAGAAAGCTCAAGATATTAATCTTTCAAATATAGAAGTCGGAATTCTAGCATCAATAATTCAAGCAGAAACCAATCATGTGGATGAAGCCCCAATAATTGCTGGAGTATATATAAATAGATTAAGAAAAAAAATACCTCTTCAAGCTGATCCCACACTTATTTTTGCACATGGTGATTATAGTATCACTAGAGTGCTTAATATTCACAAAAAAATTAATTCGCCTTATAATACATATAAAAATAGGGGATTGCCTCCAGGGCCAATAAATTTACCAGAAAAAGGCTTTATTGATGCGGTTCTAAATTATACGCAACACAATTATTATTTTTTTTGTGCAAAAGATGATTTTTCAGGATATCATGTTTTTTCAGATAATTTAAAAGAGCACAAAAAAAATGCAAAAAAGTTTCAAAAAGCACTTGATAAACTTAAAATTTTCAAATAGAATGTTAGAAGACAACATATATATAAGGGTTCGATATGCTGATACTGATCAAATGGGTTTCGTTTATTATGGGAACTATGCTTCTTATTATGAAATCGCAAGGGTAGAACTATTTAGAAATATAGATTTTACTTATAGATCACTTGAAGAGATTGGTATAGGAATGCCAGTTCTTAATATGAGCACTAATTTTTTAGGACCTGCAAAATATGATGAAGAATTGAGGATTCATGTAAAATTACCCGAAATGTCTAATTTAAAAATTAAATTTTCATACGAAATATTTAACGAAAATCAAGAATTAATAAATACTGGCGCGACGACTCTGACATTTATTGATCTTAAAACGGGAAAACCAAAAAGGATTCCTTTGATAATGAAAAATAAATTGGTCAAATATTTTGAATAAAATAAATCATTCTATAAACAAGTTGAAATTCTTTTTAAAAAGAGTTTATCTTAATGATAGAGCCATTAGTTTATATCAAATTTTTAAAATATTTATTTTAAAGATAAGAGAAGATGAAATCTTTGAACGATCTCTTGCAGTTGCTTTTAGCTTTACTTTGGCAACTTTTCCTCTTATTATTTTTTTCTTCGCACTTATCCCCTTCATAAATGTTTTTATAGAAGAAATAGATTCAAACAGAATAATGGAATTCCTATACCAAGTTATACCTGCTAACATGTTTGAAATCACTCAAGAAACAATACTTGATTTAGTAAGTATCAAAAGAGGTGGATTATTATCTTTTGGGGTATTAGCTGCTTTATTTTTGTCAACAAATGGTTTTAATACTCTCATAAAAACCTTCAATAGCTGTCATAAAGTAATCGAAAATAGAGGATTTTTTCAAACAAGAATCACAGCTTTAATTTTAACACTAATTTTTTCAGCAGTAACAATTTTCGCTATTATACTGTCTACAATAAGTGGGGTTTTAATTGATTGGATAAATTCTAGTAACTATTTTTTTAATGATTTTGGTTATTATACTTATATTTTTTCAATAGTAATCCTATTTATTATATTTTACTTGGTTATCACATCTATTTATTATTTTGCACCTGTTATTCATAATAAGTGGAAATTCTTTTCTTCTGGATCTACAATAGCTTCTCTAGGATGTGTAGCAATTTCATTGGTCTTTTCATATTACTTAAACAATTTCTCAACTTATAATAAAATATATGGTTCTATTGGTGTCTTAATTGCATTTATGGGTTGGGTATATCTAATATCTGCAATTTTACTAATTGGGTTTGAATGGAATACAAGTATTGATATCGCACTAAAAAAAGTAAAACAAAAAATTAGTTGAAATTTAAATTTGTCAAAAATTATAATTCTTATAGTTTTGCAGGCATAAAATCTCATACAGAGGAGTGGCAGAGTGGTCGAATGCGGCGGTCTTGAAAACCGTTGTACCGCAAGGTACCGGGGGTTCGAATCCCTCCTCCTCTGCAGTTATTAAAAAATCAATCCGTTCAAAAATGAATAATCATAATTTTTTTAATGATGTATATGAAGTTGTTAAATTAATTCCAAAGGGTAGAATAACATCTTATGGATCTATTGCTAAATATTTAGGGACTTCTAAAAGTGCTAGAGTGGTAGGATGGGCAATGAATAATTCTCACTCTGATATAACTATTCCAGCTCATAGAGTCGTAAATAGAAATGGTTTACTAACAGGAAAGCATCATTTCCCTCAAAAAAAAACTATGAAAAAGTTGCTTTCGAAGGAGGGAATAGAAGTTGTTGATGATAAAGTTGTAAGATTTAAAGAAATTTTTTGGGATGCATCAAAAGAATTGGAATTATAAATTATAATTTAAATAAATAATGAAAAAATTTTTATTTATATCAATAATTCTCAGTTTTTCTTTTAGTCTAAGGGGACAAAATGAATTAGTAAAATTATATATCAAATGTGATAGATGTGACAATAATTTTTTAAAGAAAGAAATTAATTATTTAGACCACGTACGAGAACAGGGATTAGCTGACATACAGCTTTTTATTTACAGAAACAGAAATGCCAATAATGGTAATAGATACACATTAGATTACATTGGGTCTAACCAATTCTCTGATAACAACATATCATTAACTCTTGATACAAACCCTAAAATGACTAGAGATGAAACTAGAAATTCATTAAAAAAAAGAATTGAACTTGGCTTAGTACATTATTTAATGAAAACTAATATTGCAGATAATATTTTGATTTCTGTTGATAGCTTAATTGATAATGATAATTCAAATGAATCAAGTTCTGATAAATGGAAAAATTGGGTATTTCAAAGTGCAGGTGAAGCAAACTTTGAAAATGAAACTAGCAGGAAACAATCCAATGTTGAAATTCAATTTGATGCAGATAAAGTAACTGATAAAATTAAGATACAACTCGATCTAGACTTTGAGAGATCGAACAACAAATATGAAAATGATGACAATACATATATTAGCAAAAGAAACAGGAAGGAACTTACGGTTAAAACTGTCTGGAGCATTAACGATAAATGGTCAACAGGCTTTATGTCTGGCCTTGGTGGTGACACCTACCAGAACATAGATTATAGACATTGGATATTTCCAACAATTGAATATAGTTTCTTTCCCTACAGCGAATTTGTCAGAAGAGAAGTAGTAATTAACTACGGAATTGGATATGGATACAGGAAGTATATTGAAGAAACAATATATAACAAACTAGAAGAAAATGTCTATGTACATCAATTAGGATTTGAGATAAGGTTTAGACAACCCTGGGGGGAAATTAATACCCATTTATCAGGTAAATCATTCCTGCAAGATCCATCTAAAAACAGCTTCAGATTAGATAGTTGGTTTTCTGTAAGGATTTTTGAAGGTTTGTCAATTAGGTTAGGAGGTGAACTTGAATTAATTAGAGATCAACTTAGTTTACCTAAAGGAAATGCTTCAATAGAAGATTTACTGTTGCAACAAAAAGAGATTGCAACAGACTTCTACTCTGAGATAAGAATTGGTTTAAGCTATACCTTTGGATCAGCATTTAATAATTATCTGAACAGTAGACTTTAGCTTTCTAAGAAACAATTTCTAATGGTTTTGTCATTTTCCAATTTCCTCTGGTAAAATCTGGAAATTCTTGCGGTGCACCACCTTGTGCAATAGAGTTTCCACTTAGTGGGCCTACAGCACTCCAAAAACAACCCTCATATACATTTTGATCCAAAGGAAGCCCCTTTCTTAAACATTCAATTATTCTATACCTCATCATAAAATCCATACCGCCATGGCCTCCCATTTTTTTTGCTAGACTACCTAATCTTTTATAAAGAGGATGATCATATTTTTCATAAACTTGTTCTAAATCGTCACCTTGAATCCAAGAATGATAATCAATTGATTCGTTACTTATTCTTGTTATTTTATTCACTTCTTTATCAAACGCAACACGAGTTGGAAATCCTGCAAGAGTTCCTTTTGTCCCCTGAATAAGATTGTGTCGAGAATATGGTCTTGGGCTCGTTTCATCCCACTGAACCATAATTGTTCTACCAACCTTAGTTTTAATAAGAGAAGTATTTAAGTCACCATTTTTATATTCTAATTTATTCCATTTATGATTTTTTGTATACTTTTTTTCAGCGTATAACTTTCTTCCTAAAGCAGGAGTTGAATAAGAAACAAGAGTACTAAAATTATCATCTTTCCTAGAAAGATTCATATATTGCGCAACTGGTCCAAGTCCATGAGTGGGATAGAGATTTCCATTTCCCGTTGCATAATGGTATGTTCTCCATGAGCCAGTCCCTCTTTCTTGTTCTTCCATTTGAAATCTTAGACTGTGGATATACGCAGCTTCTGCATGTAAAAAATCTCCGATAATTCCTTTGCGACACATATTTAAATACATTAGCTCATCACGACCATAATTGACATTTTCCATCATCATACAATGCTTCTGAGTCTTCTCAGAAGTATCAATAATTTGCCACATATCTTCAATAGTAATTGCCATTGGAACCTCTACAAAGGCATGAGCCTCTTTTTCCATCACCTCAATAACCATTGGAGCATGATTGCCCCAGTTGGTTGAAATAAATACAACATCTGGCTTTACTTCCTTAAGCATTAGTTTCCATATATTTTTATCTCCATAATAAATTTGAATGTTTTTATGTCTTTCTCCCTTCCCTATTTCCATACAGTTCTCCTTAGACCTCATTGCTAAATCTTCAAATAAATCACTAATTGCAACTACTTCTGTACCTTCTATTGTTGCAATTTGTTTTGCATGACCAGTACCTCTTGCCCCTACGCCTATAAAAGCGGCACGAATAATTTCAAGTTTTGGAGCTGCAAAATCTCCCATATACTTAGTCTCAGATTTTCTTAAAAGCTTAGAATCATCTGAATAGCTACTTAACAGTGGAGCAGTAGCAAGAACAGCTCCTGACAATGAAGTTTTTTTTAAAAATTTTCTTCTATTTAGATTTTTCATTTTTCAGATTGACAACAATATAATTTTTTTTGGAAAAAAGATAACTACCTTTTTAAAGATATTAAAAATAATCCTATAAAAGTTAATGCTCCATTCAACAATAAAATTTCAAAACCGAACTTATAGCCAAACAACAGCATCTCTGAATACATATTTATCACATAGCATATTAATGGTGATATAAAACATACTATGATAGAATATCTATCTCTTATTTTATAGTTTGTAAAAATCCCAAAGGCAAATAAACCAAGTAAGGGGCCATATGTATATCCAGCAGCTTTGAATATTGCATTAATTACACTTTCGTCATTTATTAAATTGAATATCTGTATTACTATAAAAAGAATTATTGAAAACGCTAGATGTACTTTTAATCTAATTGATGTTTTTTGAGAATTATTTTTTTTCTCAAAATCTAAAAAATCAATACAAAACGCCGTCGTCAAAGAAGTTAAAGCCGAATCTGCACTTGAATATGCAGCAGCAATTATACCCAATAAAAATACAATACCACCAAAGGTACTTAGATGGTTTATGGCAATTAATGGATACAAATTGTCACTCCTATCAGGAAGAATCATGCCTACAAAATCAGCATACATATAAAGTAAAGCGCCAAGCATCAAAAAAAGAATGTTTGCAAACACCAATACAATACAAAACCAAAAAATATTTTTCTGGGCGTCTTTTAAATTTTTACAAGTAAGATTTTTCTGCATCATATCTTGATCTAGACCAGTCATTACTATTGCTATAAATGCACCAGAAAAAAACTGCTTAAAAAAATCTTTGTTGTCTCTCCAATCAAAAGTAAATACGTTAGAAAATTTACTGGAATAAATATTGTTTGAGGCTTCAATAACAGAAAGCCCCATTGCATCAATAATTAAATAAATGGTTATAATAACTGCGCTCAACATAAAGAAAGTTTGAAAAGTGTCTGTCCATACAATCGTTTTAATTCCTCCCTTATAAGTATAAATCCATATTAAAGCTATAGTGGCAAGTACCGAAATAGAAAAAGGAATATTTAAATTTTCAAAAAATACAATCTGTAAAACACTTGCTACTAAAAATAACCTAAAAGAAGATCCTATTATTCTTGAAAGCAAGAAAAAAAAAGAGCCTGTTTTATATGACCAAATTCCAAATCTATCTTCCAGATAGGAATAAATAGAAATCAATTTTAATTTATAATATAATGGCATTAATAAATTTGCTATTACATAATAACCCAATAAATATCCAAGCACTATTTGAAAATATGAAAAAGCACTATTTCCTACTTCTCCAGGAACAGAAATAAATGTCACGCCAGACAAAGATGTGCCAATCATGCCAAATGCAACCACATACCAAGGAGATGACTTGTTTGCATTAAAAAAATCAGTCGAAGTAGCATTTTTTGATGTAATATGTGAGATGAAAAAAATAAGCAGGAAATACGAAAAAAATAATATTAAAATAATTAGTGGATTCATTTATTTTTTTAATATGTAAAATATATAAATTGGTTCTATTATATTTATATGCATTGAAACTTTTTCTAATTTTATCAACAATTGAAAAATAAATCTAAACATAGTTATAAGAGTAAAAAATTTACAAATAATTTAGAATCTAATAAAAGAAGTCTTATTATTTTAAATGACGATTTTAACACTTTTGAGCATGTCATAGATACACTCGTTAGTGTCTGTGAACATACGCACCATCAAGCAGAACAATGTGCTTATTTAATTCACTACAAAGGAGAATGTTCTGTGAAAGAAGGAAAGTATGAAGAACTGATCAAAATGAAAAATTTAATTTCTAAAACAGGTATTAATGCAATAATAAAATAATCTGAAAATGAAATACCCATCAGAGACAATTGAAAATGCCATTAATGAAATTTCAAAATTACCAGGGATTGGGAAAAAAACAGCATTAAGGTTATCCCTTCATTTATTAAAAAAGAAAAAAGAATATTCAAAAAATCTAGCTGAATCAATTATAAATTTAAAGGAGAAAACAAAATACTGTATTGAGTGCCATATTATTTCTGATGAAGACTTGTGTAAAAATTGTAAAAATGAGAGTGGGTACACCAGAACAAATCAGTTGTGTATTGTTGAAGATACACCCGACGTAATTGCTATCCAAAATACCAACCAATACAACGGACTTTTTCACGTGCTTAGTGGTATTATATCTCCAATCAATGGGATAGGTCCTGATAAACTTAATATAAATTCTTTAATTAAAAGGATTGAGAAAAATAATGAAATTGATGAAGTAATTTTTGCTCTAAGCCCTACACTAGAAGGAGATACAACGGCATTTTATATATTTAAGAAACTGTCAAAATTTGGATTAAAAATAACAACTATAGCCAGAGGAATTCCTATTGGAGGAGAAATTGAATATGCCGATGAAATTACTCTTGGAAGAAGTATTAGTACACGTATAAATTATAAAGCATGAAATCAAATACATCTATTAGAATTCAAAGTATAGAAGAATCTTCCACACTAGCAATGGCTGCAAAAGCAGCTGAATATAAATTAAGAGGAATAGATGTAATAAGTTTGAGTTTAGGAGAGCCAGATTTTCAAACTCCAAGTCATATCTGTCAAGGAGCAAAAGATGCTATTGATAGTGGAAATTTTTTTTCTTATCCTCCAGTTAATGGATATCTTGATTTAAGACAAGCTATTTCTAAAAAGTTTAAATCTGAAAATAATCTCAAATATAATCCAAATGACATCATTGTATCGAATGGAGTAAAACAATCCATAACTAATGTTATGTTCTCGTTACTAAATAAAGGAGATGAAGTAATTGTTTTTTCACCTTATTGGGTTAGCTATGATGCTATTATTAAATTAGCAGATGGCATTCCGGTATATCTTCATGGTAATATCGATAATGATTTTAAACCTTCTGCAATACAACTAGAAAAATGCATAACTGATAAAACTAAACTAATAATATTTAGTTCTCCTTGTAATCCTACAGGATCCGTTTTTAATCAAAAAGAACTAGAAGAGTATTCAAAAATCATTCTTAAGCATAAGAATATCATCGTTATATCTGATGAGATATATGAGCATATAAATTTTTTTGACAACCATACTAGTATCGGATCTCTTAAGGATATGAATGAAAGGACTATAACCTTAAATGGATTTTCAAAGGGGTTCGCAATGACAGGATGGAGACTTGGATACATGGGAGCTCCTGACTGGATAACTAAAGCATGTAAAAAAATGCAAGGTCAAACTACTTCAGCAAATTGTTCTATTGCTCAGAGGGCAGGATTGGTTGCATTAAATTCAGGAATAGAAACTGCTATTGAAATGAAAAAAGCTTATTTAAAAAGGAGAGATTTAGTATATGGTCTGCTTAAAGAAATTAGGGGATATAATGTAAATCTTCCTAAAGGAGCTTTTTACTTTTTCCCTAACATAAAAGAATTAATTGGTAAAAAAACAAAAAATGGAATAATACAAAGTGCTAACGATTTGTGCATGTATTATTTGGAAGAAGCAAGAGTTTCTTTAGTTCCAGGTGAAGATTTTGGAGCTTCTAATTGTATTAGATTATCTTACGCATCAAGTAAAAAAAATTTAATAGAAGCCTTAAAGAGAATAAAATCCTCAACAAATAAATTATTCTAATGTCATTAATTAAATTTTTTTTTGATGATATAAGAGGTGTTAATGTAATCATTGTTGGAGATGTAATGTTAGATTCATATATTATAGGAAAAATTGAACGAAAATCTCCTGAAGCACCAGTTCCAATTGTCAATGTTAGTAATAAAGAAAATAGAATTGGTGGCGCTGCTAATGTAGCATTAAATATAAAAGCTTTAGGTGGTATTCCACACTTATGTTCATGTATAGGTGATGATGACGCAGGCAACAATTTTATGAGTTTAATGCAAAAAAATGGATTATCATCTGAGGGTATTATAAGTTCAAATAAAAGAAAAACAACTGTTAAAGAGAGAATTATAGTTAATAAAAAACATGTCTTACGGATAGATGATGAAATGACCTCAACTATTTCATTCAATGTTCAAAAAAAATTAATTCAAATAATTAAAAAATTAATAGACAAAAGTCAATTATTGATTTTTCAAGATTATGATAAAGGAATATTAAATAAAAAATTTATTCATGAAATTATTAGTTTTGGGAAAAATAAAATCACTATAACTGCAGATCCCAAAAATCAAAATTTTGAATTTTATCAAAATATCGATTTATTTAAACCTAATCTTCTTGAAGTTTGTAGAGGTTTTAATTTAAACTATAAGAGAGTAACTATTAAGCAATTAGAGTTAGCATCAAAAAAGCATCTCAAAAAAAAATCCATTAATTGTTTGATGATTACAATGTCAAAAAAAGGAATTCTTGTTATTAATAAAAACAGCACGAAACATTTTAAAGTGTTTTCAAGAAAAATTATTGATGTTTCAGGAGCTGGAGATACTGTCATTTCAATTGCCAGTATTTGTTGTTATATGTCAACTTCTTCTTCATTTTTAGGACATTTTTCAAATTTAGCTGGAGGTCTTGTTTGTGAAAGTTCCGGAGTAGTACCTATAAATAAAAGGAAACTAAGTGATGAAGCTAGTAAAAATGATTTATACAAATACTTATAAAAGGATAAATTATTTTATTTTAGCAAAAAATCATTATGTTAAATATAATTCTATTTGGACCACCCGGAGCAGGAAAGGGTACCCAGAGTGATAAAATAATTGAAAAGTACAAGTTGGTTCATATTGCAACTGGTGATTTATTCAGAATACATTTAAATAATAATACAAAATTAGGTATTACAGCAAAAAATTATATGAATAAAGGAAATTTAGTTCCTGATAATATCGTAATAAATATGGTTGAGAATAAAATTAAACAATCTCAAAATGTAAAAGGATTTATATTTGATGGTTTCCCAAGAACAATAAGTCAAGCAATGGCTTTAGATGAAATGTTAGAAAAAAAAAATATTCCTATAAAAAAAATGATAGCCCTTAAAGTAGAGGAGATAGAACTTGTAAGAAGAATCAAAAATAGAGCTAAGACTTCAGGAAGATTAGATGATCAAAGTGAAAAAAAAATAAATAACAGAATTCAAGTCTATAATAATGAAACAAAACCAGTTGTTAGATATTACGAAAAACATAATAAATATTCAGAAGTAAATGGGATTGGATTAATAAATAAAATTTTTTCTGAGTTATGTTCTATAATCGATGATCTAAATTAAAATGAGTAATTGTAATTTTATAGATTACGTAACTATATTCTCTAAATCCGGAAATGGAGGTGGAGGATCTAAACATTTCAGAAGGGAAAAATTTGTACCAAAAGGAGGGCCAGATGGAGGTGATGGTGGAAGAGGTGGACATATAATTTTAAAAGGGAACAAGCAACTTTGGACTTTATTACACTTAAAATATAAAAAACATCATAAAGCCGAAAATGGCAAAATGGGAGGTGGATCTAAAAAAAATGGAGCTAATGGAAAAGATATTATTATAGAAGTCCCTCTTGGAACTATTGCAAAAAGTAAAGAAAATGAAGAAAAATTATTTGAAATAACGGAGAATAAAGAAGAAAAAATTCTTTTGGAAGGTGGAAAAGGAGGACTTGGAAATCATCATTTTAAATCCGCCACAAATCAAGCTCCTCTTCATTCTCAACCTGGAGAAAAAGGTAAAGAAAAGTGGATTATTTTAGAACTAAAAGTTTTAGCTGATGTAGGACTTGTAGGGTTTCCTAATGCAGGAAAATCAACACTATTATCTGTTGTATCTAAAGCAAAACCTAAAATTGGAGACTATGCTTTTACAACGATTAAACCAAATCTAGGAGTAGTTCCTTTTAAAGAATATAAATCTTTTATTATGGCAGATATTCCCGGTATAATTGAAGGGGCATCAAAAGGTAAAGGACTGGGATTAAGATTTCTAAGGCATATAGAAAGGAATTCTATTTTATTATTTATGATTCCGATTAATTCCAAAAATATAAATAAAGAATATGAATTATTACTAAATGAATTAAAGATGTATAATAAAGAATTATTAGACAAAAGAAGAGTCTTGGTTGTCTCTAAGTCTGATTTAATACAAAAAAAAGAATTAGAAAAAATAAAAAAAGGAATTACTATTAAAATATCTTCGATATGTATTTCAAGTATTCAAAATGATGGGATTGAAGAACTTAAAGAATTAATTTGGAAAAAAATTAATAAAAAATAGCCAAAATGACATGTTAATTTTTTGGCAATAAAATTGCTATAATAATATTAAACATATAATTATATGAAAAAGAAATCTGTTGGAATTAAAAAACCTTTAAAGAAAAAAGCTTCGCCATCAACTTTACTAAAAAACGATTTAAAAGAAACTAAGGATAAATATTTAAGATTATATTCTGAGTTTGAAAATTATAGAAGAAGGACATCACAGGAAAAGATTGATATGATAAATAGCGCAAATAAAGACTTAATAAAATCAATTCTTCCTATAATTGATGACTACGAGAGGGCAATAAATTCAATAAATGATAATAAAGAAGATGAAAAATCAACAGTGGAAGGTTTTGAATTAATTTTTCAGAAATTAATATCATTATTAAATAATCAAGGAGTAACAAAAATGAAAATTCTCAAGGGAGATAACTTTGACTCAGACTTACATGAAGCTATAACAAAAATTCCCTCAGATAAAAATTTAAGAGGTAAAATTGTTGATGTAATTGAAAATGGTTACGTGATTAATGATAAAGTAATTCGATTTGCAAAAGTTGTAACTGGATCATAATATGAATAAAAGGGATTATTACGACGTATTAGGTGTTAACAAAAATGCTTCTGATTCAGAAATTAAAAAAGCATATAGAAAAGTTGCTATAAAATATCATCCAGATAAAAATCCTAATAATAAATCTGCTGAAGAGAAATTTAAAGAAGCAGCTGAAGCTTATGAAATTTTAAGCAACAGTGAAAAAAAACAAAAATATGATCAATTTGGGCATGAAGGATTAAGAGGATCGAATGGAGGATATGGAGGAGGAATGAATGTTGAAGACATTTTCAATCAATTTGGTGATATTTTTGGTGATGGAAATCCTTTTGAAAGTTTTTTTGGTGGTGGATCTTCGAGGTCTAAAGGAAGTAAGGGCACAAATCTTAGAATAAAATTAAAAGTGTCTCTAAAAGAAATTTCTATCGGTGTTGAAAAAAAAATAAAGGTAAAAAGACTAGTAACAGCTAAAGGGGTTACATATAAAACATGTCAATTATGTAATGGGTCAGGTCAGGTAAAAAAAATAATGAATACTATGAT